>Ga0102959_1000079_pt1 | contig 30606 bp, 34 predicted proteins | sample SalPonF2_B_D2_MG_FD_84520 | JGI IMG/M metagenome (GOLD analysis project Ga0102959, IMG submission 84520) | Salt pond soil microbial communities from South San Francisco under conditions of wetland restoration - Salt Pond MetaG SF2_B_D2_MG ...
AGCCAGCCGACCGAGGCCCAGCATGACGCCTACGAGCGAGCGCGCGACGACCTCTACAACGTCCTGGAGGCCATCGAGCCCGGCGTCACCACCGACGAGATCGCCGCCCAGTTCCCCGACGAGGCGGGCGAGCACATGGGCTGGTACGGGGCGGAGGAGTTCTGGGAGATGACCACCAACCACTGGGCCCACGGCCTCGGCCTGCAGCTGTACGAGGTGCCGCTCGTCTGGCGCGGGGTCTCGACCGACTACCCCATCGAGATCGAGGCGGGCATGACGATGGCCGTCGAGACGATGCAGCCGGCAGAGCGTCAGGGCGTCCGCGTGGAGGAGATGGTCGTCGTCCGCGAGGACGGCGTCGAGGTGCTCAGCCAGTGGCCGGTCGAGGAGATCACCCGCATCGACTACTGACGCCGCTCTCGGGGTAGCCGAGGGGGTCACCCCGCTCAGAGGTAGCCGAAGGCGGTGAGCGAGTACCACGTCACGTAGCCGCCGACGAGGACGAAGGCGACGCTCCCGGCGAGGCGCACGCGCCCGGTGTGCCGCCCGAGCGAGACGGTGCGGCCCGTCGCGGCCACGAACGTCGTGAGCGCGACCATCGTCGTCCCCATCCCCGCGACGAAGGCGACGAACACCCCGACGCCCGTCGCGACCCCGGCGGCGGCGAACTCGGAGACCACCACGCCGAGGAACACCGGCAGGTTGCAGGCCAGGCTTCCCACGGCGTAGAGGACGCCGAACTCGAGGAAGCCCCGCATCGAGGCGTCCCGCTCGGGGAGCGAGACGCGACCGCCCGCCCCGACGCCGAGGTAGTAGAGGACGCCGAGGGCCACGAGCAGCGGCCCGGCGAGGAGTTCGAGCGACGAGACGACAGGTTCGAGCCACCGGCCGAAGGCGACCACGGGCGCGCCGACGACGGCGTAGGTCGCGGCGATACCGACGGTCACGAGCGCGCCCACGCGCAGGCCCCGCCGGGCGTCCGCCGTGGCGACCAGGTTCACCCCGAGGATGGCCCCGACCGTCACGGCGAGGACCGCCGGGAGGTAGCTCCCGGTGCCGAGCCTGGCGAGCGGCACGAGCACGGTGTAGCCCGGAAGCAGGATGCGGATGCCGGCGACGGCCATGTAGAACAGCGGGACGGCCCCCGCGAGGAAGAGCACCACCCCGGCGACGCCGACGCCCCGTCGGATGCCCGCGACCGCCGGACTCGGCACGCTGGACCTGCTCGTCTCGCTCGCTCCGCCCGCTCCCGCTGCCGCCGGCTCCTCGTTCCCCGCGCTGAGGAAGTAGGTCAGGTAGGCCGGAAGCAGGCCAACGCTGCACGGCGAGAAGAACATGAGCACGCCCGCCGCGAACGCCGCGACGAGCACCGGCGGCTGTCCGAACACGGGACTCACGGGAGGGGGTACCCGGTCCCGACTGAAAGCACTGACGCTCGGCCCCGCCCGGTCGCGTCCCGCGGCGGCTACCGCCCGTCCAGCCACTCCCGGACGACGGCGAGCGTCGGGGTCGCCTCCTGCACCCCGTCCTCTCGGACGGAGAGCGACGCGGCGTGCGTCGCCACCGTCACTGCCTCGCGGAGCCCGTCCCCCGCGGCCAGCCGCGCGGCCAGGAAGCCGGCGAACACGTCTCCGGCGCCGGTCGTGTCCCGTACCCCGACTGTCGGGGGCGAGATGGTGAACCCCCCGCCGTCGGCCTCCTCGCGCGTGACGACGACCGGGTCGGGGCCGCGTTTCTCGACGACGGTCCCCTCGAAGCGGTCGACCGCGTCCCCGAGCGCGGCGGCTTCGACGGCGTTCGGCGTCACCAGGTCCACCGACTCGTGGGCGAGGAGCGGGGCGGCGCCGGCGGCCGGGGCCGGGTCGAGGACGACGGTCGGCCGGTCGGGGACGCCGTCGAGCCACCCCAGGAGGGCCTCGACCGGCTCGACCGGGACCTCGTTCTGGAGGAGGAACACGTCGGCCGCGCGGACGGTCTCGCGGTGCCGCCGGACGTAGGCGGTGTCGACCGCGGCGTTCGCACCCGGCTGCACGACGATTCGGTTCTCGGCCGCCTCGTCCAGGAAGACGAACGCCGCGCCGGTGGGGCCCTCGGCGATCGAGACGTCGTCGACCGTCACGCCGTCGCTCGCCAGGGAGTCGAGGACGGCGTACTCGCGGTGGTCGTCGCCGACCGCGCCGAGCAGTCGGCTGTCTGCGCCCGCCCGCGCCGCCGCGACGGCCTGGTTCGCGCCCTTCCCGCCCAGCGAGCGCTGCCACTGGAAGTCGCGGACGTCGTCCGGGACCGACTCGACGGTGACGGTCTCGCCGGCCGCCGGGAACCAGTCGTAGCGGGCACGGAGTTCGGCGAGGGTCGCGTCGTCGAGCCGGACGGCGTGGTCCACGTTGACGCTCCCGAGGCTGACGACGGCGCGCATCGGTCCAGGGTTGGCGGGTGCCCGGGTTAGGTGCTTCGACCGGCCCTCCCGCGCCCGCGACGGCGGTGATGGGAACGCTTTAGCCGGTGGTCCGGCTGGCCCCAAGTATGGCACCACGCGGCGACGACCCGAAGCGGGTCATCGTGGACACGGACACCGCGGGCGACGACACGCAGGCCATCCTCATGGCGGTCCTCTCCGAGGGGCTCACAGTCGAGGCCCTGACCATCGTCTCGGGCAACGTCGAGTTCGACTACGAGGTCGAGAACGCCAAGTACACGCTCCAACTCGCCGACCGGGCGGACGTGCCGGTCTACGAGGGCGCACGCTCGCCACTTCTCAAAGAGCACGGGTACGCCGACTACGTCCACGGCGAGGGCGGCCTGGGCGGGGTGCTGTTCCCGGACACGGGCATCCCGTCCGCAGACGGGCACGCCGTCGACTACATCGTCGAGACGGCCCACGAGCGTCCGGGCGAGGTGAGCCTGCTCTGCATCGGCCCGCTCACCAACGTCGCGCAGGCGCTGTTCCGCGAACCCGACCTGAACGACCTGCTCGACGAGGTGTGGGTGATGGGCGGCGCGGCCAACTGCCTGGGGAACGTGACGCCGGCCGCCGAGTACAACTTCTGGGTGGACCCGGACGCCGCAAAATGCGTCCTCCGGCACCTCGACGTGACGCTCGTCGACTGGGGGGTCTGCGTGCGCGACTCGCTGCTCGACGCCGACGACATCGCGGCCTTCGAGGACGCGGGGACGCGGTACGCCGAGTTCTTCTCGACCATCACCGGGCCGGTCCGCGAGTTCACGAAGACCCAGAACGGCGTCGACGGGACGACCCAGCCCGACTCGCTGACCGTCGCGGTGGCCATCCACCCGGAGATCGTCGAGGAGGCGGGCACCTACTTCGTCGACGTCGACGAGCGCGAGGGGCTGACGCGGGGGTACAGCGCGGTGGACGAGGGCGGCGTGCTTGACGGCCGGCCACGCACGCGCGTCGTCGAATCGGTCGACGCGGACCGCTTCCGGTCGATGTTCACCGCGATGATGCGCGAGGGCGACCCCGAGAAACCGTTGGACTGAATCGGCTCCTGGACCGACCACCTAGGAGCCTAGGTTGGCAGTTCATTACCGTCGGCCACCTGGGGAGGGTACGGTTCTCACCATGAGCTACCACGCCAACACCCCTCGCGAGGGTTCCGCGACGGACGGGTCGGGTCGGAGCCAGCCGACGCCCGACACCGTACTCGAACTGCTCGCCAACTCCCGCCGGCGGTACGTGCTCTCCACGCTCGCCGGGACCGGGATGCCGGTCACGGTCGACGATCTCGCCCTGGGACTCGCCGCCTGGGAGTCGGGCACGTCGCCGGCCGAGGTCGACGAGGCCCGGCGGAACCGGCTGGCCGCTTCCCTGCACCACGTGCACCTCCCGAAGCTGTCGGAGGCCGGCCTGGTCGCGTACGACCCGGTCGGGAAGCGAGTCCAGGGAGCGGCCGGACTCGCGGCCGCGACACCGTATCTCGAAGTGGCCCACCGACAGGCGCCCCGTTAGTTTTAACCTCACCGCCGCGTGAGGGTGGCCATGAGCGCGAAGAAGACGCCGACGAACGGGGACAACGGCGGCGTCGCGGTACAGTACGACCCCGAGACGAGAACGTACCGAACGCACCACGACCCGAGGGCCGGGGACCTGAGCACCACCGTGGCGCTCGCGGTCACCGCCGTCAACGAGGAGAACGGCGGCGCGGAGTTCACCCTGGCCGAGTTCGTGGACCCGGACGCCCTCGACAGTCTCTTTGCCGCCCCGCAGGACGGGGGCCGGACCGTCGGGCACGTGACCTTCGCCATCGGCGAGTACGACGTGACCGTCTACGCCGACGACGAGATCGTCGTCGGACGGCGGGGCGAGTGACCCGACTGCCGGGACCGGTCTCGGGACGTGACCTCGGGACTTATCTGCGGACACCTTTCTCGCGAGTCGACTCGGCGCTCGTCTCGATGGACGGCTTCTCCCCGCCCCCGTGTCATCCGTGGGGGCCCGATTCCCGCTTCGCACCTCGATAGCCGTCGCTTACTCCCGGGTAGGTCACACATTACATTGCGAGCGCCGCGCTTTCGTCCGTGCGACATGGGGGACCCGCTCATCGGTACGCTGGCGGCGCTGGACCTGCTCGACCCGGTCCGGCTCACTGTCGCGGGAGAGACCATCCCGGTCTACGCCGAGGAGAAACGACACGAGGACGGGCGCATCTGCGTGACCGCGACCGAGCGCGACGGCCGGCGGACGTTCCGCATCGAGACGCAGTGGGCCGCGGGCTGGCTGGACCCGCTCGTCGACGTCTGCGTCGGCGAGGAGTTCCGGGCCCTCGGTACGCTCGACGACGTGGAGCGGGTCGACGGCTCGGAGTCGCGGCCGGTGTAGGGAAACAGCCGGTCGTGTGGCGTCGGTCCCTAGTCGTTCCGCTCGCCGGCCCCGGGGTCGCCGGTCCGCTGGATCTGCTCGCGGAGTCGCTCGTCGGTCTGTTCCGTGAGACTGGCCTCGGCCTCACGGGCGGCCCAGCGGTCGTGCCGGTCGGAGAGCGCCTTGCGGACGCCCTCGTACAGCGACATCTTCTCCCAGACGTGGAGGGCGTAACCGAGGACCAGCCCCGCCTCGAAGGCGACGACGACCGGTCGATTTTGGAGGGCGAGCGAGGCGAAGCCGGCGAAAACGCCAGGCCGAAGACCACGTCGACGGCGTGCCGGGTGCCCCAGCGGTCGGCGAGTGCCATGGCTGTCCCACGGCCCGGTTCGCCCGTCCCGCCCTCAAGCCCGGTGACCGTTCGGGCGCGTAGTCGGTAGTTACTGTCGGGGAGCGCGGTCGGACCGGCCTCGTCTCGCGCACCCAGGCACCCTGAACGAGTCCAGTTCGCGGGCGCGGCCCGGCGCTCGAAGGACCCCCCGTTCGTCCACTCCTGTAAAGCGTTAAGCGCGGGCCGAACACACTCACGATCATGGACATCGGCACCGGCCTGTTCACGTGCCAGCGCCGTCCGGACGACGACCGGCCGACGAGCGCCATCTACGACGAGCTGCTCGAACTCGGCCGGGCCATCGAGCGCGCGGGCCTGGCGAGCGCCTGGGTCTCGGAGCACCACTTCGCCGACGACGGCTACCTCTCCGGGACGATGCCGACCCTCGGCGCGCTGGCCGCCGCGACCGACGAGGTCGAGATCGGCACCTGCATCGCGCTCGCGCCGCTCTACGACGCGGTGCGGCTGGCCGAGGACGCGGCCACGGTCGACCTGCTCTCGGGCGGTCGTTCGACCGTGGGCCTCTCCATCGGCTACGTGGACCGGGAGTTCGAGCAGTTCGGCGTCCCGAAAGAAGAGCGCGTCGAGCGGACCGCGGACGCCGTCCACCTGCTCCGGGCCGCCTGGAGCGACGGCCCGCTCGACTACGACTCGGCGTTCCACCCGGTCTCGCCCGACGCGTCGGTGACGCCGAAGCCGGAGTCGGCCCCGCCCATCATCCTCGGCGGCGGCGCGAAGCCCGCCGTTCGCCGCGCGGCGCGCATCGCGGACGGGTGGGTCGCGCCCTCCTCGCTCTCGGTCGAGGGCGTCCGAAAGCGGGTCGAGGACATCCACCGGGTCCGGGCGGATGAGGCCCTCGACGGCGAGTTCCGGGTGTACGTCATCCAGCACGGCTTCGTCGGCGACTCCCGCGAGGCGGCCTGGGAGGCGATGAAGCCGGGCTACCTCTACCTGCAGCGCCGCTACGCGGAGTGGGCGACCGGCGAACCCGTCGAGTCGCTCCCCGCGGAGCGCGTCGACGCGCTCCGTGAACAGGCCATCTTCGGCACCCCCGACCAGGTGAGCGACGGGCTGGAGCGCTACCGCGAGGCGCTCGGCGACGACGTCCACTTCATCCTGCGGACGTACTACCCGGGCATCGGGTCCGAGCGAATGGTCGAGTGCATAGAGCGCCTCGGCGACGAGGTCGTCCCGCGGTTCGCGTAGCTGTCGGTCCGCGGTCAGACCGGCGAAGCCCCGCTCGGAACCGGCAGCGAGCCGGCTGTAAGTCTTTGTAAGTCTATGTAAGTCGCTGTATGCCGTCACGACCCCCGAAATCCGAAGCCCGGCGGTTCCGAACCCCGGTTTCCCGGCCGCATCCGGTGCGCCGTCGCTCGGCGGCCGGGACGAATCGGGACGTCCGAGAAAACGGTGGCCGAGGGAAAACCGTCCTACGCGAACTGCTCGAAGGGCTCCTCGCAGGACTGGCAGTAGTGCATCGAGCGACAGAGCCCCGGCCCCTTGGGGTGGTCGCGCGTCGTGTTCGTCGACCCACAGTACGGACAGCGGGCGGGGGCGCGGTCCGCCTCGCCCATGGTCGACGGGTCGGGTCGGTTACGCATCGTGGCCCTCCGGGTCCGGCACGCTCAGGCCGAACTCCCGCAGGGCCTCGCGGCCCCGTTCGGTCACGAGGTCGATGGTCCACTCGGGCGAGTAGACCAGCACGACCTCGGCGCGGTCGACGCCCTCGACCGACGCCGCGGCCGCCTCCACGTCGCTCGTCAGCATGTCGCGGGCGGGACAGCCCGTGTAGGTCAGGGTCATCTCGACGTATGCCGTAGTGCGGGGGGCATCGGTGTCGTCCACCTCCTCGCGCACCTCGACGCCGTAGATGAGCCCGAGGTCCACGACGCTGACCGGCATCTCCGGGTCCTCGACCTCGTAGACGGCCTCCCAGACGCGGCGCTCCGTGCCCTCGGCGTCCGCGCCGGTGTTCGGCAGGTCCGCCAGTTCCCGCCTCGCGGGCGTGTAGTCCGGGTAGGGACACGGGGCGTCGTCGCGGCGCAGGTCGCTGCTCATTCGGGGTCCTCCATCAGCTTCGTCGTCGAGGTGCGGCCCAGTTCGCGGTAGGTGTGTGTCATGTCCTCGAAGAGGGCGTCCCAGTGCTCGGTGTGCTGGCCGTCGCGACCGACCGCCTCCGGTCGCTCCACCTCGTCCGGCTCGGGCACGTCCAGCCCGAGGGACTCGAGGTAGGGAACGACCACGTCGAGGAACTGCTCGCGGAGGTCGGCCAGGCTGGCCGTCCGGAAGCCGTGCTCCTCGATGGCGGCCTCGGTCGCCTCGTCGACCGGCGCGAAGAGGGTCAGCGCGTACGGGAACAGCCGGTCGAGTGCGGCCTGCACGCGCGCCCGGCCGGGCTCGTCGTCGGTCAGCCGCTCCAGCCAGTTCTGGGCGTGCTCGCGGTGGTAGCGCTCCTCGCTCTGGACCTTGCCGACGCGCTCTCTGAGCGGCGCGTAGCTCGACTCCGCTACGGCCTCCAGCCGGAGCTGCTCGGCGACGTCGTAGAGGTAGCCCCGCACGATGGTGTCGCCCCAGTCGCCCTGGCGCGTGGGGAGTTCGACGAGCGTGGCGTGCCGGAAGCTCCCGGGGTCGCGCTCCCAGATGAGCGCCGGCTCGTCGTCCCCGAAGTCCTCGAGCAGGTCGTACCAGAGCCGCGCGTGGCCGAACTCGTCCTGGGCGATGTTGGAGATGGCGAGGTCCGATTCGAGCGTCGGCGCGTGGACCTGCCACTCGATGTAGCGCTCGCCGAGGACGAGCTCGTCGTCCGCCAGGCGGAAGAGCAGTGTCCTGAGAGCCTCGGCGGCGGCTCCGTCTAGCTCCCCGAGGTCGGCCCGCTGGTAGGTCGGCGCGGCCATCAGCGCCGCCCCCGCTGGCGCTCGGCCGCCGCCTGCTCTTCCTCCGAGTCGGCGATCTCCTGGGCGAACGAGGCGTCGGTGTCGTAGGTCATCGCCCAGCGGTAGGCCTTGTCGGTCGTCCCGCCGAACGCGGTGTCCTCGTCGTCGACCTCGTGGACCGACGCCTGGGGGACCACCCAGATGCTGTGCGTGGGCTTGCGGCGGCCGTGCTGGATCTGCGCGAACAGCTTCGCCATCTCCGCGTCCGGCGCGTGGACGTTGCCGCAGTGGGTGTGGTAGCCGCCGGCCTCCTCCTGTCTGAACACTTCCCAGATCATCTCAATCGGCCGCCTGCGGGGCCTGACCCCCGCCGAACTCCTCCATCGACGTCCGCACCCAGTCGACGGCCTCCTGGGCCGCCCGCCGGCTGTCTATCTGGTGGATGCCGCCGTCGTCCTCGTTCTTCGCGACGGTGAAGAACTCCTCCCAGTCCAGGTCGTCCTCGCGGACGTGGTAGGTCCCGTCGTCCTGCTTTTCCAACCGCGGGTACTCGGGTATCTCCAGGCCGTACTTCTCGGCCTTGGGGATGTAGGCGTTGAGGAAGGCGTTGCGCAGCTCGTCGTTGGTCATCGTCTTGAGGCCCACCGCTGCCGAGAAGTCGTGGTGCGTCGACCTGTCGTTGGTCGGGCCGAAGAACTGGATGATTCGCGGCCACCACTCCTCGAAGGCGTCCTGGAGGAGCGCCTGCTCTTTTCTCGAGCCGGTCGCCAGCTCCGCGAGGATGTGCTCGCCGTGCTTGACGTGGAACCCCTCCTCGAAGCAGACCTTGTCCATGGCGTGGGCGTAGGGCTCCCAGGAGGTCCGCTTGAGCGTCGCCTGCCGGCGCATCGCCGCGCCGTCGACGAAGAAGGCGATCATCGGCGTCTCGACCCACGACTCCATCGGGTAGTGAAAGCAGTTGAGGAACTTGCCCTCCCCCTCGGCGAGATCGTCCAGCATCTCCTCGCGCGTTTTCACGCCGAGGGTCTCGGCGGCCCGGTAGAGCAGCTGTCCGTGGCCGATCTCGTCCTGGACCTTCGCGGAGAACGCCAGCTTCCGTTCTAAGCTCGGGGCCTGCCGGATGAACGGCTTCTCCAGGTACGCGCCCATGATCTCGCTGTTGGCGTGGAACTGGATCATCCGGGTCGCGGCCTCCCGGTACTCCCTGGGCATGTCGTCCCTGGGGCTGAACTGCCTGGGACCCGCCCGCTCTGTGACCGTTTCGACGTCCATAATCCTTCGTGCGGGTTTGGGACTCGAACCCGATACCAGTTGACCCGTCTATAGACTGGGTTTAAGTAGTCCTGGCGGCTACGTCCGTGCATGATAGAGGAGTGCCTGGTCGTCGAGTTCCGGGTCGAGGGCGACGACTGCCCCCTGGCGGACGCGACCAGGACGGTCGGGACCGAGGTGGACGCCAGACCGCCCCAGCTCCGCGACGACGGCTACGCACTCCTCCGCTTTTCGGCCGCCGACGACGGGTCGCTCGCGGCCACGCTCGACGCCGACGAGCGCATCCGCTACCTCCACGTCTCGCACACCGACGGGCGACAGAACTTCCGGTGTCTCTCGAAGCAGCCCTGTGTCGTCCACGAACTCGTCAGCGCGGGCTGCATGGTCGAGTCTCTGCGCTACCGCGACGGCGAGGCCGTCATCACCGGGGCCGTCGTGGGACACGACGTGCTCCGGGGGGTGATGGACACCGCCGGCGAGACGGTCGGCGTGGCGCTGACGCGGGTCTACCCGCTCGGCTCGGCGGACGACGCGGCGGTCGCCCAGCGCTGGGACCTCACGCCCCTCCAGGAGGAGACGCTTCGGACGGCCCACCAGATGGGATACTTCGCCGTCCCGCGGGCGGTGACCGCCTCCGAGGTGGCCGCCGAGCTCGGCGTTAGCAAGTCGGCGTTCCTCGAACGGCTTCGACGCGGACAGGCGTCGCTGTTCGCGGGACTGTTCCGGTAGCCAGGCGAGTGGATCTGGGAGGTTACTGGTGTACAGCCCCGGCTTACCTCCCTAAAGGCCCGCCGGGGCGAGTCGTTACCACCCGGAGTCGGACGGCGACGACCAGCGGGGACGCGCCGGGCGGTTGGATACGATTACCGCGTCGCCGACCGTCGCCACCCGGGCTGAACGATGTCTCCAATTTAATCAGGGACCCGTAATACGGCGTTAGCAGGGGGACGGGCGGGCGACGCCGAGCAGAGGGTCCAGCGTTGCGTACCCCGGCCGACACGGTCGTGTCGGCCGCGGCGTTCGTCGACTGCCCGACCGAACGACATGAAACTGGCACTCATCGGCGTCGGACAGGCGGGCGGCAAGATCGTAGACGAGTTCCTGCGATACGACGAGCGGACGCGTGGGAGCTTCATCACGCACGCGTCGGCCATCAACACGGCCTCGACGGACCTCCGGGGGCTCGACCTCGTCCCCGAGGAGAACCGCGTACTCATCGGACAGTCGCGGGTCAAGGGCCACGGCGTCGGCGCGGACAACGAGCTCGGCGCGGAGATCGGCGACCAGGAGAGCGCCGAGGTCCTGGGCGCGACGGACAGCGCGCCGATGGGCCTGACGGACGCGTTCCTCGTCGTCGGCGCGCTCGGCGGCGGGACAGGCAGCGGCGCCGGCCCGGTGGTCGCACGGACGCTCAAGCGCGTCTACACCGAGCCAGTCTACGGGCTGGGCGTCCTCCCCGGGACGACCGAGGGTGGCATCTACACGCTGAACGCCGCGCGGTCGTTCAAGACGTTCTCCCGCGAGGTGGACAACCTGCTCGTCTTCGACAACGACGCCTGGCGACAGAGCGGGCAGTCGCTGTCGGCCGGGTACGGAGAGATCAACCGCGAGATCGTCCGCCGGTTCGGCCTGCTGTTCAGCGCGGGCGAGCTCTCCGCCGTCGAGGAGGTGGGCGAGAGCGTCGTCGACGCGAGCGAGATCATCAACACCCTCGCGACGGGCGGCATCTCCACGGTCGGCTACTCGACCGGGGACCTCCCGGCGAGCGACGCCCGCAGACGCTCGCTCCTGGGACGGTTCGCCGCGAACGGACACCGCGAGGTGGACGAGGCGGAAGCGGTCAGCCGCATCCAGAGCACCGTTCGGCAGGCCACGCTCGGCCGGCTGACCCTCCCCTGCGAGGTCGCCAGCACCGAGCGTGCGCTGGTCGTCGTTGCCGGCCCGCCCGACCACCTCAGCCGCAAAGGCATCGAACGGGCTCGCGAGTGGCTGGAGGACGAGGCCGCGACGCTGGAGGTCCGGGGCGGGGACTTCCCGCAGCCGAGCGCGACCCGGGTGGCTTCGGTGGTCCTGCTCTCCGGGGTCTCGAACGTCCCCCGAATCACCGAGCTCCAGCAGGTCGCCATCGAGGCACAGGACAACATCCGTCGCCTGGACGAGGAGCACGAGGACGCACTCGACGCGCTCGTCCAAGACGACGAGGGGGAGCTCGACCCGCTGTTCTGAGCCGGCGTTGTCGCGTTCTGTGCCCTGACCATCGCTCCGGCAGGTCGACCCGCCCGCGCTGGCCGGCTCACCCGGTCTTGTAGACGCCCTTGGCGTCCGCGACGTGCTCGTCGTCCTCGACGGCGTACACCTCGACGTCGACGACGCCGACGTCACCGCCACAGCGGGCGACGTCGGCGACGGCCCGAAGGTCGCCCGTCCCGGCCGAGAGGTAGTCGATGCGCATGTCGATGGTCGGCACCGGCTGGTCGACGAGCGAGACGAGCGCCGCGCCGCCGACGGTGTCCGCCAGCGTGAACGCGACGCCGCCGTGGGCCATCAGCCGGTCCGGGTTCCAAGAGAGTTCCTCGCGCATCGGCAGGTAGCCCTCGGCGTGGCCTTCCCCGACTGCGGTCACCTCGACGCCGAGCAGCGAGGCGAACGGCATCGACTCGAAGAACGTCTCGATGTCCATACCCCACATCCCGGGTGGGAGCAATTAACTGTGCTGGACGGAAAGCGGGTGGCATGGACGTGACCGACGACGACGGCGTCAGGACCGTGACCTTCGACCGACCCGAGGTCAAGAACGCCTTCACCACCGAGTCGGCCGCCGAACTCGCGGACCACCTCGTGGACCTCGACCCGACCGCCCTCGACGCGGTCGTGCTCACCGGCGACGGCGACGCGTTCTCGGCGGGCGGCGACGTCCAGGCGATGGCCGAGCGCGACGAGACCCCGCGGGCCGCCTACGAGATGATACAGGAGACGTTCGGTCGGCTGGCCGAGACCATGCTCACCGCGCCCGTACCCATCGTCGCCAGGGTGAACGGGGACGCCGTCGGTGCGGGCCTGGCCGTCGTCGCGGCCGCCGACTTCGCCTACGCCGCCGACTCGGCCCGCTTCGGGGCGGCCTTCGTCAAGGTCGGGCTGGTGCCCGACACCGGCGCGACCTTCCTCCTCCCGCGGCTCGTCGGACTCCGGACGGCGAAGGAGCTGGTGCTCACCGCGGACCTCTACACCGCCGAGGAGGCCGCGGCCATGGGCCTGGTGAACGAGCGCGTCCCCGACGCCGACCTCGACGCCGCCGTCGACGACCTGCTGGAGACGCTCGCGGCCCGCCCCACGAAGACCCTCGGGATGGCAAAGCAGGCGTTGCACGCGAACCTCGGTCCCTGGCGGGACGCTGGACCACGAGGCGATGGTCCAGTCGCAGGCGCACGCGGAGCCGGAACACGCTGAGGGCGTCGCCGCCTTCCTCGAACACCGTCGACCCGACTTCGACTGACGGAACCGAACTCGACGGGTCTAGAGCCCGAGGAACGACTCGGCGTTCTCCCAGAGGAGCTTACGCTGGACGTCCTCGGGGTAGTCGGTGTGCTCCGCGAGCGATTCGAGCCACGTCCGCGGGCGGATCATCGGGTAGTCGGTCCCGAACATGACCTTCTCGGAGAGGATCGTCCCGGCGTAGTGGAGGACCTGCTCGTCTATGTACTTCGGGAGCCAGCCCGAGAGGTCCATGTAGACGTTGCCCTTCTGCTGGCAGATGGCGAGCTGCTCGCGCTCCCACGGGAACGCCGGGTGCGCGATGAGGATCTGGAGCTCGGGATGGGCGGCTGCCACGTCGTCGACGAGGAGGGGGTTGCCGTGCCTGATCCGCATGCCGCGCCCGCCCGGGCTGCCGGCCCCGAGGGTCGTGTTCCCGCCGTGGAACACCACCGGCACGCCCAGGTCCTCGACGGTCGACCAGAGGTGGTCGTGTCGGTCGTCGCTCGGGTCGAAGCCCTGTGCGAGCTGCTGGAACTTGAACCCGGAGAGGTCGAGGTCCTCGACGGCCCGCTCGGCCTCCCGCACGCAGTCGTCCTTGAGCGGGTCCACGGAGGCGAACCCGACGAAGAAGTCCGGATACTCGTCGCGGATCGCGGCGACGTAGTCGTTGGGCACCGGCGGGTTGCCGGTGTTCGTCTCCGCGTCCCAGCCGAGCAGCACGGCCCGCGAGACGCCTGTCTCGCGGTACTCCTCGAGCATCTCGTCGTAGTCCCAGGGCTCGATTTCGGAGCCGAACTTCCGGGCGGCGTCCGCCATCATCTCGCCGCCGGCGTCTTCGAGGAACTCGCTGGTCGGCTGGTGGGCGTGGGTGTCGATCGCGCGCGGCTCGTCGCGGTCCGCGAGGACGGACGGTAGGACCATACCCCGTCTTCGACACGGGTCGCTAAAAACGTCGATGGATTCGGAGGCGGCTCCGTGGCTGAGCCGACCTCCCTGTCAGCCAGTTCGGGATCAAGGTTTATCACCGAAGACGGGACCAACCCGGAGCATGCCCGCCCGAGTCGCCGCGGAGCGCACTGCGGTCGTGCGACACGCCGCTTCGCGGTGCCGTCGTGTCGCCAGTTAGCCCCACAATCGCTCAGCACCACGCAGCCAACGCGCGAGGTGCCGTCAGTCCTCTGGCTCGACCTCGATGCCGTACTGTTCGCGGGCGGTTTCCGGCGAGAGCTTTCCCAGACGGACGTCCCGTCGGACCGCCTCGGGGTCGCGGTCGGCGGGGTCTCCGTAGCCGCCGGCGCCGGGCGTTCGCAGACTGACGACCGTGCCGGGTTCCAGGTCGTGGGTGGACTTCTGCCGGATGCGCTCCTCTCCGTCGCCGGTGAGGAGGTAGGTCGCCCCGCGCTCGCCGTCCGACCCGCCGCGGAGACCGTAGGGGGCGTTCCGCTGGCGGTCGGCGAGGAGGCTGAAGGTGGCACAGTGGTCCAGGACCTCGATGTCGCGGCGGAGGCCCAGCCCGCCGCGGAACTCGCCGGCCCCACCGGAGTCGGCGCGGAGCTCGTAGCGCGTGACCCGTAGCGGGTAGGCCGTCTCCAGGACCTCCGCGGGCGTGTTCATGGTGTTGCTCATGTGGACGTGGACGGCGTCCATGCCGTCCTTGCCGGCCCGGCCCCCGAAGCCGCCGCCCTGCGTCTCGTAGAAGGCGTACGGCGAGCCGTCGCGCGGGTCGGTCCCGCCGAAGGTGACGTTGTTCATGGTTCCCTGGCAGGCCGCGACGACCCGCTCGACGTCCGCCTCGGCGAACGCGCCCAGCACCACGTCAGTGATCCGCTGGGAGGTCTCCAGGTTCCCGCCGACGACCGGTGCTGGCGGTCGGGGGTTGACAATCGAGCCCCCGGGCGCGTCGATGTCGATCGGTCGGTAGCAGCCCTGGTTCGGAGGGATGTCTGGGTCGGTCACGCAGCGCACCGCGTAGTAAGTCGCCGAGGCGGTGACGGCGAAGACGGCGTTCACCGGTCCCTCGACCTGCGCCGCGGTCCCGTCGAAATCGACGGTGACGTGGTCGCCCTCGACGGTCACCGCCGCCTCGATGGGGATGTCCACGGTGCCCCGTCCGTCGTCGTCGAGCACGTCCCGGAACCGGTAGGCCCCGTCCGGGAAGGCGTCGAGCTCCGCGCGCATCCGGCGCTCGGAGTAGTCCTTGACGGCCGCGAGGGCCTCGGCGAGGGTGTCCGGCCCGTACCGCTCGATCAGCCCGGCGAACCGGCGGACGCCGGTCTGGTTGGCGGCTTCCTGGGCTCGGAGGTCTCCCCGGCGCTCGTCGGGCGTCCGGACGTTCGAGAGGACGAGGTCGAAGACGGCCTCGTTCGGCTCGCCGCCCTCGAACAGCTTCACGGGCGGGATGCGGAGCCCCTCCTGGTAGATCTCCGTCGAGTCGGCAGCGACCGACCCGGCCCGCGACCCCCCGATGTCGGCGTGGTGAGCGCGGTTCGCTGCGAAGGCGACGACGTCGCCATCGTGGAACACCGGCGTGACGAGTGTGAGGTCCGGGAGGTGCGCCCCACCGTGGTACGGGTCGTTGAGGACGATACCGTCGCCAGACTCCAGGGTCTCCGGCGGGAAGCGGTCGATAGCGGCCGCGACGGAGAAGGGCATCGCGCCGAGATGGACCGGCATGTTCTCGGCCTGGCTGATCATCTCGGCGTCGGCGTCGAACAGCGCACAGGAGCAGTCGCGGCGCTCCTTGATGTTCGGCGAGTAGCCCGTCCGGACGAGGTTGGCGTTCATCTCCTCGGCGACGGCGATGCAGGCGTTACGGACGACCTCGAGGGTGACCGGGTCGACCATCACCGCACCTCCACGAGCAACGAGCCGTACTCGTCGACGCGAGCGCGCTGGTCGGGGTGGACGATAGCCGTGCTCTCGGCCCCCTCCACGACGGCAGGCCCCTCGAACTCGCCGCCGGTCGGAAGCAGTGCGCGGTCGTAGATGGGGGTCTCCTGCGAGTCGCCGTCGAAGACGACCCGCCGAGTCGCCGTGACGGCGTCATCCACGGACCCGCCGGTCCGCTCCGGGCGGAGGTCGGGCGTCTCGACCACGCCGCGTGCCCGGAGTCGAATCGTGACCAGCTCGACAGGCTCGTCGGGGTAGGCGTGGCCGTAGCGCTGGCGGTGCCGGTCGTGGAACCGCTCCGCGACCGTCGCCAGCGCGCCTTCGTCGAGCGGACCGCCTGGCACGGGCACCGGGAGCTGGAACGACTGCCCCCGGTAGCGCAGGTCGACCGAGCGCTCGAACTGTACGCGTTCGGGGGCGAGGTTCTCGGCCGCGAGACGGTCGTGTCCCCGGTCAGCGAACGACTCGAACGCGTCGGTGAGGTCGGCCGGGTCGACGTCGTCGAGGGGGCGGACCCGGGAGGTGCTGTAGTCGTAGAGGATGTCGCTGATGAGCAGGCCCAGCGCGGAGAGGACGCCGGCGTTGCCGGGGACGACGACCCGGGGGATGTCGAGTTCGGCGGCGAGCGTCGCCGCGTGGAGCGGCCCGGCCCCGCCGAACGCCACCAGCCCGAAGTCGCGCGGGTCGTAGCCACGCTCGACGGAGACGACCCGGAGCGCCCCCGCCATGTTGGCGTTCGCCACGTCGAGGATGCCCTGGGCGGCGGCTTCGACGTCCACGTCGAGCGGGTCGGCGACCTGCTCGGCCACGCGGCGCTCCACGTCGGCGACCTCGACGTCGCGTTGCCCGGGGAGGAACGACGCCGGGTCGATGCGCCCGAGCAGGAGGTGGGCGTCGGTGATGGTCGGCGCGGTGCCACCCCGGCCGTAGCAGATGGGGCCGGGGTCCGCGCCAGCCGACTTCGGGCCGACCCGGAGCGCCCCGCCGGCGTCGATCCAGGCGATAGAGCCGCCGCCGGCACCGACCGTGTGGACGTCGATCATGGGGACGCCCACCGGGTAGTCACCCACCTCGACGTCGGTCGTGACCAGCGGGTCGCCCCCCTGGACGAGCGAGACGTCACAGGACGTACCGCCCATGTCCATGGTGACGAGGTCGGCGACGCCGGAGCGGCCGGCGACGTAGGTCGCGCCCTGCACGCCGGCAGCCGGCCCGGAGAGGAGCGTGTTGACGGGCGATTCACGCGCGGCGTCGGCGGTGATGATGCCGCCGTTGGACTGCATGATCTTGAGTTCGGCCCCGACGCCCCGCTCGCGGACCCGTGCCTGGAGACGGCCGATGTAGTCGTCCATCACCGGCTTGAGCGCGGCGTTGAGGGCGGTCGCGAGGCTGCGCTCGTACTCCCGAATCTCGGGGAGGACGACGCTCGACAGCGAGAAGGAGGCATCGAGCTCCGCTGTCAGCAGGTCGCAGACGCGCCGCTCGTGGGCGTCGTTCTCGAAGGAGAACAGCAGGCTGACGGCAACGCTCTCGACGCCCGTTTCGGCAAGCTCGGCCGCCAGTTCGCGGACTGCGTCCTCGTCGAGCGGTTCGAGGACCGCGCCCCGGTCGTCGAGGCGCTCGGGGACCTCGTAGCGCCGGTCCCGTTCGATTACCGGCGTCGGCTTCTCCGCCTGGAAGTCGTAGATGTCGGGGCGAGCCTGTCGGCCGATCTCGAGGGCGTCCCGGAACCCGGCGGTCGTCACGAGCGCGGTGTCTACGAACTCGCCCTCGAGGACGGCGTTCGTCGCGACAGTAGTCCCGTGGGCGAGGAAGCTGACCTCGTCGTACGACAGGTCGTCGGCCGCCTCGATTGTCGCTAGCCCGTCGACGACCGCCTGCTCGGGGGTTACGGGGGTCGACGGCGTCTTGTGCACGCCGACGACACCGTCGCGGATGGTGACGAGGTCGGTGAACGTGCCGCCGATGTCGACGCCCACTCTGGTCTCGCCCCCGCTCATCGAGCGATCACTCGGGAGGTGGCTGAAACGGATGTCCGGTCGCCGGTCATACTGGTAGCCAGGGAGGAGGGACTGGTATAACTTCCCTCTGGTCTCGGGCGCTCGCATTTCACGCGTCGCCTGACGACCATCCCGCCGCCGTCTGCCCCGAGTTCCGGGCGGTTGGTCGTGGCCCTGGCTCGGCGTCTCGTCGGTCGGCCCGGGTTCCTAGTCGGGTGAGTCGACGGTCGAATCGGTCGGAACCGGTTGCACGCCGTTGTAACCGTTTGTAAGTTCGTGTAAGTCATTGTAATCGGACGGACGTCCGGCGGTCTCGACGGCGCGGCGGCCGGACGGCGTCGCTGGGCATCCACTGTTGCCAGGCCGACGGCGTCCGGTCTCCTGCCCGTCAGGAGCTGCCGGCGGACCGAAAGTATCATTAACATCCATGATGTATGCGTCAACCGGGGCGCGTGGGGGGCCTTCGGGTAGGATACGGCGTGTCGCGTCGGCGGCGCGACGCGTTTTCACGACGCTTTCGATGCGAACCGTTACTGTTCCATCGAGTCGGACCCGCCGAGCGCCGCTTTTAGACCGGGCCGTCTGCGGCGGCGGCACTCACTCGCGGCGCTTGATCATGAACTTCATGTCGCCGGCGAAGACCTCCTCGCCGTCCTGGTTGGTCATCGAGGAGTCGATGACGACCAGCCCGGCGTCGTCGCGGCTGGAGAACTCCTTTTTCTCCGTGACCTCCATGTCGAGGGAGATGGAATCGCCCATGTGGACCGGCGCGGGGATGTCCATGTAGTTCATGCCCAGGAACGCGACCACCGTGCGCTCTAAGAAGCCACACCGGTAGACGAAGCCGGTGGCGAGGATGAACGTCATCGGGCCGTGGGCGATGCGCTCGCCGAACATCGACTCCTCGGCGTACACCTGGTTCGTGTGGAGTTCGGTCCAGTCGCCGGAGAACGCCGAGTGGAGCACGAAGTCCGCCTCCGTGACGGTCCGGCCGACGCTCTCGAACGTCTCGCCGACCTCGAAGTCCTCGAAGTAGTGGGGTTCGTAGCTGTAGGGCATACCGAGGCAGTCGCCCGGGACCCCTAAGTAATTATCCTCCCGCCCGAACGCACGAACCGATGTGCCGCGACCCCGACGACGGTGACGGCGACCTCGAACCGGACAACGCTCCCGACGAGGTGGACGAGCCGACCCGCGCGCGAATCGCGGACGACCCGTACTGCGCCTTCCTCGGCATCGAACTCGTGGCCTTGCGACCGGGCTTCGCCCGGACGTCGCTTTCCATCACGGAGGACCTGCTGAACTTCCACGGCACGCCCCACGGCGGGGCCATCTACAGCCTCGCGGACGCCGCTTTCGCCGCCGCCTCGAACGCCGAGGGGCCGACCGCGCTCGCCCTGGAGACGAACATCTCCTACTACGAGGCGGCTGACGTCGGGGAGACACTGACGGCGACCGCGGAGCGCGAACACCAGCGCGGGCGGACGGCGTCGTACCTGATCGCCGTCACGGACGGGGCCGGCGAGCCGGTCGCCCGGTTCCGCGGTCGGGTCTACCTGCCGGGGTAGCGCTGTCGGAGACGCCTGTCCGGTGGGGCTGGGTCTCAGTATCGGTCGGACAGGACGTTCCCGACGAGCACGCCAGCGCCCCAGGTGACGACGAACGCGCCTGCCGCGCTCACCAGCCCCGGACCGAGGGCGACGCTGGCGACCCAGAAGAGCCCGAGGAAGACGAAGATGGCGAGCGCGCTCGCAACGACGGTCCACGCGACGGCGACCCACGCCGAGTCGTACGTGACCGGCCACCGACGCTCGTAGAACGAGGGCACGTCGACGCCGACGACCATCATGAGGAGGAAGCCCACCGCGAACTCGCCGGTCGCCATCCCGGCGTAGAGGCCGGCGGGGACGGCCACGACGACCGCGACCAGGGTGACGAGGTTCTGGTAGGTCCCGAGCCGCGAGAGCACACTGGTGGCGTCCGTGGAGGGCGTCATACTGGAGTGGTCCAGCCGGAGGGCCAAGAAACTACGTGAGTCTTCTGCCACTTCGACCGGTGACCGAGTCGTCCGGGTCCGGGGCCGCGTCGACCGGCGACGGGGCGAGAAACGCCGAACTACCGGGTGAGTGCGTCGTCTCGGTCCGCGGGACGGCCCGTGGCCGCCTCCGGAGACCACCGTCGTGAAATCCGGAAGTACCGGCCGGCCCCGGACGACAAACAGGTCTGTAACAAAGGGTGCAGGACCCGACAGATGGCGTGCCATGCACACTGACGAGCAGTCAGGCGGTACAGACACGTCAGACCAGACGGGCCGGTTCCGCTCGACCCGGCGGGACGTCCTCCGGCTGGTGGGCGCCGGCGGGGCGCTCTCGCTCACCGGCGGCATCGGACTCGCACAGGAAGGCGGGGTGCCACAGACGCCGCGGACGGTCCACGACGTGCGCTTACTGGAGACGGTCCCGCCGACCAGCCCCGAACGCCCGGTCGACTTCCACTTCGCGCCGACCGGCCTGCACGTCCAGTCCGGCGACGTGGTCCGGTTCGTCTTCGAGACGCCCTACCACACCGTCACCTCCTACCACCCGGTTTTCGGGATGCAGCGCCGGGTGCCGACGGCCGTCGAGGCGTTCTCCTCGCCCGTCCTGGGCTGGCGGCCCGACTCGCTCCCGTCGGGCGTCACCGAACCGCCGATGGAGGCCCCAGAGGGCGGCCCGGCGGCGGGCGGGAACGAGACCGCGGGGAACCAGACAGCGGGGAACGTGACGACGACCGTCACCGGCGGAACCGCGACGACCGGCAACGCGACCGGGAACCAGACCGGGGGGACCGCCGGCGGTGCCGAAAATCCGGTCCCGAGCACGTGGCTCTACGCCTTCGACGAGCCGGGCGTCTACGACGTCGTCTGCGCCCCGCACGAGACGTTCGGGATGGTGATGCGCGTCGTGGCCGGCGATGTGACGTCGGCGCCGTTCGAGACTTCGAACCCCGACTCGCTGCCGGAACCCCGCGCCGGCCCGGCCGGGCTCGCGCGGGTCGTGCTGACGGACCCGGCGCTCGACCCGGCGGCCATCGTCGAGGGAGAGCAGGTCCAGTGGCTCGACCTCCAGGCGAACCAGGGCGGGACCAGCGGCGGCCAGAGCGGCGGTGGCGGCGCGAACACGAACCAGGACGGGTCGTAGTCGGGCGACCGCGCTGAGGCCGGGAGCATCGGGGGTCTGTCGCTGTGGCCGGGGGTCTCGGGCGTCGGTCGGTCAGCGGTGGTCGAAGACCCGCTTTACCTTCCCCACCTCGGTGCGCTCGATGGTGCCCGGTTCGACCACCTCGACTGCGTCCGGCCGCACGTCGAGGACGTCCCGCAGCTTCGATTCGATCTCGGCCCGGAGCTCCTCGGCGGTCGCCGTGATGTCCTCGTGGCGCTCGACGGTGATCTCCATGGTGTCCAGGCTCCCCTCGCGGTAGAGGTCGATGCGGTAGTGGGGGGCCACGTCGCCCAGGTCGAGCATGACCGACTCGATCTGGCTCGGGTAGACGTTGACGCCGCGGACGATGAGCAGGTCGTCGGTCCGACCGGTGACGTTGCCCATCCGGACGGCGGTGCGGCCGCAGTCACACCGCTCGTGGTCGAGGGCCGTGATGTCGCCAGTGCGGTAGCGCAGGACCGGCTGGGCCTCCTTCGAGAGCGTGGTCAACACGAGCTCGCCCTCCTCGCCGTCCGGGAGCACCTCGCCGGTCTCGGGGTCGATGACCTCGGGGTAGAAGTGGTCCTCCCAGACGTGCAGGCCCGCCTGGGCCTCCGCGCACTCGATGGCGACGCCGGGGCCGATTATCTCGGAGAGCCCGTAGACGTCGACCGCCGTCACTCCCAGCGCGGATTCGATCTCCTCGCGCATCGGGTCGGTGAACGGCTCCGCCCCGATGATGACCTGGGCGAGCGGGAGCTCGCGGATGTCGAGCATGCGCGCTTCGGCGGCCTCCGCGAGGTAGAGGCAGTAGGAGGGGGTGCAGGCCAACGCGTCGGCATCGAGGTCGCGGAGCATGTCGAGCTGCCGGGCCGTGTTGCCGCCGCCGGTCGGGATGACGGTCGCGCCGAGCGTCTCGATACCGTCGTGGAAGCCCAGCCCGCCGGTGAACAATCCGTAGCCGTAGGCGTTCTGGACGGTGTCGCCGGGGCGGACGCCGGCCGCGTAGAGCGAGCGGGCCATCACGTCGTACCAGACGTCGAGGTCGGCCCGGGTGTAGCCGACGATCTTGGGCTTGCCGGTCGTCCCCGAGGAGGCGTGGATGCGCAGGGTATCGCTGTCGTCGACGGCGAACAGCCCGGTGGGGTACTCGTCGCGGAAGTCCTCTTTGGTGGTGAACGGGAGGGCCTCGACGTCGTCGACCCCGGAGAACTCCGCCGGCGAGACGCCTGCCTCGTCCAGCGCGTCGCGGTAGAACTCCACGTTCTCGTAGGCGGTCCGGACCGTCTCCCGGAGCCGCTCGTCCTGGAGCTCGCGGAGCGACTCTCGGGAGCCGGTCTCCACGTCGTCGTATGGCATGGTAGTCGGTTCTCTGGTGGTCCATAAAACCGTTTGGCCGGGCCACACGAAGCTATTTCAGCGTCGCTCCCGGACCCGAATCCATGCGAGACGCCTACGTCGTCGGGGCGGGCCAGTCCCCGTTCGGCTCCTTCCCCGACGAGAGCTACCGGTCGCTGTTCCTGACGGCCTTCGAACGGGCCGTAGAGAGCGTCCCGAAGGGATTCGACCCGACCGACGTCGACGAGGCTGTCGTCGGCACGCTCGGCGTCGGTGGCCGCCAGCTCGGGCTCTCCGGGCCGGCCGTCACCGAGTACGTCGGCCTCCACGGCGTGCCCTGCACCCGCGTCGAGAACGCCTGTGCAGCCTCGGGCTACGCCGTCCGGCAGGCCGTCCAGGCCGTCAAGAGCGGGATGGCCGACGTGGTGCTGACCGGGGGCTTCGAGGTGATGGGCGATCTGAGCGGCGACGTCACGAAGTACTGGCTCGGCGTCAGCGGCGAGACGGAGTGGGAGCGCCTGACGGGCACGACCTTCGCCGGCGTCTACGCCCAGATGGCCAGCGCCTACCTCGCGGAGACGGACGCGACCGTCGAGGACCTCTCCCGGGTCGCCGTCAAGAACCACGCGAATGGGGCGGCGAACCCCGACGCCCACCTCGGGTTCGAGTGCTCGCTCGACGACGCCCGGGGGTCGCCGACGGTGGCCGACCCGCTGAACCTCTATCACTGCTGTCCGACCTCGGACGGCGCGTCGGCTGTCCTCGTCGTGAGCGAGGACGTGGTAGACGAGTACAGCGACGCACCTATCCGGGTGGCCGGCGTCGGCGCGGCCAGCGACGCAGTCGGGCTTTTCCATCGCGACACCTACACCTCCATCCCGGCGTCGGTCGCAGCGGCGGAGCGCGCCTACGAGATGGCCGGTGTCGGGCCGGACGACGTCGACTTCGCGGAGGTCCACGACTGCTTCGCCATCGCCGAACTCCTGGCCTACGAGGACCTCGGCTTCTGCGAGCGTGGCGAGGCCGCCACGCTGGTCCGGGACGGCGTCACCGCGCGCGACGGCGACCTGCCGGTGAACCCCTCCGGCGGGCTCAAGTCGAAGGGCCATCCCATCGGCGCGACCGGCGCGGGGCAGGTCGTCGAGGCGTTCAAGCAGCTGGCCGGGCGGGCCGGCCAGCGGCAGATTGCCGGAGCGACGCGGGCGCTCACCCACAACGTGGGTGGCAGCGGCGGCGCGGCCGTCGTCCACGTCCTGGAGGTGGCAGAGTGAGGCAGATCTCGAGCGCCGGGGCCTACGCCCCGCGTCTCCGCATCGACGCCGAGGAGTTCCGCGAGGCGTGGGGACGGTTCGGCGGGGCCGGCGTGCGGACGAAGGCCGTACAGGACGCCGACGAGGACGCGCTGACGATGGGCGCCGAGGCCGGTCGCCGCGCGCTCGACGCCGGCGGCTTCGAGGGCGACGACGTCGACTGGCTCGCGTTCGCCACGACGACGCCACCCCTCGAGGAGGAGGACCTGACCGTCCGACTCGGGAGCGTCCTCGGCGTGCCCAGGACCGCGACCACACGAACCGTCACGGGGAGCACCCGGTCCGGCGTCCGGGCGCTCGCCGACGCCTTGACAGCCGGCGGCACGGATGGAGTCGCCCTGGTCGTCGCCGCCGACTGCCCGCGCGGAGCGCCGGACGGCGACGAGGAGCACGCCGCCGGAGCGGGGGCGGCGGCATTCGCCGTCGGTGACTCGGGGGCCGAGGTAGTCGACACCGCCACGTACAGCGAGCCGTATCCCGGAACCCGGTTCCGGAGTGCGGGCGACGACGAGGTCCAGGGGCTGGGGGTCACGCAGTACGACCGCGAGGCCTACCGGGCGACCCTCGTCGGCGCGATCGACGCGCTCGACGCGGACCTTGGGGCCGTCGACGCGGCCGCGCTCCAGGCGCCGGACGGGAAGCTCCCGTACCGCGTCGCCGCCGACCTCGGCGTGTCCACCGAGCAGGTTCGAGCCGCCACGACCGTCCACGAGCTGGGCGACACGGGCGCGGCGAGCGCACCGCTCGGGCTGGTGAGTGCGCTCGCGGACGGCGCGGAGCGAGTGCTCGTCGCCGGGTTCGGCAGCGGCGCGAGCGCGACCGCGATGGTCGTAGAGAACGAGAGTTCTGTCCCGGTCGGGACGTCGCTCGACGGGGACGTCTCGCTCACCTACGCCGACTACCTCCGGAGACGGGGCGAGATCACCTCCGGCCCACCCGCCGGTGGCGGCGCTTACGTGAGCGTGCCGAGCTGGACGCGCTCTGTCCCCCAGCGCCACCGACTCGCCGCCGGGCAGTGTCTGGTCTGCGGGTCCCTCCAGTTCCCCCCGGAGGGCGCCTGTCGAGACTGCGCGTCGCTTTCGGGATTCGACCGCGTGGTACTCGCGACGACCGGCACGGTCGAAGCCGTCACGACCATCGCGGCCGGCGGGGCACCGCCCGAGTTCGGCGAGCAGGTGGCGCAGAGCGGCCCGTTCGCCAGCGCTGTCGTCTCCTTCGGCGGGCCCGACGGGGGTGCCGTCAGCGTGCCCGTGCAGGTGGTCCTGGCGGGAGACGACGCGGTGTCGACCGGCGACCGGGTGCGGGCCGTCGTCAGGCGCATCTACACGCAGGAGGACGTGTCGCGATACGGGGTGAAGGTCGTGCCGGCGACGGGGTGAGGGTCTCCGACCGTTCGTATCGTATCTATCGTTGATATATAACAGAAGTATTAAATAGAACTATCTGAAACAATTCGACAACAACCACGTGGTTGACCCCCCATGGACTGTACGCTGTGTCACGAGGATGCCGGGTTCAACAGAGCGATCGTGGACACGCTCAGCGGTCTCGAGGTCGGTCGCATCTGTCTGAACTGCGAGCTCGAGGTGTTCGGCTACAGCCTGCAGCGCGGCTTCTGGAGCGACGGGAGCAGCTGCTCGTTCTGCCCGCGCGACGGCCACTTCGCGCTGCCCACGTGGGAGCCCGAGACCGAGGAGCGGGACGGCGACATCTACTGCTCGGTTGCCTACGAGGTGACCGCGGAGACGCCGCGGCTCTGCGATGAGTGTCTCCACGAACTCAGACGCCCCCACCCGGCGAGTTCTCGGAGCGAGCGCTCCAGGCGACGGAACGAGCGTCGGTAGCGCCGAGCGTCGGGTCTGACTCTCACCCGTTGCTTTCGTGTACGTCCAGCCGCTTCCGAGTTCCAGCTGACCTGCGGCACCCACAACAGTTCGAACGCCGGGTCCCGTCCCGCTCGACCGCCGTCACACGACGACGACGGCGCCGTGGCTGTGGACGACCACAGTGCAGCCGCCGTACTCGAACCAGACCGCGCCGTCCCGCCTGGCCTGTCCGGACGGTCGCGGCTCGAACAGCGCCTCCAGGGCCTCCGTGTCAACGGCGTCGTGGAGCGGCGGCAGCTCCGTCGCGTCCACCCCTCTGGCTGCTGCCACGGCGTCCACGACGTGCGCGGAGAGCTCGTCTCCCCGGCAGGTCAGCCGCTCGGCGTGGTCACCGGTCGGTCCCGCGTCCCCGTATGGTCCATCCGTCGGTCGTGTCCCGTTCATGTCTCCCCCACACGAGCCGAACCCGTGTAGACACTCTATAGCAACGCTCGGAGCATAAAACCCTGTCAGACGAACGACCCTTGATTGTCTTACGTCAGCATGCGTGAACGCCCCCCGAGGCACGGTTTCCGCCGGCGTCTCGTCATACACGCCGCCGGGTGGCGGTTCTTTCCGACACTGGGCCGCGGCGGTCGACCAGACAGGGCGACGTGAACCGTATCACCCGTCGCCGGACGGCCGCGGTCGAACGCCGGACGGACGCAGGCGGGCGGGGACCGGGCCGCAGCCAGTGCGCTACGTCTCCGGCGGGACGTTCCGGTTCAGCCGGAACAGGTTCGCCGGGTCGTAGGCCGTCTTGACCTCGACCAGCCGGTCGTACTGCTCGCCGTAGGCGACGCGGGTCGGGTCCTCGCCGAACCCGGCGAAGTTGACGTACTCCCCCCGCGTGCCCGCGAGCTCCCGAAACGATGCGACACTATCTCGGACCCACGCGACGGCGGCGCCCGTCTCCCGGGGGTCAGTCCAGTTCGCCTCGAAGTTGAGCAGGTAGGGCGCGTCGCGGTTGGCGTAGACGGTCGCCGACTCCTCGACGGCTTCGATTGCGCCTCCCAGGTGCCAGAGGTCCACCGTCGAGGCGGGGACGGGACACTCCTCCGAGACCGCGACAATGCGCGCGACGACCTCGTCGTCGAGTGAGTCGAGGTAGAGCGACTTCCAGTAGTAGAGCATGCCGTGGGGGTAGTCCGCGTCGAGCATCGACTGGAGCTCCACGTAGGGGAGCGGTCCGCCGAAATCGCCGATGGGCTCTTCGAGCGTCCGGAGCGGGTCGAAGGTCTCCATCCCGGCGTCGGTGTCGCCGGCGTACGCCCCGAGGAAGACGACCGCCGGCTCGCCCCACGACTCTGCGGGGAAGGGCTCCTCTGCCGGGACCCAGGCGTAGAAGGCCAGGACGCTCGCCTCGTCGGGCGCGTCGACCGCCCACTCCCGGAACGCCGAGAGGTGCTCGACCGCCCGGTCGGCGCGGTGCCAGACGAACAGCACGGCGACCTCGGGGCCGACCTCGTAGAGCACGAACTCGAAGGACGTGACGACCCCGAAGTTGCCGCCGCCGCCGCGGAGCGCCCAGAACAGGTCCGGGTTCTCGTCGGCGCTCGCGGTCACGAGGTCTCCCTCGGCCGTCACCACGTCCGCCGAGACGAGGGTGTCACAGCTCAGCCCGTAGGCCCGGCGGAGGTGGCCCATGCCGCCACCGAGCGTGAGCCCCGCCACGCCGGTGTCGGAGACGACACCGCCGGGCGTCGCGAGCCCGAAGCGCTGGGTCTCCCGGTCGACGTCGGCCCACCGCGCACCCCCCTCGACCCGGGCGGTCTTCGTCGATGGCGACACGCGGACGGCGTTCATCGCAGAGAGGTCGACCACCAGCCCCCCGTCGCAGGTCGCGTTCCCGGCCACGTTGTGCCCGCCGCCACGGACCGCCAGGTCGAGGTCGTGCTCGCGGGCGAACCCGACGGCGTCGACGACGTCGCCGACGCCCGCACACCGGACGACTGCGGCCGGGAACCGGTTTATCATGCCGTTCCAGACCCGCCGGGCCTCGCGGTAGGCCTCGTCGTTCGGCGTGAGGACCTCCCCGACGACCGTCTCCGCGAAGGCCCGCAGGTCACCCGGCGATGGCTCACTCGAATCGGGTTCCCCCACCATGCGACACCTTCCACGCCGGCCGGATTAAGCGTAGTAGACGAACGCCTGCGGGTGGTTGTGGGGCACTTGTGACTTCGTTGTGCCCGGACGCGCGGGCGTTCTCCCTCGAATCGGTCTCGGTCGGGGGTGTCGGTGGCGACCCGACGTCGGGTTCCCGGTTCCCGAACGGTTTTCTCCCACGCCAGAGAAGCGACCACCCATGCAGGTGAGCGTACTCGGTGCCGGGACGATGGGCCACGGCATCGCCCAGGTGGCGGCGATGGCGGGCCACGACGTCCGGCTCCGCGACATCGAGGAATCGCTAATCGAGGACGGCGTCGAGGCGATCGAGTCGAATCTGGCGGGCGGCGTCGAGCGCGAGAAGCTGACCCAGGCTGACGCCGAGGCAGCGCTCGACCGCATCTCGGGCACGACCGACCTCCCGGCGGCCGTCGCGGACGTCGACCTGGTCGTCGAGGCGGTGCCGGAGGACATGGACCTCAAGCGGGAGACGTTCGCCGACGTGGAGGCGGCGACGGGCGCGGAGACGGTCATCGCGTCGAACACGTCGTCGCTGTCGGTGACGGCCATCGCCAGCGCGCTCGACCGCCCGGAGCGGGCCGTCGGGCTCCACTTCTTCAACCCGGTCCACCTCATGGGGCTGGTCGAGACCGTCGTCGCCGAGCAGACGAACGAGGCTACGCTGTCGTTCGCGCGGGAGTTCGTCGAGGGCATCGGGAAGACGCCAGTCGAGGTGCGGGACACGCCGGGCTTCGCCTCCTCGCGGCTCGGCGTGGCTATCGGCGTCGAGGCGATGCGCATGGTCCAGGAGGGCGTCGCGTCGGTCGACGACATCGACGCGGCGATGGAGCTCGGCTACAACCACCCGCTGGGACCGCTCGAACTCACCGACGTGGTCGGGCTCGACGTCCGCCTCCACGTCCTCGAGTACCTCCGCGATGAGCTCGGCGAGCGGTTCCGCCCCCCGCAGGTCCTCAGGCGGAAGGTCCGGGCCGGCAAGCTCGGGCGGAAGACCGGCGAGGGCTTTTACGTCTGGGAGGACGGCGAGGCCGTCGGGGTGAGTGGTGAGTATGACGGGTGAAGAGACGTCCGTCGCCGACGTGGCGGCGGACTGCGAGCTGGTCCGCGTGGACGTCGGGGGCCGCGTCGAGAACGTGGCCACGGTGACCATCGACCGCCCGCAGGCCCGCAACGCGCTGAACGCGCAGGTCCGGGCGGAGCTCAAGCGGGTCCTCGACGCCGTCGAGGACAGTGACGCCGGGGTGGTCGTGCTGACAGGCACAGACGAGGCGAAGGCGTTCGTCGCGGGCGCGGACGTGGGCGAGCTGCGGGAGCGCAACCTGCTCGAACAGCGCGCGGCGAGCGCTCGGCCGCGGGTCTACGAGTACGTCGACGACCTGCGCCAGCCGGTCATCGCGCGCCTGAACGGCCACGCACTCGGCGGCGGCTGCGAGCTCGCGCTGGCCTGCGACGTGCGCATCGCCCACGAGCGGGCCAAGCTCGGGCAGCCGGAGATCAACCTCGGCATCATCCCCGGCGGCGGCGCGACCCAGCGGCTCCCCCGGCTCGTCGGCGAGGGGCAGGCGATGCGGCTGGTCCTCTCCGGCGAGCTGATCGACGCCCGCGAGGCCCACGACATCGGCCTGGTGGACGCGGTCTGCGACGACGAGACGTTCGACGACCGCGTCTACGATCTCGCCGCGGCGATGGCGCAGAAGAGCCCGGTCGCCCTCGAGTTCGCCAAGAAGGCCGTCAGGGCCGGCTCCCGGATGGACCTCGAAGCCGGCATCGAGTACGAGGCCGAGCTGTTCGCCGGGCTGTTCGTCACCGCCGACAAGGACGAGGGCATCGACGCCTTCTTCGAAGAGCGCGAGCCGGAGTGGCAGGGCCGGTAGGGGGTGACGGCTCGCGACTGTCGGTGACGGGGATAGCTGGTAGCCGACGGACGCGGGATGTCGGCAGGGACGGGGACTCGACCGGGACGAGGGGCAGTCGGCCACGGTTGCGGCTGGTCGGGCTTCGACTCGGATGCAGGCGGTCTAACCGCCCCCTGCACGGACCGACTACTCGCCAAGCCGGTAGAACAGGACGACCAGGACGAGCGAGAGCAGGCCGAACCCGGCGAACGCGAACCAGAGCAGCCCTACGGTCGGCGAGGCGACGAGTGCCGGGCGCACCAGCCAGAGCACCGTGCCGACGCCGAGGACGAACAGCGCCACGACGTAGAGCGTGAGCAGTCGGTAGGCGGCCCGCCGGCGGTCCATGCCACGGACGTGTCGCCGGTCGGGAAAAACGTTCCGACCGTCAGGTCATCCGTCCGTCGACGGCGAGTTCGGGGGCGGTGGTCGTGGACGAAGCGCTCCGAAAACGGCAGACTAGACCGGCTTACAGAAACGTACAACTGTTACAAAGACTTACAAACACGTACAATCGGCGGTCGACGATGCTGCCGGTGGGGGGTCGGCGCTCGACGGTGCTCCTGATTGGTCCCGTGCCGGACGACACGCCTGAATAACCCCCGTGTCCGACGGTTCGCCACAGCGGTCCCCACCAGTTTTCACCGCTCCAGGTGCCCCACCAGTAATTTCCCCACTCCAGCCCCCACCAGTTTTTACTCCGCTCCACCGACTCCCCGCCATGCGCGTGAGCGTCATCGGCGGTGGGACGGTCTCGGACGCGGACGCCGAGACGGCACGGAGGGTCGGTCGGCTGCTCGCCGAGCGCGGGCACACGGTCGTCTGCGGCGGGCTTTCGGGCGTGATGCGGGCGGCGTGTCGCGGCGCAAGCCAGGCCGACGGCGAGACCATCGGTATCGTGCCCGGCGAGGACCGCGCGTCGGCGAACGAGTTCGTGACCACGCCCATCGCCACCGGGCTGGGCAACGCCCGGAACGTTCTGGTCGTACTGAACGGCGACGCGGCCATCGCCGTCGACGGCTCGACCGGGACGCTCTCGGAGATCGGCCACGCTCTCGACTTCGGGCGACCGGTCGCGGGACTCGACGCGTTCGAAGTGCCGGGCGTCGAGGCCGTCGAGACGCCGCTGGAGGCGGTCGACTACGTGGAGCGGGCGGTCGACGCGGACGGGTAGGCG
>Ga0102959_1000080_pt1 | contig 30595 bp, 29 predicted proteins | sample SalPonF2_B_D2_MG_FD_84520 | JGI IMG/M metagenome (GOLD analysis project Ga0102959, IMG submission 84520) | Salt pond soil microbial communities from South San Francisco under conditions of wetland restoration - Salt Pond MetaG SF2_B_D2_MG ...
GTGAAGGCCGAAGGCGCGACCGTCGACGACGAGACCCTGAAAGAACAGCTCCTCTCGGCCATCCGCGAGGAGTACCCCAAGTGGTGGGCGCCGGACGACGTCATCTACATCGAGGCCGTGCCCAAGACCGCCACCGGGAAGTTCGACAAGAAGGTGCTCCGCGAGCAGTACGGCGACGAGTCGCTCATCGAGGGGAAGGCGCCCGAGCAGAAGGAGTAGCCGGGTCGGGTCGGTTCGGGTCGGTTCGGGTCGTGTCTCGGATCTCCAGGGCTCGCCATCACGCCGGGGTCGGACGTTCGCAGGCGGTCGAGAACCCGGTTGTAAGTGTTTGTAAGTGTTTGTAAGTGCTTGTAAGTCCACGTAATCGGTCCCGAGAGCCGGGTCCGGGCGGTCCGCGGACCGGTGACGTTGCTAACGCACCTGATTATAATTAACAAGCTTTAGTATTTTTCGCCGGTCTATTTGCAGGTCGATTGATAACACCGACGCCCGAACGGACTGACGAGATGTACGAGATTGCGCCGTCGGTCACCGTCGACGCGTCGCCCCAGACAGTCTGGGAGTACGTCCGCGACGTCGAGGCGTGGTGGGTCGCGTCCAACCCCGAACACGAATCGCTCGAGATACTCTCGGCGGACGGGACACTCGAGGAGGGAACCAGCCTTCGGGTGCGGGAGCGGATAGCCGGCGTTCCCGGGGTCGCGACGGGCGAGGTCACCGAGGTGGTTCCACAGCGACGGCTCACGTGGGAGGCGACCGACGCCCGATACCGCTACTTCGGACTCACCGTCCACGTGGACGAGAGCGTCTCGTGGGAGCTCACCCCGATTGACGGTGCTACCGAACTCACCGCCCGCGTCCGGGCGTCGTTCCCGGAGACGCTGGTCGGGTCGCTCGTGGAGTGGAGCTTCGAGCACCTCCTGGACGGCGTCGAGAGGGACTACCAGCACGCCATGCGCGAGCTCGAGTACATCCGTGAGGAACTGGAGTCGAGCGGGCGCGCCTGACGGAGCGGGTTCGCCGACTGGACGACGACGGACAGGTGGCGAAACCGACAACGAACCGTTATCTCCGTCGAGCCGGTAGACCGAGCTATGCCGCCGAACGTCGCCCTCCTCGACGCCTCCCACGACGTCGACAACGCCTCGACCAACTTCCACCGCGTGTTCGACGGCCGCGCACGGGTGGCGGAGTACCAGGTGACCGAGGGCGACCTGCCGGGGTCGTTCGTCTTCGACGCGGCGGTCGTCTCCGGGTCGCCGGCGTCGGTCTACTGGGACGAGGCGTGGATCGACCACCTCGAGGAGTGGGTCCGTCGCGCCGTCGAGGAGGACCTGCCGGTGCTCGGGGTCTGCTTCGGGCACCAGCTGCTGGCCCGGGCCCTCGGCGGGGAGGTGCGGAGCATGGGCCGCTACGAGCTCGGCTACCACATGGTCCACCAGGACGGCACGGGCCGGCTCTTCGACGGGGTGAGCGAGTGGTTCGTCGCCTTCACGGCCCACTCCGACGAGGTGACCGCGCTCCCGCCCGGAGCCCGCCCCCTCGCCTCGAACAACTACTCGCTGCACGCCTTCGAGCGCGAGCCCGCCTTCGGCGTGCAGTTCCACCCGGAGATGGACTTAGAGACCGCCCGGATGCTCATGAAACACCGCGGCGTCGACGGCGAGCACATCCGCCACGTGCTCCGTGAGGTCTCGGACTACCACCACCACCGCGCCCAGGAGGCGACGGCGGTCTTCGACAACTTCCTCGAGTACGTACGCGAGTCGTGAGGTGAGCGACGCAGCCGTCCTGGGACTCCCGCTCGCCTCGCTACAGCGATGCGAGTTCCGCCATCGTCTGTCTGATCTCGTCGGCCGTCGCGCCCCGCGGGAAGCCGACGGCGAGCGAGTCGACGCCGTCTATCTCGGCGAACTTCCGGAGCTCGCGGCGGGCCCGCTCGGGGGTGCCCGCCGCGCCGAGCGCGTCGAGCAGGTCGTCGTCCAGGGCGGCGAGGGCCCGCTCGCGGTCGCCGTTGGCCCAGGCCGTGGCGATCTCGTTCGCCTCGGCCTCGTAGCCCTGCCGGGCGAGCGCGTCGCGGTAGAACGTGCCCATGCCGCCGACGTAGAAGGCGGCGTGACCCCTGGCGAGCTCGCGGGCGCGCTCCCCGTCGGCTAGCGCACAGCAGGTCACCGAGAGGGTCACCGTCCGGTCCTCGCAGTCGCCGTCGCCCATGTCGACGCCGCGCCGGAAGTCCGCGAGACGCTCGCGCAGGCCGTCGGGCGTGAACATGAGCGCGTGCCAGCCGTCGGCGAACCGGCCGGCGAGTTCGACGGCCTTCGGCCCCATGGCGGCGGTGTCGATTTCCACCGGCGTCTCGGGCGGGTCGGAGCGGAGCCGGAACCCGGCGAGCTGGAAGATGTCGCCGTCGTAGGAAAGCGTCTCGCCCGCCGTGACCGTCCGGACGATATCGACGTACTCGCGGGTGCGGCGGAGCGGCCGGTCGAAGTCGACGCCGTGCCACCCCTCGATGACGATGGGACCGCTCGGGCCGAGCCCCAGCCTGAACCGACCGTCGGAGACCTCCTGGAGCGTCGCGGCGGTCTGCCCGACCAGCGCCGGCGACCGGGAGTAGACGTTGAGTATCGACGGGCCGACGCCGATGGTCTCGGTGCGATCCGCGATGACGGCCATCGCGGTGACGGCGTCGCGCCCCCAGGTCTCGGGGAGCCAGGCGCGCTCGTAGCCGAGCGATTCCGCGCGCCGGCTTAACTCGACGAGCGCGTCCACGGACGGCTGGGCGGCCACCGGCAGGTGGACCGCGAGTCGCGCGTCGGTCACGTCCCCGGTTCCTCCAGCACCTGCGGGACGCCCTGGGCGGTCAGCGTCTCGCCGACGACGTACGAGGACGCCGGACTCGCGAGGAACTGCACCACGTCGGCGATCTCCTCGCTCGTCCCGATGCGGCGGTCCACCGTCCCGCGGTCGATGTCAGAGGCGGTGACGCCCATCTGCGAGGCGACGCCCGGCGTGGCGACGAAGCCAGGCGCGACGCAGTTGACCCGCACGCCGTCGCCGGCCCATTCGTAGGCCAGCGAGGTCGTGAGGTTGATGACGCCGGCCTTGGCCGCCCCGTAGTGGCTCATGTACGGCGACCCGCGGATGCCGGCGACGCTGGCGACGTTGACGATGACCCCGCTCCCCTGCTCGCGCATGACCCGCCCGGCGAGCCGCGAGCAGTTGACCGTCCCGGTGAGGTTGATCTCCACGATGGTCCCCCAGGCGTTCGGCGAGAGGTCCTCGAACCCCGCCATGAAGCTCGCGCCGGCGTTGTTGACGAGCACGTCCACGCCGCTGAACGCCTCGACCGTCGCGTCGACGAGCGCCTCCACCGCGTCGCGGTCGGTCACGTCGCACTCCACGGCGAGCGCCCGACCGGGGGCGTCGCTCTCCGCGATCGACTCGGCGACCGGGTCTACGTGCGCCTGCTCGCGGGAGCATATCACCACGTCGGCGCCGTCGGCCGCGAACCGCTCGGCGATCCGCTCGCCGATGCCGCTGGAGGCGCCGGTGACGATGGCCGTGAGACCGGCGACGCTGTACTGTTCGGTACCCATGCCACAGGTGATTCCGCCGACCGGGTAAAAGCTACCGGGCCGAGCGGTGACCGGACCGGACGCTCGACGACGACGTCGGGTCCGCGGGGGGAGAGTGCCCGCCGTTACGCTCTGAACCGGTCCAGGACCGCCGACAGCCACGACAGCACCCCGGTTCCGTCCGCAGAGTCGTCGTCGCTTCCCGCTCCGGTCGAATCTGTGACGCCGCCATCGGCCGCGGTCCCATCGGTGGCATTCGCGGCGATTCCCCCGGTCGCATCCGTGGTTGTCCCGCCGGTCGCATCCGCGGCGCTTCCATCGGATGCGTTCGCGGCTGTCGAATCGCGGCCGACCCCGGTGGTCACGGGCCCATCGGTGGACCCGTTGCGCTGTTGGCCCGGAGCGGAGGAGCCTGGCGAGCCGGGTCGTCCGGACCCGCGTTCGCCCGCGGTACGACGGCCGTCGGCGGTCCAGGATGGCCCCTCGGCGGTCGAGGCCGCCGACGCTCCCTGCTGGTCGTCGGCGTTCCCGACGCCCTGGACCTGGCCGGCTTCGGCCTGGACCGCCAGCAGCTCCTCGCGGACCCGCCGGTAGGCCTCGTCGTTCATCGTCGCGGTCGAGAAGGAAAGATCGACCTCGTCGTGCTTGTACCGGTAGGTACCCTGCTGGTCGACCTGGAGGCGCTCGCCGTCCCTCCGCAGTCGGTGTGTCCCCCGGAACCACTCTGTGTCCACGACGACCTCCCCGTCGGCGATCGTCACCGACCGAACGGGGTCGTTCGTCAGCGCCGCCTTCGCCAGGTCCGCGGCGTCCTTGCGGTTCCCCGCCTCGCAGAGCTCGATGAGCCGCGTCTCGAGGAGCATAATCAGTCCGACGGCCCGGTCACGGCGCGCGGTGTGACTGTCCCATCGCGCGTCTCCGACCAGTCGAGCCGCTGGACCGTCCGCCACGTCCAGTCGTAGGAGAGCAGCCCCGCGTCGTCCAGGTCGGGCAGGGTGGCGTGGTGGAGCCCCATGGCGACCTGGTAGCGCCGCTCGCCGGAGACGGGCGTGCCCGACTCGCGTGCCGCCACCACGTCGGCGACGTCGTAGAGGGGGACGGGCCCGGACAGCCCGGCCACCGCGTCCAGCGCGAGGCGGTGGCGGCCGTCGTCGGGGCGGTCGGGGGCCATCGTCAGGTGGTCCGCTGACGACGGCCGGTCGGTCCCACGCGCGTCGGAGGAGTGGTGGACTGGGAGGTTGGACATGGTCCCGTGCTGTCAGTGGAGAGTCGCTCTACAACAAAGAACGATGAGCCTAACCAGCTAGGGCCCTGCGATAGAATCACACGACAGCGGTCGGATAGAGACGCCGGCTACTCGCCGAAATACGCCGACAGGAGCTTTCGCTGCCCCTTCCGGAGGTGCTGGTGGAGCGTGGGCGCGGCGACGCCCATCGACGACGCCAGCTCCTCGGCCGTGCTCCCCCGCGGCCAGTCGAAGTAGCCGGCGAAGTAGGCCGCCTCGACGGCCGTGAGCTGCTTGTCCGTCAGGGTCTCGACGGTCGACTGGTGCTCCGGGGTCGTCTCGGCCCGCTGTATCGAGCGCTGGGAGACCAGTTCGACGTCCGGGACGACCTCGCGGAGCGCGGAGACGACCGTCCGGATGTCGACGCTGTGTGGCAGTTCGGCGATCAGCCTGAGCTCGCCGCCTTCGACGATCGTGCGACGCACCCGCCCGCCGTGACCCGCGACGGTCGACGTGACCGGTGGGTTCGTGGTCGACAGTTCGAAGGTCGCTTCGTCCCCGCGTTCGCTGACGAGCCGGGCGTCGTCGCCGATCTGGAGGCCGGAGACGATCTCGAGGAACCGGTCCGGCGCCACGCCCTCGACGGTGACGTACTGGAGGTAGGTGTCGCCGCTCGCCGGGAGGGTCCGCTCGATCGTCATCGCGTCGACGCCCTCCGCCGCCGCCGACCGGAACGGCGCCGCCGCCGAGCGCGACCGGAACTCGACCTCGAGGATGCTCTCGCTCATGAGCGCCTCCTTGCGCTCGACGGCGTTGATGGCGTGGCCAACGATCTCGCCGAGGTGGCCGACGATCCCGCGCTCCCTGCCGTCGAAGGCGTCCGGCTGGGACGCGTAGATGGTCAGCACGCCGTAGACCGCGCCGTCGTAGACGAGCGGGACGGCGGCGACCGACCCCACGCCCCGGTCGACGGCCGCGCGCTGCCAGGGCTCGTCACCGTCGACGGTCGACTCGACCTCGGTCCGCCTCGACCGTAACGACCGGGCGACCGGGTCCTCGCCGTCGAGTCCCACGCCGACCTCGTCGAGGTAGCCATCGTCCCCCGCACGGGCGCGTGGGCGCACGGACGTGCTCGCCTTGTCGACCTCGCCGATCCAGGCGAACTCGTAGCTGGCCGCGTTCGCGATCCGGTCGCAGACCGACTCCTCGATCTCCGCGCGGCTCGAACTCTCGACGAGCGCGCGGGTGATGTCCTGAACGACCGAGTTGAGCCTGTTCAGCGCCGAGAGCTGCGTGCGATGCTGGCGCAGCGTTCGTTCCCGCTCCTTTCGCTCCGTGATGTCCCGCATCACGCCCACCCGGCCGTACCGCTCGTCGTCGACCCGGTACGGGCCGAAGCGCGTCTCGACCGGCACCGACCCGCCGTCGGCCGTCACCACGTCGAGTTCGACCAGCGCGTCGTCGCGCTCGCCGCCCATGACGGCCTCGATGGCGTCGCGGAGTCGCTCGTCCGTCGGGTCGGCGTGGAGCATCGAGGCGGTCGCGCCGAGGAGCTGCTCGCGGGAGAAGCCCGTCAGCTCGACGAACGCGTCGTTGACGAGGATGAACCGGGAGTCGGCGTCGAGCACGTAGACGCCGTCGTCGACGGTCTCGACGATCGACTCGTAACGCTCCAGCTCCCGCTCCCTGCGGGCGCGCTCGATGGCGGTCGCGAGGATGGTGGCGACGCTCCTGAGGAAGTTCACGTCGTGCTCCGTGAACTCGCGCTGTGCGCGGTCGTGCGCCCCGAGGATACCCCAGGGCGCATCCGTCGGTCCGATGACGACGCTCATCCCGCTTTTGACGCCGTGGTCGACGAGGAGGTCCGGCCCGTCGAATCGCGTCTCGGCGTCGAGGTCCTCGACGATCACCGGCTCCTCCGAGCGGAGCGTGTAGCCCGCCTGCGAGCCGGTGCCCGTGGGCACCGTGGTATCCCCCACGTCGAACGACCAGCCCACGCCCGCCCGGTGGCGGAGTTCCTCGCCGGACTCGTCCAGTTCGAGCACCTTGCAGAACTCGGTGTCGAGCGTCTCGGCCACCCGCTCGACCGTCTCCGCGAACAGGCCCTCGAGGTCCGTCTCCGCGAGCGCTCGCTGCCCGTGCTCGGTGACCGCCTCCTGCTGACGGATGCGGTCGCGGAGCTCCCGTTCCCGGCGCTGGCGGTCGGTGTCGTCGCGGACGATGCCGGTGAAGTAACGCTCCCCGTCGTGCTCGTACTCGCTGAAGGAGATGGCGACGGGCACCTCGTGTCCATCCGCGTGCACGGCGGAAAGCTCCACGTGCTCCAGGTTGAGGTTCCGCTCGGCGGAACGGGCGTAGCGGCGGGAGCCGTCGCTGTAGCGGGTCGCCAGGTCCGCCGGCATGAGCCTGGTGATGGGTTCGCCCACCAGGTCGTCGGGCTCGTACCCGAAGACGCCCTCGACAGCGGGGTTCACCGACTGGATGTGGCCAGACTCGTCGAGGGTGACGATGACGTCCGAGGCCGTCTCCGTCACGGTCCGGTACTGTTCGAGTGCCCGCTCGTGCTCGCGGCGGGCGGTGATGTCGTGGACGACCGCGATGCGCTCGATGCCCGAGTCGAGGGAGAGGAGCGCGAACGTCGCCTCCGTCGGAACGGTGCCGCCGTCCGCCGTCCGGAGCGTCGCCTCCATCGTCTCCGTCTGCCGGTCGCCGTCGAGCATCGCGCGTTCGATCTCCGCGACCTCCTCGACGACGGACGTGTCGGCGACGAGCGAGCGGTCGGCGCCGACGAGTTCGTCTCGGTCGTAGCCCGTCAGCTCGGCGTACGCCTCGTTGACCATCGTGAACTGCCCGTCCTCGTCGGCCGTGTAGATGCCGTCGTTTACGGTCTCCACGATGGTCTCGTAGCGCTCGAGCTCGCGTTTCCGCTCCCGGCGTTCGGTCACGTCGTGGAAGTAGACGGAGAGCCCCGTCTCCGAGGGGTAGACGCTGACCTCGAAGCACCGATCCGTGGGGTCGTACTCCGTCTCGAAGCCGACCGCGTCCTGGCCGCGCATCGCCCGCTCCGCCGCGGAGCGTAACGTCGACCCGAACTCCTCGGGAAGCAGGTCCCAGACGATCTCGCCGACGAGCGCCCGCCGGTCCCGCTCGAAGAACGTCGACGCGCGCTCGTTGACGTAGGTGAACCGCCACTCGTCGTCGACGGCGAAGAAGGCGTCGTCGACCCGCCCGAACACCTCGCGCAGCTCGGCCTCGAGTTCGGCGCGCTGCCGTTCGAGCGTGCGCGCTGACTCCTTGAGCTCGGTGATGTCCTGGCCGGCGACGACGACCTGCTGGACCGCGCCGTCGTCGTCCGTGATGGGGGCGGCGTTGATCGAGAGCCAGCGTCGCCCCCCGTCGTCGAAGTCGACCTGCACCGGGTAGTCGTACACCGGGTCGCCGGTCGCGAAGACCCGTTCCGACGGTCGGTCTGCCGGTGGAATCAGCTCGCCGTCCTCGTCGTAGATGTCGCGTCCCGTCTCGTCGGGCAGCGAGCCGTTCCGGATGGCGAGGAGCTCCTCGGCACGGGCGTTGGCTCGCGCGATGGTGCCGTCGGCTTCGATGACGCCGATGCCGACCGGACTGGTCTCCAGTATCCGCTCGACGAGGTCCCGTTCGCGGTCCAGCGCCCAGTTCTCCCCGGTGGGCTCGGTGCGGTCGCCATCGTACTGCCCCACTGTGTCGGGACCGTCGTTCGGGACGACACGCCGGCCGCGGGGTGAGAAGCCGGACTGCGACCGGAGAACGCCGACCGTCCCGGTCACCTCGCCGTCCGCTTCGAGGACGCGGAGGCGGAGTTCGCAGGGAACGCCCTCGCCGTCCGCCCGCTCCACGGTCAGTTCGACGGTTCCCGAGGTGCGCTCGTCGGTCGCGAGTACCTCCCGAACGAGGGCCGAACAGCGCGCGACGTCCGCGTCCGGAACGAACGCCGAGACGTGTGCGCCCACCAGCCGCTCGCGGTCGTAGCCCGTGAGGGCTACCAGGGCGCGATTGACGGCGACGACCCGCCCGCCCGGGTCGAGTCGGTAGACGCCGTCTGGAATCGCGTCGACCAGTCCGTTCGGTCCCATCCCCGTCGTTCGGTCGGCCCCCGCCGAGGGGCCCCAACCACCGTTACCCCGTTCCATGGGCCTACGTAATGAGGTACACTGGTATAAGGGTGGGCACTTCCCCGACGACCGATACGACTGGCCGGTCGGATTCGAGAAGCCCTTCCCGTCGGGCCGCCTACCCCGGTGCATGACAGACGACTGGGACGCGGTGTTCTGGGACATCGGCGGCGTCATCCTCGACGTGGAGTCGGTGCGGGCCGGGCACCGGGCGTTCGTGGCGGACCTCATCGAGACCCACGACCTCGACGCGTCGCTCGACGAGGCGCTCGGGGCCTGGCGGACGACGGTCGGGACCTACTTCCGCGAGCGCGACGGTACCGAGTTCCGCAGGGCCAGACGGGCCTACGCGCTCGGCGTCGAGGCGATCGTCGGCGAGCGCCGCCCCGAGCCGGAGTGGTGGCCGCTGCTGCGCGAGGCCGTGGCCCAGACGCGCACCCCGAACCCCGGTGCCGTCGAGACCATCACGGCCCTCGACGGGACCGACCTCCACCTGGGCGTCGTCAGCGACATCGACGCCGCGGAGGGCCGCGACGTCCTGGAGGGCTTCGACGTCCGTCGGCACTTCGACGCCGTCACCACCTCGGAGGCGGTCGGCCGGACGAAGCCCGACCCGGCGATGTTCGAGACGGCGCTCGACGCGGCCGGCGTCGACCCCGACCGGGCGCTGATGGTCGGCGACCGCTACGAGCACGACGTGGCCGGCGCGGCGCGGGTCGGCATCCACCCGGTCGCCTACGGGGCCGCCGAGGGGCCGACCGTCGAGTACCGCATCAGCGACCTCCGGGAGCTCCTCGACGTCGTCGGCGTCGACCGCCACTGACCCGGGCGAGCAGCCGAACTGCCCCCTTCGCCGACCATCGCGTCGACGCCGCCCCGGACTCACGGCCCACGACAGTACCTTGATGGGCCGACCGCCCGACCTTCGACCCATGCCAGACGACCCGTCCGACCCGTTCGGTCGCTACCGGCAGGTCGAGGTGTACACCGGCGGCCTGGTCGGCCAGGAGCCGACCGTGCCCGTCGCCTACGAGGAGCTGCGAGCGGCTGCTGAAGACGGACTCTCCGGGCGAGCCTACGACTACGTGGCCGGCAGCGCCGGCTCAGAGGACACCGCGCGAGCCAACCGCGAGGCGTTCCGCCGCTGGCGCCTGGTCCCGCGGATGCTCCGGGACGTCGCCGAGCGGCGGCTCCGGGTCGACCTCTTCGGGCGAACGCTCCCGGTCCCGTTCCTCCTCGCGCCCGTGGGCGTGCAGTCCATCGTCCACGAGGAGGGCGAACTCGCGACCGCGCGCGCGGCGGCCAGCCTGGACGTCCCGTTCGTCCTGAGCTCCGCGGCCTCGGAGACGATGGAGGACGTGGTCGCGGCCGCGGGCGACGCCCCGCGGTGGTTCCAGCTCTACTGGTCGGCCGACCGCGACGTGACCGCGAGCCTCGTCGAGCGGGCCGAAGCCGCCGGCTACGAGGCCGTGGTCGTCACCCTCGACACCACGCTGCTCGGCTGGCGCGAGCGCGACATCCAGGACGCCTACCTCCCGTTCCTCGAGGCGGAGGGGGTCGCGAACTACGTCTCGGACCCGGCGTTCCGGGCCCGGCTCGCCGACCCGCCCGAGGAGAACCCGGACGCCGCCGTGATGGAGTTCGTCGACGTGTTCTCCGACCCCGCGCTCACCTGGGACGACCTGGCGGACCTCCGGGAGCACACCGACCTGCCCATCGTCCTCAAGGGCGTGTTGCATCCCGACGACGCGCGCCTGGCCGTCGAGCACGGCGCGGATGGGCTCGTCGTCTCCAACCACGGCGGCCGCCAGGTCGACGGGGCGATCCCGGCCCTCGACGCGCTCCCCGGCGTGGTGGACGCAGTCGAGGGCGAGATTCCGGTGCTCTTCGACAGCGGCATCCGTCGCGGCGCGGACGCACTGAAGGCCATCGCGCTGGGCGCGGAGGCGGTCCTGCTCGGGCGTCCCTGGGTGTACGGCCTGGCGCTCGCCGGCCAGGCGGGCGTCGAGTCGGTGGTGAAGAACTTCCGCGCGGACCTCGACCTGACACTGGCGCTGACCGGGTACGACGACGTGGGAGACGTGGACCGGGCCTGCCTGTTCGAGCGCGACCGGTAGCCGGTCGAGGCGACCCGCAGTGGGTCGAGCGGGGCCGATAGCCGGCCGGGAGCGACCGCCGACCGGTCGAGCGCGCCTACAGCCGGTCGGGGGCGAGCTCCTCGACAGTCCGCCGGGTCATCGCCTCGTCTGTCTGGGCGGGGACGACGACGATGGGCTCGTCGACGACCGGGAGCGACGCGACCTCGCGGAACCGCTCGCGGGCCTCCTCGGGCGTGCCGGCGACGCCCAGGGCGTCGACCATCTCGTCGGTGACACGCTCGCGGGCCCCGGCACGGTCGCCGTCGTTCCAGGCCGCCGAGACGCGCTCGGCATCGTCCGGGAACTCGGCCGCGACCGCGTTCCGGTAGCCCGCGCCGGAGCCGACGTAGTAGGCGACGTGCCCCCGGACGGCGTCGCGCGCCTCGTCGGGGTCGTCGCTGACGGCGCTCGGAACGTACGGCGAGACGACGATGCGCTCGGGGTCGCGGCCGGCGTCGCGTGCCTCGTCGGCGACCGTCTCGAAGGCGTCGGCCAGCCCCGGGAACGGGATGTTGTGGGGGAGCCAGCCGTCGGCGACCCGGCCCGTGAGTCGCCGGTTCCGCGGGCCGAGCGCGGCGTTGTAGACGGGGACGTCGGCCGACACCGGCGGGACGCCCTCGACCTGGAAGATCTCGCCGTCGTAGGTGACGGGCTCGTCGCCGGTCAGCGCCTGCACGAGCTCGATGGTCTCGTGGCTCCGCCGGAGCGGCCGCTCGTAGGGCAGGCCGTGGAGGGACTCGATGGCCGTCGGGGTGCTCGCGCCGACGCCGAGGCGGACGCGGTCGCCCGCGACGCGGGAGAGCGACGCGGCGGCCATCGCGAGGACGGCCGGCGAGCGGGAGAAGACGTTGACGATGGCGGTGCCGAGCGCCACGTGTTCGGTGTGGTCGGCCGCGCGGGTCAGCTGGACGAACGCGTGCTCGCCCCAGAGCTCGCCGACCCAGACCGCGTCGTAGCCGATGGACTCGGCCCGGCTCGCGAACGCGGCCGCCGACTCGCCCGGTCTGTCCGGGAGGAGAACGCCTGCCTGCATGGTGTGCGGAGAGTGTACACGAGTCTACATAGCTGTGGTGCCCGGCCCGGGAACGTCGATGCTCATTCGAGCGCGCCCGTCAGGTCCTCGAAGAACGCCGTCTCGCGGTCCGCGACGGCGTCGGCCTGCTCGCCCGCCAGCGCGAGGAGGCGGTCGCGCTCCCGCGCGTCGGTCGCGCCGTGCCCGTCGGCCGCGGCCTCGCTCGCCGCCTTCAGCGTCTCGCCGACGGCGGTCCAGTCGGCGGCGATGGCGGTCATCCGCTCGGCGAACGAGGCGTCGAGCTCCGGCAGGCGGTCGGCCGTCGTCCGGACGAACGGCGCGTAGAGCCCGCGGAACGCGCCGCCGCCGGTCCCGCGTCGTTCGACGTTCTGGTAGCCGAAGCGGGCACACCAGGCGGCGTCCGGGAGCGTCCCCCAGTCGGGAAGCCCCGCGGCGAGCACGCGGATGCCCGCCAGTCCGTCCACCCGGCGACGCCTGCTCGGGGTGATGACGGCGGGGGTTCCTGGGTCGAGCATCGCGCTGGCCGTGCGCCGGAGCGCCGACCGCGCGGCGTCCTCGACCGACCGCGTGGGCTCGGGGTCCGTGACGACGACGGAGCGGTTCCGGAGCGGCCCCCAGAACCCCTCGTCGGACGACCAGGCGGCTCGCAGGCTCCCGAGCGGGATGGACTGGACGTCGTCGAACTCGCTGTCCGCGAGCAGGACCGTCTCACCGTCGGTCCCGACCGCGACGACCGTGTGCGGCCCGAAGTGCGTGTCCGTCCCGTAGTAGTCGAGATGGTAGAGGTCGACGAACAGCAACACCGGGTCGCCCGCCCGCAGGCGGGCCTCGACGTGCCCCCACGCCGACGCCCAGTCCTCGCCGGACCGGTCGTCGTAGCCGACGCCCAGGGCGTCCAGGAAGGCCGTCTCCAGCCAGGGCGTCCGGCCGACGAACACCCGGCTCGGGGAGCGCTCGTTCTCGACGTAGGTGAAGCCAAGCCCAGACCCGAGCCCGAAGCAGGTCGGCTCCTCGCAGTCCCAGCCGTAGAAGGCAGCGAGGTCCCGTAGCGAGGTCGAGCCGCAGTGGTGGCCCCTCCGGTGTGCGAATCCGGCTATCGCCATGTCGGTAGCTCCCCGGGCGACGGAAAAATGCCTGCCGGTCCCGGCGCATATCTGTCGCCCGGCGTAGCGCCCACGGTCGCCCGGCGTAGCGCCCCTAGCCCTCGGCGGGAATCGCGCCCGACTCCCGGAGGCGGTCGAGGTCGGCGTCGTCGAACCCGGCCTCGCGTAAGAGCGCCTCGGTGTGCTCGGCGAGGGCGGGCGGCGGCGTGGTCGCCTCGGCGGTCCCGCTGTCGGTCGCGGCCGGGAACCCGAGACGAGGGCCGGCGGCGGGCGACCCGACGACCAGGTCGCGAGCCCGGAGCTGCGGGTCGGCCAGGGCTTCGACCGGCGTGTTGACGGGGCCGACGGGCACGTCCTGGTCCGCGAGCTCGTCGAGCCAGGCCGCGCGGGGGCGGGCGGCGAAGACGTCGGCCACGGCCTCGCGGAGCGCACGTCGTTCGGCCGGGTCCGTCGTCCCGTGGGCCGCCCGCAGGTCGTCGCGGTCCACCGCGTCGCAGAAGTTCGCCCAGAACCCCGGCTCAAGGGCCGCCAGCGTCAGGTAGCGACCGTCCGCGGCCTCGTAGACGTCGTACCAGGGGTCGCGGCCGGTGAGCGGCGTCCCGGCCGGTCGGGGGTCCTCGCCGGCCAGCGCGTCGGCGGCGACGGGCGTCGTGAGCGAGGCGATGACGTCGGTCATCGAGACGTCGACGTACTCGCCCGTGTCCTCGGCCGCACCGTCTCCGCCGCTGAGCTCTCGGGAGAGGAGCGCCCCGACGATGGCGAACGCGGCGAACAGGCCGCCGGCCATGTCGGCGACCGGGAGCCCCGGAATCCGCGGGCGCTCGCCCTCGCCGCGACGGGTCATGTCGAGGAGGCCGGCGACGCCGACGTAGTTGAGGTCGTGGCCGACGCGGTCGCCGTAGGGACCGGCCTGGCCGTAGCCCGAGAGCGAGCAGTAGACGACGTCGGGCGCGTGCTCGCGGACGTCGTCGTAGCCGACGCCGAGGCGGTCGGCGACCCCCGGGCGGAAGCCCTCGAACACCACGTCCGCGGTCTCGACCAGGCCGAAGAACGCCTCGCGGCCGCCCGGCGCCTTGAGGTCGAGCGCCACGCTCCGCTTGCCCCGGTTGACCGCGTCGAAGAGCCGGCCCACGCCGTCGTCGGTCAGGGGCGTCATCTCCCGGGCGTAGTCGCCGCCGGGCGGTTCGACCTTGACGACGTCGGCGCCGAGGTCGGCGAGGAGCTGGGTGCCGTACGGCCCGGGGAGCAGCCGCGTCAAATCGAGGACGCGGACGCCGGAGAGGTCCATCACGCCTCGCCGGGGCGGTAGCCAGGGTCGTCGACCGCCGGCGCGCCGAACGCCAGGACGACGCCCTCGCCGTCCCCGACGTACCGGTGGCCGTGTCCCTCGTCCGGGCCGGCGACCCAGAACGTGCCGGGGCCGACCGTCGTCGTCTCGGTGTCGCCCGGGGGGCCGAGTTCGACCTCGAAGGTCCCGCGGAGGACGTAGAACAGCTCCTCCTGGGTGCCGTGGGCGTGGTAGTTGACGGCCTGTCCCGGCTCGAACGACCAGACGTTGGGGCGGAGGTTCTCGGTGCCGAGCGCCTCGTGGACCGGTCGCAGGTCGAGGTCGATCGGCGCGTCGTCGTTCTCGGCGAGGTCTACGTGCGGCACGTCGTCGGTGGCCACGATTTCCGAGACCATGTGCACCGTCGGGCCCGGCGTTCCTTATAGCCACCTCCGTGGGGACCGCCGGACCAGCCGTGATCGTCGCGTGTCAACGTTCCCCAGGGTCGTCGGCCGTTCTCGTCAACTATTCGTACTGTCATCCCGTCGATGGCGGTATGACCGGCGACGATGGCACGTACTTCAGTCGGCTGGTGGACGAGGAGGCCCTGAGCGCCTACCTGCAGGCCCACCTCGGCCCGGCCGGCGAGTTCGCCGCCGAACACCACAAGGCCGGCCACTCCAACGAGACCCTGTTCGTCACCTGGGGCGACCGCGAGCTGGTCGTTCGCCGCCCGCCACCGGGCGAGACCGCAGAGACGGCCCACGACGTGCTCCGGGAGTACCGCGTCCTCGACGCGCTCCAGGGCACCGACGTGCCGGTCGCACGGACCGTGCTCGCCTGCGAGGACCACTCGGTCATCGGCAGCGACTTCTTCGTCATGGCGCGCGTTGCGGGCGAGGTGCTCCACGACGACGAGCCCGAGCGGTTCGCGACGCCCGAGCGTCGCCGCCGGATCGGCGAGGAGCTCGTGGACACGCTCGCGGCCATCCACGACCTCGACTACGAGGCCGTCGGGCTGGGCGACCTCGGTCGCCCCGCGGGCTACACCGACCGGCAGGTCGAGCGCTGGGGGAAGCAACTAGACTGGGCGTTCGAGGTGACGGCCGACGAGCGGGTGGTGTCGGCGCTCCACGACGTGACCGAGTGGCTGCGGGCGAACGCCCCCGACGAGCACCCCCACGCGCTCGTCCACGGCGACTACAAGCTCGACAACGTCATGTTCGGGCCGGCGGCCGACCCGGCACTCGTCGCCGTCTTCGACTGGGAGATGAGCACGCTCGGCGACCCGCGGGCCGACCTCGGCTGGATGCTCTCCCACTGGCGCGACCCGACCGACCCGACCCCGGCCGTGCCGTCGCTTACAGCCAGGTTCATGGAGCGCAAGGGCTACCCCACACGCCGGGAGCTCGTCGACCGCTACGAGCGAGCGACGGGCATCTCGTTCGCGCACGACCGCTTCTACCGCACGCTCGCAGTCTACAAGCTGGCCGCCCTCGGCGAGATGTTCTTCCGCCGCCACCTGGAGGGCAACAGCGACAACGCCATCTACCCGCTGATGGAGACGCGGGTGCCGGCGCTGGCAGAGCGCGCAAAGCGCATCATCGACGGCGACGAACCGCTCTGAATCCACCGACCACCAACCGCGCCGAACCGACTCCCGGCCACTCCTCGCACCGAACCTACCGCTCCGAGCGGACCGCGTCGGGAGCCGAAGTCGGCTCGCCCGGTCGGCGGGTCGGCGACCCGGTCCCGACTGATTGTAAGTGTTTGTAAGTGTTTGTAAGCCGGCTACGTCCGTCGATTTCGACGGTCCCGGCTGGCAGAAGGGGCTCGCTGTCGGTCAGGGGAGCTCGACCGTGTGCCGGAGCGTGCCGACGCCCTCGATCTCGACTTCGACCTCGTCGCCGTCCGAGAGCGGCCCGACGCCGGCTGGCGTGCCGGTGATGACGACGTCGCCGGGCTCCAGCGTGAGGTAGGCCGTGATCTCCGCTACGAGCTCGGGGATGGAGAAGATGAAGTTCGACCGCGAGGAGGACTGGCGCGTCTCGCCGTTCACCCGCGTCTCGATGGACGCGTCCGCCGGGACGTCCCCGGGGTCGGCGAGGACCGGTCCCATCGGGGCCGCGCCGTCGAAGGCCTTCCCGCGGATCCAGTTCTGCTCCCGTCGCTGGTCGTCGCGGTTCGAGATGTCGTCGACGCAGGTAAAGCCCGCCACCACGTCCATCGCGTCCGCGGCGGCGACGTTCCGGCACTGCTCGCCGACGACCACGCCGAACTCGCCCTCGTAGTCGATGCGCTCCTTGCCCGCCGGAAGCGTCACCGTATCGCCGTGTGCCGCAACCGTGTTGGGCGGCTTGAGGAAGAGCAACGGCCGCTCGGGGATCTCGCTGTTCGTCTCCTCGGCGTGGTCGGCGTAGTTCAGCCCCACGGCGACGATCTTCGACGGCTCGGTCGGCGAGAGGACGTCGACCTCGTCGCGGTCGTAGGTGCGGTCGGCGAACGTCACGCCGTCGGCCGTCCACGTGCCCTGCCTGACCGCGCCCGCCGGATCGCGGAATCGAACGCGCTTCATGACAGTCGGTGCCGGGCCGCAGGCAATAGGGTTTTCGAGTCCGGCAAACGGACCGACCGGCTCCCGGCGCCGTGGCCGCGGTCTAGCGACGACCGCCGTAGCACCATTTAAGTGACATTCGGGAGTAGTACGAGGCGGCATGAAGCTCACCTGGCACGGCCACTCGACGTGGCACGTCGAAGTCGGCGACACGACGCTGCTCATCGACCCGTACTTCAACAACCCGAAGACGTCGATGAAGGCCGCGGACCTGGAGACGCCGGACTACCTCCTCCTGACACACGGCCACGCCGACCACATCGCCCACCTTGAGCACTTCGCGGAGAGCACCGTCGTCGCCATGCCCGAGCTGGCGACGTACGTGGCCGACCGGCACGAGTTCGCGGACACCATCGGCATGAACATCGGCGGCACCGTCGAGGCCGGCGACGCGTTCGTGACGATGCACCGAGCGGACCACTCGAGCGGACTGGAGACCGGCCCGGAGTTCTACGGCGGCATGCCCGCCGGCTTCGTCATAAGCGACACGCTGCCCACCCAGCTGGCCGACGAGGAGAGTCTCACCTTCTACCACGCGGGCGATACGGGCCTGATGACCGAGATGCGCGACGTCATCGGGCCGTACCTGGAGCCGGACGCCGCGGCCATCCCCATCGGCGACCACTTCACGATGGGCCCGATGCAGGCGGCCGTCGCCGTCGACTGGCTCGACGTGGACCACGCGTTCCCGATGCACTACGACACCTTCCCACCCATCGAGCAGGACCCAGAGGAGTTCGTCCGGGAGGTCGAGGCGACCGGCAGCGACGCCGAGGTCCACGTCCTGGCGGGCGACGAGACGTTCGACCTCGCCGAGGCGTACGGCTACTGAGCCGGCACGCATCCCGCCACGACGACGACCCAGAGAACCAGTGGACGGCCGTCCGACTGCCCACCCCTCGACCCGACCAGCCGGGCCGCGGTCAGACCAGCGTCGCGTTAAGCACGATCTCGGGGACCGCACCGAGCGCCTTCGACACCGGACAGCCCGCCTTCGCGCCCTCGGCGACCTCCTGGAACTCCTCGTCCGAGATGTCGGGGACGCTCGCCTCCGTCGTCAGCTCGATGCGGACAATGGCCCCCTCGTCGTTGTCGAGCGTGACCGCGGCGACCGTGTGGACGCGCTCGGCGTCGTAGCCGGCCCGGCCGAGGTCGGCCGAGAGCGCCATCGAAAAGCAGCCCGCGTGTGCGGCGGCGATGAGCTCCTCGGGGTTCGTCCCCTCACCCTCCTCGAACCGGGACGCGAACGTGTACGCGCCCTCGTACGAGCCGCTCTCCACGTTCATGTGCCCGCTCCCGTCGCGCAGCGTGCCGTTCCAGGTGGCTTCGGATTCTCGTGTCGGCATGGTTTCTCCAGTCCCGACGTTCGTCCCCCGACGGTAACAAGATACCGGACGGTAGCCAGCGGCGGGGCAAAACCCTGATACCGGTGCTCGCCGAACGGGCAGGCATGACCCGAAAGGCGTGGGAGGACCGCATCGTCGGCGCGCGGATGGCGGCCGACGACGAGTTCGCCGAGCGCGTGACCGCCTCCGAGTTCTCCAGACAGGAGTGGGGGCTGGTCATGACCGCCGTCGAGTTCGACGTCGAGCACCCCGAGGACCCCGAACGGGCGCGCATCGTCGCGAACACGGAGAAGCTGCACCACGTGATGCCGGAACTCGACAACATCAGCCGGCAGATGGGGGCGATGGGGGGTGCCGGTGGCGGCGGACAGTCGGGTGGCGGACTGCTGGACTCGCTTAAGAGTTCGCTCGGCTTCGGCGGCGGCGGCCACGACGCCGAGCGGGAGGCGGCCGCGGCGCGACTGGCACAGGAGTACGCCGAGGTGCTCCAGGGACTGCTCGAGGAGCGCGGCAGCTGGGAGGAGATACGCTCGCTGGCCGCCGAGGAGAAGGAGCTCTAACCCGACCCCGCAGGCGCGGTAACCCGGCCCCGAAATCTGTTTTTCGAGTCCGACCCCGCCGGGCTACAGCTCGTCGCCGCCGTGGAACAGCGTCAGCTCCTCGGCCTGGTAGATGTTGATGAGCTCGGTGATGAGCTCGTCGTACGACTCGTCCTCGACGCGGAGGTCGTCGAGTCGCGCGATGGTCTCCTCGTCGAGGTGTACCTGGGGCATCGTCCCCACAGAGACTCGGGAGCGGCTTAAGCGGTGGGGACCCGGAACCGTAAAGCGGATGCCCGCGGGAGAGACGCCATGGAGAAAGTCGCACTCGAGGAGGCGTTCGCGTCGTTCGACGAGCGGTGGGCGCCGCGCGTCGCAGCCGAGGTGAACGACCAGTCCGTGAAGCTGGTCAAAGTCGACGGCGAGTTCGTCTGGCACCACCACGACGACGCCGACGAGCTGTTCTTCGTGACCGACGGCGCGCTCAGGATCGAGCTCCGGGAGGAATCCGACGTCCACCTGACCGCTGGCGAGTTCGCGGTCGTCCCGCGAGGGGTCGAACACCGCCCCGTCGCCGACGAGCCGGCCGAGATACTCCTCGTCGAGCCGGCCGACACGCTGAACACGGGCAACGTGGAGGACGAGCGGACCAGGAGGGACCTCGACTGCATCGACTGACGGACGGAGACGCGGCCGATGGGGAGTGTCCCGCGACGTCGACCATCGCCACGGCGGCGAACCGGCTGACGGGCGCAAGACGGGCGGCCCGGCGGGCCGGTAAGGCTTTTTGTACCGCCGGCGAGACAGTCGCGTATGACCGACTCCGGGTTCGACCTCGACCTCCGCAGCGCGGAGGAGCAGTTCGACTTCGCCGAGGACTTCGACGGGGGCATCGTCCTGGGCATCCTCGACGGCAGCACCCCGCCCGAGGAGTGGTACGAGGAGGTGTCGACCGGGAACGTCCTGCTTCTGGCCGTCGACGGCGACCTCAACTCCCTCGCTGCCGGCTTCGCCCGCGACGTGCGGGACGACGACGGCACGCTGATGCACTTCCGGGGGTTCCTCGTCGTCGCACCCTCCGGCGTCGAGGTGAGCACCGACCGCCTGTAGGACCGCGACTGTTCTCGAAGTGACTCACGGACGTTTCTTCACTCTCGTCGCGGCCCCGGTGTCGCCCTGTCTCCGCTCTCACCCGCGCTCGAAGGTCAGGTAGTGACCGTCGGGGTCGCGCACGCGACGCCCGTCGTCGAGCGTCTCGACGGAGCAGACCCGGTCGGCGACCGCCCGGACCGCCGCCTCGGGGTCCGGCGACGTGAATCCCAGGTCGACGTGGACGCCGCCGCGGGCGTCGGCGAGACCGCGCTGTGGCTCCCAGAGTTCGAGGTCGACGGGGCCGGTCAGGCGGACTCGCCGCCGCGTCTCGCCCCGGTCCACCACCGAGAAGCCGAGGTCCCGGTAGAACGACTCGGCGCGCGCCAGGTCCTCGACCTCGAGGACGACCTCGAAGAAGCCGTCCACCGGGTCGTCCCCGGCCGCCCGCTCGCCGAGTTCGACGCAGTGGTCGTCCGGGTCGTAGAAGTAAAGCGACCGCGCGCCGCCGAAGTCGACCTCGGAGACGTCGAGCGTCGCTGAGAGCGCAGCGAAGTACTCGCCGTAGTGCGCCCGCGTCGTGGCGAGCGCGTAGTGGACGTGGACGCCGCCGCGCGGGACCGGCCCGGGCGCACGCAGCACGAGGGCCGCCCCGCCGGTGTCGAGGACGACCTCGTGGTCGTCCGCGCGGCGCACCGGCAGGTCGAGGTGCTCGGCGTAGAACTCGCGGGCGCGGTCGAGAAACCACACTTCGAGCGCCAGCCACCGGAGCCCGGAGAGCATGAGACTGCGTAGGAAGCGCCGCCGCATAAATGGCAGTGGACGCCCGCGGAAGGCAGTGGACGCCCGCGGAAGGCAGTGGACGCTTATTGGCCGCGCCGTCCAACTGGTCGTATGGTCCTCAAGGAACGCGGCCCCCCGACCCACTACCGGGAGATCGACCGCTGGGAGGACGGCGTGGGCTGGCTGGCCCACCCCGAGGAGCGCATGGCGCGCGCCAGCCACTGTCTCGCCGTCGATGGCGCGGTCTGGGTCGTGGACCCGGTCGACGCGCCGGGAATCGACGACCTGTTCGCGGAGTTCGGCGACGTGGCGGGCGTCGTCGTGACGATGGACCGCCACGGGCGCGACGCCGAGACGGTCGCGCGTCGCCACGACGTGCCCATCCACCTCCCGTGGTTCGTCGACCGGTCGTTCGACCCGCCGGTCGAGCCGGTCCGGGGGACGCTCGGCGACACCGACTTCCGGCTGCTGCGGGTCGTCGACCTGCCGGGCTGGACCGAGGGTGCACTCTACGACGGCGAGACGCTCGTGGTCGGTGACGCCCTCGGCTCCGCGGACTACTTCGTCGCACCGGGCGAGCGCGTGGGCGTCCACCCGATGCTCCGGTTCTTCCCGCCCGCGGCCCTACGCGGTCTCGCCCCGGAGCGCATCCTCGTCGGGCACGGCGTCGGTGTCACAGAGGACGCGACTGCGGCGCTCTCGCACGCGCTGAGCCACGCGCGACCCAACGCGCCCCGCGTCTGGCTGAAGGGACTGCGAGCAATGATACCCTGGTGACTGGTGTCGGTCGCGGGGACGTTCCCCTGAAGCGGCCGTCCGTCACTCCTCGTCGATGCGGCGGAGCTGCTCGCGGTGGAGGGTCACGATGAGATCCGAGAGCACTCCGAACATCAGAAGCTGGACGCCGAAGAGGATGGCGAAGGCCGCGACGACCGCCAGGATCTCGTGGGAGACGTGGCGGGTCACCCATTCGACGCCGACGTACGCGCCGAGGGCGACGCCGAACAGCGAGCTGACGACGCCGATGCTCCCGAAGTAGAAGAAGGGGTTGTTCGTCTTCGCGAGCATGTAGAGAGTCAACAAAATGCGCCCGCCGTCGCGGAACGACCGGAGGTTGGCGTCCGACTCGTCGGGCCTGGGGAGATAGGAGATGGGCACGACAGCAGTGGCGACGTCGTTTTTCACGCACTCGACGGACATCTCGGTCTCGACCTCGAAGCCGTCGGAGGACAGGCGCATCCGGTCGAAGGAGTCCCGGGTGAACGCCCGGTAGCCGCTGAGGATGTCCGCGAGGTTCCGGCCGTGGACGAAGCTAAAGGCGCGGTTGACCACGCCGTTGCCGAAGCGGTGCATCCCGGTCATCGCGCCGTCCCTGAGGTCGGCAAAGCGGTCGCCGATGACGTGGTCGGCCCGCCCGGAGAGCAGCGGATCGAGGAGCGCGTCGGCGTCCTCGGGGCGGTAGGTGCCGTCGCCGTCGAGCATCAGCACGTACGGGGCATCGACGTAGCGGTCGACCGCCTCCCGGACGGCCTGCCCCTTGCCCGACCCGGTCTGGGTGACGACGCGTGCCCCGTGCTCGCGGGCCACCGAGACGGTGTCGTCCGACGAGTGGCCGTCGACGACGAGCACGTTCTCCAGGCCCTGCTCGTGGAAGCCGTCTATCACGTCGCCGATGGTCTCACCCTCGTTCAGCGTCGGGATGAGGACGCAGACGTCCGCACGGTCGTCCATTACCCCGACTCTGCTCCCACTGGCGCAAAAACCTTCGCGTTTCGCGTTCCCGTCCGTCGTCCCCCATCGTTCCCGCCCGTCGGCTCGTGCGTGCTTAGCTGTGGTCGGCCGGTCGCTCGGTCCGGTCCCGACCCGTCGCCGCTCGTCGCTCGCTCAACCGCTCCCAGATCTCGGTGCAGCCGGCACCGTCGGGAACGTCGTCGAGGTGGGCGTCCGCGTCGTCGTCGGGGGCGGCAGTGTGGTTACTCATATTCTGAGTAACTTATTTCCCTTGATAGCTGATAAGTCTTCGGGTCGGGTGGGGACGGTGGTGTTCGGAGAGGGCCGGGCCGATGGAAACAGCGGCCGGGACGGCCTCGAGAGCCCCCGTGCGATTGTCTCCCGCGGCTCGCTGTCGTTCGAAAGACGCCTGCGGAGCCTTTCGTGATCTCACGGTGGCGAGCCACCGTGACGACTCATCGGAAATCTTCGATTGCCGAGATGACGAAAGAGCGACGCTCTTTCGAACCACGGTCCTCGGACATCGTCCTGCGGTCCGTTCGTCGTCACCAGAACGCGAAGCGTTCTGGTTGGCTCACGAGAGCGCCGCTCTCTCGAACGCCGGGGTTCGTCCAGCAGGTGGCCGGGGGACCGCCCGGCCACCTCTAACGTGGCGGTAGAGCCGCCACGCGCACGGCCCCTTTCAGTCCCACCCGGCGGCGGACGTTCGGCTGGCCATCGCGTATCTCCACACTGCCGGGTGCGGACAGCGGTGCAAGCGGGCCGGGGGAGATGGCGACGCCGGAAAACCCGACGCCTTCGACCGGATTACAGACGAGTACAGGGAATTACAATCGATTACAAACCCTTACAACTACGTTCGCGGAGCCGCTGTCGTGTCACCACACCCCGAGCCACATCCGAACACCGACGACCGGCCGCTCCCTTCCACCGAGGGCTACTGGCCCACGAACGGCGCTCGGGAGGACCGACGCGACCGGCACGCTATTGAACCCCGGCCAGGTACGAGAGACCGATGGTGGACGAACCCGGTGCGGACCTGCTCGAACACCTCGGCCTGACGGAGTACGAGGGGACGGCCCTGACGAAGCTGCTGGAGCTCGGGCGGACGACGGCCCCGGACCTCGCCGAGGCGACCGGCATCCCGAAGGCGCGCATCTACGGCGTGCTCGACTCGCTGGCCGACGAGGGCTACGTCAAGATCATCCCCGGCCGACCGAAGGTCTACCAGCCCAAGGAACCCGCCGACATCCTCGACCGGGCGGTGGAGAACCGCCGGCAGGACTACGAGTCGTACCGCGAGTCGGTCGAGGACCTCCGCTCGTCGTTCTTAGAGCGGTTCCAGCCCCGCTACGAGAGCGCGAGCGAGGACATCCGGCCCGCCGAGGAGCTCTTCTACGTCGTGGACGTCGGCCGGGCCAGCGAGCGCGAGACGCGGCAGCTCTACCACGACGCCGAGCGGGAGGTCTGCGTGCTCTCGAAGAGCTTCGCCTTCTTCGAGGCCGTCGAGCCAGCGGTCCGGGACGCCCTCGACCGGGGCGTCTCGGTCAGCGCCATCCTCCACCACCCCGACCGCGTCGAGCCGGAGAAACGGGAGCGCCACCACGAGGTCGTCTCGTACATCCGCGAGTCCTACCCGGCCATCGATCTGCGCTACAGCACCGAGGCGCTGCCGTGGCGCGGGACGTTCGTCGACCCGAGCCCGGACTACTCGACCGGCCGGGCCATCCTGCTGGTCGACGAGGAGGAGGTGCCCAACCACATGCGCCAGGCGGCCATCACCGAGAACGGCTCGTTCGTCGCCGGACTGGCGCGCTACTTCGAGCTCGCCTGGGCGCACGACACCACCCCGCTGTGACCGCCGGCCGTCACGGGTGGGGTGACCGACGCCCGTAGCCCGGGTGACCGACGCCCGTAGCCCGGGTGCCAGTCGTCCACCGACCGCCAATACAGACGCCGAGCGACTCGGAGCACCCGACTCGCGGACCGACACAAAGACTTTAGTAATCGGTTACTCATATTCTGAGTAACCATGAACGCGCTGGTCGTCACGTCGGTCCGTCGGGAGGTGGCGGACAATTAGAGTCCTCGTCACCGGCGGTGCCGGCTACGTCGGGAGCGCTTTACTCGGCCACCTGCGGGCGGCCGGCCACGACGTGCGGCTCCTCGAGGACTTCTCGCTGTCGAGCCCGCGGAACTTACTCGGCCTCGACGGCGACGAGTTCGTCCGGGGGGACGTCCGCGACCGCGAGGCGGTCGACCGAGCGGTCGCGGACGTGGACGCGGTCGTCCACCTCGCCGCCATCACGGGCGCGGGAACCTCCCACGAGATAGCCGAGGAGGTCTTCGACGTGAACCTCGTCGGCACCGAGACCCTCCTCGAGGCGGCCGTCGACGCGGGCGTCGAGCGGCTGGTGCTCGCCAGTTCCTGTAACGTCTACGGCGACAGTTACGCGGAGGACCTCACCGAGACGTCGCCGGCCGCGCCGGCCAACCCGTACGCCGAGTCGAAGCTGGCGGCGGAGGCGGCCTGCGCGGAGGCCCCCCTGGAGACGGTCAGCCTGCGGCTGGCGACCAACTTCGGCTACAGCCCGGGCGTCCGCTTCAACCTCGTCGTCAACAGCTTCGTCTTCCGCGCGCTGGTCGGCGAGCCGCTTTCCGTCTACGGCGACGGCGAGAACTGGCGGCCGTTCCTCCACGTCGAGGACACCGCGCGAGCGTTCGTCCGGGCGCTCGACTGGGAGCCGGGCCGCTACAACGTCGGCTGGAACAACGTCCGCATCGAGGACGTCGCCCGGGCCGTAGAGCGGGTCGCCGCGCGGCCCGTCGAACGCGACTACCTGCGCGAGCGCGACCCCGGCCCCTCGTACCACGTCGACTTCTCGAAGGCGCGGGCGCAGGGCTTCGAACCGACCTGCAGTCTCACCGACGGCATCGCGGACCTCCTGGGACGGTTCGCCGAGCCGACATCGACCATCCACCAATGACCGACACCTACACCATCGGTATCACCGGCGCGGCCGGCTACATCGGCTCGGCAGTGGCCAACCGCCTGCTCGACGCGGGCCACGACGTGGTCCCCGTGGACAACTACTTCGCGGCGAAGGTCTCGGACTTCGACGGCGCGGACATCCTCGACGTGGACGTGCGGGACCGGGACGCGCTCGCCGAGACGTTCGCCGACGTCGACGCCGTATTCCACCTCGCGGCTGTCAGCGGCGTCCAGGACTGCAACGCCGACCCGGGACTGGCCTTCGACGTGAACGTCGGCGGCACGGCGAACGTCGCCTGGCTCTGCCGCGAGCGGAACGTTCCGCTGGTCTTCCCCTGCAGCGTCGCCGTCTTCGGCGACCCCGTCGAGTTCCCCATCAGCGCGGCCCACCCGCGCGAGCCGCTCAACCTCTACGGCGAGACGAAGGCGATGAGCGAACAGGACATCCACTGGCTCGCCGAGGGCTCGTTCCCGGCGCTGGTGTTCGTCAAGTCGAACCTCTACGGCCACCACGAACATAGGGGTGAACGTGTAGGTAAACGTACGGTGATACACATCTTCGTCGAGAAGGCCCTGAACCGGGAGCCCCTCACGGTCCACGAACCGGGGACGCAGGCTCGCGACTTCCTCCACGTGCGCGACGTCGCGCGCGCCTACGAACGCTCGCTCGACGCGCTCTTCGCCGCCGAGGACGGCGCGGAGACGCTGACCCTGGCGAGCGGCGAGTGCCGGAGCGTCCTCGACATCGCGGAGACGGTCCAGGCGACAGTCGAGGAGGAGCGCGGGTTCCGCCCGGCGATCGAGCTGGTCGAGAACCCGCGGGCGGCCGAGGCGTCGACGGCCGACTTCACGGTCGAGACGACCACCGCACGCGACCGACTGGGCTTCGAGCCGGTCCACTCCGTCGACGAGACCATCCGGGAGATGGTGCGCCGATGAGGGCCGTCGTCTTCGCGGCCGGCCAGGGCACCCGGATGCGACCGCTGACCGACAATCGCCCGAAGCCGATGCTGCCGGTGGCCGGGCGGCCCATCCTGGCGCACGTCCTCGACGCCGCGAGCGACTACGTGGACGGCTACGTGCTGGTCGTCGGCTACGGGGCCGAGATGGTCGAGTCGTACTTCGGGCGGGAGTTCGCCGGGCTGCCCATCGACTACGTCTCCCAGGAACGGCAGCTCGGCACCGCCCACGCCGTCGCCTGCGCCCGCGAGCACGTCGACGAGCGCTTCCTGGCGCTCAACGGCGACATGGTGTTCGACGCCGACCTGGTCGCCGGCCTGGCGAGCGCCGAGGAGACGGCCATCGCCGTGATGCCGGTCGAGAACCCCTCGGCGTTCGGCGTCGTCGACGTAGGCGACGGCGCGGTCCGGAGCATCGTCGAGAAGCCGGCCGACCCGCCGTCGAACCTGGTCAACCTCGGGCTCTACGCGTTCGAGCCCGCCGTCTTCGAGCACATCGACGGGCTCGAGCGGAGCGAGCGCGGCGAGTACGAGATCACCGACGCGCTCACCTCGCTCGTCGACGACGGCGAGCGCGTCGCGGCCGTCGAGCACACCGGCACCTGGCTCGACGTGGGCCGCCCCTGGGAGCTGTTGAACGCGACCGAGCAGCTCCTCGCCGGCATCGACCGCCGCCTCGACGGTGAAATCGAGGACGGCGCGACGATACACGGCCCCGTCGTCGTCGAGGACGGCGCCCGCGTCCGGGCCGGCGCCTACGTCGAGGGACCGGTGCTCGTCCAGTCCGGGGCGGACGTCGGGCCGAACGCCTACGTCCGCGCCACCTCGGTCGTCGGCCCCGGCGTGCGCGTCGGCAACGCCGTCGAGGTGAAAAACTCCATTCTCATGCGCGATACGGCCGTCGGTCACCTCTCGTACGTCGGCGACAGCGTCCTGGGCGAGGGCGTCAACCTCGGCGCCGGGACGAAGGTCGCCAACCTCCGGCACGACGACGCGAACGTGAAGATGCGCGTCAAAGGCGCGGCCGAGGACTCCGGGCGACGCAAGCTCGGCGTCGTCGCGGGCGACGGCGTCAAGACGGGCATCAACTCGAGCCTGAACGCCGGCCTGAAACTCGGCTCCGGGGCGATGACGCGCCCGGGCGAGGCCGTGATGCGGGACCGGGGGACCGACTGAGAGACCATGCAAGCCGTGATACTCGCGGCGGGCGAAGGTCGGCGGCTGGAGCCGCTGACCGACGTGCGCCCCAAACCGATGCTACCGATCGCCAACCGCCCGCTGCTCGAACACGTCGTCGAGGCCGTCGCCGACGCCGGCATCGAGGAGCTCGTCCTCGTCGTCGGCTACAAGCGCGAGCGCATCCAGGACTACTTCGGCGACGGCCACGACTGGGGCGTGGACATCGAGTACGCCGTCCAATCGAAGCAGCTCGGCGGCGCACACGCCCTGCTCCAGGCCGAGCCGCTCGTCGACGGCGAGTTCGTCGTCCTGAACGGCGACCGGATCATCGAATCGCGGATGGTCTCCCAGCTCGTCGAGGCCGTCGGCGGCGACGACGACGTGCTGATGACGGTCACCCCGGTGGACGAGCCGAGCAACTACGGCGTCGTCGAACTCGACGGCCAGCGCGTCGTCGGGCTCACGGAGAAGCCGCCGGCCCGCGCCGTCACCTCGAACATCATCAACGCGGGCGTCTACGCCTTCGGGGCGGAGATCTTCGAGGCCATCCGGGCGACCGAGACGACGGGCGAACTCGCCATCCCGGCGGTACTCCAGCCGCTGGTGGCCGACCGCCGGGTCCGAGCGGTGCCGTTCCACGGCATGTGGCTCGACGTCTCCTACCTCTGGGACCTGCTGAGCGTCAACGCGGCGGTCCTCGACCAGCAGGGGAGCGCCGTCGCCAGGTCGGCCCGGGTCCACGACCGGGCGACCGTCACGGGCACGGTCGCCATCGGAGCCGACACGCGCATCCGGCCCGGCGCGACGGTCCTGCAGGGGACGGCGCTCGGCGAGAACGTGAACGTCGGCGCGAACGCGGTCGTCGCCAACGCGGTCGTCCTCCCCGACGCGACCATCGAGCCGGGCTGTGTCGTCCGCGACTGCATCGTCGGCGAGAACGCTCGCATCGGGCCGAACACGACCGTCGAGGGCGGACGCGCGGACGTCGTGATCGACGAGACGTTCTACGCGGACGTGCGCCTGGGCGGCGTCTTCGGCGACAACGCGGCCCTCGGCGGCGCGGTCACCGCCGAACCCGGGACGGTGGTCGGGACCGGCGCGACAGTCGAGAGCGGCTCCGTCCTGGCCGGCCACGTCGGCGCCGGCGCGGAGGTCCGGAGGGGGTAACATGTGTGGCATCATCGGCTACGTCGGCGAGGAGACGGCCCTCCCCATCGTGGCGACCGGGCTGAAGAACCTGGAGTACCGCGGCTACGACTCCGCCGGGGTCGCATTGCAGGACGGCCACCTCGACGTATACAAGGAGGCCGGCGAGATCGACGACCTCGTGCTCCCCGAGTCGTCGCCGGCGACCTGCGGCATCGGCCACACCCGGTGGTCGACCCACGGCGAGCCCACCGACCTGAACGCCCACCCGCACACCGACTGCTCCGGGGAGGTGGCCGTCGTCCACAACGGCATCATCGACAACTACGAGGAGGTGCGCGCGGGCCTCGAGGAGCGGGGCCACCGCTTCGAGAGCGAGACGGACACCGAGGTCGTCCCGCACCTGGTCGAGGAGAAACTCGAAGGAAAGGGGCTCCGCGAGGCCGTCACGGCCGCGGTCGAGCAGCTCGAGGGGAGCTTCGCGGTGGTGGTCGTCACCGCCGACCACGAGGGCATCGTCGCCGCCCGGCGCGACAACCCGCTCGTCGTCGGGACGGGCGAGGACGGGAACTTCCTCGCCAGCGACGTGACTGCCTTCCTCGCCCACACCCGCCAGGTGACCTACCCCGAGGACGGCGACGTCATCGAGGTGACCGGCGACGGCGTCACGGTCTACAACGACGGTGAGGTGGTCCAGCGACCGACCGAGACCGTCGAGTGGGAGGCCGAGGCGGCCGAGAAGGGGGGGTTCACCCACTACATGCTCAAGGAGATCCACGAGCAGCCAAGCGCCCTGCGCCAGACGCTCTCCGGGCGCATCGACGCGCTCCACGGCGAGGCAGCCCTCGACATCTCGCTCCCGACGGAGTACCTCAACTCGCTCCAGGAGGTGCAGATCGTCGCCGCGGGCACCTCCTACCACGCCGGGCTGTACGCCGCCGAGCTCTTGGAGCGTCACGCCGACGTGCGGACCACGACCCACGTCGCCAGCGAGTACGAGTTCCGCGGCGGCCGCGACCCGTGGCGCACGCTCGTGGTCGCCGTCTCGCAGAGCGGCGAGACGGCCGACACCCTCGACGCAATCCGCAAGGCTGGACGGGCGGGCGCGAAGACGCTCGCGGTCACGAACACCGTGGGCTCCACGGTCACCCGCGAGACGGACGACACGCTGTACATCCGGGCCGGCCCGGAGATCGGCGTCGCCGCGACCAAGACGTTCGCCTCGCAGGTCGCCACGCTCGCCCTGCTCGCCGTCTACGTCGGGCGGGAGCGCGGCACGCTGCCCTCCGAGACGGCGAGCGAGCTACTCGGGAGCCTGCGCGGGCTCCCGGGCGCGGTCCAGCAGATACTCGACGCCGAGACCGGCGTGCGCGAGACGGCCCGGGAGTACGCCGATGGCGACGCCTTCTTCTTCATCGGTCGCCGGCTGGGTTTCCCGGTCGCGCTGGAGGGGGCGCTCAAGCTCAAGGAGATATCCTACGACCACGCCGAGGGCTTTGCGGCCGGCGAGCTCAAGCACGGGCCGCTGGCGCTCGTGACGCCCGAGACGCCCGTGCTGGCGGTGCTCACCGACGGCGCTGACCCGCGCGAGACGCTCAACAACGTAAAGGAGGTCGAATCCCGGGGCGCGCCGGTCGTCGGTCTGACCTCGCAGGCCGACGCGAAACGGTTCCTTGACGTGGCCGTCGAGGTGCCCGACCTGGGCCCGATGGAGCCCCTCGTGGCGAA
>Ga0102959_1000083_pt1 | contig 29980 bp, 24 predicted proteins | sample SalPonF2_B_D2_MG_FD_84520 | JGI IMG/M metagenome (GOLD analysis project Ga0102959, IMG submission 84520) | Salt pond soil microbial communities from South San Francisco under conditions of wetland restoration - Salt Pond MetaG SF2_B_D2_MG ...
GCCGCTGGAACCGTTGGAGCCACTGCCGCTGGAACCGTTGGAGCCACTGCCGCTGGAACCGTTGGAGCCGCTCCCGCTTGAGCCGCTCCCGCCGGTGTCACCGGGTGGGTCCGGTGCGGTGACGTGGACGGTCTGCTCCTTGGCGTCGACCCGCCCCTTCTCGACGGCCCAGACCTTCACCTGGTAGGTGCCGGGGCCGCGGTCCATGATGGTGGTGATGACGGGCTTGGTGGTGTGGCGCTCGGGCTGGCCGTCGCCGTCGGTGTCCCACCAGTAGCCGATGATGTGCGAGTTGGTCGTCGACTGGCTCGCGTCCATCGTGTAGCGCTGGCCGGCGACGAGGTTGTGGGGCACGTCGAGGATCGCCTTGAGGTTGCCGTCGTCGGGCGAGACCTCGCTCACGTTGATCTGCTTGCGCGCGAAGTCGACGTTGCCCTGGTCGTCGGTCACCTTCAGCGTGATGGTGTAGGTCTTCGGCAGCGGGAAGATGACCGACTGGTTCTCGCCGGTCACCTGGGGCCGCATGTCGAAGTCCCAGCGGTAGGACACGATGGAGCCGTTGTCGGAGCTCCTCGCGGCGCTCACGTCGACCGTCTGGCCGACGAGCGCCGAACTCGGCGCGGAGATCCGGGCGGTCGGCGTGCCACCGCTGCTCCCGCCGCTCGTGCCGCTTCCACTGCTACCATTGCCACCACTGCTTCCACTGCTACCACTGCTTCCACCGCTACCTGTCGAGCCGCTGTTCACCTCGACCCTGGCCATGTCGGTCGCGCTGTTGCCGGCCGCGTCGGTGACGTTCACCGTCACGTAGTAGATGCCGGTCTTGGCGTAGGCGTGGGTGGCCGTCTGGCCGGTCGCCGTCGCGCCGTCACCGAACGTCCACCGGTAGCCGGCGATGGTGCCGTCGTCGCTGCTCGCGCTCGCGTCCGCCGTGAACGTCTGGTTGACGGTGACGGTCGCGGGCACCGAGACGTTCGCGTCCGGCGCCGCGTTGTCGATGACGTTCACGGTGGCCGAGTCGCTGGCCGTCTGCCCGTCGGCTTCGACGGTCACGCGCGGGTGGTAGGTGCCCGTGCGGTTGTACCGGTAGGTCGCCGTCTCGCCGTCGGTCTTCAGGTCGACCGAGCCGTCGCCGGTGAAGTCCCACCGGTAGGTGGCGTTGGGCACCACGTTGGCGAGCAACTGGACCACGTTGCCGACGTCAGCGGTTCCCGGGTCGACCGAGAGGTTCGCCGCGAGCGTGTGGTCCACGACCCGGACGGTGCGCGTCGTCGCGTTGTGGTTGCCCGCCGGGTCCGTGACCGTCACCGTGACGGTGTAGTTCCCGGTGGCGTCGTAGGCGTGCTGGACAGTCGCGCCGGTCGCGGTCGTGCCGTCGCCGAACGTCCAGGTGACGTTGTCGACGCGGTCGTTGTCGGTGCTGGCGCTCGCGTCGAACGTGGCCGAGTGGTTGACGGCCACCGTACCGGGCACGCTCGCGCGCACCGTCGGCGGCGTCCGGTCGGCCACCGAGACGGTCACGTTCGCCGTGTCCGTGTTGCCTGCGGCGTCGACCACCGTGACCGTCGCGTCGTAGCTGCCGGCGGCCGAGTACGCGTGGGTCGTCGTCGGCGAGGTGGTGGTCGCGTCGACCGAGCCGTCGCCTTCGAAGTCCCACCGGTACTCGACGATACCCCAGTTGTCGCTGGAGCCGCTCGCGTCGAAGCTCACGGTCTCGTTCAACCCGGCCTTGGTCGGACTGGCCGAGAGCGCCGCGTCAGGCGGCGTGGTGTCCGAGGCGTTCGTCACGTTCACCGTGGCGCTGGCCGAGTCGGTCGCGCCCGCGCCGTCGACGACGGTGACGGTCGCGGTGTACTGGCCGGACTCGGCGTACGCGTGTTGCACCACGGCCGAACTGGTGGTCCTGTCGACCGAGCCGTTCCCGTCGAAGTCCCACCGGTACTGGGTGATGCCGCTGTCGTCGGTACTCCCGCTGGCGTCGAACGTGACGTTGTCGCCGGCCGTCTGGACGTTCGGACTGGCGGAGAGCGAGGCGCTCGGCGGCTGGTTGGGCTTCGCGCTCGCGTTGACCTGCTGGCTCGCCGTGTCGGTGTTGCCGGCGCCGTCGGTCACCGTCAGCGTGACGGTGTACGTGCCGGCGCTGCCGTAGCTGTGCGTGGCGGTCGCACCGGTCGCGGTCGTGCCGTCGCCGAACGACCACCGGTAGCTTGCGATTCCGGTGTTGTCGGTGCTGTTCGAGCCGTCGGCGGTGAACTGCTGGCCGACGGTGACGTCGGACGGTGCGGTCAGCCGCGCCGTCGGATCGGTGGTGTCGGAGACGTTGACGGTCGTGGACGCGGTGTCCTCCTTGCCGCCGTCGTCGACGACGGTGACCGTCGGGTGGACCGTCCCCGCGCGACCGTAGCTGTGCGTCACGGTCGCACTCGACGTCGTCGCGTCCGTCACGCTGTCGCCGTCGAAGTCCCACTTGTACTTGGTGATGGAGCCGTCGTCGGTGGACGCGCTCGCGTCGAGCGTGACCGACTGGCCGACGCTGGCGGTAGACGGGCTGGCCGACAGCGACGCGGACGGGCGCTGGTTCGACCCGCAGGTGCCCGCGCGGATGCGGACCTGCTGGGTCATGCTGTGGAGCGTCGTCGCGGTCGGGCTGTCCATCGACCCCGAGAGCACCTGCCACTGCTTGATGTGGCCTGTGCGGCTGTAGTGGTCGTACTTCTCGGCCATCTCGTTGAAGTACGGGGTGATGGTGAAGTTGGTCTGCGGGGTGATCTCACGGATGGCGACTCCGTCGGTGCGCGAGTCGGACCAGATCCAGTCGATCCGCTGGTTCGCCCGCTCGAAGTCGTCGTCGCGGCCGTCGTAGTTGTCGTCCTGGACGACCCACTGCTCGCTGGAGCGCAGGCCGTCGAACTGGAAGGAGACGGAGAAACCGTTGCCGTCCCCGTTCGCGCCCAGCTTGTTCTGGATGACGACCAGGCTCAGGGTGCCGTCGGGCGCCTCGTAGAGGAACAGCCGGCTGGTGTTCGCCTTCTGTAGCTGTGTCTCCTCCATGTGCGAGCTGTACTGGCCGCTCGCGGCGCTGTAGTTGTAGAACGACACCACGTCCTCGTTGCCCTGGAGGGGGGTGAGCGGCACGCACTGGTCGCCCTGCTCGAGGACGTACGACGTCGTCCCCTGGGCCGAGGCGGTCCCCACCGCGCCGGCCGGTAGCGTCCCCACGACGACCAGCAAGACGACGACGATCGCGCCGACGCGCCTCACTGCGACCACCTCCCCGTGTCGGGTTCGGCGAGGTCCCACGACCCCGCGTGGCTGTACGTCGCGCGCGGGCCGGCGGTGGTGTCCGGGCCTGGCGCGTCCGGAGGCCCGGCCGTCGTCGCGTGCGGGCGGCTGGTAAGCCGCCGTTTCGCGACGTGGCGGGCTCCGGTAGCCTTGTCTGCATTTCGGTAACTGAGCATTATTTGACACACGTTCCGCAACAGGCCAGTTCGCCCATACCAACCTTTGTTATGGCCTCTATGTCCGAAATGTAAGCACTAGCTACGCGGAGAAAAACCGGGTTTACTATGATTTCTGATAGGTGTAGGAGGCCCCACGTCGGCGGTAGGCGGTGCCACAGCGCGACGTAGCCACTCGCTGTCGCGTCGGCGGCGCGACCGGGTCGCGAGTAGGCGTTGTGTAGCCCGCATCCGACGGGTCACCCCCCTGCCGCCGGCGATGCTCGCGGGACCGCAGTCGTCGCACACCGAACAGCAGTCCCCGCTCGCCGATGCACGGGTGGTCCCGCCGGACCGTCGATTCGGTCCCCGTCGGACCGTAGCCACTACCGAACGTCGCTTTCGGCACCGGGATGACCGCAGAAACGTGAACGGGCGCTGTCAGGTACCGCTTCTCGGGGGCGTCTCCTCGATGGTGTCGAGCACGCGCCCGGAGAACTCGACCTCGGAGATGTCCTCTTCTACGAGCGCGCGGAGCCAGTCCCCCTCTGCCCGCCAGGTGCCCCGCGTCTCGCCGTCGAGGTCGCAGACCGTGCCGTGGACGGTCTCGACCGTCCACCCCTCCTCGCGTGCGTCTCGCAGGAGGGTGAGCACCTTGCCGACCTCGCGGTGCGGGACGCCGTCGCCGGGGGCCGTCGTCTCGTAGGCGAGGTGGAGGCCGTCCTCGTCGCGCGCGAACGAGGTCAGGTAGAGGCCCCTGGTCATCAGCCGGCTGTCGAGGCGCGATTCCAGCTCCGTCGCGTCCATGGCCGCGGGTTGGGCCCGCCGACGTTAGTGTGTTGTGTCGTCACTCGGCCCCGCGAGCCCCCCGGGAAGTCGTATGGTGTTATACGTCTCCGGGGTGACGGTAGGCGCATGAGCGACGAGCGACTCCGCGCGAACTACGCGCTACTGGACTTCCAGGAGCACCTCGGTGCGTCCCCGGCGGGCCTCGACGTCCCCTGGGCCGAGTTCGTCGGCGACCGCTCCTCGAAGCGGACGTTCGCGGTGCCCACCGACCGCCCCCGGCAGAGCTACTTCTCGCTCCAGGCGTTCGACGTGGGCGAGTACGGCCACGAGGTGCTGATAAACGGCGAGTCGGTCTCGGGCTTCGACATCCCGCCGGCCGACGGCTGGCAGTACTGGATGGACACCATCACGGGAACAGAGCTCCACGGGGGCGAGAACACCGTCCAGATCCGTCGCCACCGGGCGGAGGAAGACGAGTTCGTCGTCGGGACGCTCGCGGTCCACTGGAAGGAGCCGGAGGAGTAGCGGAGTAAGCCGGTGGAATAGCGCAAGGAAGGCAGAGGTCGCTCCGTCGGGGGTATATAAATCAGCCGTCAGGTCGTTCGCGGCCCCTCCGAGAGTCGTGTTATCCATTCACACGAAACTGGCGGGGCCTGGGGTCAGTATGGTGGTTTGCGTCGCGATCGCGCCGCCGGACCGCTGCCCACCGTCGTCTCGGTTTCCAAAATTATATATAGAATCACAATCATAGTCACGTCTGTCTATGAGTCAGCAGATGCGAGGTCAGCCCATGATCATCATGGGCGAGGACGCACAGCGCGTGAAAGACCAGGACGCGCAGAGCCACAACATCCAGGCGGCCCGCGCGGTCGCCGACGCGGTACGCTCGACGCTCGGCCCGAAGGGGATGGACAAGATGCTCGTCGACTCGATGGGCGACGTCACCATCACCAACGACGGGGTCACCATCCTCAGGGAGATGGACATCGACAACCCGACGGCCGAGATGATCGTCGAGGTCGCCGAGACCCAGGAGGACGAGGCCGGCGACGGCACCACGACGGCCGTCGCGGTGACGGGCGAGCTGCTCAAGCAGGCCGAGGACCTCCTCGAGCAGGACATCCACCCGACCGCCATCATCAAGGGCTTCAACCTCGCGAGCGCCCACGCCCGCGAGGAGATCGACGACATCTCCGAGCGCGTCGACCCCGACGACCGCGACCTGCTCCGGAAGGTCGCCGAGACGTCGATGACCGGCAAAGGGGCGGAGCTCGACAAGGACCTCCTCGGGCAGCTCGTCGTCGACGCCGTCCGCCAGGTCACCGTCGAGGCGGACGACGGCTCGAACGTCGTCGACGCCGCGAACATCAACGTCGAGACCCAGACCGGCGGCTCGGTCGGCGACTCCGAGCTGCTCGTCGGCGCGACCGTCAACAAGGACCCCGTCCACGACAACATGCCCACGACCGTCGAGGACGCCGAGATCCTCCTGCTGAACTCGGCCATCGAGGTCGACGAGACCGAGGCCGACGCCCAGGTCTCCATCGAGAGCCCGGACCAGCTCCAGCAGTTCCTCGACCAGGAGGAAGCCCAGCTCAAAGAGAAGGTCCAGCAGATCGCCGACTCCGGCGCGAACGTCGTCTTCTGCCAGAAGGGCATCGACGACATGGCCCAGCACTACCTCGCCAAGGAGGGTATCCTGGCGGTCCGACGGGTGAAGAAGTCCGACATCGAGTTCCTCAAGAACATCCTCGATGCGCCCATCGTCACGGACCTCAAGAGCGTCGATGAGGCGGACCTCGGCCACGGCTCGGTCACCCGCGACGAGGACGACGAGCTGTTCTACGTCGAGAGCGACGTCCCCGAGTCCCACGGCGTCACGCTCCTCCTGCGCGGCTCGACCGACCACGTCGTCGACGAGCTGGAGCGCGGCATCGAGGACGCCCTCGACGTCGTCGCCCAGACCGTCTCGGACGGCCGCGTGCTGCCCGGCGGCGGCGCCATCGAGGTGGAGCTCGCCGACCGGCTCCGCAACTACGCGGACAGCGTCGAGGGCCGCGAGCAGCTCGCCGTCGAGAAGTTCGCCGACGCGCTCGAACTCGTGCCCCGCGTCCTCGCCGAGAACGCTGGGCTCGACTCCATCGACACGCTGGTCGACCTCCGCGCCGCCCACGAGGACGGCCGGAAGAACGCCGGCCTGAACGTCCTCACCGGCACCATCGAGGACACCTACGAGGCGGGCGTCGTCGAGCCGGCCCACGCCAAGGAGCAGGCCGTCTCCAGCGCCGCCGAGGCCGCGAACCTCGTGCTGAAGATCGACGACATCATCTCCGCCGGCGACCTGTCGACGGACAAGGGCGGCGACGAGGGCGGCGCCCCCGCCGGCGGCATGGGTGGCATGGGCGGCATGGGCGGCGCGATGTAAGCGCGGCCGCAGCCACTCACCCCGACCGTTCGCGTAGACGTCGAACACGCACTCTCTCGTTTTTCGCGCCACGACCCTCGGGTTTCGCATCCGAGTGGCCGGTGTGCCTGGTCCCGAGCGGTCGGTCTGCCTGATTCCGAACGGTTGGCGCGCCTGGTCCCGGGCGGTTGGTTCGCCTGACTTCGAGCCGTGAACGGTTTCGGGCCGGTTGGTTCTGGCGGGGGTGGAATGGGGGGAGAACGCCGCCCACGACCGGTTGTAAGTCCGTGTAAGTCTATGTACGTCCGTGTAAGTGGCTGTGCGCGGTTCCGAGGGCCGTCCTCGCCCGTGAAAACTGACTGTCGCTACTCGACCCTCGCCGGCCAGCTCACTCCTCCAGGTCGAGTTCGAACTGCTCGTTCTCGGTCGGGGCGCTGAGCACGACCGAGGTGTTCGACTCGTTGATGTCGGCGTCCGAGAGCAGTGTCTTGATGAGCGTGTTCATGTCGTCGGTGTCGCGGAACTTGCCGATGGCGACCACGTCGTAGTCGCCGGTCACCTCGTAGACCGAGACCATCTGCTTGTGGCCCTGGAGCCGCTCCGTGAGGCCGGGCAGCGAGTGGCCCTCTACCTTGAGCTGGATGATGGCGGTCACGTCGAAGCCGAGCCCGTCGTAGTTGACCCGCGGGCTGTAGCCCTCGATGATGCCCGTCTCCTCTAAGTTGCTCAGGTGGTTCGAGACGGTCGTCACCGAGACGCCGAGCGTCTCGGCCAGGCTCCGCAGGCTCGCGCGACCGTCGCCGAGCAGTTCGTTTATGAGCTTCGCGTCGAGATTCTCGTAGGTCATCGGCCCGATATAGAGGCCTGGGGCACAAGAATTTTACGAATGTCCAGTTCAGATGCCGAATATCGACATTGCGTGAACCGTTAGCCATTTAATACTGTCTGTCGTCGGGTCCACGTGACGATACCGATGACAAACGGAAATATTGCCTCGAAACCGGACGGCGGGCTCTCCGCCACGGAACAGGCGGTGCTCGACCAGATCGAGGGAGAGAACATCGACTTCCTGCGGCTCCAGTTCACCGACATCCTGGGGACCGTGAAGAACGTCTCCATCCCGGCGAGCCAGGCCGAGAAGGCCTTCGAGGAGGGTATCTACTTCGATGGCTCGTCCATCGAGGGCTTCGTGCGCATCCAGGAGTCGGACATGCGTCTCGAGCCGGACCCCGACACGTTCGCGGTCCTGCCGTGGCGCCGCACCGGCGACGGCGACGCCGCGACGGCCCGCCTCATCTGCGACGTGATGGACGCCGACGGCACGCCGTTCGAGGGCGACCCGCGCTACGTCCTCAAGCGCGCCCTCGCGCGCGCCGAGGAGATGGGCTACGAGCTGAACGCCGGGCCCGAACCGGAGTTCTTCGCGTTCGAGAAGGACGAGAACGGGCGCGCCACGACCGAGACCCACGACTTCGGCGGCTACTTCGACCTCGCGCCCAAGGACCTCGCCTCCGACCTGCGCCGCGACATCATCTTCGCGCTGGAGGACATGGGCTTCGAGATCGAGGCCAGCCACCACGAGGTCGCCGAGGGCCAACACGAGATCGACTTCAAGTACGACGACGGCCTGACGACCGCCGACAACATCGCGACGTTCCGCGCGGTCGTCCGCGCCATCGCCGAGACCAACGGCGTCCACGCGACGTTCATGCCCAAGCCCATCGCGGAGATCAACGGCTCCGGGATGCACACCCACCTCTCGATGTTCCAGGGCGGCGAGAACGTCTTCTACGACGCCGACGACGAGTTCAACCTCTCCGAGACGGCAAAGCAGTTCCTCGCGGGCGTCCTCGAGCACGCGCCCGCGCTGACGGCGGTCTGCAACCCGACCGTGAACTCCTATAAGCGCCTGGTGCCGGGCTACGAGGCCCCGGTCTACGTCGCCTGGTCCGACGTGAACCGCTCGGCGCTCATCCGCAAGCCCGCCGCGCGCGTCCCGGCGGCCTCGCGCGTCGAGCTCCGGTCGCCCGACCCGACCGCCAACCCCTACCTCGCGCTGGCCGCCATGCTCCACGCCGGGCTCGACGGCATCGAGCGCGGGCTGGAGGCCCCCGACCCCGTGCGGGAGAACATCTACGAGTTCGACGACGCGAAGCGCGAGGAGTACGGCATCGAGACGCTCCCCGGCAGCCTCGGCCGCGCCATCGACGCGCTGGAGGCCGACGAGGTCGTCCAGGACGCCCTCGGCGAGCACGTCGCCGAGAAGTTCGTCGAGGCCAAGCGCCGGGAGTACCAGGAGTACCTCATCTCCGTCTCCGAGTGGGAGAAGGAGCGCTACCTCGAGAAGTTCTAGACCGACCCGCTCGTCTCCGTTTTCGTCGACCCGGGCCACCCGTCGAGCGCCGGCAGCGCCACGACCACGGCGAGTATCACGCCGTTGACCAGGAGGACCACCGGGAGCGGCGGCGCGAGCACGTGGCTCGCGCCCTTGAGGACTCCGACCGCGACGAGCGCGACCACCCCATGTGGGAGGCTCACGCGCGGGTCGACGGACCGACGAGCCACCCACGACCAGGCCAGCGCCGCCCCGAGCGTGCCACCGAGGGCCTGCGCGGTGTCGGCGGTCAGGCCGAACCCGTGGAGCCAGGCCGCCGCGACCCCGACGACCGCGAACCCGACCGCTAGCCAGATTGGACGGCCCGGTTCGTCGCGCCAGAACCGCAGGACGACGAGCAGGAAGCTCCCGCCGACCAGGAACCCCACCACCACGTCGACCAGGTAGTGGACGCCGAGGGCGACCCGGGAGAGCGCGACGAGGCCGACGAGGCCCCCGAACGCCGCGGCCCTGGTGCGGCGCGACCAGCGGTCGAGCAGCGCGAACAGCCCGCCGTAGATGGCGGTGGTGGCGGTCGCGTGGCCGCTCGGAAAGCCGTAGCCCGAGGCGGCGACGAGGTGCAGCGTCTGGGGCGGACGGGGCAGCGCGAACGCGGTCTTGAGCGCGACGACCAGCCCGAGGGCGCCGAGCGCGATGCCGACGAGGAGCTCGGCGTCGGTCCGGTCCCGGAAGAGCCCGCGTTCGGTGCCGAACCAGTAGAGCAGCGGCACCAGCACGAGCATGAAGGGTATCGAGCCCAGGTCGGTGATCGCCGCCCAGATCGGCACCAGCCAGTGCGGGATGACTCCCTGAAGGAGGTGTATCGCGCCGACGCCGCGTGTCATACCGTAGCCTGTCACCGGTGGGTCATGACGGTGACGGTTCCGGGAGGGGGACGGTGACGGTTCCGGGAGGGGGACGACGCCGCGTGCTCACGACCGCCGGGAGCTCAGCCAGTCCAGTGCGCGCCCGGGCGCCGAGAGCGCGCCGATGCCCAGGCCGGTTAGGAGCATGAGCACGTAGAGCCCGAGCGTCGAGAGCCAGACGACGATCATCGCCAGGATGGACCAGCCGCCGCGGAGCCAGTAGAACGCGCCGAGGGTCATCGCCGTCCCGTAGAGCAACACGAGGTACGGTCCCCAGCCGCGGGCGTGGCCGCGGCGGAGGCGCCGCCCGACGTACTGCTTCAGATCAGACTCCAGGTCGGCCCGGTGGACCGTCTTCTCGTCGAGCCTGGACTGCACGGCCCGGAGGTCCCGCGCGAGTTCGGTGATGTCCGGCGCGGGACCGTCGACCTCGCCGGACTCGGCTGCGTCCCGCTCATCGTCGCGCCCGTTATCGGTTCCTCCGGCCAGCACGACGTTCACTACCGCCCCCAGGGTGATAACGATACTGGCGAAGTAGAGCCAGACGCCGACGAGGAGCGCCCCGCCGAGGATGCCGTAGATGCTGAACCCGCCGACGTTCGCCACGTAGATGCCGTAGCCGTACGTGAGCAGGGTCCAGCCGCCCGACGCGACGACCGCCCCCGGGAGCGCCTCCCGGACCGTCATCGGCACGTCGGGGAAGACCAGGTAGAGGGGCAGGAAGAAGACGGCGAGTACGGGCACCATGGCGACGATGGAGAGGAAGCGACCGAACGGCACCCCGGCCAGCGCGACCTGGAGGACGCCCCCGAAGACGACGACTGCCGCACCGGCCAGCCCGAGCGCGACGAGCACGACGAGCGCATCGCCGAAGTTATCGAGCAGGGAGCGATCCAGCGTGTCGTACATCGCGGAGAAGGCGATGTCGAGTGCCCGCAACAGCTTCAGGCCCGACCAGAGGAGGAACACCGCGCCGACCAGCCCGGCCGTCGTCCGCCCGGCGGCGCTCGTGATGGCGTCGATTATCAGGGTCTGCCCGGCGGGCGAGAGGTACTTGGCCGCCGCGCCCACGACCGCGTCGGCGAGCTGCGGGCCGCCCACGGCCGTCGCGACGGACATCGCCAGGAGCAACAGCGGGAGCAGCGAGACGAGCGCGTAGTAGGCCACGCTCGCCGCCAGGAACGTGAGCTGCTTCTCGCGTGCCGTCCGGACGACCGCCACCAGGAACTCGAGCGTGCCGGTCGCGCGCCCCCTCATAAGTCGGGGTTCGCACGGCCGCTATTAATATACCCGGAACCTACCGGCGACCGCGCGGCGGGGCACAGCCCGCGAGCGGCCCCGCCGTTCCTCGGCTACTGCGCCTCGTCCGCGAGTCGCTCGACCGCCGCCCGGATCTCGGTCACGTCCGCCGGCGTCTTGAACGTCGTCCCCCCGTAGTGGGTTCGCGAGGCCTCGTGGCCCGCCGCGCGGAGGGCGTCGAGGAACTCGTCCATGCCGATGGCTGGCTCCCCCCACTGCCGGTAGAGCTTGTGCTGGTCGTAGTGGGTGGGCTCGTGGCGCTCGTCCGCCAGCCGGTCGAGCAGTCGCCGGGCGCGGGTGGCGGTGCCCATGTCGTCGGTCACCACCTCGCGGGCGGCGGTCACGAACGCCGGGTCGTGGGTCGGGCCGAGCCAGAGCGGCCCGCCGGTGACGACGCGCCTCGACCCGCAGGCGGGGCACTCATCGCGCGGGTCTGGCAGGAGACCGGGCTCGGACTCGCGCCAGCGGCAGTCCTGGCAGTGGTCGACGTAGCCGAGCTTCTCGACGGCGCGGTCGGCGTCGGTCGCGCGGTGCGAGAGCGCCAGGTAGGTCCGGACGTAGTGGTCGCTGACGTGGCTCAAAAGCGGCGTCACGCCCACGTCGTAGCGCGCGGCGGTGCGGGCGAGCGCGGAGAGCAGGACGCGCAGCCCCATCTCCGCGTGGTACTCCGTGTTCCGGGGGACGGCGCCGTACTTCCGCACCCCGCTCCGGAAGTGGGCGCCGCAGAGCGGGGCCGTGTCGGTGGCGGTGACGCAGACGAGGTCCCGCGCGTTGGCGAACGCGGCGTCGGCGAAGGGGATGGGCGTCCCGAAGGGGTCCACGTCCACCACGTCGAAGGGCTGTTCCGTGTCGTAGAGAAGAGCGTTGGCGTCCCGCTGTACGACCTCTCCGTCGAGGTCGTTGCGTGCGAGGTTCTCCCGGCAGAGCGCGACGGCGTCGGGGTCGACGTCCGCCATCGTGACGTCCCAGCCCTCGGCGGCGGCGCGGACGCCCCGCACGCCAGAGGCCGCGTTCGCGTCGAGGTAGGTCTCGGCGCGGGGCTCGCGCTCGCGGTAGGCCCGAAGCACCGCGACGGTCACGTCCCGGTTGAGCTCCATCCGGGGGTTGAAGAAGACCCCGTCCCCGGCTCCCTCCTCGGCCTGCTCGGGGACCTGGACTGTGACCCGCCCCTCGCGTACGTCCATGCCCCGAGTTGGGCGGTCGACGGCGAAAAGCGCCACGGTGTCGAGCCGGAGTTGGTGGTACTTCGGTCTTGTCGAGTTCCTTCTCGAATCCGCTGGAAACACCCCGAAAGCCCCCGGGTGCTCGGCTTCTGCTCGCGGGCCACCCGCTCGCACGGTCCGCGGCGGCGGAGCCGCCTCGCGACCCCCGAGTCCAGCGCGCCGGGGCTTTCGAGGTGTCTCCAATCGGTCCGAGACGAGCTACGGCGCACGCTCGATACAACCAGTCGAACTGACCGAACGGGTTTTTACCCCGTGCCCGCAAGGTGGCGAACGTGACGGCGCTCGACGAGTGGCAAGCCGACCTCGCCGAGGCGGGGGAGCTCTCCGGGCCGATAGTCGAGCGCATCCTCGCGCTCCACGGCGAGCGCGGCCGACAGGCCATCGAGGCGATGACCGAGCGCCGGGTCAAGCAGTACCGCGATTTCACGGTGGTTGTCGGCCACGAGGACGAGTACGTCGTCGAGGGCGACGGCTGCACCTGCAAGGACAGCGCCTACAACCTCGACCCGGAGGACCCGACCCAGCGGTGCTGGCACGTCCTCGCGGTGATGATCGCCCGGCGCATCGACGCCGTGGACCACCACGACATGTGGTACTCCGACGTGCGGGAGTTCCTGTAGTCGCGGGATGGAGCGGGCGGTCGAGTTCCCGGGGTTGCACCTGGTTGTAAGTCTCTGTAAGTCTCTGTAAGTTCTTGTAATCCTGCGCAAGTCGGTGCGGCTTCGGGTCCGTCGGCCCGAACGACCGCCTTTCGCCGTCGGCCCGACGCGACCGTGGCGCAGTCGGCCCGTTTACCGCTTCCCGCTACTCCGTCTCACCACCGCAGGCACCCGCGACCGCACACCGCCGCGACCGCAGGCTCCCGCTGTCGCACACCGCCGCGACCGCACGCCCCTGCGACCGCTCACTCCCGCGACCGCAGGCACCCCCTACCGCTCGGCGCAGATGTCGACGAAGTTCTGCAGGATACGCAGCCCCGTCTCGCCGGACTTCTCGGGGTGGAACTGGGTCCCGAAGACGGTTCCCGACTCGTCGGCGACCACGCTCGGGAACTCGACGCCGTAGTCGGTCGTGGCGACGACCGTGGCGTCGTCCTCGGGGACGGCGTAGTAGGAGTGGACGAAGTAGGCGTACTGGCCGTCGACGCCCTCGACCAGGGGGTGGTCGCGCCGCACGTCGAGTTCGTTCCAGCCCATGTGCGGGACCTTCTGTCCCTCGCGGAAGCGGACGTTCCGGCCGGGGACGAGGTCGAGGCCCTCGACCTCGCCCTGGCCCTCTCGCTCGGCCTCCTCGCTCGTGGTCAGCAGCATCTGCATCCCGAGACAGATGCCGAACAGGGGGGTGCCGGCATCGGCGGCCGCGACGAGGTCCTCGCGGAGCGGGCCGGCGTTCTCGACGCCCTCCCGGAACGCCCCGACGCCCGGCAGGACGATGCCGTCGGCGTCGGCGATGGTGTCCGGGTCGTCCGAGACGGTCACGGCCGCGCCGGCCCGCTCCAGGCCACGGGTCGCGCTCCGCAGGTTGCCCAGGCCGTAGTCCACGACCACGACGTCGGCGAGCGTCTCCTCGCGGGCCGCGACGGACTGCTGGCTCATACGCTCCCTTTCGGGGCGGTCCACAAGTCGCTTTCCGTCGCGACAGTCCCGTCGGTCGATCCCGACCGACCGGTGACTGGTCCGGTTCCGCGCCCGTCCCGTCGATGCCCCCGAGATATCGCAGACGCCGTCCACGCGGTCTCGTGCGCTCGCTTCCACTCTCGCGTGGAGTAGTAAGATTTAATGTACGTCTTTCGGATTCCACGAACGACCATCATGGTTCACCGACGCGACTTCCTGAAATCGACCGGCGTTGCCGCAGCCATTGGCGTGACCTCGACGGCTGGCTGCATCGGTCAGTTCGGTTCCCAGCCCTACCGCGACGGGACACTCCAGTTCTACATGTCGCCATCGGAACCACAGGACAAGATGATGCGCCAGTACGCGCCCGTCCGCGACTACCTCGGGCAGAAAGTCGCCGACGGCGTGAACGTGAAACTCCAGTACGGCCAGAACTACAGCGCCACCCTCCAGGCCCTCTCCAGCGGCAACGGCGAGATCGCGGAGACCGGCCCCTTCGCCGCCGCGCTGGGCGTCATGGCCGACGACGTCGACATCGCGCTCGAACGGCACGCCTACGGCTCGTGGGACTACACCAGCGTCATCGTCACGAAGAAGGACTCGGACGTCCAGTCGCTGTCCGACCTCGCGGGTAAGACCGTCGCCTTCGCCGACGTGACCAGCGCCAGCGGGTCGCTCTACCCACTGCACATGCTCAAGTCGGCCGGGCTGAGCATCGGCGAGGCGCCGACCAGCGATAAGGGCGCGGACTTCTCGGGCACCTGGACGAGCCACTCCCAGGCGTTCTCGGCTTTGAAGGACGGCCAGGCCGACGCCGCCGGCGTCGGGAAGTTCATCACGATGACCGAGAACGACAACGGCGACCGGGTGATGGACCCGGCCGTGCGGGTGGTGAAGAAGACCTCGGGCATCCCGCGGGCGCCCATCGTCACCAGTCCGAAGCTCGACGACAACAAGCAGTCGAACATCGTCGACTGGTTCAAGAACGCGCCCGACAGCATGTTCTACGGGAAGGACGGGAAGGAGGGCACCGACGACGACCTGTGGTTCGACGGCGTCCGCCCGGCCAGCCTGGAGACCTACCAGCCGGTCATCAACGTCGCGAAGGACCTCGATTTGAGCACCGACCTGCTGGACAGCGCCTGAGCAGTCGGAACGGATTTACCCCCGCTTTCAGCAATGTACGAACGATGACGTCCGTGGTAGTCGAGAATCTGCGTAAGGTGTACGGCGAGGACACCGTGGCCCTCGACGACGTCTCCTTCGAGGTCGAGGACGGCGAGTTCGTCGTCGTTCTGGGCCCGTCGGGTGCGGGGAAGTCGACGCTGCTTCGCATCCTCAACGGCCTCACGTCGGCCACCGAGGGGCGCGTGCTCGTCGGCGACGAGGAGGCCGCACGGGCACAGAGCGACGTCGCGATGGTCTTCCAGATGCACTACGTGATCGAGAGCATGAGCGCCTACCGCAACGCCCTCACGGGCGCGCTCTCACGCGCGGGACTCGTCGAGAGCGTCCTGACCCGCTACGACGCGGCGGAGAAGCGCCGCGCGCTGGAGGCCCTGGAGACGGTCGGCCTGCTCGACGCCGCCTCCCAGCGGGCGGGGTCGATGAGTGGCGGGCAGCAACAGCGGGTCGGCATCGCCCGCGCGCTGGTCCAGGACCCCGCACTCCTCCTGGCGGACGAACCGGTCGCCAGCCTCGACCCGAAGGCGGCGCGGCAGGTGATGGGCTACATGAAGGGGGCCGCCGAGGAGCGGAACCTGACCACCGTAGCGAGCCTCCACCAGGTCAACATCGCCCGCGAGTTCGGCGACTACTTCATCGGCATCAGCGACGGCGAACTCGTCTTCGAGGGCGACCGCGACGACCTGACGATGGACGCGGTCGACGCCATCTACTACGACGAGAGCGAGGAGTCCCAGGGGGCCATCGTCTGATGGCGGCGGACATCGAATCAGTGCTCGGTTCGCTCGAACGACGCCAGCGGGTCCGCCGCGCGATGACCGTCCTCGCCGTGCTCGCGCTGCTCGGCGTGACGGTCGCCGGCACCACCTTCCTCGGGTTCACGCTGGCGGACATGGTCCGGCAGCTCCCGACGTTCGTCCGCAAGCTCTCGGAGTTCCTCGCCCCCGACTTCCACTTCTTCACCGTCTACGCGACGAACCACGGCTACCACGGCTGGAACGCGCTCGTCCAGAGTGTGCTCCACCCCGGCTCGTTCGTCCAGAGCATCGCCGAGCGCGACTCCCAGTCGAGCATCGTCGGCTTCAGCCTCGTGACCATCGTCATCGGCTTCACCGGGACGGTCATCGGCTTCCCCCTCGCGCTCCTGCTGGGCGTGCTCGGCTCGGAGCGCGTCACGCCGTTCCCGTTCAACTTCGTCTTCCGCGGGACGATGAGCACCATCCGGGCGGTGCCGGCGCTGGTCTGGGTGCTCATCTACGTGCCGCTGGCGGGCATCTCGCCGGTCAGCGCCATGCTCGCCGTCGGGACCGACACCGTCGGCAACCTCGGGCGGCTGTTCACGGACGAACTCGAGGAGATCGACGACGGCCCCATCGAGGCCATCAACTCGACCGGCGCGTCTCGCTCCCAGACCGTGACCTTCGGGATGCTGAGCCAGGTGTCGAACTCCTTCGTCGCCTGGACGCTCTACATCCTGGAGATCAACACCCGCATCGCCATCAGCCTGGGCGTCGTCGGCGCCGGCGGCATCGGCCAGTACATCAGCGGGCGCATCCAGCTGCTGGATTTCAGCCAGGCGGCCGCCGGCATCCTCATGGTCGTCGTCATCGTCATCAGCGTCGAGATGATCTCCTCGCGGCTCCGCGCGCGGCTGCGCCCCGGCGAGCACGACCGCAAGTCGTTCCTCGACGCGCTCCGCGACCTGGGCGACGCCGGCAAGTGGCTCGGTGGGGCGTCGGGCGGGGACTGACGGCCCGCCGGCCGACGGGCCACCTCCCCGTTTCCCGCGCTCGAACGCGACGGGCCCCGCCGCTCAGAAGTCCCCGAGCTGCGACTGCCCGCCCTCCGCACCGGCGATGGTGGCGGCCTGCTCGATGGTCGAATCGAAGGTGTCCTCCTGGCTCCGGTCGTAGAGCGTCGCCGCGGGGTGGACGCAGATCAGGACCTGCCGGCGCTCGCCGGCGAGCTCGACCGTCTCGGCCGTCCCGGCCTCGCTCGTCACCGCCACGTCCCGGCCGAGGAGGTGCTGGCTCGGGACCTTTCCGAGCGTGACGACGACCGCGGGGTCGACGCGCTCGATCTCGGCGTCGAGCCAGCCGCGGCAGTTCGTAAGCTCCTCGCTCGTCGGGTCGCGGTTCTCGGGCGGGCGACAGCGCACGCAGTTGGTGATGCGCACGGTCCCGCGGTCGAGTCCGTGGCGACCCAGCGCCTCGTCGAGGACGCTCCCGCTGCGCCCGACGAACGGCTCGCCCTCCCGGTCCTCCTGCTCGCCGGGCCCCTCGCCGACGAACAGCACGTCGGCGTCGGCGGGGCCGGTCCCGTTGACGATGCGGTGCCGCGACTCGACCAGCGCCGGGCACTTCTCGCACGAGACGACCTCCAGCCCCTCCATGCGGTCGGTCATTATCCTGAAGACGCGCCGACGTGGCTTAAAAATCTCCGGTCCGGAGGGCGTCGCCCGCACGGGCCGCCAGGCGCGCGACGCGGAGCGGCTCCGGGCGGCCGCCCTCGGGCGTGAACGCGCGGACCACGTCGCGGGCCTCGCCCGCGTCGACGCCGGCCGCGCGGACGAACACCGTCTCGCCGTTGACCGAGAGCGGTTCGCGGTCCGGCTGGCGTCGGTAGACGGCCAGCCGGCCGTCTCGCTCGTCCCCGTCGAAGGCGGCCGCGATGGCGTCCTCGAGGCCGTCGCTCGCCTCGTAGGTGACGGAGACGACCGGACGTCCGGTGGCCTCGTGGAGTCGGTGCAGGTCGAGGACGTTGTACCAGGCGAGCGCGACGCCGCTGACGAGCAGGTAGCGGACGTCCTCGCGGTCGAGTCGGTCGAAGAGGTCGACGACCGCCCCGGTCACGTCGGTCCCGCCGACCGTGCAGGTGCCGAACGCGAGGCCGTCGACGACGCGGCTCGCCCGGACGACGACGCCCGCCAGCGTCGAGCGCTCGCCGCGGTAGGACTCCGCGACGCCCAGCGCCCGGACGCCGGCTTTCACTCCTTTATGTCCTCGAGCCGCTCGAGCAGCTCCTCGTTCGAGGCGCCGATCTCGTACTCGACGGACCCCTCGTGTGCGTTCTCGGCGGTGGCGATCCCCTCTTCGTCGATCTCGGCGTCGAGCTCCTGCTTTTCCTGTTCGGATTCGTCGTAGCTCCCGAAGCCCATGCGTCACCCGAACGTTGTCGGCACAGTCACTAAAGTCAATCGCCGCCACGCCGCCTGCCCGGTCCGTCGAGCTCTCCCCCGACGAGCACCCCGCCGACGGCGAGCAGGGCGTCGGCGTGCTCCCAGCAGCTGTACCAGGTTCGGTGGCCGCGCGCGACAACGACGTCCGCTCGCTCGCCGCACTCGTAGCACCGCCGGGTCGCGGCCGCGTGGATGATTCGCATCGCGATGGCCGTTCGATGAGTGTACGCTCTCGACCCCGATAAGCGTGGAGTCGACCGGTACGTGCGGCCCGCCGATGCCCCCCCGCCGGTGTGTTTAATGGCCCCTCGGCCCTGTGCTGTGGCATGGACGTGACCAACGTCACGGCGGACGCGACCTCGTTCACCTGCAACGCCTACCTCGCGCTCGGCGAACGGGCCACGCTCGTCGACGCGGGCGCGATGCCCGGGGTCGTGGACGTCGTCCGGGAACGGACCGACGCCCTCGACGCCGTCGTGCTCACCCACCAGCACGGCGACCACGTGGCGGAGCTCGACGCCGTGGTCGAGGCGTTCGACCCGGCGGTGTACGCCTACGCGGACCACCCGCGCCGGACCCACGCACTCGCCGACGGCGACGAGGTGACCATCGGCGACGAGACGTTCGAGGCGGTCTACTCCCCGGGCCACGCCGACGACCACCTGGCGTTCGTCTCGGCGCACACGCTCTTCAGCGGCGACGTCGTGGTCCACGACGACGGCGCGTTCTCGGACGGGAGCTTCGGCCGCACCGACATGCCCGGCCAGTCCCGCGAGCGGCTCATCGAGAGCATCCGGACCATCCTCGAGTGCCTCCCGGCGGGCGTCGGGGCCATGTACTCGGGCCACGGCGGCGAGTTCCACGGCGACGTACGGGCGGTCGTCGAGCGCGCGCTGGAGCGGGCGGAGCGCCGCGAGCCGAAGTATCCCGACGAGTGACCCACCGGGGTGACCCGTTCGGCTGGTCGCCCGCACGCGCGACTCCCGAGAGCCCTGGCGCGAGCGACGGCAGATGGGCATCCACTTATGGGAGGCTCGCGTAGCGTGGGCTATGGGACAGCTGCTCTCCGAGGACGCGGCGGACCACCTCGTCACGGTCTGTCGAACGGCGATGGGCGACAGTCTCCGGTCGGTGACGTTCTTCACGCGGGACGACTACGAACAGCTCTATCTCAGAAGCGACCTCGAACAGGACGCCGACCTGATGAGCTTCATCGGCCACGAGTGGTACGACTTCAAGAACACCGAGGAGGCCTACCGCGACTCCGAACTCGGCGACCACCGGTTCACCGTCCGGGCCTTCGACAACGGCTACCTCGTCCGCGTCGCCACGGACCGCGAGGGAACGTTCGTCACGACCGACGGCCTGACCCTCCAGAGCTTCGAGGAGGCCGCCACGGCCATCGAGAAGATGCTCCGAGACCGCTGACGGTCGAGTCCGGGACCGCTGACTCGACCGGTGGAGGACGCCAGGAGAACGGATACGGGACCGCCCTCTCCGTGCTACTCGCTCACGACCCTCGGAAACACCTTTCTGCGCATCCCCAGACAGTACGTACATGCCCGGTGCAGCCTTCCTCCAGGGTGACCAGGTGACGCTCAGGACCATCGAGGAAGCGGACCTCCCCTTCCTCCGCGACACCGTCAACCACCCCGACGTGCGCCGGGGAACCGGCTTCCTGACCCCGGTCAACGCTGCCCAGGAACAGGAGTGGTTCGAGAGCGGCGCTTCCGGCGACGACAGCGTCGACCTGCTCATCTGCGTCGACGGCGAGCCCGCGGACGACGAGGTCGGCGGTGGCGACGGCTCGGCGGAGCGGGCCGACACGGACCCCTCCGACGCCGTGCCCGTCGGTAGCATCGGCATCCATCCCGTCTCCAGTCCCCACGGCGAGGGCGAGCTCGGCGTCTTCCTCGCGCCGGCCCACTGGGGCCGCGGCTACGCCACCGACGCCGCGCGGGCCCTCACGGACTACGCGTTCGACGAGCTCGGCAAGCACCGCGTCGTCGCCCGCGTCTTCGACTACAACGAGGCCTCGAAGCGCGTCTGGGAGAAGCTCGGCTTCCGCCACGAGGCCACGTTCGTCGAGGCCGCGTTCCGCGACGGCGAGTACGTCGACACCCACCTCTACGCGGTGCTGGAACAGGAGTGGCGGGATTCGTAGGCACGGCTTCGGGTGATCGCTCGAACTCGCGAGTGTCGACAGCGGGCGTGCCGACAACGTGAGCCGACGGTCTCGCCGGAAAAGGGCCGGTCTCAGGCGCTCCGCCGTTCCTTGGCCTTCGGCCGCAGGTGGTGGTAGCCGCACTTGCGGCAGGTCTCGGCGCGGACCGGGTTGCGGGCGTTACACCGCATGCAGATCTGCTTATCGAGCAGTCGGGACTCGACTGACTGGTGTGCCATACCGCCGCGTTCGCTCCTCGGTCGTTTAAGCCTTACCAACCGGGCGCTCGTCCGCCGAGCGCCGCACGGACGGGACCGCTCGGCGTCTGGGCACCGGCCCGCGACGGTCGCACGCCCGCCCGCCGTCGCGGGTCCACCGGCGATTCGAGTCCGACGGCGCGGTCGAGGCCCGCTCGGCCGCCGCTCCGCCCCGTTGTAAGTCTATGTAACTGTTTGTAAGCCAATGTACGCCGGTGCAGTCCCGGATTTTCCCGCTCACTCCTCGTCGGCCAGGTAGTCGGCCTGGACGGCGACGACCTCGCTCGAATCCGCACACGCCGCGTAGCGCCGCAGGGGCTCGTCGTTGAGTTCGAGGAACGTATGTCCCCAGCGGAACTTCCCGAGGAGCCGTTCGGCGTGCTCGCGCTCGCCGAGGATGCAGAGCGCCCCCGCGAACGCCTCGACGGTGGTGAGCTGGAACGGCGTGCCGAAGTTGACGGGGTTGGCGGCGACCAGGAACGGCAGCGCGCGGTGGGGGCCGTCCAGGGCGAACGCCTCCCGCTCGGCCGTCTCCCAGGAGCAGTCCAGGGCGACGAGGGCCTCGGCCTCCCGTCGGTCCGCCGGGGAGAGCGCTTGCTCGGCGTGGGGGTCGAGCACGACCCCGAACGGCGTGTCGGCGGCGCTCCGGTGCAGGGTGGCCAGCTCGAAGCGGGCGAGCTTGCGGGCCGTGCACTTCTTCGGGTCGTCGTCGCCCTCGTAGCGGACGCACAGTTGCACGGACCCGGGTAGGCCGTCGGCGCTCAAAAGCGCTCTCATCGCACCCAAAAGCTTCTATTTGCTACACCCCAAACGCTTCTGGAACGGAGCTCTCGTCATGCGCGCAGACACATTCGGCTCGGTCGAGGGGGTCCGGCGACGGCGGTCCGCCGTCGCGTGGGTGGGTGGACAGGTCGCGGCCCGACCGGCGCTCGGGCCGGTCCGGTTCGACGGTCCATCGAGCGCTGGGAGACCACGGGACGGGTTCCAGGCATGAAGGAGCGAGCGGTCACCGCCGACAGACGGAGCCCGCGGTCGACCATCGAGGTGCTCCTGGTCGACCCGACGGGCACCGACGCGCGCGACGGGCTGGCGGCCGGGGACGAGGCGTTCGAGGTGGCCGTCGTCCCGACCGCCGCCGCCGCACTCGACCATCTCGAGCGCGAGCCCTTCGACTGCGTCGTCAGCCGGTACGCCCTGCCGGACGACGACGGGCTGACGCTGCTTGCGCGGGTCCGGGACGGCGACGACGTGCCGTTCGTGCTCTTCCCGCGAGACGGGAGCGAGGCGGTCGCGAGCGAGGCCATCGCAGCGGGAGTCAGCGACTACGTCCCCGACGACGGCGGGACCGACCGGTACGAGCGACTGGCGGCGCGCGTCGAACGCGCAGTCTGTGCCTGCGCCGACCCGGATACGCTCTTCGCGAACGATTCGCTGCGCGCGCTCGCCGCGGCCTACCCCGATATGGCCTTCCTCCTCGACGAGTCGGGTCGGTACCTTGACGTGATGGCCGGCCCGGAGAGCGAGGCGGACCTCTACGCCCCGCCCGAGGAGTTCCTGGACCGACGGGTCCGGGACGTCCTGCCCGAGGGGCCAGCCGACCGCCTGCGCTCGCTCATCGAGCGCACGCTGGAGACCGGGTCGGTCCAGTCGCTCACCTACGGGCTCGACCCCGGACAGGGACAGCAGTACTTCGAGGCCAGGACCGCCCCCCTCCCCCGCCGACGGGGCCGGGGAGTCGTCGTCTGCACGGTGCGCGACGTGACCGACCGCCTGCAGTACGAGCAGACGCTCACCGCGCTGCACCGGTCGGCGCAGACGCTGGCCCACGACGAGACGCGAGAGGCCGTCGCCGGGCACGCCGCCGAGACCGCGACGCAGGTGCTCGACTTCTCCGGCGTCGCCGTCTTCATCCACGACCCGGAGAATGCGGCGCTCCGACCGGTCGTCCACGCCGGCAAGTACGGGGAGGAGTACGACTCGCTGCCGACGCTCCCGGCCGACCGCGACAGCAACGTCGGGGCCGCGTTCCTCGAGGGAGAGACGATCGTCCAGAACGACCTCCAGACGGCCCAGACTGGCGTCCCCGTCGAGGCGTTCGACGACGAGCGGCTCCGCGAGGCGCAGGTCGACTTCCGCAGCGGGCTGTACGTCTCGCTCGGCGGGCACGGCGTCCTCGTCGCCATCGACGAGACGGTGGGCGAGTTCGACGACGTGGCCGTCGAACTCGCCGAACTGCTCGGGGCGACCGTGACCGACGCGCTCGACCGGGTCGACCGGGAGGCGGAGCTGCGCGACCGGGAGCGGGAGCTCGAGATCTACGAGACAATCGTCGACGCGACTAGCGACCCCATCTACGCCATCGACGACGACGGGCAGTTCATCCTCGTCAACGACGCGTACGCCGCCGCCACCGGGAGGGAGAAGGCGGACCTCCTCGGCGAGCACATCAGCGCGCTGGTGGATGACGGGTTCGCCGACGAGGAGGCCTACGAGCGCGGACGCGAGGCGAGCCACGAGCTGGTCGACGGCGAGCGCGAGGAGCGCCGGTTCGAGGCGGCGGTCGTGGTGGACGGCGAGGAGCGGATCGTCGAGAACAACCTCGCGGTGCTCGCCGCCGACGACGGCCCCTACGGCACCGTCAACGTCCTCCGGGACGTCACCGAGCGCGCGGAGCGCGAGCGGGTGATGGCCGCCCAGCGCGACGAACTCGACACCCTGAACCAGATCAACTCGCTCGTCCACGAGGTCATCGGCTCGCTCGTCCGGGCCGCGACCCGCGAGGAGATCGAGGCGACGGTCTGCGAGCGGCTCGCGGACTCCGCGCTCTACCAGGCGGCGTGGACCGGCGAGCGCGACGTCACCGGGGAGGGGCTCGTCCCGCGGACGGCGGCCGGGTTCAGCGACGACTACGTGGAGTGGCTCGGGGCCCAGGAGGGCGCCGTCGCCAGGGACGGCCCGGCGAACGCGGCCGTCCAGACCGGCGAGCCACAGGTCATCGAGGCGTTCGAGGGAAACGACGCCATCCCGGAGGAGGCCCGCGCGGAGGCCGACCGTATCGGCATGCACTCGGGGATCTGCGTCCCACTCGCCTACGGCAGCGCCGTCTACGGCATCCTGGCCGTGGGCTCGCCGCGAGAGGACGCGTTCAGCGACCGCGAGCAGTCCGCGTTCCAGGTGCTCGGCGAGGTCATCGGCTTCGCCATCAACGCCGTCCAGAACCGGCGACTGTTGCTCTCGGATACGACGACCGAACTGGAGTTCGTCTCGACCGACGACGGCTCGTTTTTCAACCGCACCTCGGCGGCTGCGGGCTGTCGACTCTCACTCGAGGGGCTGGTCCCGGTCGGCGACGGCACGCTCGTCTACTACGTCGGCCTCGACGGCACGCGTCCCGAGCAGATCCAGTCGCTCGCCGACGAGGCGGCGCACATCGACGACGTTCGGGTCGTCACGGAGCGGGCCGACGACACCCTCCTCGAGGTCACCGTCTCGGGCGAGTCGGTGGTGCTCGCGCTCGTCGAACGGGGTGCGAGCATCCAGACGGCAGTCTCGGATAACGGGGAGAGCCACCTCACGGTCAACGTGGCCCCGAACGTGGACGTCCGGACGCTCGTCGAGAACGTCCGCGAGTCGTTCCCGGCGCTGCGGATGGTCACCAGAAAGGAACTCGAGTTCCCCCAGCGGGCCGGGTCGGGCTTCCGAGAGGTCCTCGACGAGCGGCTCACGGAGCGCCAGCGCGCCTCGCTCCAGGCCGCCTACTACGGTGGCTACTTCGAGTGGCCGCGCGAGTCGACGGCCGAGGAGGTCGCCGACGCCATGGGCATCTCCTCCCCGACGCTCCACCAGCACCTCCGGGCGGCCCAGCGCAAGCTCCTGTGCGCGTTCTTCGACGACCCGTCTGGTACCTAACTGTCTAGGGGGAACTTTTGTGGTCACGCTGAATGAACTACCGTGTGCACCATCTCGGTGCAGGTCGTCTCCGCTGTCGTCCGTCTGCCGACGGCCCGACTCCAAGTAAGGGGGTGTGGGGAAACGTGAGGCGACGGCAAAGGGGGTGGGGGAGAACTGCCTCGCCTCACACCCGGATATTCCTACTGCCTCCAGGTTCGGGCAGGTGCGACTACGGGCTTATGGTAGTTAGGTCTGTCTCATCGTCCCGAGCCGGCGGCCCCTCCTGTCGGTCGTCCCTCGTCGGCCAGTGCCGACCCGCGGAGCTGTCAGTCGTCGTCGCGTTCGCGACCGCCGACGGCCGCATCGGTGGCTCCGGCCGTGGACGGCATTGCGCAGTCTAGCCGTAGACGGCCTAGTCCAGCTTCCCGCCGAGCACCTTCGCGGCCGTCAGCACGGGGTCCCAGACCGGGCTGAACGGCGGCGCGTACGCCAGGTCGAGGGTCTCCACCTCGGCGACGGTCATCCCGGCGTGGAGCGCGGTCACCACGCTGTCGATGCGCTTTGCGACCCCTTCGCGGCCGACCATGCTCGCGCCCAGCAGACGCCCGGTCTCGCCGTCCCCGACCAGCTGGATCGTGATGGGCGAGCCGCCGGGGTAGTAGTGCGCCCGCGATTCGGCGCGGATGGTCGCGGAGACGGGGTCGAAGCCCGCGTCTCTGGCCTCCTCCCCGTCGATTATGCCCGTGCGGGCGACCTCCAGGTCGAACACCTTCACGACCGCGGTGCCGACCATGCCGCCGACCTCGGTCGGCTCCCCGGTGACGGTCTGGCCGATGGCCCGCCCGTGGCGGTTGGCGGTCAGCGCGAGCGGCACGTAGTCGGCCTCGGCGGTCACCAGGTTCGTCGCCTCCGCGCAGTCGCCGGCCGCGAACACGCGCTCGTCGTTCGTCCGCCCGTACGCGTCGTGCGCGATGGCCCCGGTCGGGCCGAGTTCGATGCCCGCCTCCGCGGCGAGTTCGACGTTCGGCCGGATGCCCGTGCCGACCAGCACGAAGTCGACGGGGGTCTCCTCGCCGCCCGCGTGGACGCCGACGACCCGCCCGGCGTCGGTGACGAGGTGGGAGACGGGCGTATCGAGGTGCAGGGTCACGCCCTGCTCTCCGAGGTGCTCCTCTACCACCTCGGCGACGGGCTCGCCGAACGGCTGGAGGACGTGGGGCAGCATCTCGAAGACGTGGACGTCGATGCCGCGCGCGTCGAACGCCTCGGCCATCTCCAGGCCGACGTAGCCGCCGCCGACGATGCCGACGGTCCCCGGCTCGGTCTCCTCGACGAACGACCGGATCTCGCCGCCGGCCTCCATGTCCCGGAGCGTGAACACGCCCTCGGCGTCGACGCCCTCGACGGGCGGTTTCGTCGCGCGGGCACCCGTGGCCACGAGCAACTGGTCGTAGGGCTGTTCGAGCGTCCGGCCGTCGGCCTCGACGGTCACGCGCCGGGCCTCGCGGTCGATTGCCACCACCTCGTGGCCCGTCCGCAGGTCGACGTCCCGCTCCTCGCGGAACTCCTCGGGGGTGACCGCGACCAGGTCGTCCAGGCGCTCGATGTCGCCCTTGACGTAGTAGGGCAGGCCGCAGGCGCCGTAGGAGACGTACTCGCCCCGCTCGAAGACGACCACGTCCAGGTCGGGGTCGTCGCGCTTGGCCTTGCTCGCCGCACTCATCCCGGCCGCGTCACCGCCGACGACGACGAACGTGTCTGCCATACCCGGAGATACGAACCCGGGTCAGATAATTGTGCGCAAAACGTGCACTGCCGCCGGTACCCGCGTCCGGGGGACCGTCCCCGCCAGGAAACGCCGTCGTCGCCGGCGCTACTCCCGCCTGCCCGCGCCCAGGGCGCTCTCGCCGACGGGTTCGTGGCCCTCGATGACCTCGGTGCCGTCCATGTACGGGCGCAGCGCTTCGGGGACTGTGACCGTGCCGTCCTCGTTCTGGTAGTACTCGAGGATGGCGACCATCACCCGGCCGACGGCGGTGCCCGAGGCGTTGAGCGTGTGGAGGTACTCGGCGCTCTCGTGGCGCTCGGGCCGGTAGCGCAGGCCGGCGCGGCGGGCCTGGAAGTCCTCGAAGTTCGACGCCGAGGAGACCTCGAGCCACCGCCCGCCTCGCTCGGGACCGTCGGGCATGTCGTCGCCGGGCGCCCACACCTCGATGTCGTAGGTCTTCGCCGAGGCGAAGGTCAGGTCGCCGGTGCAGAGGTCCAGGATGCGGTAGGGCAGGCCCAGCCGGCGCAGCACCTCCTCGGCCTCGTCGAGGAGCGTCTCCAGGCGGTCGTAGCTCTCCTCGGGCTCGACGAAGTTCACGAGCTCGACCTTGTTGAACTGGTGGACGCGGACGATGCCGCGGGTCGCCAGGCCGTGCTCGCCCGCCTCGCGCCGGAAGTTCGGGGTGTACGCCTGGTGCTTGAGCGGCAGGTCCTCCCGGAGCAGGATGTCCCCGGCGTACATGTTCGTCACGGGCACCTCGGCGGTGGGGCAGAGCCAGAGGTCGTCGCCCTCGATCTTGTAGGCGTCCTCGGCGAACTTCGGGAGCTGTCCAGTCCCGGTCATCGCGTCGCTGTCGACGGGGATGGGCGGGAAGACGTCGACGTAGTCCTGCTCGCGGTGGACGTCGAGCATGAACTGGACGAGCGCGTGCTCCAGGCGGGCGCCGTCGCCCTTGAGGAAGTAGAAGCCGGCTCCGCTTACCTTCGCCCCGCGCGCCTCGTCGATGACGTCGAGGCGCTCGCCGAGCTCGTAGTGCGGGACCACCTCGTCGGGCAGCTCCCGGAGGTCGTCGAACCCCTCGCGGCGCACCTCGACGTTGTCGGCCTCGTCGGTCCCGACCGGCACGCTCTCGTGGGGGACGTTGGGGACCTCGAGTAAGCGCGCTTCGAGGTCCGCCTCCAGGTCGGCCGCCGCCGCCTCGACCTCCTCGATGCGGGCTTTGAGATCGCCCGAGCGCTCGATGGCCTCGGTCGCGGCCGCCTCCTCGCCGGCCTGCTTGAGCTCGCCGATGCGGCTGCTCACCTGGTTGCGCTCGTGGCGGAGCTCGTCGCCCTCGCTTTTGAGCTCTCGCCACTCGGCGTCGCGTTCCAGGATGGCGTCGAGGTCGACGTCCTCGACGCCCCGGTCGGCCAGCGCGGCTCGCACCTCGTTCGGATGTGCCCGGATGAACTCCCTGGGTAGCATTCGTGGCAGTGGGTTCTCGGCGACGGACCAAATTCGTATCGCTACCGTGTCAGTCCTTCTGTGGGTGGTGTGTGGGTGGGTTTGGTCCCGGTTTCCGAAGTTGGGAGCGAGGGGCAGTGTTCGGACGTGAATGCGCGTACTGCACTGGCCAGGTTCTCCACACCAGAGGAACTGCGACCACCTCGAAAGCCCCGGCGCGCTGGACTCGGGGGCCTCGCTGCGCGCTCCCTGCGGTCGCGTGCTTTCTTCGTCCGCCTTCGTCCAGCGCGCCGCCCCTTTCAATCCCACCCTGTGGGTGGTCCACTTCTTTGGGTGGGATTGAAAGGGGCCGGTCGGTCGACCCGGCCCGGGCGACGTAAGCACCACAGCGAAGCGAGGAGCGCAACGAGCCCCGGACGGTCGACCGCCCGGGGGCTTTCGAGGTGTTTCTAACTGATTCGCCCTGGGATTGGCTCCCGGGAATCGACGACTCGTTTCTGCCGGGGGCTTTCGAGGCGTCTCCACCCGATTAGCTTGGAGACTCGACATCCACCAATCAATCTAGATGCCGCGAGTGGAACGCTTTTCACTGGCGTAGTCCCTCTGTCGACGCATGGCAATCGGAGACGTCTACGAGGTCGACGCGTGCACCGACGTCTACTACCTCGATACGGGGATGTACGCCACCCCCGAGTACGGCGCGGTCTACGTCGTCGACGCCGAGCGGCCGGCCGTCGTGGACACCGGCATCGGCACCGACTACGAGTTCGTCCTCGACGCACTGGAGGCGGTCGGCATCGCCCCCGGGGAGCTTGCCGTCATCGCGCCGACCCACGTCCACCTCGACCACGCTGGCGGGGCGGGCTACCTGGCCGAGGCGTGTCCGAACGCGGACGTCTACGTCCACGAGATCGGCGCGCCGCACCTCGTGGACCCCGGACGACTGATCGAGGGGACCAAGCGCGCCGTCGGAACACAGTGGGAGTTCTACACCGAGCCGATACCGGTGCCCGAAGCGCGAATCGTCGAGCTGACCGACGGCGACGTCGTCGACCTCGGGGACCGACGCCTCGACGTCCACCACGCGCCGGGGCACGCGCCCCACCAGGTCGTCTTCTTCGACCCCGACGACGCCGCCGCGTACGTCGCCGACGCGGCCGGCATCTGGGTGCCGTCCCGGGAGGTCGTGCGGCCGACCACGCCGCCGCCGAACTTCGACTTCGAGCAGTGCCTGGCCGACCTGGAGATGCTCCGCGGCCTGGCCCCCGAGGTGCTGCTCTACGCCCACTACGGCCCCGGCGGGGACGACCCCGACGCCCTGCTCGCGGAGTACGAGCGGGTGCTGACCGAGTGGGTCGCCGACATCGAGACCCAGCGGGAGGCGCTCGGAGACGACGACGCCGTCGTCGCGCACTTCGTGGAGAAGGAAGCGGACCTAGCCGACCTCTACGGCGAGCAGAAGGCCACGGCGGAAACTACGATGAACGTACGTGGCGTTCTACGCTATCTTAAGCACCGCGGGGGGTAAAGGCGACGTATGAGCTGGCGCGCGGCCGAGACCGACTACGACGACGCGGTCGTCGGTCGGACGACGCTCTCCCGGCTGTTCGAGGCGAGCGCCGACCGACACGTGGACCGACCGGCACAGCAGTACAAAGGCGGCGTCTACGACCGGAGCCTGGTCCCGGACGTCGTGGACGCGGCGCCGGACGGCGAGTTCGCCACGCTCTCCTACGGGGAGATGCGCCACATCGTCCGACGGCTCGCCGCCGGCTTCCGGGCGCTGGGCGTCGGGGCCGACGACCGCGTCGGGCTCTTCGCGGACACCCGGATGGAGTGGGCGCAGACCGACTTCGCGCTGCTCGCGGCCGGCGCGGTGGTCACGACCGTCTACCCCTCCTCCTCCGAGCGCCAGGTGCGCTACCTCCTCGACGACCCCGACGCCACCGCCGTCGTCGTCGAGAACGGCGACCTGCTCGACCGCGTGCTCGCCGCCGAGGCGCCCTCGACGGCGAGCGAACCGGACGCGGCGCGCGACGGGGGCACCGCGGCGGCCGACGCCCCGGCGGACGGCCTCGACCTCGAC
>Ga0102959_1000084_pt1 | contig 29839 bp, 34 predicted proteins | sample SalPonF2_B_D2_MG_FD_84520 | JGI IMG/M metagenome (GOLD analysis project Ga0102959, IMG submission 84520) | Salt pond soil microbial communities from South San Francisco under conditions of wetland restoration - Salt Pond MetaG SF2_B_D2_MG ...
AGTCTTGGCGCTGGCGCCGCTGCTCCTGTTCAAAAACCTCTGCTTCTGTTGGGTTTCTCAGTGTTAGTGCCACTGGTTTCGGTTCTCAGCCTAACCCGCGCTTCAACGCGGACGTGGCTCGCCCGAGCTTTTCCTCAAATGGTCGCTCTTCATTGCAAATTTCCAGTTCATTACTTTTCAAAAATTCGGTGGCAACATATAGTCTCTCTTCCAAAATTTCTGCTGGATTCTTCAAATGGTCACGGCCGCAGCTTTTTGGGTCGCTCCCTGTTGCTTGTGTTTGCATCCCAATTTGTTAACTTGATTCCTCAACCGTAACCACGCCGGTTAAGCGCAATGTCGTTAGGCTTACTTAAAATAATAACTTCCAGATCATGATCAGAAATGAATATTGAGGAAGGCAAGAAAAAAATACAAAATGAGTGTGATCGGATTGAAAGGATGTTAAACGAGGACTCATATTCAAAGAACAAGGATGATATAATTGGTCTTATTCAAGATTTACATCATATGTTGTATGGAGGTGCCGTTGATACGTTTGTTAAAACTATGAAAAGCAATCGAAATATCTTTAGTGAATCAGAATATAATCAAATTAAACCCCTATTAAATAAATGGAAAAATAATAAATGGATATTTTGGAAAAACAGAAAAATAGATCCTGATATTTTTAACGATTTCAAAGATGACTTAAATAGATTTTCACAGCAATATCCTGACTTTTTTACCGGAGATGGGGATTCCATTACAATATTGGAAGTGTTCCAACAAAAAATGTGGCAGCCTATTTTTCAAAAATATGAACAGCGAGTTAATTTGCTTGTGAGTAGGTTAAGCATAAACTTGGAACCAAAAGATATGAAAGATATTCATCACAAAATTATTATTGATACTAAATATGAATCAATGCAGCCATTTGAATTTGAAAAATTCATTGCCAAACTTTTTAACGAAATGGGCTATTCAGCTAAGGTAACATCGAAAACAGGAGATTTCGGAATTGATATTATTGCAAAAAAGAGTCGAGATATTGTGGCTATACAAGCAAAGAAATACTCAGCTGGTAATAAAGTTGGAAATAGGGCGGTTCAAAGATTGATCGGTTCAATGTCATATAAAGATTATAAGGCTAATAAAGGTATTTTGATTACTACTTCTGATTTTACAAATCAAGCGTATAATCAAGCAGAGGGAAACCCAGTAGAGCTCTGGAACAAAGAATACCTAAACAAAATGGTGGAGAAATATTTTAAAACCAATTTATCGCAATGAATAAAAACTATGATTGGCTTATTACTTTAGTTAAGATTGTAGGATCTGGAGTACCAGGATCTGGCCCTTTCCTTCAAGCATTATCAGAAATTGAATCTAAAGGAATTAAAGAAAGATTATCCAAACTTGAAGACCCCATAAGTAATCTGCATCCTGATATACCTGTATTGGCTAAATTAATTTATGATAAATTAAAAACAGAAAATTCTACAAACTTAGAATTTAATAATGAATTTTATCAGGAATACAGTAAATCTTTAGCTGTCTTGGAAGCAAATGATTATATAAAACAAACGAGGACACTAGGCCAAAGATATCCCTTAGACATCTACGTTGCTGATCCCACCTTTATTATGTATTTATGTTCGATTGCAGAAGACGAAAAGAAAATGAATTCACTAATTGAATTAGTAGAGAACTGTGAATTTGGAAAATTGTTAGATGGTAAAAAAATTAAATTGGATTTACCTCTGCCTGTTATAAGAGCAGTTTTTAAAATATATGAATCTAAAGGTCATGGGGTTTGCTCTAATGAAACTGGAACATGCAAATATTTATGTAAGTCTTAAATTCTAAAATTGCTAATACGTAACCCTAACCCGGCGCATTAAGCGGACACGCCTCGCCCAAGCTTGCCAGGTTCTGGCTTTTTAGCTCTCCGTTCGTTATTTAACAACTCAACATTCATTTGCGTGCAGCTTATGCGCAATGTCGTTATAGGCCACCGTGGCTTTCGGGTTTTGTCCAATATTTTTGGGGCGTTTCGCTTTATTTTTTTTCGGTACCAGTTCCTCGGTTTCAGCTGCTGTTTATGGTGTGCTTTTTTTCGAGCTGATTCCCTGCACTCCTGCTTTTTTCGAAAGAGATTCCCCAAAGCCGGCGGTCTTTAAATCATTTTTCTATTACAGTCGGTTGCGGCATCAAGCATCAAATTTGCTTGTAAGCCGGCCAAATGTAGGCACTTCTTAATTTATCATCTGTGCCCTGCCCTCGTTGAATAATCGCTTTTCAAGATATCTTTGCTGGCTCTGGTTATTAGCTTTTTACCAACGCCTTTCTACCTATTTTGCCACACGCCACCGGTGTGCCCATAACCAGCGCATTAACGCGGACGTGGCTCGCCTGAGCCTTCCTTCAATTGGTCGCTCTTCTCCGCTAACTTTTGGTTTTGGTTCCCTTCAAAATTTGGTGGCAATACCTGGTCTCCCTTCCAAATTTTCTGCTGGATTCTTTAAATGGTCTCGTCGCTAGCTTTTTCCGTCGCTCTCTTCTGCTTGTGTTTTCGGCTTTAGTTTTTAACTTGTTTCTAATTCGTAACCACGCAGGTTATGCGCAAGGTCGTTAGGCCTTTTAACAAAAATAGAGAGCTTACTCATGGCTAAAAAAACTTTCAAAGTTGCAGGCGTTACTTTTAGTAATGGCATGTTTAGCACATCAAGACAAGAAATCATAAAAAAGAAGTGTAAAGTTGGCGATCCCGTAATCTTAGAGCGTGATTATTCAAACAAACACGACGATTTTGCTGTGAAAGTTCTTACAAAAGACAGAGAGCAAGTCGGTTATATTCCAAAAGGACGTGCAAAATCTAAAAGAGTTTTTTTATCACTGGAAGCAAAAAATGACCTGATTGCTAAAATTAGCGACATATATAATTTTAAAGATGAGTATAACGACAGGATTTATGGCATACGAGTCGAGGTGGAAAATTTGCTTTCGACAAGTAAAGCAAAAGAAGTAGCAAATAAGGGCTGTGCTGGTATATTGTTGTTATTTTTTACTATTATCACATTATTAAATTTTTTGATATAAAATTTAAAATATGTATTCCACAGTCTTTTCTGCAATAGCAATTACTCTCACTTTAATTAACCTGTATCTTCTTTACACTCATAATAAAAAATCACTGAAGCCTTATTTACTGATCAATACAGATATTGATACCAACAAGTCTTTTTTCGAAATATATTTCATTAATAAAGGTGTTGGTCCGGCAATAATCACGGATTTTAAATTTAAGTATAGAGGAGAAAAAATTGACGCCAGTGATTATAATAATTTAGTTCAAAGTCTTGATTCTATGGCAAAGCAAATTGCAATAGAAAAAGGTATATCTGATCTAGATATTTTCAGAAGTATAAGGCAAATTGAGAATGATAGAGTTGTTTTAGCACCCAACGAAAGATTAAAGTTTATAAGAGTCGAATCTGAACATTATGATTTGTTAAAAGAATTAATGGCTAATATTGATATTAATTGCCAATACAAATCAATTTATGACCAAGAGGAAACAGTCAATTATATAAGTGGAATAAGATAAAAAGGCCTAACCCGCGCATTAAGCGGACACGCCTCGCCTGAACTTGCCACTTTCTGGCTTTTTAGCTCTCCGTTCTTTATTTATCAAATTAACATTCATTCGCGTGCAGCTTATGCGCAATGTCGTTAGGTATCTTTCGCTTTAGCAAGGCTTATTATTTCATCAACTACGTCAAATCCAATTTTGCCTGCATTTTGGAAGTAAACTTCATTACCGTCAAACGTTTCATTCTTATATTCTACTTCCATCTCATCCTGTACTTTATGCAAGAATAGTTCTGCAATATCGTGCCTGTGGCGCTCAAGAAACCTAACCAGCGCATCAACTCGGACTTCACTCGCCGAATCTTTTCGGGGTTCGTTCGCAAGTGCCTCTTTTATTTGCTTAATCAGTTTTAATTCTACTGTTAAAGTAAATTGCTGCTTACCATATTCTCCGCCATGGTAATTTTTTAGTCTTCTTTCCAAGGTCCCTAATAACGATTGTGGTCTTGTCAGTTGCTCACTTGTGATTGTATTCTCACTCATTGTCTTTTCGTTTAAATTAAAATTGTAGTTCAGCCGGTTATGCGCAGGGTCGTTATACCAACATTAAATATTTCTAAATATGGTAATTTTACTCTATATAATTTCCAGTTTTTTCTTGTTAATGGCGATTGGCTTATTAATTGGTTTTGTAACTTCAAAAAACTTTGGAGTGTTATTTGGAGGCGTGGCTTATGGTTTAAGTGGCTATTTGGCAATTGCGTACGTTTCTTGGTGGGCTCTATTAATAGGGGTAATAGCTACCTTCATTTTACGCTTCCTGGGATTTGATCCAGCTCAAAAATATCTATAAAGAATTACTTCGTGCAGTCGTCAAACGCTCATTATGAACATTATTATAGAATAGTAACTGTTAAAAGCAAACCAAGTATTATGGGATTCTTAGATATTTTTAAAAGTTCATATAATAAATCGAAAAAAATAAGAGATATTAGTAAACGTTTGGATCAAGCTAGCCAACCAACCCTTGACGCAAGAAAAATGATGAGCCAATCAAGTAAAAAAGAGGAAATACTAGATGAGCTATTTGAGGTATGTAGAGAGGACAAACAATTGTCAAAAATTTTAGAAAAACATAATGCAAGCAGAAAAGATCTTTTTAAAATTTATAGAGTACTTATTTCTCATGGTGGCGGAAAATGGATAAATGGTCACTACGTAGCTGCCTCTGTATTTGCTTTTGCTGGAACCTTAGATTATTGTTTATCAAAGGAACTAAATTCTAGAGAAAATGTGCTTGGAATGTCATTTCGGATGATTGAATATTTTGAAAATGGTGAAGTTGGTTTTCCAAAAGACTAATGTGGGTATAACCAGCGCATTAAGCGGACAGGCCTCGCCAAGGCTTGCCAGGTTTCTGGCTTTTTAGCTCATCGTTCATTATTTAATAAATCAACATTCATTTGCGTGCAGCTTATGCGCAATGTCGTTAGGGCAACTGTAAATTTGCCAAGAAATTTCTAAATCACCCATTCGTTACTTATCTTGATATAGTAAATACATGAAAACTTATTTAAAGACATGAGTCCTTCTAAAAAACTCATAGAACAACGAAAAGATATTTTGGGTGGCACCCCCGTTTTTAATGGGACTCGTGTTCCTGTGAAAACCTTTTTTGAATATTTAGAAGCTGATCATTCGATTCACGATTTTTTAGAAGATTATCCTACTGTATCCCGTCAACAAGCCATTGAAGTACTTGAATCTTTTAAAAATCAGCTTCTTCAGCCTCAATGATTGTTAAGATTTTACTGGACAAATGCCTTCCTAAAAAGTTAAAATATAGAATTGAAGAATTAGATCCTGATTTTTCTGTTCATACGGTGCCAGAAATGGGTTGGGCTGGGACAAAAGACGGAGTTTTGCTAACAAAATCCGAAAAAGATTTTGATGTATTTATAACCAGTGATCGAAACCTAAGTTTTCAGCAATCAATTGAAGACGCCGAAATTTATATATTGCTTCTAATAGCACCTACAAACATTTATGAAGATCTTCTGCCGTTAGTTAAAAAATTAGAATCAGTTATTAAAAATCACGAATCGGGGCAATTTAGTAAAATTAAGTAGGCAGTTGTCCCTAACCCGCGCTTCAACTCGTTTATGTATTAGAAAGTCAACACTCCCCACACTTCTCCTATCGTCCTGCCGGGGGTAGTGATAGGACACCTGTCAATTGTCAATTGGCTTGCTCGTTTTGTTTTCTTTGTATCAAACAGTAAACTGGAAATTGAATTAACAATAGTACGTGCGCCGGTTATGCATAATGTTGTTAGGTCATATAACTCATTTTGTTTTAATCACCGTTGGCCTGCTTGCCCCTTAAGCACAATGTTGTTATAGGGCCAATTAAAATTCAGTAACCCTTAGTTATTCACTTTATCTTCGTGTACTATTAAAGTAAAGTCATCCTAAAATCTCAAAACACTTTAAGTAATGAAATATTTCGCATTTCTTATTTTAAGTTGCTTGGTAGTTTACTCATGTTCAGAAAATAATGTGCTAACACCTGGCAGTTATCCTCAAAAATGGAAGCTGGTTAAAATGACTGGATCAATGATTCCTTCAGAAACAACTGGGGAGGATATGGCATGGCAGGAATCTTACGAGCTGTACACCGACCATACCTTTCTCAAATCAAGTACACGAAATGGACAGCTGATAGAAGTAAAAGGTACCTACACCCTCGAAAATACTAAAGACCGAAAGCGCATAGTTTTAACGTATCCAAGTGAAAATGATATAATCGGAAACTGCACATCTGAGCCTGAAGAACACTTATATTTCATCTCTAACAATAAATTAGCAAACGACTGGTCAATGTGTGATGGTCCAGGATTAGAATATAAACGAGTAGAATAAGTTCGTTCTAATTGGGCCTTATAACCAGAGCATTAAGGTACTGTTTGGCTACCTTCAATCGAGCTGAGGTAACATTCTGGGTAAACATATTATTTAAAATAGGAAAAGCCCCGGCGTTAACCGGAGCTCCTCGATATAAAGTGTAACTATGTTAAGACTATTTTTAGTCTAAGCTCTTAACGTTTAATGCACTCTTACCTTTAGGGGTTTCTTCAACCTCAAATTCTACAGCCTCACCATCTTCTAATCCTTGGTTAGGACCTAAATCTTCAACATTATTTCTGTGAACGAAAATGTCTTTTCCTCCTTCATCGGGAGCAATAAATCCAAATCCTTTTTGTGAATCGAAAAATTTTATTTTGCCTTGTTGTGACATATACTATTGATTTTATGTACCTGGTCGTATCGTTCCTTGAAAGGAGTTGGGTTAACGCGTCATTCCAAAAAGTTTACTTTTCAGGTGGATAATTAAAGATAACATACTCAATGTAATCTTAATTATTCAATTAACCTATTTATTTTATTTCTCCCTTTCGCAAAGCAACGACTTATAATTTAGGCTCTTTAGAAAATCCCGAAGAGCAAATTTTGTTTTGAATTCTGATTGTTTAGGGACTCATGAATTAAGCATTTTAGCTATTCGATTGGAATCACACTGGATGAGGTTCAACATAGATTTACCCATAGCTAGCCATATTTGAAATGATTCCTTTGATATTATTGTCCGATTATTGTAAGATTATTAATGAATCCTTATATATTTATAAAATCCGCTATGTTTAGAAAATTTGTTTTTTTCTCCATTTTAGTTTTCAGTTTCTGTCTCTTAACTACCATGCCTGGCTTTACCCAATCATCGATGCTATCAAAGGGAAAGACGGCCCCCATGTTTACCGCTAAGGCCACTCAGGCTGGGAATGAATTTAAGTTTTCATTAAAAAAAGCCTTGGCCAAGGGACCCGTTGTGCTCTACTTCTTCCCGGCTGCTTACACCAAAGGGTGTGATTTGGAGGCGCATACCTTTGCTGAGCTCAAGGATAAATTTACAGAAGCGGGTGCTACCATTATCGGTGTATCTGCAGATGATATTCAGCGTCTGAATTCATTCTCATCTGATTCGGATTATTGTGCAGGTAAGTTCCCGGTTGCTTCCGACCCGGGAGGTAAAATTGCCGCAACCTATGGCTTGGATTTAATACCTCCCCAGTCCGGCGTTAAAGATGTACGGGGTACAAAGGTCACACACGGCTTTATTCCTAGAACCACCTTTGTGATTAATAAAAATGATAAGATAGTAGCTACATTTTCGTCAAAAAAGGATCAAATTGAACCTGATGAACATGTTAAAAAAGCATTGGAAATAGTAAAAGGATTGTAGCTTTTTTAAAATGTTTCCTAGTCCATCATAAAGATTATTAAAATTATTGACACTCGGTTGACAAAATTCCACATTTCCTCAAAAGCTAAACCCGAGTTAGGAGGAAAATGTGGAATTAAGTTTAGTCAAAAAATCATACTCGGTGAGAAAAACATATCTAAATACTGATTTATAGCCTAAACAGTTTTCAATTTCCAAATATAAAATTGATCTGATTGAACTAAACCATACCCGGAACACAACGTAGAAATTCAGGAAAAAGAGTATATTGCTAAACTCTTAATAACAAAAAGGTAATTCACGGCCATCTAATTCCTATAAAAAGGAGAATGCCGGGCAAGTAAACTTCCCCTCATTGTTCCGGTCGTTTTTTCGTACATCCTACTTGGTTCAACCTGTACCTGGCAACCGGTCTGAGTGTCCGCTATAGATTATTTATCTAATACAAGTTGGGATATAAAAATGATAATAAGATGGATTTATGCGGTCTTTTTTTCTTTTCCCGACATAGCTTGCCTTTACTAACTAGATATGGGTATAGTTGCTATGTGGCAAAAATGAGTTGTGTGTAGCATAAACAAACCAGAAAACTCTATCTGTCCCGATACTATTGCGCAGGATTCTTACGGCTGAACAAACTTTGAAGTCCGCTTATCTACTATCTGTTTCAGTTGATGCGCAAGGTTTGTGCAATTACTGACAACGCCGGTATTGTTGCAAAAATAAATTTCGTCATTGTTGAGGACATTTTTTACGTCTTTGCGTTTGCAATGCACACCACTAAAATCCATTTTTGCTACTTCAGAATATGTTTTACCCGCTTTTTTAATAAGTTGATCCATCGTCGTTGTTCCCTGCTCAATGGAATCAATATCAACCCTATCCTCGTTAAGCATACATAAACAACCTAAAAAGTGATATAAGGCACTCCTAGCTGAAATACAACAGGAATAATGTACGACATCTTCTTTGGGTTTATAGAGTTCGTCTTGGGCCTTGCTTAAATCAGCAATAGCCTTTTGGTACATACCATTTATTATTTCCTTTTCCATAAGGCGGTAATTAAGTTAAAGGATATATTATATATATAAATTCCTTGTATTTTTTTCTGCAGGTCAATCCCCCACAAGCATCTTACCTCTCTATGAACTATTTATCTTGCATAGGTATTCCCCAAAATAGGTTGTTCTAGCTTACTAGTATTGGCTTGGTATCCTAGTACTCATGTACTTAACTGTTAAGTGTTGTGAACTTCATCGAGTACCCGCAGAAGAATTTTCAACATTGGGCACGCTAGTTTCTGCGGATTTCCTCAGTACAGCAATTGAAAAAACGAATAACCTTATTTAGGAAACAGCCTTTGGGGGATGTTGGGAAATCAAGCGGTAACTGATGCCGTGATTATAGACATCCAGTAACTGGATATTCCAATCAGGAAACAATTGCCGACCACATACCAAAAATATGATATAGAAATTATTTGAAATCAAAGTGTTGACTGCTGGATCCCGGTTTATCGCTTATTGGGAAGCGTAATTCAATGATAGCACCTTCTTTGCTCTGCATAGAAAGCGTGCCATCAAGCTGTCATGCTGTTAACAAATATCTTGAACTGCTTTATTTCCCTCATCTGAGACCAACATACTGTACTGCAAAATTGGTCCCTCTACGGCGTTGAAGAGAAAACCTCCTCCGGTAAGACTACCGAGAGCAAGCTTGTATATCCGTAACCTTCTCAACAAAGCTTTAGCGTAGTAGGTCCCTCCTGAGGAAAAATTTCTTAGCGGGAATAGCGGGTTAGCTTGTGGGCACCTCTTTTAGGCGGATATTTCCTTTATCAGCATCCATCTCGGCCATCACGCCTTCCGGAATGGTAATTGTATTGCTGATATGCCCGAACATAGCCCCTGAAAAAGCCGGAATGCCCAACGGTTTGATATGGTCTTCCAGCACTTTGTTAAGCGGCAGACTGTACGAACTGGATTTCGTACAGTTGGTACATTGACCGAAAATAAATCCTGATATTTGATCCAATATACCGCTTAATTCAAGTTGGGTAATCATCCTATCGATTCGGTAATAATCTTCTCCTACATCCTCGACAAAAAGAATATTTCCATACCAATCCGGTAGGTAGTCGGAACCGATCATAGCCGTTAAAACACTTAAATTCCCGCCGAGAAGCCTTCCTGTTGCTCTACCGGGCGTAATTGTATTGAGATGATTGCAATCTCTACAGAAACTACGGTCGGGCGTATGCAAGGAATAGGTCTGTTGTTGGGTCAATGCTTCGTTAAAATGGTGTGCCGTGTAATCGGTCCAATCGGATTTACCTACAGGACCGTGGAAAGTTATCAACCCGGTTTTTGCATAAATGGCCAGCAGCAACGAGGTGATATCGCTAAATCCAACGAGGATCTTCGGATTCTCACGTATGATATCAAATTCAACCAGATCCAATATCCGGTTCGATCCCCATCCTCCGCGAAAAGGCAGAATGGCATCCACCGAATCATCAGTAAACATGGCATTGAGGTCAGCTGCCCTTTGTTTATCCGTTCCGGCAAAGCCTCCGTATCGTTTCTTGGAATTTGGTCCGACTTTTACCTCGTATCCCATCGACTTGATTTCCCGGACGATTTTACCATATTCCCGGCGCCTTGGTAAGCGGCTGGCGGGGCTTATGAGCCCTATAGTGTCTCCCCTCTGCAACGTTTTGGGTTTTATTATCTGTTTCTGTACCTCATCAACTGGATAATAGGCATTCAACAGCGATCCCAGTCCGCCAAGGCTAAGTAGTTTTATGAACCACGTTCTGTCCATACGCCAAAATTATTTATACAAATTGTGTTCTTTTATAAGCTTTTCCACAGCCTGTGGGACCCATTCAGAAATAGAATTACCTTCGGCTACCGCTTTTCGAATTTCTGTTGAAGAGATATCTACCGGTTGATGAGAAACGTAGTGTGTTTTTTGAGCAATTATCTCATCTATCGTTTCTTTATCGATGTCAACAGGCCGGCGGGCAACCAAGAGCTCACAATAATCTAAAATATTCTGCCATTTATGCCAGCTTTTAAAATCCCTGAGCGAGTCTTCACCTATGCAAAGATAAAAATTTTTATCAGGCTGTTTCCTGCTAAGGGATTGCAGCGTTTGAAGGGTATAAGAAGGCTTGGGTAAATCTTTTTCTATATCTTTAACACTAACTCTGGACATTCCTCGAAATGCCGCTTGCAACATTTTCAGACGAACGTGATAATCCGAAAAAGTACGCTCGGGCTTGTGCGGTGGATCCGGGGTCAACAAGACCCAAAGCTCAGATATAAACTCAGATTTTAGAAATGATTCAGCTATAGCGCAATGTCCATTATGGACAGGATCAAAACTGCCTCCAAAGAGTCCGATGTCCTGCCCAAAATCCCCCATTAATTAGACTGTTCTGCGTTATTAACGCTGGCCGTGCTTTTATTCTGAGAATTGGAACTGCTGGATTTAAGATCGGCCAGAGCAGATCGGGCTACATCAACATAGTCTTCGGCTTTTGATCGATATTTGCCATTGGGAAAAAGCTGGACGAACTTTTCATAGGTACTCACAGCTTTTTGATAGCGCTCCTGCTGTTTGCTCTTGACACTCCGTTCCGCATAATCATTGTAGGTCTGGATCTCGTTGAGAAGGGCCCGCTGCGCCCACATTGATTCCGGGTATTGGTCGATAGTCAAATCGTAATAAATGATGGCTGCCTCATAATCATCTGTACGTTTGTAAAGATCGGCGGCATAATACAGTTTCTCGGCCAGTTTAGCACGCAGCTCGGTAATATATTTGGCCGCTTGCTCAACCTTATCCGAATTGGGATAGCGGGAATTGTATAACCTGAATTTCTCTATCGCCTTATGGGTATATTTCTGATCGAGCTTGTAAAGCGGGCTCAGATGATAGTAACAGAGCGCTTCTTTGAATTGGGCTTCCCGTCGTTTATCCGAACGTGGAAACTCCGAAACGTATCGGCCATATTCCGAGGAAGCAAGCAGGTAACGCCCATCCTTGAAATAGGATTCAGCCAGATAAAATTGGGCTTCTTTACCATAATCGGTGCCACGCCCTACATCAATAACGGTGTTAAAGGCTTTGGCGGCATCACCATATTTCTCTTTTTGATACAGGGTCATCGCTTTTTTATATGCCGTAGGCAGACTATCACCCTTTCGAATTAAGTTTTTATTCCTGCAGGAGAATAACAGGAATAATAAAAGAGGAAGACTCAAATATTTTAGAATACGTGTTGGTATCTTATTCATTATAAAACTTGGTTATCTTTCAATATTCACGCGAAATGAGGCGATTCAAAAAATCTATAAGCTCATCTTTAAAATCAGACGAATCAAAATTCTTCAGATGATTCATTGCTGACTGGTAGTGATACTCGATAGCTTTCTTAGAGTCTCGCAGCACATCCAGCTCTTCATAAATTTTAATTACCTTATTGATATCCTTTTCCGAATTGTGATCGGCCTGGAGAATGTCGATTAAAAAAGTCTTTTGCTCGTCGCTGCACCGTTGTAACGCAAGAAGGATCAGATATGTTTTCTTAGCTTCGATAATATCTCCCCCCCGTCTCTTGCCAAATTTATCAGGGTCGGCAATGGCATCGAGGAGATCATCCTGAATTTGGAAAGCTATGCCCGCCTTTTGACCAACATAGCGTAATTCCGTAATTTCAGCTTCGCCGGCACCAGCGACCGCTCCGCCCAATGCAAGCGCCCCACTGATAAGTGCGGCCGTCTTGCCTTCAACCATATGCAAGTACTCATCCAGAAAGATATCGTTTCTTTCTTCAAACATTAAATCATAGGCTTGGCCTTCGCATACGGTCTCGGTACTTTCCAGAAAGATATTTAATATAGTATCATACTGCTCTTTGGTATATTCGCTATTGCTACCGTAATACAATAATTGTTTGAAAGCTTCAGCGTACATTGAATCACCAGATAAAATGGCAGTATTAGCATTCCACTTTTTATAAACGCTGGGAGCACCACGACGAGTATCGGCTTTATCCATAATATCATCGTGGAGCAGTGTGAAGTTGTGGAGCAGCTCGATCGCAACCGCAGCAGGTAACGCCTCTTTAATGTTGCCCCCGCATAAACCGCAACCAACCAAGGTTAAATATGGACGCACACGTTTCCCGGGCAACGAAAGCGTATAGCGAATGGGCTCATAAATTAGCGATGGATCTCCCGGCAGATCAAGGTCCGCCAGTTTTTTTTCAATAAGATCCGAAAGTTTTTGCTGCTGTTTCGTGATATTCAAATCTTTTAACTGAAATTCCAAAAGGCCAAATATAAGCATTTTAACGTAAGATGTTACCGGCCTATGCTGTTTTATTTTATATACTTCGAATCCAGATCTGAGGGTTGTTCACAGCCTAATAAGGCTAATATCGTAATCAATTGTTTTTTCCAGCTTGTAAAAAGCTGTTCCAGACCTTCGAATCCATTGGATACTACCGCCTTTATTACTGGCTGTGCCGAAGCTGCAAAATCGGCACCCAGACAGAGAGATTTTGCAATATCATGACTGGAACGAATCCCCCCGGAGGCTATCAACTCAAAATCGTACTCTTGCTGCAGCTGCTGAACGCTAATGATACAATCGGTAGTTAGCAGTCCCCAGTTATCAAAAGTATTATCGGGATTTTTATTGGAAGCCCGCTTGTTTTCCACTTTAGCCCAGCTGGTACCTCCTGCCCCGGCTACATCGATGACCTGAACACCGACTTCCAGCAAACGTTGGGCAACATGGCCTGAGATTCCCGCACCGGTCTCTTTTACGATAACCGGGACCGGACTGTCTTCGCAAAGCTGCTTGATACCTTCTTCAATCCCCTTAAAATTTCTGTCGCCCTCGGGCTGCATCAGCTCCTGCAAGGGATTTAAATGCACGATAATGGCATTTGCTTTTATGATATCGAGCAGTAAGTTGAGATCCTGTTTCGACAATCCCCCAACTAGTTGAGCACCCCCTATATTAGCTGCAATAAAGGCATTGGGAGCCTTTTCTCTGGCCACTGAAAAAGACGAAGCCGTCTCAGGATCTTCCAGCATGATGCGTTGGCTGCCCACTCCAAAGGGTAAATTGTAGGATTCACAGAACTCAGCGATAATTGCATTGACCGAACCGGCTTCAACATATCCGCCGGTCATTGAAGAAATAAACAGCGGAAAAGAAAAGCGATGATCCAATAGTTCAATTTCTGTAGAGATGTCCTCGACATTGACTTCCGGCAAGGCGTTGTGCTCTAATTGGTATTGCTCAAAGCCTGTGGAACTCAGGTAATCTACTTCTCCCGAAGTAGTAAGTTCCACATGATCTTTTTTACGTTGTTTTATAGTCATGGACAAATATTTCTTAAACAGTCAGCGGACTTTGATAAAAGTAGAATATTAACCAAAATTTTCAGCCATTTCTTTTAGCGGCTTACCAGTTAGACGGAACATTTCCCAATTATCTAAATGATTGGCATTTAAAGATTTATAAAATTTTATTGAGGGTGTATTCCAGTCTAGAACCGCCCAGTCAAGTCGAGCACAATCACGTTCAATGGCCAGTTTTGCCAGGAAACTCAAAAGAGTAGTTCCTATACCATTACCCCTGAACTTTTCTTTAACGAACAAGTCTTCCAGGTAAATCCCGGGCCGCCCCATAAATGTGGAAAAGTTATGAAAGAATAAGGCAAATCCGGCTGGCTCGTCATTATAATAAGTCAAGATAACTTCGGCATACTGCCGTTCTCCAAAAAGCTTCTCTTCCAAAAGGGATTCGGTAGCTACCACTTCATCGGATAGTTTCTCGTATTCGGCTAACGATTTAATAAAATCAAGAATAAGCGGTACATCACTCTTTTCTGCGAACCGTAAATAACAATTGGGAATATCCGTTTTAATTATTTCACTCATAACTAAATCATATAACTTCCGCCGTTAATGTGAAAAGTTGCGCCTGTCATGTGCGGTACCTTGCCGGATGCCAGGAAAGCTACCAGTTCTCCTACCTCTTCCGGTGATGTGATCTCATCAAAGGCCATGCCTTCGGTCAGGTAATCCTCCCCGTAAATATCAATAGATTCCATAGCCATATCTGTTTTGATAAAACCGGGTGCTATTGAATAGGCTGAGATACCGAACTCTCCAAAATCGCGGGCAATGCTTTTGGTAAAAGCTACAAGTCCTCCTTTCGAAGCCGCATAAGAGGCATATTCCTGTGTATCGCCACGATAAGCGGCCCGGGAAGAAATATTGATAAGGAAGCCTTCTCCTTCTTTTTTCCATCGATTTAGGGCCCATTTTGAAAGTAAGGCCGGAGCTCGAAGGTTCACTTGCAGCGTTTTATCAAAATTCGCCAGCCACGCTTTGTCATCTTCATCAAAATCACAATCATCGAATATACCGGCATTATTGACAAGCACATTGGGAGCTTCAGATTGCTCAAAGATGGGCTTTAATTCGGATTTTATTGAATGGGGTACTGCTAAATCGGCATGCAGACCTTCAAAATTTTTATTCTCTTGAAATTCTTTAGGGAATTCCGAGCTTCGAGCCGTCCCAATAACTTTATGTTCATCGGCTAACAGCTTCTGGACAATACTTTTACCGATGCCTCTGGAGGCTCCTGTTACGAGTACGTACAACTTATCAAAGTTTTTTTGATTCAGATTTCTTTCCCTTCAAAGGTAATAGTCTGTCAATGAGCAAACAAAAAGTTTCGAAAGAGAGAAAGATTAGCCCCGGTAAACGGGAACATTAGAACAGGCCTCACCGTACATTAGCTTTTTAACATGAGGAATCAGTTTCTGGGTGGCATATAAGTAAACGCTTTCCGGGACGGGTTTATCTTTCCCGGAGCATCCCTTTAGTATGACGAATTTATCTTCGTAAGCACTCCAGTCCAATCCTTCAAGCTTTCGGCGATATAGCTCGAACAGCATATCCTCCGGATGTCCCTTAAAAACTTCTTTAGCATAACCGGCAAGGCGTTGGCCTACAAGCATATAGGCCCACTTTGAAAGAATAGCATCAGTAGAACAGTAAACTCCTACGTATTTTCCGTCAAAAGCACTCCAATCGTAGTTTTCGAGCTGTTCGCGAAAATCCTCTTCTTTGAGGATCATCTCTTTAAACAAAAACTGCTTGAGATCCAGACCTGCTCGAGGCGTGTCATCATAATAATTCTGCAGGTCGATTGTTACCAGTTTTTCAGATTGTTGTACCTTGTTAACAATTTCACCTTGTGTATCTGTAGCCATAATTTAGACCGAAAATGATTCTCCGCAAGAACACGTACGATTAGCATTAGGATTATGGAAATGAAACCCTTCTCCATTCAGGCCTTCGCTGTAATCCAATTCAGTCCCAGACAGGTACAGGAAACTACGCATATCTATAACCATGGTAATCCCTTTGTCAACGAATTCCTGATCGTTCTCATCCCCACTATCCGGTTCTCTATCAAAGTCCAGATCGTATGTTAATCCCGAACAACCACCGCTTACAACACCAATACGTAGTTTGGCATCTTCGGAGAGTTGTTGCTCTTCACGAATCTTTTTGATGCGATCGGCCGCCCGGTCTGTAATTGAAATGGACATACTTTGTTAATCTTAGTTTTTATGCAATTATACAGACACTATTTGAATCTCGGGATCAATACGTTTTACCATGCTTTCAATAGCATACAATGTTCCGCTGGTAGCCGTCGGACAAGTACCGCAGGCTCCCTGGTAGTGAACTTTCAAGCGATTACCATCAAGACCCAGAATCTTTAATCCACCTCCGTCTGCCAGTAGATATGGACGGACTTGCTCGTCCAGCATCTTATTGATTTCCATCAGTCGAGGATCATCGGTATTCTGAACTTCTTTAGTAGCATGAACTTCATCATCCTCGACGGCCTCAACCTGTGTTTGAGCCTCACGAATTGGAGGGGCAAGCTTGCGTAACAATTCAGACCAAACGGCATCCCCATCCTGGGTAACCGTTACGTACTTATCCACATAATAAACGTTTAATACGTGGTCAATGGCAAATAATGCTGTGGCCAGTTCATCGCCTTCCGCTTCCGACGCATTTTCGAATGATTTAGTAACGCCGTTTGTAAGAGGTTCTCCCAGTACAAAGCGCATAGCGTCTGGATTCGGGGTGCGTTCTATTTCTTTGATCTTTGGCATAATATTATCACTTGATAATCTTTTCTATTTCGCTGTTTAGAACGAATATAAATATAAACTATTGCTTTTCACAGTGTCAATTGCACATCTGTCAAAAAATTGTTTTTACTGTTTTAATACCTTCTACAAGCTGGTCGATATCTTCCCTGTTATTATAAAATGATATCGAAGCACGGGCCGTTGCCGGCACATTATATCTTCGCATTGTTGGCTGGGCACAATGGTGACCCGTTCGTATGGCTATCCCCTGCTGATCTAAAATTGTACCCACATCAGAGGCATGAATATCATCAAAAACAAAGGATATAACCGAAGCTTTTTTCTTTGCCGTTCCCACAATACGTAACTCATCAATATTGAGCAGCTGCTCTGTGGCATATTCCATTAGCTCATGCTCTCGTTCGGCGATGTTTTCCATACCGATATCATTGAGGTAGTCGATTGCAGCTCCAAGACCTATGCCTGCAGCTATAGGAGGTGTTCCCGCTTCGAACTTATGTGGCACAACATCGTAAGTTGTCTCTTCAAAGGAAACCTTATCAATCATATCCCCACCACCACGGTATGGAGGAATTTCTTCAAGAAATTTCTTTTTGCCGTATAGAATGCCAAAGCCGGTAGGCCCATACATCTTATGAGCAGAAAAGGCGTAGAAATCGGCATCCAGATCCTGAACATCGACCGGACTGTGTGGAATTGCCTGTGCTCCATCTACCAGTACAGGAATATCACGCTCATGGGCAGCGGCTATCATTTTTTTTATGGGATGAATAGTGCCCAGTGCATTCGATACGTGTCCAATAGCTACAATAGCTGTATGTTTGCTGAGCAAATCTACATAATCTTCCCAAATGAGTTCTCCGTCATCGTTTACAGGAATGACCAAAATATTGGCTCCATACTTGTTGGCCACCATCTGCCAGGGAACAATATTGGCATGATGCTCGACTTCGGAAATGAGGATCTCATCACCCTCTTTGAAATAACGGTCGGCAAAGCTGTGAGCTACCAGGTTAATGGAGTCGGTAGTGCCTGAAGTATAAACGATTTCATCTTTAGAACCGGCATTGATAAAATCTTTCACCTTCTGCCGGGTTGCTTCATAAGCATCCGTCGCTTTTTGGCTCAGCGTGTGGATTCCCCTGTGAACATTAGCATGTTCGTGCCGGTGATAGTGATCAATTCGGTCGGCTACCTGCCGGGGCATCTGGCTGGAAGCGGCATTATCAAGATAAACCAACGGATTTCCTTTAACCCGCTGATCAAGTACCGGGAAATCATTTCTAATTTTATCAAAATCTATTTTTTTCGTTGATATATTTTTAACAGCTTCTGCCATAATTAGACGGCTATTTCGGAATCCAGTTGTCGTTCGGTGAATTTGTGTACTTCATCAACTAACAGCTCTTGCACAGAATCAACCGTAATGTTTTCAATCGTTTCGAGAGCAAAAGCATAAATCAGCAACTCGCGAGCCTGTTGCTCGTTAAGACCGCGGCTCTTCAGGTAAAAAACTTCGTCTTCTTCCAGTTGTCCCACTGTTGCTCCATGGGTACAAACCACATCATCAGCAAAAATTTCGAGCTGTGGTTTGGTGTTTACGGTACCTTTGCGCGAAAGAAGTAGGTTACGGTTTTCCTGGAAAGAATCGATTCTTTGGGCGTCCTTGCGGACAAAAATTTTGCCGTTAAATACCGAATGTGCTTTACCATTAATCACGCATTTATGCAATTGGTGACTGTCGGCATGCGAGAACCGGTGATCCATTACCGAGTGCGTATCCGATACTTGATTGCCATCAATGAGCACCAAGCCGTCAACGGTAAACTCCACTTCCTCATCCCGCTGAGAGATGCGCGGTTCATTGCGAGAAAGTTTAGCCCCGCATGTAACAGTGTAGGACTCATAATTCGAATGTTTGGCAACATAAGCGCCGGTCCGCGCTATGTGAATTGCTTCCCTGCTCTCGCGTTGAATCTTGGTATGCTTTACAAAAGCATCTTCCTCGAGCTTAAGCTCAACAACTGGCAGATTAAAATATTTATTATTGCCTAATCCGATATGATCCTCAACGAGAGTAATATCAGAGCCTTCATCGGCAACAATAACACTTCTTGAGGTAGCAAAATAGTTTTGATCGGCGTCGGTCTGCACAAATAGCAGATGTACAGGCGCTTCGACTTTTCGCTCTTTAGGGATATAGATAAATGCCCCATCCTTCAAAAACGCACTGTTGAATGAGGTAAAAGCATCATCTTCGAAATCGGCATATTGATTCAGATGCTTCTCCAGCAGCTCACTGCCTTCGGCTGCGAGTCGAGCAATATTTCCGATCACAACATCATCCGGTAAAGCATCAGTCGAAGAATGTTGCTCCGAAAAAACTCCATTAATAAATACGAGCCTGGCGTCTTGGCTTTCGGGGAGATAATGATCGCTTATATCAGGCACCTCGACATCCAAATCGGATGCCAATACATAAGAATCAGAATATAAATCCCTCAGGCTGATAAATCTCCAGTCTTCATCTTTGGGACGCGGGAAATGCGTATTGCGTACGCCCTCTGCCCCTTTTAGCCGTATCTCATCCAAGAGCTCGGATTTTCCATTCAGTGAACCCTGGAAATCAAGTAAATCTTGTAAAAACGTTCGGTCTTTCTGTCGCTTCACTTTTGCCATTGTATTTATTGCTGTTCTCCATTTACTGATACAGATGCAACCTCGTCCATCACCCAGTCGTAACCTTGGTCTTCTAGTTTAACGGCCAAGTCTTTATCACCTGTCTTAGCGATCTTTCCGTCAATCATAACATGAACCTTATCGGGCTGCACGTAATCCAGTATTCGCTGATAATGCGTAACAAGCACTACAGCATTATCTTCGTTGGAAATCTTGTTGATTCCGCCGGCAACTGTTTTTAGTGCATCAATATCGAGACCTGAATCCGTTTCATCCAAAAAAGACAGCCTTGGATTCAAAACAGCCATTTGAAAAATCTCATTGCGTTTCTTTTCACCGCCACTAAAACCGGCATTCACGCTGCGATCAAGAAACTCAGGCTTCATATCCACCAGCTCTAGCTTTTCGTAGGCATAATCCTCGAACTGCAGAGGATCCAGTTCTTCTCTGCCTTGTTCTCTGGCAATAGTATTGTAAGCCTGTCGCAACAGGTTTTTATTTGTCACCCCGGGTACTTCAACGGGATACTGGAAAGCAAGAAAAATTCCCAAGTGTGCACGCTCTTCGGGCTCTAGCTCGAGAATACTTTCACCCTCAAACAAGATGTCGCCCTGAGTTACCTCATAGGCCTCTTGGCCTGCCACTACTTTAGAGAGCGTACTCTTTCCACTTCCGTTGGGACCCATGATGGCATGGATCTCACCTTTGTTTACGTTTAAATTAACACCTTTGAGAATCTCCGTCCCATCCTCTTCGACGCAAACGTGTAAGTCTCTTATTTCTAACACTTTAACTTATTCCTCTAATTATTTATTTAAGTTTATTTTAAACTGTTGTTATGATATGACTAACCAACACTGCCTTCCAGTTTAATTCCAAGCAGCTTGTCAGCCTCAACCGCAAATTCCATTGGAAGTTTTTGCAGTACTTCTTTACAAAAGCCATTAACAATAAGGGAAATGGCATCATCCTCTTCCATGCCACGCTGCTGCAGGTAGAATATCTGATCCTCCCCCACCCGGCTAGTACTGGCTTCGTGCTCAACCTTAGCGGTCGGGTTTGACGATTCAATATATGGAAATGTATGCGCACCACAGGTTTGTCCAATCAACATCGAGTCACAGACCGAATAATTTTGTGCTCCGTCGGCACGCGGACTGATTTTTACTTGTCCGCGATAACTATTGTTGGATTCGCCGGCAGAAATACCTTTCGAAATAATTGTGCTCTTGGTGTTCTTACCCACGTGAATCATCTTCGTGCCGGTATCGGCCTGCTGCTTATTGTTAGTTACAGCAACTGAATAGAATTCACCAATCGAATTATCACCGGCTAAAATCACACTGGGATACTTCCAGGTAATAGCCGAACCGGTTTCTACCTGTGTCCACGAAATCTTAGAATTATCTCCGCGGCAATGCCCACGCTTAGTTACAAAGTTATAAATTCCGCCTTGTCCTTCTTCATCGCCGGAATACCAATTCTGTATCGTAGAATATTTTACTTCGGCATTTTCGAGCGCAACAATTTCGACAACGGCAGCATGCAACTGATTTTCCTGATACATTGGGGCCGTGCAACCCTCCAAATAACTTACCTGGCTGTTATCCTCACAGATAATCAATGTTCGCTCAAACTGTCCCGATTGCATGTTATTAATACGAAAATAAGTAGAAAGTTCCATCGGGCACACAGTATCTTCAGGCACATACACAAAAGAACCATCAGAAAATACCGCAGAATTCAAGGCCGCATAAAAGTTATCACCTTTAGGTACAACCGATCCTAAATACTTTTTAACAATCTCGGGATGTTCCTGTATAGCTTCCGAAATCGAACAGAAGATAACGCCTGCTTCGGCGAGCTTTTCCTTAAAAGTGGTAAAGATGGATTCGCTATCAAACACAGCATCCACCGCAATGCCCTGCAGCATCTTCTGCTCTTCAAGAGGGATCCCCAACTTTTCATACGTTTCCCGTATCTCCGGATCAACATCATTAATATCCTTCGGCTTTTGACCATTCTTTTTCTTAGTGGCCGAATAATATTGAATATTATCGAAATCCGGACTTTCATATTCTACATTAGGCCAATCCGGTTCTTCCATCTGCTTCCACTTTTCGAAAGCTTCCAGACGGAACTCCGTTACCCATTCCGGTTCGTTCTTGCGGCGGGAAATTTCACGGATGATATCTTCATTGATACCTTTCGGAAAATCTTCATATTCCACATCGGTGGTAAAGCCATACTTATATTCACCACCAACCATGGATTCAAGTGCTTGAGTTTCACTCATAATAGTAGATATCTACGATATTTTGTGGGATTCTATATTTGTTTTAGTAAACATCAAAACAGCGTATGCCGTTCAACTACTAATTTGGACTAATTCTAAACTAAGTGCAAAATTTTTTTAAATTAACATTCATAAGCATAACTGGATGAAGCACAGAATATAAGCATTCTTCCCTCTAAATTAAACTTCTTTAGCTCTATTATTTCTGCTTAAATCCCCGTCTGTTAAGCTCAATTAAATTGCCAATGAACCTCGAAAAATTCCAATTGAATCGGCTTATGGTCCGAATAGTTTCTTTTTATAACAGTAACCAAAATCCCCTTAAACAATTCAACCATTCATCATACCCCCTTTGTTCTACGGTAGAATAATTAGCTGACTGTAAGTCGAAGCACTTCATCGACAGCTTCCAGAAAAGATGAACTATCAATAACCTGCAGGCTAAAGCGGCAGTGGGACTAAGATAGATTTTTAATTTAGAGCTTTCCTAGCCATTACCACCCGGTTATAAACCTTTTCCTAACTCCGTTATCTCCCTTCAATTGTTCCGCAGCTGACGGCCTATCGGCGCTCTGTATCCCATATAACAGGTTCCTATTTAAAGCTATCATTTGACTTCCTTTTAGTATGATCCGTAATTCTGAAACAAACTGGGTTGTTAGTTGTGAGGGAGTTGCACTCCCGAACTCCGGGGGTACTTCTCGCAAACAGATCGGCAAAGAGGAAGAAACTTCGCCATCGGAATAATTGCTCGATAGTAAGTCCAAACGCTGCTTCGACAGCTATCGGACCCGGTAACGGGTTCTTCCCTAAGTCGGACCGCTGGCTCTACGTCACCTCTTAACGGCACGTGCACCAGATCCTGAATCAGGCCCCCGCACTTCCCGCTAGCTTCCCTATTGGGAGTCGGCCTGTCCAGGATGACACCGGAGTAGTAATAAATGGTACCGTGGCGTGTCATCCCGGGCCCCGATCCGGGATCTGGAGCAAGGAGCTTTTCAGTGATAATAGGTTTGTAACATTCAAACCCTGAGGATTTCTGAAACCCTCAGGGCTTACCTTTTATATCCAGATAAAACTGGTACCGTCCAAGAAAGTGTGCCCTAAGTGAAGCAGTGCTTCGGGAGACTTGGGTTCCGTACTGCAGGTACGAAACTAGGTAGGACTACCTTCCGACGCTTGGGATGCGCCAGGACGGATACTGCAGTTCTTATCTCAAGCCCGGACTAATATTGAGTTTGTCAGCAAAATTCTATCCCATCAACACAGCCACGCAGGCAGCATTTACGATATCCTGCCAGCTACAGCCACGAGATAGATCCATCATGGGTTTGGCCAGGCCTTGCAAAATTGGTCCCGTGGCCCCTGCCCCGGCCAGGCGTTCGGTAATTTTATAGGCTATGTTACCCGCATCCAGGTTAGGAAAAATAAACACATTGGCTTTACCGGCTACTTTAGAATCAGGAGCCTTCCGGGCTGCAACTTCCGGTATATAAGCTGCATCGAATTGTAGCTCTCCGTCAATATTCAGCTTAGGAGCTTTGTTCTTGGCTTCGCGTAAAGCATCAACTACAAATTCTGTCTTTTCGTGTTTGGCACTGCCCTTGGTTGAGAAAGATAGCATGGCTACCACAGCTTCCTGCCCGGTCAAAAGCTGATGCGTACGAGCCGACTCTATGGCAATATCAGCAAGCTGATCTTTATCCGGATATGGAACAACCCCACAATCGGCATAGGTTAATACTTTGCCGTCTTTTAAGGCCATCAAAAAGATACTGGAAACGGTATCGGTGCCTCCTCTTAAGCCAATACTATGGATGGCAGCCCTGATAACTTCTCCAGTGGTTGCAATGGATCCCGCTACACAACCGTCTGCTTTGCCGGTAGCCACCAGGCATGCCCCCCGGTAAAGAGGACTTTGTAGCATCTCTTCAACTTCTTTGCGGCTTGTTCCCTTTTCTTTACGTCGCTGGTATAGATGGGAAATCAGTTCATCAGTATGATTTGCATTTGTTATAGAAAAGAATTTTATCCCCTTGGGGAAGGTAATATCATTTTTATATGCTGTTCGATTGACAGAAGATTTATCCCCTATTAAAATGATCTCACAAATTTCCTCATTGACTAAATATGAGGCCGCCTGTAATACCCGGGGATCTTCACTTTCCGCCAGTACAATAGTTTGCTGTTTCGCTTTTGCTCTTTCCCGTATGTCCCGAATGATATTTCCCATGTTTAAACTACTAATAATATTATTGCCACTGTTGCAATAGCAATGCCCATCCACTGTTTGGAAGAAACATTATCATCCCAAATTATAAGTCCCAGCAGGGTCCCGCCCAAAACATTTATGGTATTTACGACAGGAAATGCTACTGCTCCACTAATTCCATTCAGCGCATAAATTAAGAATACTGAAGAATATAAGTTGGGAATTCCAATTCCTATTCCAAGTATTAATTCTTTCCTGGTTATTATTGGGCCACTCCTGTACATACAGGCAATAATTCCAATAATAAATGCCCCAATAAATACCAACCCCATAAAGGTTAATTCGCCAATATTGGAGCTGAACTGTTCTTGATAAATTTTGAGTGAAGCATCTGCAAATCCGGATAGCAAAAAGGTGATTAGCAACAACCAAGAGGCGTTTATTTTGCCAATTCTTAAACCGGATTTTCGGGGAATAAGCAATAGCAAGGCTCCCAAAACCAAAGCGATGCCCAAGACTTTGTTGAGATTCAGATATTCTCCATACAGGAGAATAGATATGATAACGGGGATTAATAATGACAGGCGCATGGCTGCAATAGTTACCCCTACTCCATTGGTATGTACAGATTTGCCATATACCATGAAATTCCCAATAAAAAACGCTCCAACCAGAATACAGAAAGCTAATAGATAGTGCCCCCCTGTTAGCATGTCTCCATTGGGTTCACCCAATCCGATGCCGAGAGCCACAATAAAGGCCGCAAGATAATTAAAAGTGAGCGTATTTAATGTTCGTACACCTTTAACCTCGGTCATTTTCAGCAGATGGGCTATGGTCAATGAACATGCAGAACTTAGTACAAGGTAGAGATAAGCCATTATTTTAGGACCAGATCCAAAGAGGTATTACCAATTAGTAATGGGTCCTGGGGGCGGTCATGCAATCTGCGAGAAGTATAAGACACATTTCTTTCCAGATACTGATAGATGGCTGAAATGTTCGTCTTGCGTTGCTGCAATGCTTTTGCAAAGAAATAAGGGAAAATATGATGCTTTTTATCTTCACCACTGTTTGAAAAGTACAGGCCGGTGCGTTGATCCAACCGTTCTCCCATTAGAAGAGTTTTATTCCCCTGGTTATTTGAAAAAGTAGCCACCTGCGAAGTAATAATTCGCTGCTGCTCATTCATATTTAAATTGAATTTTGAAATCGAGCTACTAAAATCAACATCACTTAGAACGAGCGTCTTAGAAGAAGGTATAGATGCTATTTGCTGTAGTAACTGATCAAAGGGTATCGAGTTCCTGGAACCATCACTATATTCTTTGGTACCCGGAAAACGGAGACGAAAGTTATTATCATTTTTTTTGACAGTACCATATCCGCTTATATACGCGAACAATTCGGTACTGTCATTCGCAGTGGCCTTTATTTGCGAAATAACATCGTATAATTTTTGAGGATCACTAACATCCTGCATCTCAAATATCGACTGCTCAGTCAATCCCAGGGCGTTACTCAGATATTGTTTAATCAGCCTGCCATCACGATGGGCATAATTTCGTTCCGGCTTGTCACCTCCGTAATTTTGATTGGTTACGATCAAGGCATATGCATTTTGGACCCGGCCTCTTAAAATGGGAATATTACTTTCTACATCAATATTTCCGAACGGAACCTGGGGAACTGTAACAACTTCATTTTCCTGGGCAAAGTCAGAAGGTCGCCAAACCATATCTGCATCTTTTTTAAGCACATAATTTGTCGATATTCCGTATTGCACTTTATACCAGTCAGGGTTCTTAGCATCCAAAATTCTTACCAGGCTACCCTGAACCAGGTCGGCCAAAATATTGTCGGGGGATTCTTCGGGACTATTTCGTAATTCGGTGAGTTGTTTATCAATATGGGCGTATGGTTGCAGTATCGTACTTATAGGATAGTTGTAGCTATAATTGGAATCCTCAAAAGCAACAGCAATAGAAACGTTTCCGGGATTTTCTCCCTGTAACGGTATGTCACTTAATTTGTTAGCCAAAGGAATCTCTAAGTGACCTGATTTGAAGGGACGATCTTTTTCTTCGAAAATCACCTTGCCTTTATATTGCATGGTAATGGAGGCGCTGGCATTTTTTGCCTGCTTCACGTCAACGGTATCAACTTTTACAATACTATCCGTCTGGCGCAGATACTGTTCTTCCCCGGTGGGACGAGGTTCGCCCACCGGTTTCATATTTAAAAATCCCGAGATAGCCAAGAGCGCCCCCGCCGCATTTAACGTTATTGATTTTGTAGAGGTGTTATTACCACCAAATATTGGGGAATTGGCCACATAAAAGGCCATAGCTGCACCGCCAAGGCCAAATGCTAAAAACCCGGGACGTAATTTGTATTTTTGAATATTCCGCTGTACAAGCACCTTTTGTGCATACTGGTACTTTGTACGCGATAGCAGATTTATATTCAAAATGGGATTGTCTGGGGTTACCTCTCCCGCAGGGGCTAAGAATTGCTTCTGCTCCAGTACTTTAAAGTCAGATTTATCGGTAGCCGTTTTGTCTTTGACGGTCCACCGGGCACTAGTGCAGGCTACTGCTGTAAACAGCAACCCAATTACGATTATGTTAAATATTTTTTTCACAAGTACGTCTATAGCGATATCACGGCTCCCAAGCCGATAACGTTACGGAATTTGAAGGATTTTTCGGTGCCCAGATTCGATATCCACAGGGGCATATCATATCGGATCAATAATCCACGAGGTTTGCCCAGGTAATCCGGTATATTCAAAGAAAACAAGAAACCGGGTCCAGCATCAAAAAGAGATCGGGATTCTTCATACTTCGTCAGCCCAAGTGAAGTTCCCCCATCAAAAAATACGTATGAATGAAGTTTCAAAAATTTACCTATTACCGGGACACCATTCAGTGCATGATCAATGGGGTTGGGATAAGTCATTTCCAAATTGACGGATGAAATCGAGGTGTACAAAGGACTAAGCCCCTTAGATAAGGATTTGATATCCTGGTGCAGATATCCCCTCAGGTTTGGTCCACCGGTAATTTGAATATTTCCACTTCGCAGCCATGATGGCGGGATCGTTCCACGTGCTCTCGTTAATCCTTTATTCATCCAGGTGCGAGCGGAAACCAGGCTGTGAGAAAACAAATATTCCGGGGCTGTATTTTTACTGGCAAATCCTGAATAAAATCGTCCAGTGAAAGTAAAATATTTAGATAGGTTGATATCTTGTTGCGCCGAAATTTCGGTTCTAAAAAATTCGGAATAATTCCCGCCTAGGTTTGCATCTGCATTGTAAGTAATTACATACCGACCAAGAGAGGTCTCATCGGTTCTACTGAGGTGAAGATCAGCTAGAAACAGCCATTGATCTTGCCATAGTTGATCGTAAAGAAGGTATTCATTATCAAATCGTTGTTCGGATCGGAGGCCTACCGATAGTTCGGTATAGTTTTTTTCATCAAAGCCGGTTTGCCACCTTTTGTTAAAACTGATTCCATGATTCTGGAACCCCGTTCGGTAGCTACTATGCAGTTTTATATTAGCCTCACTCTGGAACGCAGACATCGAAGGTATGGGCTCTATAAACGAGAAATAATAAGATACAGGGTGTGTAGGAATATTGGTTCCTAACCAGAACCCGGCATTCAACCTATGCGGACCGTCTTCAAAGGTGCCGGGTGTCTGCCCTTTAACTCGTATCCCAAGACGAATTCCATCAACACTATTGTACCAAATATCAGGGGCTGGCAACAGCTGATAAGATGCAGACTGTGCAAATAGATCGGCAGAGCTAACGATAAGGATAGCAATAAGTAAAGCTGATATGCCTAAAGCCTTTTTAAAAAATGTTATTTCTTTACGATCCACTCTTCTATTATTTGATCATTCTGAATAATCGATGTTAACAAATGCATTAACCGTTGCTGTTCCGGCCATACAATATATTGTTTAATTTCATCACTGCTTATCCATTTATACTGGGTATGCTCATGATTTAACGATGGTATTTTGTTAGGAATTTTGGCAGCAAATACCGGGACATGATACATGCTATCGGTTTGGTATTCATAAAAACTATTGACTGAAGGAATAGTCCAAAACAAAACAGGTTTCAAGCCCGTTTCTTCCTTCAGTTCTCGTAATGCGGCTTCATAAGCTGTTTCTTCCTGCTTTAGCTTACCTCCTATCATTCTCCACTGACGAGCATATATCACATCAGAGGCTCGTTTGAATATAAGATGCTTTACCTTGTCTTGCTCTTTTCGATATAGATAGACATCAACAAGGCGCATTTATTCGGGTATTATTTTTATTCGGCAAGGACTTTTTTCTTGAAATATTCCAGCGTCTTTTTTAATCCTTCCTTGCGGTTATAGCGCGGCTCCCAATTCAGTACCTTTTTTGCCAGGCTTATATCCGGCTGACGTATTTTGGGATCATCTTTGGGCAACTCTTCGAATACAATTTTACTCTTTGAACCGGTCAGCTCAATAATTTCTTTTGCAAATTCGAGTATCGAAATTTCCTCTGGATTACCAACATTCACCGGCTCTACATAATCACTTTGTGACAATCTCCAGATGCCCTCCACCTGATCATCCACATAGGTAAATGAACGAGTCTGAGAACCATCCCCATAAACTGTTAGCGGGTTGCCATTAAGCGCTTGCCGCATAAAGGTCGGCAGTGCTCGTCCGTCGCGAAGCCGCATGCGCGAACCGTAAGTGTTGAATATTCGTACAATACGGGTATCAACTCCATGATAACGATGATAAGCCATCGTCAGCGCTTCGGCAAAACGCTTTGCTTCGTCATATACCCCGCGGTCGCCGATCGGGTTGACATTGCCCCAGTAATCTTCTTTTTGGGGATGCACTAAAGGGTCCCCATACACTTCGCTGGTAGAGGCCAGCAAGAAACGAGCTCCTTTGGCTTTGGCCAGCCCTAGGGCTTTATGGGTGCCCAGCGAGCCCACTTTCAGGGTCTGGATGGGCATCTCCAGATAGTCGATGGGCGATGCGGGAGAGGCGAAATGGAGGATTAGATCAAGATCTCCTTCCACATAAATATAGTTTGTGACGTCGTGCTTAACGAAAGTAAAATTATCATTGCCTATCAAGTGAGCAATATTTTCGGCATTACCTGTGATGAGGTTATCCATACAGATTACTTCATAATCCTCTTTCAGATAACGATCACAAAGATGGGAACCCAAGAATCCGGCCCCGCCGGTAATTAATACTTTCCTAGTCAACATTAACAGATGGCCTCCCCACGCTTATATAAGTGATACCAGATTTGCGTGCTCGTTCTAAGTCGTACAGATTCCGTCCGTCAAAGATCACGGGATGTTTCATATGGTCTTGAAACCGATCGATCGTAGGCCGCCGGAATTCGCTCCATTCCGTGCAGATCAGCAGGGCATCAATGTCATCGAGGGCTTCCTCCTGGCTGTGTACAAAGGTAGTATTGTCGAGCACTTGTTGGGTCGTCGCCTGCTTAAAGGTGCCAATTGCTTCCG
>Ga0102959_1000085_pt1 | contig 29754 bp, 21 predicted proteins | sample SalPonF2_B_D2_MG_FD_84520 | JGI IMG/M metagenome (GOLD analysis project Ga0102959, IMG submission 84520) | Salt pond soil microbial communities from South San Francisco under conditions of wetland restoration - Salt Pond MetaG SF2_B_D2_MG ...
AAGCCCAAAACAGCCTGTATGATTTTGCGGGGAACATGAAATCCTATGCGACCAGTAATAATCATTTTGAAGCAACTCTCAGCAATGGGTCTGTAAGGATCAGCTACCTAAAAGGAGTTGGATACCGTGTCCGCTACTCGTTTACAGGCAACTTTGACTCCCTCTTTTCGTACGCGACCGTCGATCCAATGCCGCCAACCGAATCATTATCGGTGCGTGATGTAGGCGATAGTCTCTTCGTTAAAACTGGTAAACTGACTGCCGTCGTGCAGAAGAAACCATTTCGTCTCTCTTTTGCCAATGGCGACGGCTGGGATTTCATCAAAGAATCCTACGGTGCAGGTCACCAGGGCAAAAAATTAGCTCACATTATCAAATGGGAGAACGGCACCCAGTTCTATGGTTTGGGAGAACGTCCTGATAACCTGATTAGAACCGGAAAAACATACACGCTCTGGAATTCGGATACGCCCGGTTATCCCAAAGGAACGGAGCCCATTTACCAATCCATGCCCTTTTATATCGGGCTAAATACCAAAGGGGCCTGGGGAATTTTTTATGATAATTCGTTTAAGTCGCAATTTGATTTCGGTGGTCAACTTAAATCTGATATCGGTTTTTATTCGAAAGGCGGGGAATTGCGCTATTACATTTTTTATGGACCCAAAATCAAAGATATCCTCAAAGAATACACCAAGCTGACCGGCCACTTCTATATGCCTCCGAAATGGGCTCTCGGATATCAGCAAAGCCGCTGGGGATACTATCCCGATAAAGAATTCTACCGCCTGGCTGACCAGTTCCGCAGCCGTGAGATTCCTTGTGATGTTTTCTATACAGATATTGATTACATGAACAAATATCGCGTTTTCAGCTGGAGTGATCAGTATTTTCCTCATCCCCAACAAATGATGAGCAAGCTGCGCGATCGAGGTTTTAAGGTCATCCCTATTGTGGATCCCGGCATCAAAATCGACAAGGATTGGGATGTCTTCAACGAAGGCGTAAAAAAGGATGTCTTTGTTAAATATCCTGACGGCACCAATTATACCGGCACGGTATGGCCCGGCAAAGTCTATTTCCCGGATTTTTCAAATCCTATAACAAGGAACTGGTGGGGCAATCACGTCGCCGACTTTATCAATATGGGCGTAGCAGGTGTTTGGAATGATATGAATGAGCCTGCCGTATTCGGTGGGAAGACCATGCCGAACATTGTACAATTTGACAAGGAAGGCAAAAAAGCCAGTGCCCTTGAAATGCATAACCTGTACGGCTTGCTGATGGCTCGATCCAGCTACGAGGGGCAATTGCAGGCGGATCCCAATAAGCGCCCATTCATCATCACGCGGGCTTCATTTGCCGGTATCCAGCGCTATTCCAGTATTTGGACGGGCGATAACAGTGCCAAGTGGCAAGACGTAAAACTCACCATGCCAATGATTATGAGTCTTGGTTTAGCAGGGGTGCCGGATACGGGTTTCGATATTGGGGGATTTAATGGAAGCCCCTCTGGTGAAATGTACATGCGCTTCTTGCAGATCGGCATTTTTATGCCTTTCAGCCGGACGCACACCACCATCGATTCTCAAAGACAAGAGCCTTGGAGTTACGGGCAGATGTATGAGTATATCAATAAAAAACTGATTCAGCTTCGTTATAAATTGCTACCCGTGCTTTACACCTCATTTTATGAGCATACACAGAATGGCAGTCCCATTATCCGCCCTCTTTCCTGGGATTATCAATCAAATAAAAATGTTTGGAGTATCGACGACCAGTTCATGTTTGGGGATCACATGATGGTTGCCCCGGTCGTAGATAAAGGAGCCAACCAACGCTCGCTGTACCTGCCCGAAGGCAAATGGTATGATTTCTTCTCCAATAAAGAACTTGATGGCGGCAAGGAAATAACCGTGAACGCGCCTATTAATGCGGTGAACGTATATAATAAAGTATTTGATCATCCGTATGCGGGACTCCCACTTTACGTACAGGCAGGATCCGTAATCCCCATGCAGCAGATCCAACAATATGTGGGTGAAAAGGACATCAATCGGATGCAACTGCGCGTCTATAGTGGAGCTTCCAGGGAGAGCAAACTTTATGAAGATGATGGCAAATCCCAGGACTATAAAAATGGAGAGTACCGACTGACAACTTTTGTGACAGCCTCATCGGCTAAAAGTCTGAATATAAATGTCTCAATGAATGGGAATTATTCGGATGCCGTCTCCACTTTTATATGGAAAGTGTATGGTATCGATCAGGCACCGGAAGCCGTTATTATCGATGGCAAAAAGGTAGATTCCGAATATGATCAAAGTAAACATACGGTTTCATTTGAATCTGAGGCCCAACCAATGCATGTGGAGATCAAATACTAATTTCTGCATTTTTACATCTCCTCTGACATTTACGATATACAGTTAACTATAATAAAAATAATCATTTTAGTTAATGGCTGATTCCGAGATAACAATCATAGGTGGCGGTTTAGCCGGCTTAGCAACAGCATACTTTTTAAAAAAGGAAGGCTATTCTTCAACTATAATTGAGGCACGGGATCGGCTGGGTGGACGTATCCATACACTGAGAAAAGAAGGAGAAGCTCCTATCGAGATGGGAGCTACCTGGCTGGGCAAGAAACATAAGCACTTAATAAATCTTCTCGAAGAGCTGGACATTGGAATCTATGAACAATATATGGGGGAAAAAGCCTATTACGAGCCTATCTCTACTTCACCTCCCCAACTTGTCACCTTGCCTGTTAATGAAGATCCAACATATCGTATAGAAGGTGGAACATCCAACCTTATCCACACTTTAGCCAAAATTCTTGATCAAGCTAAAATTATACTTGGGGATGCGGTTGAGTCTATTCAGCGTAAAGAGGATGCAATAACTATTAGATCTGCCGAGAATAATTTTAAAACGGATGTCGTCATCAGTACTCTGCCGCCGAAATTATTAGCTGAAACTATAACATTCGATCCTTCGCTACCAGACGCTCTGATAGAAACGGCTCTAAATACGCACACCTGGATGTCCGAATCAATTAAGATAGGTCTTAGCTATTCAAAGCCTTTTTGGCAAAATAAACATAGCAGTGGCACAATTATGAGTAATGTTGGCCCTGTCACAGAAATGTATGACCATTCAAACCGGGAAAGATCGTTGTTTGCATTGAAAGGATTTATGAATGAGGCCTATCATGCTGTTTCAAAAGAAAAACGAATTGAGTTGGTCATGAACCAGCTTACACAGCTTTACGGGGATAAGGCCCGAAGTTTTCTCTCCTACCTGGAGACAGTCTGGAAGCATGAACCTTATACTTATTCATCTTATGATGGATATGTAATTCCTCATCAAAATAACGGCCATTCATTATTCGATAAGGATTACTGGGATGGCCAATTGCTTATTGGCGGATCAGAAACGGCCAACGCATTTCCGGGATACATGGATGGTGCTGTCGAAAGTGCTCTTAATATTGCCCGGAAGCTTAGCAATGTAAACCTCAAATAATAACAATTTAAAATGTATGGGGAGCAAGCCTAACTAAACGAGGTAATTACCCTGTAATTTATCCACCTACAAGCCTTATGGGTATCAGTTTACAATCTATTAAGGGTAACTTCTGCATCAGTTAGTTAACAGTGTTAATAAACTATTACTGAAGTAGAATTTACTAACACAAATATACTCATTCAGGAGAAGATTATGATAAAGACAATAAAAATAATGTCCACAGGTGTTTTAATGTTTTTGATGATGGTTAGTGTATCCTTTGCACAACAAACCGGTCAACAACAGCAACAAAATATGCAGCAACGAATGCAGCAGCAGATGCAGCAAATGCAGCAGATGATGCAAAATATGGATCAGCTTATGCAGCGAACCCAGAACATGAACCAGGAAATGAATCGTCAAATGAAGCAGCTGCAAGACGAACAAATGCAAAATCAATACCGGATGATGAATCGGTTCAACGAGCAAATGCAAATGACATTAGGAACTATGAAAAACGCTGCGGAACGCGCAAATCAAATTTTGCAAGATCGTGATATGATGCGAGATCGCGACATGCAACGTGATATGGATCATATTCGTCAGCATCTGAATGATATGACCGGACAAATGGGCGATGCCGTCAAAACGATGGAACGCATCAATCAACGTTTGAGAGACCATCAATCAGAAACGAGATAGATCTATCCTATAATATCTAAGATAATCTTATCTATAAAAATTATCACGACCCCATGTATTGCAAACAAACTCCATTTTGGATTAAATTCATCATAGTTGAGACGATGCTACTTGGGGCGCTAGGAGCCGGAATTGTAAGTGCACAATCGATATTTTATACGGGCAGTGCACAGTACTCGACCGGCTCTTATTTTTTCGAGGAGAATACCGAAAGCTTTTCTATTGTAAACGGTCTGGGATGGTCAGGGGAAAAATTTAACATTTCTTTCCATGTACCCTATATCATACAAAATTCGCCATGGGTATCTTATGGCGTATCAGGTTTCATTCCTACGGGGGGACCTCAACATAAAGCGGTCCGAGATTCGTCAGGTAAAGGCAGTGGAAAGGGACAACAGGGTTCAGGTAAACAAAAGGCAATAGATTATGGGCCTGCAAATTCAAGTACCTCAATTGACATTCCTGATACAACTTCCTATACCCAACAAAGTTTGGGTGACCCGAACGTTTATGCAAATATCACACTCTATAACTCTTTTTCAGGGGCTACTTCCATCCAATTAAACACCGGCCTAAAAGTGCCTTTCGCAGATCCCAGTAATGGATTTGGGACCGGAAAATGGGATTATGGAATAGGCTTATCAGTTTCCCAGAAAATACAAAATTATTTCTTCATGGGTCACCTCATGAAATGGTGGTTTGGGGATCTCCCCGACCTCGTGTTAAAAGATCCGTTTACCTATAGCATAGGAATAGGGAAATCTTTTGCTGGAGGCAAGTGGTTAATTAACGGTAGTTTTAATGGCTATACTACAATTATCGAAGGATACGATCCGCCGATGAATGTTGGTTTAGGTGTTGGTTATATTATCACCACTAAAATTTCATTAAACAGTACTGCCTCGTTTGGACTTAGCGAATCTTCTTCGGATGTATCTATAGGCCTGGGATGGCAAATAAAATTTTAAAACTATTTTATGCTTCCGTCAGGCTTTTATTGCTCTCCTATCAAATAACCTTCAAGCATAATATCATTCTTTTTAAAGATCTGTAAATCCATTGGCGTAAGAGTATTAGATTAGTTATTGTTGAAAATACTGTAAGTCATTTTAATAAATTTGTTTAGGTATGAAAAAACTATATTCTCTTCTATTGCTATTCATCTTTGTGCTGGGCAGTATGCCAGCCATTGCGCAAGATGATGCAGCTACCGTTGCTAATACTAATTATAGTGGTTTAAAACTGCGTAATATAGGCCCGGCTCTTACTTCGGGGCGAATCGCAGATATCGCGATAAATCCAAATGATAAAAATGTTTGGTACGTTGGTGTGGCTTCTGGCGGCGTCTGGAAAACTACCAATGACGGAACAAGCTGGAAACCTATCTTTGATCACCAGTCTTCATACTCAATTGGTGCCGTAACCATTGATCCCAATAATCCACATACCATCTGGGTTGGGACCGGCGAAAATGTTGGCGGTCGCCATATGGGCTATGGCGATGGTATTTATAAAAGCACCGATGATGGCAAGACCTGGAAGAATATGGGGATTAAAGAATCCGAACATATTTCCAAGATTATTGTCAAACCCGGTGATCCTGACGTTGTCTGGGTTGCATCTCAAGGCCCGCTTTGGAGCAAAGGCGGCCAGCGCGGACTGTATAAAACGACTGACGGCGGCCAGCATTGGAAGAAAGTGCTCGGCGGTAACGAATGGACCGGCGCCACAGATCTTGTAATGGATCCCCGTGATTCTGACGTACTCTATGCTGCTACCTGGCAAAGAGAGCGAACAACGGCTGCATACCTCGGCGGAGGTCCCGGATCCAGTATTTACAAGAGCACAGACGGCGGCGAACATTGGACCGAGCTCAAAAATGGCATACCAAGTTCGAATTTAGGCAAGATTGGCTTGGCTATTTCTCCTCAAAAGCCAGACGTTATTTATGCTGCCATTACACTCGACAGGAGAAAAGGCGGGGTATTTATGTCTGATGATCGTGGGGAATCATGGAAAAAAATGTCCAGTACGGTTTCTGGCGGAACCGGCCCGCATTATTACCAGGAATTGTATGCTTCCCCTCATCATTTCGGGACCATTTATTTGATGGATGTTCGCATACAGGTATCAGACGATAACGGGGCCCATTTCCATACTTTGTCTGAACCCAAAAAACACTCTGATAATCACGCAATGGCTTTCAGAAAGGATGATCCCAACTACATGCTAGTTGGCAGCGACGGCGGCCTTTATGAAACTTATGATTCGGGAGAACACTGGCGTTTCATCAATAACATGCCAATTACCCAGTTCTATAAATTGGCCGTGGATGATGCCCAGCCTTTCTATCACGTTTATGGCGGAGCGCAGGACAACGGTTCTCAAATGGGACCCTCCCGTACCGCTAATAGTGACGGCATCCGGAATGCCGACTGGCATAAAACCTTCGGTGCGGATGGATATGACACAGCTACCGAACCGGGCAATCCCAATATTTTCTATGTTGAATATCAAAATGGCAACCTGTATCGGGTCGATCGAAAAACCGGTGACCAGGTTTTTATTCAACCGCAAGCTGGTAAAAATGATAACTATGAACGGTTTAACTGGGATGCTCCGATCGAGATCAGCCCACACAATCCCCAAAAACTACTTTTTGCATCCCAGAGAGTTTGGATTTCCAAAGATCGCGGTAATAGCTGGACGGCAATATCTGGAGATTTAACGCGACATGAAGAACGAATAACGCTACCTATCATGGGTAAAGAACGCAGTTGGGATAATCCCTGGGACGTTTTCGCCATGTCAAATTACAATACCATAACGTCACTGGCCGAATCTCCTAAAAAAGAAGGACTGATTTATGCCGGTACCGACGACGGACTATTACAGGTTACCGAAGACGGGGGCGAACACTGGCGAAGGATCGATTTAGGGGATATTAAAGACGTGCCATCGAGGGGTTTTGTCAATGATGTTAAAGCTGATCTATTTGATGTAAATACAGTTTATGTAGCCGTTGACAATCACAAAAATGGAGATTATACGCCCTATCTGCTTAAAAGCACCGATCGTGGCAAATCATGGAAGCTGATTAGCAAGGACCTTCCCGATCGCTACATTGTATGGCGGATGGTCCAGGATGATAAAGACAAGGATCTGCTTTTTGCTGCTACCGAATTCGGCATTTTCTTTACCGTTGATGGTGGACAAAATTGGCAGAAACTGAAAGGCGGAGTTCCAACCATCCCCTTCCGGGATTTGGTTATTCAGCGAGACAAACACGATCTTGTTGGTGCCTCGTTCGGGCGCGGTTTCTTCATCCTGGATAATTACACACCGCTGCGACAAGTCAACCAGCAAATGCTGAATCAGAAGGCCAACCTATTTACGCCCCGTGACACGTACTGGTATGTGCCTGATAACCTGGTAGGATCTATGGGCGCCAATCATTACAGTGCGGATAACCCGCCCTTTGGTACGGTCTTTACCTATTATCTTAAGGATGGCTATAAATCTCTAAAACAACAGCGGCAGCAAAGAGAAAAGAAGCTGGATAAGGATGAAGATGTTCCATTTCCCGGCTGGGATCAACTTGATAAAGAGATGCGGGAACAAGGGCCAAAAGTCGTCATCACTATCAAAAATAAGAATGGCAATGTGGTAAACAGAGTTACAGGACCTACTACCGCCGGCTTCCACCGTGTCAACTGGGAGCTACGTTATCCGTCAAAAGATATCGTAGAACCCGGAAAAGAAGAGAACCGGTTTATGGGTGGCGGTTTTATGGTTACTCCGGGAACCTACACGGCCACACTTTCTAAAGTAGTTCGCGGTAAAGTAACTCAGATTTCCGGACCGGTAACCTTTGAAGTGAAACCGCTACAGAAGGGCACGCTTGAAAGGAAATCGAATGAGACTTTTGCAGAATTCCGTAAAACTATGGATAAATTCCAGCAGGATCTTACCAGAGCAACAAATAAAATACAGGATCAAATAAACAAGGTTAAAGCTCTGCAGACTGCTCTTTCACGTGCCGACAAAGAAGCTCCGGATCTTGTGGCCAGACTGGACAGCGCTCGGCATCATCTGCTAAATCTGAATGACGAAATGAATGGCAGTGATGCCAAGCAAGAGATCGGCGAAAATCCTGATAAGACTTCTCCCCGATCGAGGTTGTTTGTTGGATATAGAGCTCTGAATAATACCTACGGTCCTACCGAAACACAGCGTCAGACGATAGAAATTGGACAGGAAGAGCTTAACGCATTCAAACAAAAAGTGGATGACTTCGCTCAAAATGTGATGCCAAAACTTGAACAAGCCGTTCAGGATGCTGGCGCTCCACCGGTTGGTAGTAATTAAATTTCACTCATAAATCTAATAGAAAAAGGGACGCCCCAAAGCGTCCCTTTTTTCATTTAACCCTTTACTGGCAACTGTAAGACATTGATTCTAGTCCCGACTTGTTTTTCAGATCCTGATTTTTAAAAGGCTAACCTGGTTCAAGTTTGTACCTTGGACTATTTCATACCAGTTGACAAACAGCTTAAAGGTGCGAAGCCAACCATTCAAGAGTATCAACTCCGTCCGGCTTCCATGAGATAGGTGGCTTTTGGGCATCGGAGAGATATTCTGTTCGCTCTTGAAATCCCGGAATATCGATTTCAGGATGCGGAATATAGATGCTCTGTAATTCTTCTCCATATTGGGAGGCCAAATTAGCTACAGTTGATTCATCGCCCTGCACCCAGTAGCAGACAAAATCCTGATCTAACTCCAAGCCTCCCTCCTGCAGCAGAAAATCGTCCAGCCACGCCTGGGGACGTTCAACAGCCTTATTATAGGCGAACTGTTGTTTTAACTTCGGTCCCGGTTTGCTATGCTGTGGATTTTTGAGCCAGAACGATTCGATGTAATCCGTCAATTCACATTTTATCTCATTCAGCGAAAACGGGGACACCACAATTGCCACCGACCGGCAGCCTTTGCCTCCGTACCGGAAAATTGCTTCGGTCAACTCCTGCATAGTACGCTCATCCTTACGATCGATATAAGCCAAAGAAAAATGAGCCGTTCGAATTAAATAACGGCAATCCTGTTTGGCAAGATTATAGTCAGATATGGCCTGTTTAACGCCAGGCACTGAAGATTCCGAACCGGCAAAGATAACGGCATCATGACGCATATCTTCAAAATCATCCAGACGGTGAGTCCATTGTACATCCCGATCGGACCACAAGGCCGTTTTTTTAATCTCATTTAAAAACGTAGGTAATAAGTAAGGATCCTTGCGTGAGATTTTACCGGTATAACGAGCGCCGCTCAATAGCGTACTAAAGGCATCCTGAAATCCAACCAATGGAATATTTCCGGCATGAAGGCACAACACATTTTGTCCCTCGGCATCGCTTCCATTATCTAAACCTGCACGTTTAGCCCATTCTTCTAGAGCGGTAGGGGTGATACTCTGCTTTATCGCATTGAGTGCAAACTTTACATCCGGAAAACTAAAATAGCCTTCCTGTACCGTCCGGTCGATTGCATCCATCAGGTAATGATTGTCGTTGCTCAGCCAGTTGTCGGTGGCCTCGAGCAGAGTTTCTATTCTTTTTGTGAGTACAGCCATAAATTATTAGTGTAATTTAGTGCTTCTTTGAGTGACTTTGTGTAATAGAGACCTTTGCAAAACCGTTCTTTTGATCAATCTTTGTATTTTCTTGAATTCGAAATCCTTAGCCCGAAATTTTTCGGAACTCTGGTTTCAAATTCACTCAAGCTTTGATCTTGAACAAAATTCCTGGTTTTTCAAAGCCCTCTAATAGCTATTTCACGAAGATCCACAAAGTACACACAAAGTTTCGCAAAGGTTCTAGTCTTCTTCGATCAAAAAATTGCAGCCGCGCAGGTCTTTGGGATTCCAGCGTCCCATCACCCGGAAACGTCCCTTTTTATCCATCATGCCTTTGTCGCCCGTCAGCAGAAAAGAGCACGAATGCACATTTGCCAAATCAATGACTCCAATCAACCCTTCGGTATGTGGGGGTTGCTCTTCCAAAGGATTTTCCGGATTACGGATACTCATCTGCATCCATGGTACCGTACGGAACCAACTGCCGCCAGTAGCATACGCCTGGCTTAACAGCTCCGCCATGCCGTATTCCGAATGAATGCGGGTGGAATCTAATCCAAATCCTCCTGATAGTTTCTGATGTAATTCTCTGCGTGAGATCTCGCGCCGGTGGGTTTTCATGCCTCCCGTTTCAATAATGATACTATTCGAAGGCAGCTTTACCTGTTTCATTTCCAGTAAATCCAACAATCCAAAAGCCGCTCCAAAAATGATTAATTGCTTGCCTGACTGGCTAACCTTCTCTATCTCCGATTCTTTTAAGGGCTCATCCAGTGGAAGAAACCTGCTAAGCTCACTTTCATCCTGTTCAATAAGCTTCTGTATCATATAGATAAGTGAGGAATCCGGATTATCGGCATAGCCGGGCGTATAACCCCAGATGACGGATTCATCCAAATCGTAGAATTGCTGAAATCCTTTCAACAGCGACTCATCATATAATGCCGAATCATAAACTTGGTGAATACTTCGCTGCATATCCGAAGTACCACTGCTTTTAAATATGAGTTCTGCTTTATCGTTTGGATGGGCCGTGACGTTTGCATCTTTGAATGCCTTGATCGGGAGCAAAGGTATAACGTCTATGTCATTCCGAACTTGCTTCGGAATCTGTTGCTTGCTATCCGATTCAGGTGTTATAGATCCTGAAACGAGTTCAGGATGACATGAGAGGGTTGGTTCAACATTTTCCAAGGCCTTGCAATACCTTCTATACACTGAATTGTGTTCGAATTGATATTCGAAGACCTGTCGAGCTTTCTCCTCAAATGGAATGGATTTCGAGAATATCAGTTCTGACCATTTTTGTATTTCTTTCGTCATGATTTATTATCCCCCAGAATCCTTAGCGCGGGAATTAATTCCGCGCTATAAATGACTATTCTAATCCTACCCTTTTGAAAATACGCTCTACATTTCGGGTATGATGATCCAAGTTGAACGCTTCTTCGATCTCCTCATCTGTGAGATTTTCCTGAACGGTCTCATCGGCCTCCACTAAATCCCGAAACATCCGTTTCTCGTTCCAGGATTTCATGGCTAAGGGCTGCACGGTATCATAGGCCTTTTCCCGGGACATCCCTTTATCAATAAGCATATGCAGCACTCGCTGTGAGAACGTAAGTCCGTATGTCTTATAAATATTTTCTTTCATGTTCTCATCATAGATCGTCAGCTTTTCGATGACGCCGGAGAAACGATTAAGCATATAGTCCAGCAGGATGGTCGCATCCGGCAGGATAATCCGCTCCACGGAGGAGTGCGAAATGTCGCGCTCGTGCCATAAGGGGATATCTTCGTAGGCCGGAACCACATAGCCACGAAGCACACGGGAACATCCCGAAATATTTTCGGAGCTTACCGGATTACGTTTATGGGGCATAGAGGATGATCCCTTTTGCCCTTCCCGGAAAAATTCTTCAGCTTCCCGGACTTCGCTGCGCTGCAGGTGTCGAATCTCAACGGCAATCTTCTCCATTGTAGATCCAATAAGTGCCAGCGTAGAGATGTAATCGGCATGACGGTCGCGCTGCAACGTTTGCGTGGATATCGGAGCGGGCGTCAACCCCAATTCCTCACAAACCGACTCTTCCACTTCCGGTGGAATATTGGCAAAGGTACCGACTGAGCCACTCATTTTACCGAATTCAACGCCGTCGGCGGCTCGCTCAAATCGTTCCAGGTTCCGCTTCATCTCAGCATACCAGAGCGCGCACTTTAAGCCAAAAGTCGTAGGTTCGGCATGCACCCCGTGGGTACGTCCCATCATGACGGTGAACTTGTGTTTTTTCGCCTTCTCAGCCAGCACATCAATGATATGCTTGATATCTTTGTGCAGGATTTCGTTAGCCTGCTTGAGCCGGTAGCCATTGGCCGTATCTACAACATCAGTGGAAGTAAGTCCGTAGTGCACCCACTTTTTCTCTTCGCCCAGCGATTCCGAAACCGATCGCGTAAAAGCAACCACATCGTGACGCGTTTGTTTTTCAATTTCTTTAATGCGCTCAACATCAAATGAAGCATTCTCATAGAGTTTATCGACATCTTCTTTGGGAATTTTGCCCAGTTTACTCCAAGCATTACAGGCAGCCAATTCTACCTTTAACCAAGCTTGAAATTGATTTTCAAGCGACCATATCTCGGCCATCTCCTTACGCGAATATCGCTCAATCATATTGTTTTAAATCCAATAGTTTGTGTTTTTAAATGTTGCCCCAAAGATATTGGATTTATTTATAAAAGTAAGGAACTCAACGAAATGAAAATCAGACCACTTAAACCTTTATTAACCTAGCGTGAATTCGAGATAAAAATTTAATCCACAATACAAGTGACAGATGCAAGCTCCGTATGATAATAAGTATAAATCTTCGGTATCGGTTAGCGGACTCAAAATTATGTCGAACTCACGTTAACCTAGCAAACTGATGAGATAATATACTTGCGAAACTTTTAGGGATGAGCTATTATCACCAATATGAAACTGAGGAACAAAAAAATAGGCTTGAGCCGATTCCTCGACTCAAGCCTGCCTCTGTGAATGCGTCCATAAGACGCACGGGTATTGAGGGTATGGGTAACTTAACCTTCCTGTTATTATTTATTCTTCTCTGTCCCCTTTTCCCCTTTTTCTTTTTTAGGGTCATCTTTCATTATGTCCTTATAGCGTGTACGCTCTAATTGATTCTGCGAACGTTTTTCCTGTAATAACTCTTGAGATGTTTTCCTTTGAGTACCCTGACGAGTCGCAAGAGTAGGCTCTATGCTAGCCTTGATCAGGATAACCAGCTCTTGTTCAATCTGCTGATCAGAATTGTAGCCAAACAGATAGCGCAAACCGAAGAACCAAGCCGGTAAATCTTTTAGCAAAGGAATCCCTTTACGGACTTTTGCCGTTTCAGTTCTATACAAACCAGCGATAACAGTAGCTTCCCCGTCGAGCAATAATATCTCGGAATTGGCTTGTTGCTTATTTACAACAGTACTCACCGGGTCGGGCTGTGCTGTAGATCGTTCAGCACTAATGGTCATATCAACAAAGGTAGAATCCCCGTCATGAATAATATTCGGCGTGACTTTTAGGATTGTACCTACGCTAAAGAATCGATCCGTAACATTTCCTGCAAAGTCGCGCTGTTTAATCGAGAAATCCTGGCCTACCTGGATACGACCTTCCTGACCGTCTAAAACTTTTATTTCGGGAGTGGCCAGAATTTTCCCAAGGTTATTTGCTTCAAAGGCTTTAAATAACGCTCTGACCTCAATACCACTTCCGGCAATCTCCCCAAAATTTATAATCCCATTGAATAGGTTCTGGGTTACTTCTTGCGCTGCCCGGGAATTCACTTCAACATACTCATTCCCGAAGTCAACATCTGGCAGTGTTTGTCGTACCTGCCCGGAACCGCCAGATCCACCACTGCCACCAGCAGAGCTTGGATCTATAACCTGAGTTAGGTTATCCGGACGTACCGACAAGTTATGTATTGTACTCCAGTCAACCCCAATCTCTCTTAGGGCTCTCCGGTTGCCTTCGAAAAATATAGCCTTGATCCTGACTTCCCGGCTACCAAAATTTAACGGTGCAATAATGTTCTGTCCTTTAACTGCTTGAACTTCTCCACTTGCCATATTCACAGTTGTGGGCTCTGTAATCTCGAAGAAACGACTGGTTTCAACTACTTTTAGCCCTTGTACATCAACGATGTATTGCAGTGCATCTTTCCAATGAACTTTATTAATTGGTACACCGATTTCACTGTCAGTATTTGTCCTATCGACTATTACTTTATCGGCATATCGCTGGGCGTATTCGTTAAGCACATCTATAGCTTCATCAAACTTCATGTTTTTACTTAGACTAACCAGCTCCTGGGGATTCACATACTCCCTTACCGGTGCTTCTTTATTAACTTGTGCGCTAGCTGGTTGAATAAGTACAAACAGCAATGCCAACTGAACCACTATTAAAAAAGTGTACTTTACTCTCTTGATGATTATTCTTTTCATTTTAATACCCGTGTTATGTATTTAATAATTCCGCCTCTGTTTAATTCGAAGGTCGCCGCATTTTTATGAGTATCTACTGAGAGTAGTTTACCCAAATAGACACGGTCACCTAAATAGAGATACTGGATCTTACCATTTTGATCTCTCATTGAGATAAAATTCTCTCCCACACTTACCAATTTGCTCTTTTCCACATTTAACAGATCTCCGGTATTCTCCTTAACATCATGTATTAGTGGATAGAATGAATTGTAGGTAAATAAAGGAAGTGCTTTCTGGGGCTCAACAGAATAGTCTTGAAAGAGCGAATCCCGGTCATATAAACTTTGGAGTTTAAAGCTATAGCTTACCTTTCCAAGATTTCCCAGTTTTGTCATTGGTTCGATCGACATATCCCTGATTTTAAACAGGGGCCTCCCATACTCCAACCTGTTAACGAACTGATTAAAGTTCTTATAATAGCCTTCTCCACTAACGTCAAATTTTAGTACGCCGAACTTATCATATTGCGTAGAATCGACCGTAATAAAATTGAAGTACGTGAATGCACTATCTTTACCCAGTGAAATTAGTGAACTATACACTTGGTCAGCATTTCGTGCTTTTACCAACTGCTTTGCACCTTCATCCACTTTGGTTTTTAGCGTCTGATATTGATTCGTCAAGTTGTCGTAGTTTTTAGCGACTTTCTGATACTCATGCAGTTTCACCGTCTTTTGGCTTAACGTAGTATCCAAGCTGGCTGTCTCTGCATCTTCTACCCAGTAAAACCGCGACCAACCTGCGCCAACCATGACTATCCATACCCCGATCATGATGAGTGAGTTTCTAATTGCATACGTCACTGTTTGTACCCTTTGTGTGTTTTGTTATTTGTTGTTTTGAACTATACCACTCTTGCTGAACTTACTGTCCAAATCGTCTTTAAAATTGTGATATACCTGTATAGAAAATTTATAAAGCTTGATATCGCGCATCTCTACTACCGATACAGCTTTTAATTCTGCCCACTTAAATAGGTTGGTCACCTTTGGAATTCGATCGCGAGTCATGCTGTATCCCTGGAGAATAAAACCATTCTCCACATATTTTACTCTATCAATCCAAACATGCTTTATATTACCCAAGCCATCATTCAGCATTTTCAGGGTATTGCTCCAATAGTAAACCCCATCTCCGAGTTGAGCTAACAAATCCATTTTGTTCTGCTCAACCTGGTAAAGCTGTTGTACAGTATTCGATCGTATCACAATCGGTTGCAAATCCCGAATACGAATATTCGTGCGATATAACTCTTCGTTTAAGTCATTGATCTGTTTATGCTTATTCTGATACTGGAAATTCCAGAATACAGGTGTTGCCAAAAGTAATAGCAATAAAAGTACGCCATGCCACTTTAGTTTTAAAACATTTTGGCGTTCCTGTATGTAGGAAGGCAACATCGAATATTTGCTAAATACCGGATCCTTGATTTCCGCAGCCGATAGTGCAGCCCCTATAGCAGAAGTGAAAAATCCACCTACAGCTTCCAACCGATCAGGCACTTCAACTTCAGATGTATTAAACCGGAATTCATCGACTTCTATATCCGGAAACTGTTTTCTAAAATAATTAATTGATTTTTCGTTTAAATCATTATTGGTAATTAAAATACGATCTAAACCAGATAATTCCCCTGTATCCAACTGGAAGAGTATCTTACTGAATATTACATCCAATGCACCCTCTGAGCTTCTTCCCTCTTCGATGGGAGAAATAGCGTATTCAATTTGGTTCCCACGCATAAAAAACACCCTGCTGGTGTTAAAGCTCATGTGGATAACGCAGGTAATCCCTTCCTTATCTAATTTGTAATTTCTCTGAATCAAACTGGCAAGGACAGATTCATCGGGAATCATTTGCCGTATTTTTATTTTGTTAGAATACAGATGACGAGCACTATCTAACAATTTTAGCAGATAAGGTTTTTCCTTGTATGAAATCACTAATAATGAGCCATCTTCCCTTATCTCATAGTTATAATAATCTGTGTTGGGAACCGCCCCATAGGCCTTTTTCAGCTGGTCTTCGATGTATTTTTCAAGCTCTTTCTTTTTAAGCTGGTTGTAGTCTTTATCCTTAAGGACTTGGTAATTTGTATCCCCGGAACGAACCGTAATACCAATTTTCAACTTTTTGCTGTCAACTTCTTCCAGGGCATTTTTAAGTGTTATGACGTTGGAGTTGAAAACATCGTGGCCATTTCCATTCTCCTCTACAGCCAACAAAAGATCCAGATCTCCATTCGTCGAATCTTTTTCTCCGTAATGCTTTTCTAATCCAAAATGGAAATCTTCATCATATTCTTTAACTTTTTCTTTTGATCGGTTTTTTCTACGGTTTAAATCTTTGCCCTCCTTTATCGTTACCCGATCTAATTGAGATACGATCCATCTGTGTTTCTCTCTTCTAACCCGGGCAATTTTTAACAAATCCCCGTCCTGTGTTATGCCTAAGTATTCTTTTTTTCCCATAACCTTACCCTACCATTGAGTTTAATTTGTCAACTGTTGACGGATTAAGCAGTTTATGCATCCGTTTTTTGTTGTTTGAGTAGTTCATAGCGGTCTCCTCTGATATCTTGCCTTGGTCAAAAAGCCGCTTTAAGTCCTGTTCCATAGTATGCATACCCATTCTGCCACCCTCCATCAGCATCTGGTAAATTTCCCCTATGTTATTATTTCTGATTGCTGCTTTAACAGAAGGAGTTACCAGTAATACTTCTTTGGCCAGGACTCGCTTGCCATCCAGACTTGGGACTAGTTTTTGGCTGATTACGCAGGTCAGTACATCTGCCAGTCTCATCCGGATTCGATTCTGTTCGTCTGTTGGAACCTCTCCCAAAATACGCTCGATACTTTCCATAGCTGACGAGGTATGAAGCGTACTAAACGTTTTATGACCAGAATCGGTAATCTCCAGAGCCGTTAAAATCGTCTCAGGATCTCTTAGTTCACCAATCATGATGACATCCGGATCCTGCCGCAAAGCTTGAATTGCACCATCTTTAAAAGAAGTAACGTCTCTCCCCACTTCACGATGACGAATGATTGAACGGATGGGCTCATGCACTAATTCCACCGGGGATGCTATAATCACAATATGTGCTTCCATACTGCGGTTATTGGCATCAATAATCGTGTCCAGCGTACTGGATTTACCAGAGCCCGTAATTCCGGTTACCAGTGTCATTCCATACTGATAGTATTTCAAACTTACCGCTTTAGCCACTTCAGGATGAAGTTCCAAGCCTTTAAATGGACGAATTACATTATCAATTCGTCGCATATTCAACGCCAGGTGCTCCATATCGTAATACATATTGGCCCTAAAACGTTGGTCCAGCCCTACCTCTTTTTCGATGGTATAAGAAAAATCAAAATTTCGATCGTTGAATAATTTTTCCCGCTGTCGTGGCATCAACAGATTTAACAACAGTATATCGGTCTCTCTTTTGCTTAGCTTATGATCTGAAGCAATCGGATTTTTAAATCCGTGGATTCGGAACCATATTTTCCCCAGGCAACCGGCACCTCCCAAATCAATATCAGAAGCTTCCATAAGCTCCATGGTGTTCAGGTAGTATTCCAACTTGGTTGTCAGATCCAATTTCCAGTCTTCTGGTTGCTTTTCAATTAAGCCAACCATCTCTTGCTGCAACTCTACCCCACTGATCGTACCTGGCAGTTGTCGAACCAACGGCTGCACCATTTCCGATATCTCTCTCAAACTAGGCTGATTATCAATTTTAATTTCCATGATTTGTATCCTCTCTTGTTTTAGTTATCCATACCCTTATTCGTAAATATCAATGATCTTAAAAGTAGCCGGAATACCCTTCTTGGCTGCCTCCTCTGCAAATGCCAGTGCAGATTTGTTATAATTGATATTCAAATTCCCTCCCAAATCAACATTTACATCTGATGCGCCTTCGGGGGATCCTACTACTACCGAGCCGTGAATATTGGCAGTTCCCGTTCCGTCAAACGACCAGGAATTTTCGAACAAGACCAGACCATAAAAATTAAAAGTTCCCTTAAGGTCCAGCGTTGCCAGATCCAGGTCTCCCGTTTTCCTTACTACTAATATTCCATACCCATTAACGTTGCCCGTTATCTTGGCATAGCTATCCACGAAGAAGACTCCGGGATTCCCTTGATTTCCAAGATTGGAGGTATAATTACCATTCAGATAGGTAGCATAAGGAGCAAGCTGGTCGATAAAATTAGATAGCGTTTCAAAATCCATAGACGGATCAATCTCCACACTGGGTGTTCCGGTATTTCCGGCTATTTGATCGAGTTGATTTTCGGTGCTGTTGTCGAATAATATGTCCTTCCCTCCCTGATCCATCACCGAAATACCCGGTAAGCCGACCGAATCGATCCCACTCTCATCATTGCCATTGATATCAAAACTGCCAAATAAATTGGGCATAAAATTATTATCTGTCAGAGCCAATGCACCTGGGATACTTGGCAACTGGGCAATTACCATCTCAACAAGGTACGCAACCATCACCGAGTCTCCGTTAAGCTCAACGCGAGAAATTAATCGAAGATGTTTAGAATCCAGCTTGGAATTATTGGTATAATCCTGAATAGTTACATTTGCCGTGCCGTAGTCCAGGGCCACAGCATACGGATTATAATTATTTCTCCAGGTCGGGTCTTTACGCAATTCGCTAAGCGTCAGCTCAACTCCTGAATGTGCCATATTTCGCATCTCAACCTTATTGGCATAATTTGCAGTACGTTTGGCCAAGGCCACATGGCGGTTGTTCAGATTAATCTGAATCATTCCCAATACTACAATTGTCACAGCGCATATATAAATAAGTGGACGTCCCATAATGAACCTTTATCAGTTTTAATCTCTCTATTTGTTTATGCTTAAGGGCACGAAACCTTTTTCCCAGGATGCTGCCATATAATCATCTCCAACCTTTACGAAACTTTCGCATATCATTTTCACTTTCACTTTGCGGATATCATTCAATACCGTTGTCGGCTGGTCTTGATCGTTGTAGTAGGTTAGGACAAATTTGGTAACTCCCAGCTCTATAGGTGTACTATTGCCATTCACTGTTCTGATCAACGTATAATCATTGGGATTAGGCGTGCCAGTAACCGGCTGAGAGGTATCATATTTCCACGCCACCTGATCAACTACTCCATCGTCGTTCAGGTCACTTTTAAAACTTATCTCTGAAGACGTTGCCTTAGTTATACCACCGGTGGTCCCATACCCGATTTTCCGGAAATCGTAATTTACGATTGGAGTAACATCATTAACATGTACTTTAGCAACTTGGTCATTCATGGAATCTGCAGAATTTTTAGCTAGACGCAGATTCACTTTTACAAGTGAAAACAGAATAATAGATCCAATCACAAAACTAGATACAAGTGATAAGTTCATGCCAACCTCTCTTTTATTAATTTACTGATCCCGTTGCCATCTCTCTTAGTCATTATCGGCTGTAAAATCTATACTGTCACTTCATATTCTAATAGTACGATTTTATATAAGTTACCGCTACGGTATCATCAGTTACATTTGAAATAACTTGAACATACAATCTTTTATAGGGGGTCTTTACCGCCGATACCTGGTTTAAATTGCCTTCAACCATATAATCTACCTTGCATAAGGTGGTATAAATGCCACTTTCGGTTGTATCAACCCGCGAATAATTATTATAGTCATCGATATCATCAAAAAAGGGATAAACCTCACCGGCTTCTGGTCCGATAACTGAAAAATCTTCAACTTTCAAAGGGATATATACTCCTACTGATCCTTCATCGAATGCTTTCTCTCTCGACTCATCAGCAATATTCTGAGCCAGGGCCACTGCCGTATAATCACGCTCTGTCTTTGCCATAACCCGATTATTATTTAACAGTACGCTATTCAGATTTAACTGCAATAACGAATAAATAAACAACGCAGCCACCAGTAGTATAAAATCGGATGTATCAACCATGATTATTCCCTCATCAGTTATTGTTAATCTTCTACGGTCATTGCCAGTACTTCCTCAATAGAGGTGATACCTTCCTTGATTCTCTCTCGTCCGGATGCCCGCAAAGTCATCATACCATTTTTAATCGCGTACTCGCGGATTACTTCTTCATCGATATTTGCCCCGGCATCCAAAATGAGATTTCGGATCTCTTTGGTAAAATACAGAGCCTCAATAATCGCTATCCGTCCCTTATACCCATTGTGGCAGTGTTCGCAGCCGAGTTCTCGCGCTTTATAAAAAGTAGTTTCTTCGATTTCCTCATCTTTAAAACCAATTCCATGTGCCATTTCCGGATGCAAGTCGTCAACCTCAATTTTACAATGATCGCAAAGTTTCCGTACCAGGCGCTGTGCCATAATTAAATTAACCGCATTAGCGATTAGGAACGGTTCAACACCCATTTTGTAAAGCCGGGATACGGCACTGGGTGCATCATTGGTATGCAAAGTTGAGAAGGTCAGGTGACCGGTATTGGCCAGTTTAATTGCAATTTCTGCCGTACTGAGATCTCGGACCTCTCCGACCAATACGATATCCGGATCATGACGCAATATCCCTCTCATTGACTGATCAAATGTCATATGCCGGTTTATTTTCAATTGCCGGGCACCCCGAATGATATATTCGGTCGGGTCTTCTACTGTTAGTACATTCTTCGTTGGATCCATCACATGATGCAAAGCCGCGATCAAACTTGTGGATTTGCCGCTTCCTGTAGGACCGGTGATTATAACTATGCCCGAAGGTTTGTTGATTGCTTTTTTAAACAATCTCAAAGCGTGTTCCTGCAATCCCAACTTGTTGAGATCGGTAATCACTTTACGGTCATCAAGCACCCGAATAACCACTGATTCAAACTTACGGTTAAATTCGGTACCTACAATCGGCATAACAGACACACGAAACCGGATATTTACGTTATCAATCTTCCGCTGGATAAACCCATCCTGGGAACTATCACGCTCGAAACGATCTACATTTTTAGTCTTGTCTTTTACTACAGCGACAATTGCCTCCGGCTTTACTTTCTCCTGTTGATGCCAAAGCTGTAATTTGCCATCGATTCTAAAACGAATATCGGTAGTTGTATTCCCTGTAGGAATAATATGCGCATCGCTGGCCCCGCGCCGGACGGCTTCTACAAGCACACCTTCAATCAGTTTATTAAGCATGCTCTGATTGATCTCAGCATCCAGCTCATCCTCTTTTATTTCCTCTTCTTTAGCCGGCAGCTCCGGTGTCTCGAACTCTATATCGTTTAACTGTTCGAGAATATTATTTTTCTTATAAAGCACCTGCTCAATCAGGTAATGCAGGGAATCCCTTTTGCAATAGACCAGCTCAAAATGATTGGCGGATAGCTGATTGGCCAGATCATTTAATTTGGGATTCGTAGGATCGGATGTCAGAATTACCAGCTTTTGATCCTGCTGCGATATAGGCAGCGCGTTCTGCTCTATATAATCATTCAGAACCCATTCTGGAATGCTGTCAATTAGCTCTTTAATCTCGCGAAGCTGACCATCATCAAGCCCGTCGCCATTTAACTTGAACTCCTTAATCACAAAAATATCAGAAATGGCTTTCATCAAAACATGCCAATCGACATCTAACTCTTCATGGAGAATCTCGGCAAATTTCCGGGCAGACATATCCGTGCCTGTAGCCTGAATTCGAAAAGCCTTATCCAATTGATCCTTCGTGATAATTCCTTTTCGATAAAGTATCTCACCTATATGCCGATGTGTCTTAACTTTAGCCATGAAAATAAGATCCGTTTAACAAATTGCTCAGTTATATTGTGATATTAGGTTGAATGATTGCCGCCTCGGAAGAAACGATCGTAATAGCTGCCAAAGCGACGGCTATAATAATGTTGACAAATACATTAATCAGTTCTACCGTAGTCTGCAGTTTATATTCGGTTTGAACCTGGTAATAGTCAGCCAGTTGCTTCGCATTGTCTCTTACTGACCCCGACTCTGCCCCCAATCGAAAGCGACTAAGGGCAGTCCGGGTAAAAACTCCCGTCGCGCTCAACGCATCTACTAATCCCATCCCATCTTTAAGCATCTTCTTGATCGCAAATTCTTTAATCTGATGTTCCATATATACATTACGACAGGCCTCAGCGGCAGTCTTGATTACCTCTACATTTTGACCGGAGTCGCTGTACAGGGTGTAGAAAACCCTGGAAAAAATTTCGATACTCATCTTATGGAGTAAATCCCCGATAACCGGGATCTTTATGATATACTTGTCCAGCAAGTATTTACCCTTGGGCGTTTGGATATAATACACAAACAAGCCGATAGGCACCGTGAACATCAGTATAATGGCAATCCAGTGATTCTGTAAAAAATGACTAAGCTCAAGGGTGGCTTTCGTCATAGGCGGTAAGGTGATATTATATTTCAAAAACATATCCGCCATCAGGGGAAAAATATATCCCACATAGAAAAGGATGACGCCCAGCACTGCCACAAGGGCAATACTGGGCATCATTAGTGAACGCCGCAGGTTTTTCTTAAACGAAGCATCTCTCTCCATGAATTTGGCAGTACTCTCGAATACTTCGGCCATATTACCACTCGTTGAGGCGATGCCCAACATGTGAGCGGCGAATTTGCCAAAGATATCGGTATGCTTGCCATATACTTCGTATCCTTCCTTGCCGTCCTGCAGGTCTTTTTGTATCTCTCTGATGACGTCTTTAAGACGCTTGTTAGCCGTATCTTCGTAAAGTAGTGTTAAAATTTCGTTGTAAGGTAAGCCCTGACGAAGCAGATCAGCCGATAATCTAATAAATGTTACAACCTCACCTGAGGATACAAATCCTTTAAAATTGAATAATTTCTTCCGAATACTAACTACTTTGTATCCCAGTTTGTTCAGGGCTTTAGTTAATTCTTCTTTGTTAAAAGCTTCTTGTTCGCCCTGTATTACTCCCGTGCCGTTACGTTCAACTTTATAAGCATACAATTCCTTTTTCTCGAGCGAAGTGACGTCAATATTTTTCAGGTAGGCTAGCTGCTTAATTTTCTCTTTGGCTTCCCTTTTGCTTGGTGTCTCGAATTCTGCCTGTACTAATTTGTTGTCTGCAGTCTGTCCTGTGAATCTAAAGCGAGGCATAATCTTAGAAGATTAGGTTAATATTCCCTTGAGTCGTTATTCTTTTCAATACCCTGGATTCGATCCGAGAGAGGCTATCCCCCAGCCTCCCTCTTCTCGAATTCTCTCTCTTAATAAATAGAACTGAAATTGAAATATTTAGCGGATTTAACCACCACTAGTTACTAACCTGGAGTAACATCAGCAACTGCAAGTGACGTAACTTCACTTGGCCCAACCTCAGCAGTAACCGTTTTAGGAGCTTGTTTACAAGTAGCTTCTATTGTTAAAGTTTTATCACCCGCTGTAAGTGTAAAACTTGCATTCTCATTTGAGAATACGGTAGCAGTCGGTGCTGTTGTTGCATTTTTATCATAACCAAAACCCAACTCCTTTACATCTATTCCAGTGAATGTACCACCACCGCCGCCGAGTAAAGCAGGCTTGATATACCAGCCTTGTGCCATAGCTGCCAGTGTCATAACATCCTGACGAGTTGCATCAACATTAGCATTCTGAGCACTTTGTCCAAAGATGTTAATAGCCACGACTGTAGCTACACCAACGATGATTGTTACTAAAATTACAAGTAAGAGTTGTTGCTGTCCCATAACTTATACCTATTGTTTTATTTTATATTTAATAGGCCCCTCTTAATGAGCCCTTTTGTTTATTTTTTTTGAGGTTTTATCTATGATATCTCTTGACTGATGATCTTTTTTTGCCATCAAATCATACCCTGTATTGCCAACCGTGCCGAGCCAACTGCCTCTTCACGAATTTCTTTTTGGGCCGACATCATTTTCAACCCACACCCACAACTTGTCGTCAATTGCTTTGCACTGTCCGTCAAGTTACTCCCTCTGTTTTGTAGAAGGGTTGGGTCGAAAAACCTTCAACCTCACTTTCCCTTGTTCCAAATTACATGCCAAATTCTTAAAATTTGATGCCAGCCGTACTTTTCAGACAGATTTATGAGGTATATTTATTCCCAAACAACATACTGTTTTTTAATATCTTAGCACCTTATCGTTAACCTACAAATGAAGAGAAAAAATATTTTTAGTCAGATTTATGATAACTGGGATAAAAAGATTAACTACAAATAACACTGATAATTAATTACCCATATCAAAATCGAATAGTGTAGAAATTTTACCCATTTGACTTCCACTTTGATCTATTTCATGAATAATCAGCGGTTATAAATGTTGTCAAAAAGTGCTGCACCGGCTGGCATTCTGTTCCGGATCTTTTATTTTGTAGCAAAATTTCCCAGTCATCGATGGTAACTTGCTATGAGTTTAAGAACATGCTGCTGTTATTTAAGTCTGATACTTATTACCGGCTTAGCCGGCTGCACTACGAAGCCCCAAAAACAAACTAAAAAACCGGAAGTATTTATGTGGATGGGCGCCCATCAACTGCTTCAGAAGGATCCTGCTCTGTATGATAATCTTATGGCCTTTGCTCACCGGCACCATATTATCCCCTACGAGTCGGGAGCCAATGATGTAACATCGCTGAAGCGATTTCTAAACAGGGCAAAAGAAGAAGGCATCCATAAAACCTGGATCGAGATAGGTCCGGGACGGGAAGAAGCAACAATAAAAGATTTTGTCGAAGATGCAGAAGCTCGCAAACCCACCCTCGATCGTTTTCGCAAGCTGGCCCAAACCTACAAATCAATTTATCCCAATTTTGCCCGCATTACTATTTTCGATGAGGCCCCCCTCGGGGCTTTTAATGATAAAGCCGTTACGGATTCCGCCGGGTACATGGGAGCTTTCCGTCAGTTTAAAAAATATACTCCCAAAGCCTACTCTTATCTATTTAAAGCAATAAAAGATGTTTTTCCGGCTACTCAGGTGGGCGTATTTCTGCACCATCCGCACAATGCTTCGGCCAAAATGAGTGGGAAGTATTCTTACATTGCCGAATTTATGAGAAAGACCGATTCTCTGGGAGCAACGCCAGATTTCATTTATTCGGATTTATACCGCGGCTATTTCAATCGTGGATACGGCGTGGAGGCAACGGATAAATATATTACTGATGTAGTACAACATACCCATGAAGTTGCCCGCCGTTATGGGGCCAATGCTTACCAACTGGGAGAGGTCCACACGATCAAGCTGGGTTACACGCCCAGCCGGCTGCAGATCGACTCCAATGTGGATGCCATGCTGGCGGGTCACCCGGATGGGATCGGCTGGTACTGGCCAAACTATGCGGCGACGAACAAAGTAAAAAGCAGGGATAATCCATCCGGAAAACATACAAATGTGGATGTTTCCTTTAATCCGTTTGTGCCAAACAGTTGGGGAAAAATTGGCGCGGCGGGATCTATTTATGGCACTTCCCGCGATCGTTTCACCTACGCTTACCTGCGGATCCTGGAAGCTGAAAAACGTCTCCAGCCGGATCAGCTTTTTGACTTGTGGCTATACGGATATGATTTCGATCATACCGAGCATACGCTGTGGCTGAAGGATGCTAAATCCGGCTCTTGGAAGTTTATCGGGCACTTCAATCCCCAGCAGGATCCGTCGGGATATGAGCAGAAAGCGAATCCGAAAAACATATATTCATACAATAATAAATGGCATGCTGTAGTTTTTCATGGCCTGTCGCGCAAGCGTTTTTTTGATGGAGATGACCCCGGCTTGAATGGGGATATTCAATTTAAAATTACTACAACTGATAGCAGTGATGGTTCAGAACTTTCTGCCATTTATGCCGTCCCATACCGGCAAACACGAAATTATATAACCGAGGACAAAGTCACGCATTTTATCGAAACTCAGCCTCGGTGGATGGCAATCAATAGCCTGGCTTCGCATGTTCGACCTATCCCATTTAAACTGACGAAAGGTTCCCAAATGATCGGCAAGCTGGTTCCTCCCGCTTCTGACACTTTGCAATCCCAACAGCTAGAAAATTAATGTAGAAATGATTTCTAAAAGACATATACTGCTTTTTGCGGCACTATTTAGTTTTTTGTTAACACATAGCGCTTTCTCTCAGGAGCCCCATCCGGATAGTATTATGTATGGTGGATTCTGGAAACGTCAGGGGACCCAAAATGTAATGCCCGCCTGGAGTAACAATGCCGTTGATTCGGTGGATGGGCGTTTTTATGCTTTCCTCGACCGAAAATGGAATCACTATCAAGGTACAGAAAAATATCCGGGAATGATGGCTCGGCACCTCTTCAGCTTTTCTACGGCTTATATGCTGAGTGGAAAGCAATCTTTCCTAAATAAAGCCAATGAACTATTTAAAGACCTGAAAAACCACGGCTGGGACACAAAATATGACGGGTGGTTTTATTCGATTGATCGGAAAGGTAACTATGAGGATCCCAAAAAGGATCTTTTTATGAATATCTATGCCATTGCCGGCCTAACGATGTATTACTCGGTAACTCATAATCGAAAGGCACTTGATCTAATCAAACGAAGCCGAGCCGTAATAAAAAAATTTGGTCGTGATCCTGAAGACGGCAGCTTTTATCGACGGCTCCACCAAAGTTGGCACCTGACCGACTCCACCAAAGTTTTTACTCCCCAGATGGCGCAGGTATCGGGGTACCTGTTGTATCTATTCGATGCGACAAAAGACTCAACCTATCTCAATGAAAGTAAAAAACTGGTTTCGGTTACCCTGGATCATCTGCAGGACCCTGCTACCGGTTGGATACGGGAAGGATACGGCCCTGCCTGGCGTGCAAAAACTTCATCCGCCAAACAACAGCAAATCAACATCGGACACAATATTGAAACGGCGTGGATGCTGATGCATCTTTATGCGATTACCAGTAATCGGAAATATCGGACGGAAGCACTTGATTTGGCCCACCAATTATTTCAAAAAGCATTCCTTTCATCCGGAGCCTGGAAGCATAAGATGCAGATTGACGATTCCAGTCAGTTTTTAAAAACGACGCCTTGGTGGGTTCAAGCCTATGGGGATATGTTTTGTCTTTATACGTACCATCTCACCCATAATGACAAGTTTCTATCTTACTATAAAAAAAGCGCAAGCTTCTGGAATAATGCTTTTGTAGATTCGGTATATGGCGGCACGATGCTATCAGCAACGCTAACCGGTAAGATTGATCGAGGGGATAAAGCCGTGCGTACTAAAACATCCTATCATGCCCTTGAACATGCCCTGTTGAATTATTTATATCTAAACTTATGGGTTACGCATCAGCCGGTTACCTTATATTTCAATTCAGATTCTCAAAGCGATTCTCGTCCCCTCTGCCCTTTGCCAATATCAGATCAGCATGCAATCATACAGTCAATAACAGTTGGCGGCCATGTTTATAAAATAAAACCTAAGAGAGCTGACCGTTGTATTGATCTGCCTGCTGGAGCTCATGGAAAAATCAAAGTCACGATTCAATAAATCGAACAATATGAGGACTTATTTTTTTATTATAGCAGTTGTATTCGGCTTTTTATCTCAGGGGAATGTCTTAGCGCAATCGCCAGACAGCACGCGAACGAACCGGCATTTCGATTTGATTTTATTCGGGAGAAACTTAAAAGCCAGCAAGTCGGCAGTTTGGCTGAAGACGAATCCCTGGCTATCTGACAAGTGGGAAAAACTGGAAAATGCTCATTCTCAAACCACTTCCGGATATAATTTATTGACATATCAGGATTTATCCGTTAACCGGTATCTAGGCCAGGATATCCGGGAGAATTATCTCTCGATCAAGATTCAAACCACAAAAGACGGGGCTTCCATATCTGCAATATATGTATTGCCGCATTCCAACAATTTTGATGTGCAAAAGCTATTTACCCTGATAAAGGAAGAGCCCATCAAGCTACAACAGCACAGTTTGGCTAATTATATCCGTCCGCGACCCTATCACTTACAGACCAATCAACCTTTTATCGAACATGTGGAAGCCCCGGTTCGTAATCTTAAACCAGGCGTACAAGAGGTCAAATGGCTGGATATTTTATTCAGCCATTAACAATTATTCGCGCAGAATTCTTAAATACAAAACCGGATCATCGGTTGGCGCGACTTCTACAAATAAAGTCCCCTTATCCAGCCATTGATGATTAGAAACCGTGGTGCTTTTGCCCGTCAGATAATCAATTTTTTGAATACGGATATTATTACCAGGCTTCAATCCATCAATCTTAACCTGAATTGGCTGACCAAAGGCTTTTATGCCGGGCAGGTTTAGCCATGATGCAATAAACAAATTGCTGCCCTGGGTAAAGACATAATTTTTAAAATAATACGGGGCGAAATAGTTAACTGCAGTAGTGTCCTGCGTCCGCATACCAAATCCCACTTTCACAGGCGATGGATAAACGCCCAGACTGTCGCCGGATGACAATTCATGAATGATCGTCTTCATCGCCTTGGAAGTTTGCGTGAGCGCAAGCGTATCCCCGGTTGTTGGTTTCAACATGTTTCGGGGATGATGTCCAACTGACATATGATACCAAAACACCTTGTATTGATCTCGCATCTGCCAGTCGTGCCTGATCGCCCAATGCAGTACTGGGATGGTATATCGCGCCACCCATTGCCCCAGCGGAGGATGTTCCCACCAGTCCAATGAGACAAAGCCTTGCATCCCGGCTTCCACTCCGGCAAAACCTTCTTCGGTATCCCAGGCGCCCTCCAGTTTCCCGGTTTTGATCCAGTTCTTATAGAGGTAATCGTAAAAGGCCATCATGTTATCCTCATTGGGATTTCCCTTCCGATCTACATCCCCATGAGTATAGTGAAAAGACAAAATATCCACCGATTTCCACGCGTCGTGATAACTTAACCACCGATTCATCGCCTCAATATTGGACTGTACGTTTTCGCTATGCTTGCGTGGACGATGATGAGGCGGCCAGGAATCCAGCGGCCACTCGGTAGTAAAAGAAAGTCCCACTACCTTTCGCCCATATTTATGAATAACCTCGGCGGCCGGTTTTAAAATGCGATCAACATATATTTTGTAGTTTTGGTCGCTATGTAAAAACCAATCGATATTAGGCTCATTCCAAACTTCGAAATACTGCACTTCAGGATGGCGCTTGACAACCGTTTCTATATAATCCTTCCATGCCGAAACCATTTCTTTTTTAGGCGGATATTTATTTTGATTATCTACGCCTTTTGGAGCGCTGGAAGCCCACGGTGAGATTTTCGATATTGTGAGCTTTAGCACTGTTAATTAGTTTAT
>Ga0102959_1000086_pt1 | contig 29523 bp, 30 predicted proteins | sample SalPonF2_B_D2_MG_FD_84520 | JGI IMG/M metagenome (GOLD analysis project Ga0102959, IMG submission 84520) | Salt pond soil microbial communities from South San Francisco under conditions of wetland restoration - Salt Pond MetaG SF2_B_D2_MG ...
CCCCGGTCGTGTCTCCGGGCTCCCCCGCATCGTCCTCGTCGCTCATCGTTCGGGCTGGACCCACTCGTCCATCTCGGCGGTCGCGCCCTCGGGAACGATGTCGGTGCCCTCGTGCACGCCTTCGAGCACCGCGTCGACGATGCGCTCGGGGTCAGTGCCGTCGAGGACGACGGTGCGCATCCGCGAGCGCTCGATGAGCTTCGCGGCGAGCAGGTCGACGGGGGCGGAGCTTCCGGCGGTCATCTCGACGCCGGCGATGACGTCGACGAGCTCGGCGGGCGAGAGCCGGTCGTAGCGCTCCGCGCTGGCGTCCTCGTTCGGGTCCGCGCTGAAGACGCCGGGCACGCTCGTCGCGTAGACCAGCAGGTCGGCGTCGGCGTACTCGGCGAGCGCGGCGCTCACGGCGTCGGTCGTCTGTCCGGCGACGACGCCGCCCATGACCGCCACGTCGCCGCGGCGCATGGCTTCGCCTGCGGCCTCGTAGGTCTCGGCGGGGCTGGCCGCGGCGTCCTCGCCGAGCGCCGCGATGAGCAGCCGGGCGTTGAGCCGCGTGACGGCGATGCCGAGGTCGTCCAGCCGGATCTCGTTCTCGCCGAGTTCGCGGGCCGTCTCGATGTACTCGCGCGCGACCGACCCGCCGCCGACGACCGCGCCGACCGACCAGCCGGCCGCGACGAGGCGCTCGATGGCCGCCGCGTGCGCCTCGACGCGCTCGGCTTCGAGGTCCGGGGCCAGGACGCTCCCGCCGATAGAAACCACGACTCTCATGCTATCGCCGAGTAGCCGGGTGGCGGTCTTAAGGGTTGTCACCTCCGGTCGTGGCGTCTCGGGCTGAGCTGTTTCGTCGACGCTCGCCGCCGTTTCCCTCTGCACTCCGAGCGGTCGAAATCCGGCGACTCGGGTCGGTTACATTTACTTACAACCGCTTACAAAGACTTACAACCGGGTGTGACCGCCTGTGGAGCGGCGGTCGACCCGCTCGGCTCGCCGCTCTCCGACCGTCGACTGTCGAAGGCCGAACGTGGGTTGGACTGGGAGGGCACGGGGGCTTTCGAGGTCGTCTCGTCCACCAGCTCGCTTGTTTCGGTCTTCTCTGAACAGTGCCCTTCTCGACGGGCGAAGGCTACAAGCCCGCGACGCCCCTTCGGTCACCCATGCAGGTACTCGGCATCGTCGCGCCCGAGGACACACGCACCCTCGCTGACCGCGTGGCCGACCGGCTGGCCGAGCGGGGGTCGGTCGGCGTGGTCCGAGACGGGGACGGCTCGGGGGACGAGACGCACCACGCGGACGACTCATCTACCCCACCCGCCGGCCGGACCGGCTACGACCTCGGCGAGGACGGCTGGCGGGCCTCGGGCCCGGACCTCTCCCTCCCGGACGCCCTCGACCGACTGGCCCGCGAGCACGAGTACGCGGTCGTCGCCGGCTTCCCGTCGGCGCGCATCCCGCGCCTCGTCGTGGGCGACGAGCCGTGCCGGGGCGAGGTGGTGTATCGCGCGCCGACCGCAGACGACGTGGACGTCGAGGCCGCCATCGACGCGCTCGCCGACGCCGAGCCGTACGAGACGCTGGGGTCGCTCGTCGCGAGGGTGAAACGCTCGCCCGAAGCGGAGCGGGCCGGGGCCATCGCCACGTTCATCGGGCGGGTCCGCGCGAGGGACGCCCCCGACGACGACCGGACCGAGCGGCTGGAGTTCGAGCGATACGAGGGCGTCGCCGAGAAGCGGCTGGCGACCATCCGCGGGGAGCTAGAGGCCCGCGACGGCGTCTTCGCGGTCCGGATGCACCACCGGACGGGCGTCATCGACTACGGCGATGACATCGTCTTCGTGGTGGTGCTGGCCGGCCACCGCGAGGAGGCGTTCCGGGCCGTCGAGGACGGCATCAACCGCCTCAAGGCGGAGGTCCCCATCTTCAAGAAGGAGGTCACCGACGCCGAGGAGTTCTGGGTACACGAGCGCCCCTGAAACGCGTGAAATCGGGCGGTATTGGGTTGTTCGCGACCGGATATCGGTGGATGAAACGCCCGGTCGACGCACATTCAAATCTTCAATATAGACTGGGAAATAATAACTCTACATCGGCTTTAAAACGTCTACTCGCGTCTCGAAGCGTTGTGAAACCACGCCAGTTCGGCCGTCTTCCCTGAAAGCGGTCGAAACCACCCTAACGTTCACCCCTTTATAACACCCCCCGAGTCCGTAGAGTCTATCGAGGCCAAGACCCATGAGCGCAACTGCGACGCCCTCCACGGAAAGCAAAGAAAGCCGACTCAAACAGTACCTGCGGGAGAAGGCCGCCGACGGCGAGATGTACTTCAAGAGCAAGTTCATCGCCGACGAGGTCGGCCTCTCGCCGAAGGAGATCGGCGCGCTGATGGTGAAACTCACGGACTCGGCGTCGGACCTCGAGATCGAGAAGTGGTCCTACACGAGTGCGACCACGTGGCGCGTGACCACGGCGTAGACCTACCCAAGTACTCCGTACCGCACCCGCCTGCGCTTTTCCGCCGCCTGTTTCCTCGCGGCCCGCTTCGACGTCGAGAAGCGGTGGCTCCCGTTCGACAGACCGGTTTCCCGCGTTCTGACTGACCGGTTTCCCGCGTTCGACCGACTTACCTCCGCCCGCTCCCGAGTCCGTCGCTCCCACGGTGTCGCCAGAGGCGGTAGCCCGTCTCCCGGAGCATCGGCTTCGAAGCCTCTTTGTCGCCGGTGTTCGTCGTCCCCGCCTGTGTCGCTCGTCTCGGCCCTGACGACGGCGGTCCTTCCCGTCGTCGCCATCGTCGTCGTCGGCTTCGTGCTGGGGCGGGTCCGGGACGTCGACGTCGACCCCCTCTCGGCGGTCACCATCTACGTCCTGGCGCCCGCGCTCGTCTTCTCCAGCCTGGCGAGCTCGTCGCTCGGCGGCGCCGGCCTCGCCCGGATCGCCGCCGGGGTCTTTGCGTTCACACTCGGGATGGTCGCCATCGCCGAGCTGGTCGCCCGCGCCACCGGCACCGGGGAGCCCATCCGCGGCGCGCTCGTCCTGACGAGCACCTTCCCCAACGCCGGTAACTACGGCATCCCGCTGTCCGCGTTCGCGTTCGGCGCGGTCGGCCGGAGCACCGCCGTCGTCTTCCTCGCCTTCCAGGCCATCCTGATGTACACAGTCGGCGTCTACGTCGCCTCCCGGGGCCAGGCGGGATCGACCGCCGGGGCGGTCCGCGAGGTGTTCCGGCTGCCGCTCGTCTACGCCGTCGCTGTCGCCCTCCTGGCGCGGTGGCTCGGCGTCGTGCCCCCCGTCGACGGGACGGTCATGCGGACCATCACCCTCACCGGCGACGCCGCCATCCCGATAATGCTCCTGCTGCTCGGCATCCAGCTCGCGAGGACGAACTACGGCGCGGCGCTCGCCGAGGTGGGCACGGCGACCGTCCTCAAGCTCGTCGTCGCGCCCCTGGTCGCGCTCGGTCTGGTCACCGTCCTCGGGTTCGCCGACGTGACGGTCGCCCGCGTGTTCGTCCTCGAGTGTGCGACGCCGGCGGCCGTCACGCCGCTGATCCTCACCATCGAGTTCGCCGGCGACCGGTCGACGGGACCGTCGGCCCCGGAGTTCGTCGGCGCGGCCGTCATGGTCACGACCGCGTTGAGCGTCCCGGTGCTGACGGTACTCGTCGCGGTGCTCCAGTCCGGGATTGTGCTCTGACGGTCGCGGGTGCTCCAGACGGTGGTCTCGGCGTACGGTACGGGGGGTAGTGTTCAGATTAGCCGAGTATCACGGAGCAGTCGCTCCGGCTGTCCTCGAAAGCCCCCTCGCGCTCGCGTCGCCGGGCGGCACAGCCGCTCGGCTGACAGCGATTCCTCCGGAATCGCCCTGGCTGCGAACCGCGCTGCGCGCGCCGCTCGCCTCCGGCTCGCTGCGGTGTTGCGGGCTCTCGCTCCGCGACCGCTCGGGCTGGCGAGACTGCGCGTCTCGCTGCACCCCGCTCACCGCGTCGCGGCTCGCGGGGACCCCGTTCGGATTCCCACCCATGCCGCCTGGAGACCCGGCATCCGCGTATCTGAACACTGCCGGTACGGGGTAACTCCGCGTATCTGAACACTGCCGGTACGGGGTAACTCCGCGTATCTGAACACTGCCGGTACGGGGTAACTGTACACTTAAACGCGTGGGGCCACAACCAGTAGACGAATGTCTGCAGAGACGCCCGACGCCGCCCCCTCTCCAGATGGTCTCGGGTCAGTGTTCCAGGTCTACGAGGTGCGTCGCAACGGCGACCGCCTGCTCTACTTCGGCGATCCGCTCGTCAACCGGGAGGAGCTGATGCGCATCGTCTGGCCGCGGTTCCACCAGGCCGGCTACGAGGTCTCGCTGACCCACAAGACCGGCGAGTTCGTCCTCGTCGCGGAGCCCAACGAGACCGGCATCGACGGCATCCCGTGGACGAACGTGCTGCTCGCCGTGGCGACCGTCTTCTCGACGCTGTTCGCCGGGGCCTCCTGGTACTACGTCTCCGACCCCCTCTCCCCGGAGATCCTGCGGGCCGTGCCGTTCACGCTGGCCGTGATGGGCGTCCTCGGGACGCACGAGCTCGGCCACTACGTGATGAGCCGCTACCACGACGTGGACGCGACGCTCCCGTACTTCATCCCCATCCCGACGCTCATCGGGACGATGGGCGCGGTCATCCGGATGAAGGGCCAGATTCCCGACCGGAAGGCCCTCTTCGACATCGGCGTCGCCGGCCCTATCGCCGGCCTGGTCGCCACCGTCGTCGTCACGGCGGTCGGCCTGCTGTTGCCCCCGGTCCACGTCCCCCCGGACCTGCTCTCGGGCCCGAACGTCATCGCGGTCCAGTTCGGCTACCCGCCGCTCCTGCGCGGCATGGCGTGGGTCCTCGGCCAGCCGCTCTCCTACCAGGACCCGTCGCTCGCGGTCAACCCGGTCGTCATCGGCGGCTGGGTGGGGATGTTCATCACCTTCCTCAACCTGCTCCCGGTCGGGCAGCTCGACGGCGGGCACGTCCTGCGCTCCATCGTCGGCCCGGCCCAGGAGCGCATCGCCGCCGTCTTCCCGGCCGTCCTCTTCGGGCTCGCGGGCTATCTCTACTTCTTCCGAAACGTCGGCTCGGCCGTCTCCATCTGGGTGTTCTGGGGCCTGCTCGCCGGGGTCTTCGCATTCATGGGCTCCGCGAAACCGATCGCCGACGAGCCGCTCGACCGGCGCCGTATCGCCGTCGGCATCGCCACCTTCCTCGTCGGGTTGCTCTGTTTCACACCGGTCCCCATCCAGATCATGACGCCGGGCTGACGCCGACGCGGAATCGCTCGCCGCGTCTCCGGGCGCTCGTCTGCCAGCGCCTCGCACTCACGCCCCGTGCGTGTACCCCCGGTCGGGCATCGGCTCGCCGTCGAGTTCGACGCCCGCCCCTGTCACCTCGCCGACGACCGTGACGGGGGTCGGCGAGGCGTCGCGGGCGGCGGCCACGTCGTCGGTCGTGAACACGAGCTCGAAGTCCTCGCCGAAGAAGAGGCCCAGTTCGCGCACGCCCGCCTCGTCGTCGGCGACCCGGTGGACGGCCTCGTCTATCGGGACGTCGTCGCCCCGCACGGCGAACCCGCAGTCGCTCGCCTCGGCGAGCTGGTGGAGCGAGCGGGCCAGCCCGTCGCTCGAGTCCATCATCGCCGTCGCGTGCGGGGCGAGCGCCCGCCCCGCGGCCACCCGGGGCACGAACTGGAAGAGGGCGTTCGCCCGGGTCGCGTCGCCACGCTCGAACAGCCGGACGGCCGCGGCGCTCCGCCCGAGCGTGCCGGTCACGCAGAGTGTCTCGCCCGGCGATGCCTCGCTTCGGCTGACCGGCGCGTCGGTCTCGCCGAGCGCCGTCGTCGCGACCGTGAACTCCCGGTGGGTGTCCAGGTCGCCGCCGACGTACCGTGCGCCGACACGCTCGCAGACGGCGGTCGCTCCGTCGAGGAAGGCATCGAGTTCGGCCGACTCGAAGGTCGGGGCGGCGTAGACCGCGACGGCGGCGGTCGCGCGGGCACCCATCGCCGCGACGTCCGAGAGCGACGCGCCCACGGCCCGCCAGCCGGCGGTGTACCGGGTCGTGCCCGACGGGAAGTCCGTCGCCTCGTGGAGCATGTCGGTCGAGACGACCGTCCCGTCGACGACCGCCGCGTCGTCGTCCGCGTCGCCGACAGTCCCCGCGATCAACCGGAGCGCCGCCCGTTCGTCCATGGCCGGGAATGCGCCGGCCGCGGCAAAAACCGCTCGGTTCCGGGAGGGTTTTAGGTCCACCCCGCCGACGGGCCCGACCTCGAGGGCGAGTCCTTCCTGGTCCGCGAGGCCAGCGAGGTGTCCGACGACCACCGGCGGGCGCTCGTCGAGGTGGGCGGCGACCCCCCGGACGACAGCGGCGTCCTGACCGTGCTCCGGACCGGGGAGCTGGTCGTCGTCGACGACATGCAGACCGACTCCCTGGTCCCGGAACAGGTCCGCGAGGTCGCCGTCGCGCTCGGTCTCTCCTCGGCGACGCTCCACTACCACCTGCGACGCGCCCACCGGCAGCTGCTGGCGACGTTCTTCGACGACGCCTCGACCTGAGCGACGTTCCCGCTTCCGACGGGGCCCGGTCGAACCCTTCTAGGTACCTAGAGTCAACGTTTGTTGGCGACGGCCTCCCACCTGAAACTGCCCCCTCGGGGGACGGGGCACTCGGGAACGGGACACTGGGGGACGGGACACTCGCGTCGAGTCGATTCAAGGGGGTGGTGGAAGGGTGCTCTCCAGTGCGGTTCTTTGGCTCGTTCTTTCGCGCGATTTGCTCGCGAGCGGCGCGACTGTGAGTCCTCTCGGCGGCTGCCTCGACAGCCGCCGAGAGCGCCGACCCCGGTCGATCGGTCGCCGGCGTTCGTCCCGTCGTCGGGAACTCCGGTGGTTTTACGCCAGGGCCTCTCGTTGCCCGGCACGATGGACGTGGACATCCGGGGCATCGTCGTCGGGTTCGTCGCCGCCGCCGTGGTGCTGGCCGCCCTGGTCTGGTTCGTCGGCGTCGACGAGATCGTGGCGACGTTCGCGCTCCTCGACGCGCGCTACGTGGCGCTCATCGCCCTCGTTGGGCTCCTCTGGCTTCTCGCCTGGGCGATGGCGCTGCGCACGGTGCTGGCCGCCCTCGGCGTCCACGCGCGCGCCGTGCCGTCGTTTCTCCTCTTCGCGGCGTCCACCTTCGCCAACAACGTGACGCCGTTCGGGCAGGCGGGCGGCGAACCGTTCAGCGCGCTGGTCATCGCGCGGGCGACCGGTTCCGAGTACGAGCGCTCGCTCGCGGCCGTGGCCAGCGTGGACTCGCTCAACTTCGTGCCCTCCATCGCCCTGGCACTCGTCGGCCTGGTCTACTACCTCGCCGTCTTCACCGTCCGGGACGGCGTCCTCTCGATCCTGGCGCTCGTGGTGGCGCTCGCGATCGGCGTCCCCGTCGCCGCCTGGTTCCTCTGGCAGAGACGGGAGGCGGTCGAGTCGGGACTGGCCGGGGTCATCGTCTTCGTGCTGCGGCCGTTCGGGCGGGTCATCCCGCGGTTCCGGTCCATTCGACGGGAGGCTGTCAAGCACCGGGTCGCCGCCTTCTTCCACTCGATAGAGCGCGTCGCGTCGAACCGCCGGAAGCTCCTCGTCGCGCTCTCCTTCTCGGCGCTCGGCTGGCTGCTGATGTGCCTGGCGCTCTGGCTGTCGCTTTTCGCGCTCGGCGACGCCGTGCCGGTCGCGGCCGTGCTCATCGCCGTCCCCGTCGGGACCATCGCCAGCGTGACGCCCCTGCCGGGGGGCCTCGGGGGCGTCGAGTTCGCGCTCGTCCTGCTCATCGTGCCGACGACCGGCGTCTCTCCGGCGACGGCGGGCGCCGCCGCGCTCATCTACCGCGGCGCGACCTACTGGCTGCCCACGGTGGTGGGCGCCGGCGCGCTCGCGTCGCTCCAGGGACTGTCCGTCACCGACAGAAGACGACGGCTTTAAACGTCGGCGTGGAGCAGTGTACCGTATGGTAACCCTCTACGACGTTCCGGCGGGCGCGCTCATCGACGCGCTCGCCGCGGAACTGGCCGAGCGAGACGGCATCGAGGCACCCGAGTGGGCCGAGTACGCCAAGACCGGCGTCGACCGGGAGCTCCCGCCCGAGCAGGCGGACTTCTGGGCGCGACGGTGTGCCAGCGCCCTCCGGAAGGTCGCGGTGAACGGACCGGTCGGCGTCGGCAGCCTCCGCGCCGAGTACGGCGGCACCAAGCGCGGGACGGACCGCTACCAGGTCGCCCCCGACCGCAAGGTCGACGCCAGCGGAAGCGTCATCCGGACGGCACTCCAGCAGCTCACCGAGGAGGGCCTCGTCGAGACCGAGGGCAGCGCCGGACGGGTCGTCACCGACGAGGGCCGGAGCCTGCTCGACTCCGTCGCCGGCGACGTCCTCTCGGAGCTCGACCGCCCCGAACTCGAGCGCTACGCGTAGGTCGATAGCTCCCCTCGCTTCGCCGGACGCCGCGGCGAACGTCAGGGACTCCGTAACGGTTTTGCATACGCCGTGAATACGTCCATACAGAAATGAGCAACAGCCCCGACGACGAACGACTGGAGGAGCTTCGCCGGCAGAAGATGGAGGAGCTGCGAGAGCAGCAGGGCGGCGGCGGTGGGTCCGAGGAGGCCCAGCGCCAGGCCCAACAGCAGGCCGAAGCGCAGAAGCAGGCGCTGCTCCGCCAGCACCTGACCGACGGCGCGCGAAAGCGGCTGAACTCCGTGCGGATGAGCAAGCCGGAGTTCGCCGACCAGGCCGAGAGACAGATCCTCGCGCTCGCCCAGAGCGGCCGCATCCAGGGCAAGATCGACGAAGACCAGATGCGCGAGATCCTCAAGGAACTCACGCCCGAGAAGACGAGCTTCAACATCCGCCGGCGCTGATGCGGCTCGGGCTGCTCTACAGCGGCGGGAAGGACTCGACGCTCGCCGCGCTGCTTCTCGACGATTTCTACGACGTCACGCTCGTGACCGCCACGTTCGGGCTGACCGACGACTGGGAGTACGCGAGCGAGACGGCCGAGGCCACCGGCTTCCCGTTCGAGCGCGTGACCCTCGACCGCGACGTCGGCGAGGCGGCCGTCGACCGCATGGTCGAGGACGGCTTCCCCCGGAACGGCATCCAGCGGGTCCACCAGCACGCCATCGAGACGGTCGCGGCGCTGGACTTCGAGGCCATCGCCGACGGCACCCGCCGGGACGACCGGGTGCCGACGGTCTCGCGCGCCCAGGCCCAGAGCTTAGAGGACCGCCACGACGTCGACTACATCGCGCCGCTCTCGGGGTTCGGCCGCCGCGCGGTCGACCGCCTCGTCAACCAGCGGCTCACGGTCGAGGCCGGCCCGAGCGAGGAGGTCCCGCGGGCCGACTACGAGGGCGAACTCCGGGCGCTGCTCGAAGAGCGGTACGGCGAGGAGGCGGTGGGCGAGGTGTTCCCCGCCCACGTCCAGACCCACGTCACCGGCCTCCGGTGAGTCGGCCAGGTCGGGCTGTCCGACCGACCAGCGGCCAGCCGACGCGCAGAGCGAGGAGCCGGGGCCGAACGAAAGCTTTCAATGCGCCCTGGGCCAACTCCGCGGTATGTACGACCGCATCAAGGGGTTCCGGGACTTCTATCCGCCGGAGATGGCGGCCCGACGCGCCATGTTCGACGCCGCGGAGGAGACCGCGCGCCGGTACGGCTTCCGGGAGATCGGCACGCCGGCCCTGGAGCGCACCGAGATGTACGTGGACAAGAGCGGCGAGGGCATCGTCGAGGAGCTCTACAGCTTCGTCGACCAGGGCGGGCGCGACGTCGCGCTCACCCCCGAACTCACGCCGACGGTCGCCCGGATGGTCGTCGCCCGGCAGCAGGCGCTCGCCAAGCCCATCAAGTGGTTCTCGACCCGCCCGTTCTGGCGGTACGAGCAGGTCCAGCAGGGCCGCTACCGCGAGTTCTACCAGACGAACGTGGACATCTTCGGCTCCGCCGACCCGACCGCCGACGCCGAGATACTGGCCTACGCCGCCGACGCGCTGACAGCCATGGGGCTGACCGGCGACGACTTCGAGTTCCGCGTCTCCCACCGCGACATCCTCTCCGGCCTGCTCGCGTCGTTCGAGGGCGACGTGGACGTGCGCACGGCCATCCGCGCGGTGGACAAGAGCGAGAAGATAGCCACCGCGGAGTACCACGACCTGCTCGTGGCGGCGGGCCTCGGACGCGACCAGGCCCGGCAGTTCGACGACCTGCTGGCGCTCGGCGAGGGTGACCTGGCCGAACTCGTCGACTTCGCCGGCACCGACCGCGTCGAGCGCGCGGTCGGGAACCTCCAGGCGGTCCTCGACGCGGTGGCCGACTTCGGCGCGCGCGAGTTCTGCACGCTCTCGCTGGAGACGGCCCGCGGGCTGGACTACTACACCGGCACCGTCTTCGAGTGCTTCGACACCACGGGCGCGGTCACGCGCTCGGCGTTCGGCGGCGGGCGCTACGACGACCTCATCGAGAGCTTCGGCGGCCAGCCCACGCCGGCGGTCGGCGTGGCGCTCGGTGCGGCCCCGCTGGAACTCCTCCTCGAACGGGCGGGCGTACGGCCCGAGGGCGACCCGGTCACCGACTACTACCTCCTCCAGGTCGGCGACACGCGCCCGGTGGCCGCCCGCGTCGCCCGCGACCTGCGCGAGCGCGGCAACGTCGTCGAGACGGACGTCTCGGGCCGGAGCTTCGGCTCGCAGATGAGCTACGCGGACTCCATCGGCGCCGAGACGGTGGTCATCGTCGGCGAGCGCGACCTGGAGAACGGCGAGCTGACGGTCAAGGACATGACCTCCGGCGAGCAGGTCCAAGTGCCCGTCGACGCCTTCCCCGGCGAGCTCGACGCGCCGACGCTGGGCGACTTCGAGTGATGGGTCGGTAGTTGGGGTTCCTTGCGGATTCGGACTTTCGCTTTCCACCGATGTCGACGAGAGCCGACCCGGCGTCGGGTGGGATTGAAAGGGGCCGGCGGCTCGGCGTCTCTGCGAGCGACCATCGGGAGCGAGCGGATGGCTCGGAAGACGAGTCCTGCGAGTCTTCCGGAGAACTCCGACGACGCAAGCACCGCAGCGAAGCGAGGAGCGTGGTTCGAGAGAGCGAAGCTCTCTCGTCATCACGAAAGAGGCCTGAGGCCTCTTTCGAACGACAGCGAGTCGCGGGAGCCGAGCCGCCGGGGGCTTTCGAGGTGTTCGCGGAGGCCGTGTCGTAGACGGAGTGAAATCAGCAATCCCCCACCCCACTGACCCGGAACGCTAACTACCGCGGTCCCCAACACCGGGGCGTGCGCGCGTTCCGCCTCGCCTACGACGGTCGCCCCTACCACGGGTTCCAGCGCCAGCCTGCCGTTCCCACAGTAGAAGGAACCCTGCTCGACGCGCTCCGCGACCTCGGCGTCCTCGACGGAGACGAGGACACGCCGCCGGGCTACGCCGCCGCCGGTCGGACCGACGCGGGCGTCTCGGCGGTCGCGCAGACGGTCGCCTTCGAGTGCCCGGACTGGTGTACCCCCCGGGCGCTCAACAGCGCGCTCCCGGCGAGCGCCCGGGTCTGGGCCGCCGTCGACGCGTCGGCCGACTTCCACGCGACGCACCACGCCCGCTTCCGCGAGTACACCTACCACCTGTACGCCCCCTCGTCGCAACGGGAATCAGCGGCCCCCTTCTCCGACGACCGCGCCCGCGAGGCGCTCGACGGGCTCTGCGGTCGCCACGACTTCTACAATCTCACACCCGACGACGAAGGCACCGTCCGGGAGCTCAGCGGCTCGCTCGAACGCGACGGCGACTACCTCGTCGTCACGCTCCGGGCCGGCGGCTTCGCCCGGGAACTCGTCCGGCGGGTCGTCTCGCTGGTCCACGCCGTCGGGACCGGCGACGCCCCCCGCTCGAAGGTGGCGACCGTCCTCGGCCCCGACCCCGTCGACGGGCCGGAGGGAGTCGCCCCCGCGCCGGCCTACCCGCTCGTCCTGACCGATGTGGGCTACGACCTCGACTTCTCGGTGGACGCCGACGCCGCCGCGAGCGCCCGCGAGGTGTTCGCCGACCGGCGCGTCGAGTGGGCGACCCGCTCGCGCGTCGCGGCGGAGATCCTGTCTGGCATCGACGTGTCGTAGCGGGGGGCGGATTCGTCGCGTTCCGGTGGCCCGAGACGTCCAGGCGGCTCGTCGCGTCCCTCCAGTGTCGTCTGTTCTCCGCCCCCTCGCTGGCCCCCGCTCGGCGCTAACCACCAACCACCGCTGACCGCCACTCGTCAATCGCCAACCGAGAACAGCCGACCGCCGCCGGCGACCGCCGACCACCGGTCCGACGGTCGAGTTCACCCGAGAACGGGGACTTACAGATAATTACAAAACTTACAAACACTTACAATCCCCTCCACGTCCCGCAAATCGGCCTGCAGGAACCGACCCGGTCGTCACGTCGCCGCTACTTCCAGTCGGCGGGCCAGATGTCCGCGGCCCGCATCCCCTGCTCGAACTGCTCGCCCTGCAGGCGCTCGCGGAGGTCGCTCGCTTGCACGCGGGGGATGCGCTCGACGTCTGCGAGTTCGGCGACCAGGAGCGCCGCGAGCATGGCGTGCTCGCGGACGTTCCGGCTGTCGGCCTTATCGCGGGTGTCGGCGTGGGTGTGGCCCCAGCCGCGGCCGCGCTCCGGGGTCTCGCTGTGGAGCTGGACGGCCGGCACGCCCTCCCTGAGGAACGGCCAGTGGTCGCTGAACGGGTGGACGTGCTCCTCGATGGGGAGGGGGCGGTCGGTCCGCTCCGCGACGCGCTCGACGAGGGGGGCGATGGTCTCCTCCGAGCCGTGCGTGAACGTCCGTAGCGTGCGGTAGCGGCCCGCACCGTCGACGTTGACGACGGCCTTCACGCGGTCGAGGTCGAGGTGGTCGGCGAGCGCCGCCGAGCCGAGCAGGCCGATCTCCTCGCTGCCGACGCCGGCGACGCGGACGCGGCAGTCGAGGTCGGCCCGGTCGAGCATCCGGGCCATGGTCGTCACGACCGCGACGCCGCAGCCGTTGTCCAGCGCCCCCTCCGCGATGTCGTGGGCGTCGAGGTGGGCGAGTACGACGACCTCGTCGCCGGCCGCCGGGCCGAAGACGCCGTGGACGTTGTGGCTGACGCCGGGTTCGGTGCTGGCGTCGACCCGGACGGTGGCGACGCCGTCCCGGGCGGCGTAGTCGACCAGCCACTCGCCGGTCTCCTTGCTCACGCCGACGCCGGGGACGGCGACCTCATGGTTGAACGCCAGCGAGCCCGTCGGCGGGAGCTGTCCGGGCACGTGGTTCCGGAAGACGAACGCCTCGGCCCCGGCAGCCGCCGCGTGGCCGAACTTCTCCATCCGGTGGAGGAAGCGGCCGTACTCCGCGGGGGTCGTGGTGCTGGCCACGGCGATGGCCCCCCGGAGGTCGGCGGCGTCGAGCTCCTCGGGCGTCCCGTAGCCCACGTCGACCAGCGGGGCGCGCACGTCGCCGCCCGGCGAGTAGGGGAGCGCGATGGTGTCGAAGCTGCGCCGGACCGGCTCGACGACGCCGAGTTCGGCGCTACCCCGGCGCCAGGTCCGGACGTCGAATGCGTCGACTGTCACGTCCCGCGCGCCGGCGTCCCGGAGCGTCTCGGCGACGAGCTCGGCGGCGCGGTGCTCGCCGGGGTGACCCCCCATCCGGTTCTCGATCTCCGTCAGGCGGGTGAGAAAGGCCCCCGCCTCCCGGTCGGTCCAACCACTACCCAGTGCGTCCGCCGGCACGTCCATGTCGGGTCGTGTGAGCCCGGGCGGCAAAAAGGCCCCGTCGCGGTCGCGACCCGACCAGACGCTCGGGGACGTGGTCGGTGGGGACGGCGGCGCCGCGACCCAACTCACCCCGACCCGGCCCGGGCCAGCCGGCGAACGGAGACGGCTACCGTCAACGTTTAACTGAGAAGATACGAACTGGTTCGTATGAGCTCCGTCCCCGAGCGAAGCGAGATAGACTCCGAGTACAAGTGGGACCTCGAGAGCATCTTCGAGACCGAGGCGGCGTGGGAGGCCGCCTACGAGGAGACCGAGGCGCGACTCGACGAGATCCGGGCCTACGAGGGACGGGCCACCGAGGACGGCGAGACGCTCTACGAGCTGCTCGAGCTGGTCTCCGAGGTGCTCCGCGAGGTGTCGATGGTCACGACGTACGCACAGCACCGCCGCGACCAGGACTCCCGGGACCAGAACTCCCAGGCGCTGGCCAGCCGGGCGTCGACGCTCGCCTCGCGGGCGTCGAGTGCCACCAGCTTCATCGAGCCGGCCATCCAGTCGCTCGAAACCGAGGAGCTCGAGTCCATGCTCGCGGAGACCCCCGCCCTGGAGAAGTACGACCACTACCTCGACGACATCCACCGGCTCCGGGCGCACACGCGCACGGCGGAGATCGAGAACGTCCTCGCGGAGCTCTCCGAGGTGACGGGCACGGCCAGCGACATCTACGCCATGCTCACCAACGCCGACATGAGCTTCCCCGAGGTCGAGGGCCTCGACGGCGAGCCGGTCGAGGTGACCCAGGCGAACTTCACCCAGCTCCAGCGCCGATCCGACCGCGAGTTCCGCCGCCGCGTCTACGAGGTCTTCTACGACGAGTTCGGGAGCCTTCGCAACACCATCGCCACGGCCTACAAGAACAGCGTCCGGGCGGACGTCCAGATCGCGCACATTCGCAACTACGAGACGGCCCGCCAGGCCGCCATGGACGGCCCGAACGTCCCCGTCGAGGTGTACGACAACCTCGTCTCGACCGTCCGCGAGAACCTCGGGAGCCTAAGGCGCCACGCCGAGCTGAAACGCCGCCACCTCGGCGTCGAGGACCTCCACATGTGGGACCTCTACATGCCCCTGGCCGACGGGGAGGAGCCGGAGATCCCCTACGAGGAGGCCAGGGAGTACGTCGTCGAGGCGGTCGCCCCGCTCGGCGAGGAGTACCAGTCGCGGCTCGCCGAGGGCCTGGAGTCCCGCTGGGTCGACGTCTACGAGAACCGCGGGAAGCGCTCGGGCGCGTACAGCGGCGGAGCCTACGACTCCCAGCCGTTCATCCTGATGAACTACCAGGACGACGTCGAGTCGATGTACACGCTCGCCCACGAGCTCGGCCACTCGCTGCACTCCCAGTTCACCAAGGAGCACCAGCCCTACGTCTACAGCAACTACGAGATCTTCGTCGCCGAGGTGGCGAGCACCGTCAACGAGGTCCTGCTGACCCGGTACCTGCTCGACACCATCGAAGAGGAGCGCCTCCGTCGATTCGTGCTCGACCAGTCCATCGAGCGGTTCCGCTCGACGCTGTTCCGCCAGACCATGTTCGCGGACTTCGAGCACCGGACCCACCGGGTCGTCGAGGACGGCGATGCGCTGACCGCCGACCGCCTGGACGGCATCTACGGCGACCTCAAGTCGGAGTTCTACGCCGACGCGGTCACCGACGACCGCATCGCCCGCGAGTGGTCCCGCATCCCCCACTTCTACTCGGCGTACTACGTCTACCAGTACAGCACCGGCATCAGCGCGGCCATCTCGCTCGTCGACGACATCCTCTCCGGCGACGACGACGCGGCGGACCGGTACGTCGAGTTCCTCAAGCGCGGCTCCCGGACCTACCCCATCGAACTCCTCTCGGACGCGGGCGTGGACATGGCCTCGCCCGTGCCCATCGAGGGCGCCATCGACCTCTACGACGACTACCTCGACGAGATCGAGGCGCTGCTCTGAGCGGCGTCCGCAGACCCCGACGAACCCGGTCGCCCCCCGGAACTGGCGGGCTTCGGGTCCCACTCAAGAACCCGTCGATGTTGGTCCTACCCAAAGGAACTTTTAAGCACAAACCGTACAAGCAAATAATAGATGTCACACAGCCCCTCGCTGCCCGATAGACCGACCCTCGACCTCGACCCGGAGCTCGGGCCGTCCGAGCGGCTCTCTGCGCTCAAGAAACACTACGCCGAGATTCTGGACGTCCACGAGCAGCTCTCGAAGCACCTCGAGACCATCCAGGAGCGTCGCGCCGACCTCCGCGAGGAGGCAGACCAGCTCCAGCGGGAGAACGAGACGCTCAAGACCGCCTCGCTGTACGTCGCCACCATCGAGGACCTCTCCGACGACGGGGCCGTCATCAAGCAGCACGGCAACAACCAGGAGGTCCTCACCGACGTCTCCCCGCGGCTCCGCGAGCGCCTGGAGGCCGGCGACCGGGTCGCAATCAACGACTCCTTCGCCATCCAGACCATCCTCGACGTGGAGACCGACGCCCGGGCGCAGGCGATGCAGGTCGAGGAGTCGCCGGCCGTCTGCTACGACGACATCGGCGGGCTGACCGAGGAGCTCCGCGACGTGCGCGAGACGGTCGAGGACCCGCTCGTCAACCCGGAGCAGTTCGCGGCGGTCGGCATCGAACCCCCGAGCGGCGTCCTGCTCTACGGCCCGCCGGGCACGGGCAAGACGATGATGGCCAAGGCCGTCGCCAACGAGACCGACGCCACGTTCATCAAGATGGCCGGCTCGGAGCTGGTGCGGAAGTTCATCGGCGAGGGCTCCCGGCTGGTGCGCGACCTCTTCGAGCTGGCCGAGAAGAAGGAGCCCGCCATCATCTTCATCGACGAGATCGACGCCATCGCCGCGAAGCGCACCGACTCGAAGACCTCGGGCGACGCCGAGGTCCAGCGCACGATGATGCAGCTGCTCTCGGAGATGGACGGCTTCGAGACCAGGGGCAACGTGCGCATCATCGCGGCGACCAACCGCTTCGACATGCTCGACCGCGCCATCCTCCGGCCGGGCCGCTTCGACCGCCTCATCGATGTGCCGTCCCCGGACCAGACCGCCCGCGAGAAGATCCTCAGCATCCACACCCGGGAGATGAACGTCGTCGAGAGCATCGACTTCGAGCGCCTGGCCGCGAGGACCGAGTCGTTCAGCGGGGCCCAGCTCGCGAGCCTGACGACCGAGGCGGGCATGTTCGCCATCCGCGACGAGCGCGACACCGTCCGCATGGCGGACTTCGAGGACGCCTACGAGAAGCTCGCCGGGACGGACGAGGACGTGCCGCCGTACTCGGTCTACATCCAGTAAGCGACGCGGGGCTCACTTCTGCGGTACATTGTCGGTCGCGAGAACTGTTCGATTCGCCAGTCGCGACTGGACCGCCCCGGTGAAGCCGTGCCGACCCACCCGGCCGAATCAGAAGCCATTACGGCGCGGCGCTCCTCCTGGCGACCATGAATCCGATCCGCGTCGTCAGCGGGACCGGGACGGGTCCCACGGCGACCGCCTCCTACGACGCCGCGCTCGCCGACGCGAACGTCCACAACTACAACCTTGTCCGGGTCTCCTCGGTCGTCCCGCCGGGCGCGACGGTCGAACGCGTCGGCACCGCGCCCGACCTGGGGCCGGTCGGCGAGCGACTCACCGTCGTCGAGGCGCGGGCGACCGCCCCCGGCCCCTGCACGCCGGCGGCCAGCCTCGGCTGGGTCCAGAGCGACGCGGGCGGCGTCTTCTACGAGGCCGACGGCGAGTCCGTAGCGGAGGTAGAACGCACTGTGTGTGAGGGGCTGGCCGCCGGTCGCGAACTCCGGGGGTGGGACTTCGGCGACGAGCGCGTCGAGACGGCGACGCGCTCGGCCGACGCCGGCTGCTACGCCACGGCGGTCGTCCTCGCGGTGTACGGCGACAGCGACCCGCTGCTGTAGGGAAGCCTTTTCAGTTGCGGGGTGCTATCCAGTTTGCATGAACGGGAACAACCCCTACGCGGGCCGGCACGACGTGGTCGCGGCGGGACACCGGATGGACGCCGACGTGCCGCGGCTGACGCCGGACCAGCGACGGTCGCTCAGCGAGGGGGTCGCCGCCATCGCCGCCCGGACCCGCGAGCTCCTGCCCGGGGAGTACGCCATCGGCTCGGAGATCACGAACGGGGTGCGCGGCCCGCAGGTGACGGTCGCGGTCCAGCCGCCCGTCGGCAACGCGGTCAGCGCGGGCTTCGAGCCGGAGGTCGACGGGGAGACCATCACCATCGAGGCCGAGGACCGCGAGGAGGTCGCCCGCGGACTGGCCGCGAGCGCCGCCCTCCAGGTCAAGCAGGCCATCGGCGACGACCTCACGCCGACCGCGCGGTGACCACGGTCGCCGGGGCCGGAGCGTCGTGACTGACTGGTGTGGGAGTCTTGGCTGGCTGGTGTGAAAGTCGCGAGCAACGGGTGTGAGAGTCGTGACTGGCAGGTGTGAGCGCACGACCGACGGAGAAGACAGGGTGGTACTGACTGCCCACCCGGGTAGCCAGCACCGCGCGATCTGGGGTTGAGACGGGGGGCCGGGGCCGTCGTGGTCCCATGGGGCTGGTCGGCGGTCCTACCCCCCGCGTCCAGCTACGTGTTCCGTTCACTTTAGTATGCGATTGCTAACCAGTTTGTTCGAGACGATCGAACGTGACGGTGGCGGAGGCTCGGTCCGTCCGCGTCGGGGCCGGCGCGGCGGCCCCGAGTAACCGCCGCCTACTGTCGGGCCAGACTCAGCCGCTCCAGACCGTCATCACCGGGTTCTCGCCCGTTTCAGACCGCCTGCACCGGGATCTTCGTCCCGCGCATCACCCGCTGGGTGACGCTGCCGAGGACGTGGCTGTCCGGGTCCAGGTAGCCGTGCTTGCCCATCACGACGAGGTCGATGCCGTTCTCGGCCACGTACTCGAGTATCTCCTCGTGGGTGATCCCCGAGGCGACGTCCGTCACGACGGGCACGCCCGCCGTCTCCGCCTGGTCGGCGAGGTCGGCGAGGACCTCCTCGCCCCGTCGGCGGAGCCGCGCTTTCGTCTCGCTGATGTCGTCCGGCGTCGCCGCGAAGCCCAGCTCGCCGGTGTTGATGACGTAGAGGCCGTGGAGCGTCGAATCGTTCTGGCTGGCCATCTCGATGGCCTGCCTGGTCGCCTTCTTTGCACCCCTGCTTCCGTCGGTCGGTATGAGTATGTGTTCGTACACGTTCTCCCCCGAGACGGACTACGACGTATCAGCTCTAAAGCGTGTGGGCCTACTTCCCCCAGAAGGGGTCCCGCTTCCGGAGCGTCTCCAGGTAGACAGAGAGCGCCTCGCGCTCGTCGGCCGGGATGTCCTCGGCGAGCTCCTGTTCTAGGATTTTGGCGTGCTTCTCGGGGAGTTCGACCCAGAGCTCGTCGCCCTCGTCTATCTGTCGGCCGACCGTCGGCCCCTCGATGGCGCAGCTGACCTGCTCGCCCGCCCGCGCCTCGTCGACGTCCTCGCCCTGGCTCTGGAGCCCCTGGACGGTGCCGACGCGCTTGGGCTCGTTCCCCTCGAACTTCGCCAGGTGGACGTTGCGCTTCACGGTGCCGGCCAGGACCTCGATGCCGACGACCGCCGGGTTCGACTGCCGGAAGACGTGGTCCTCGAGGATGCGGATGCGCGCCGGGCGGACGATGTTCGCGAAGATGGCCTCGCGCTGGCGGCGCTCGATGGTCTCGACGTAGCCCTCGTACTCCTCGACGAGGCGGTAGATGACGTCGCTCTCGAATATCTTGACCTCCTCCTCGGTGGCGCGACGGTAGGCCTCGTCCAGCACGTCGACGGTGAACGCCAGGATGACCCGCTGTTTCTCGTCGACGGTGCTCGCGACGCTCACGTCGCGGGGTGCGACGTCGCCGACCTCCGCGCGCATGATGGGGATCTCGGCCTCCTGGAGGGCGTTCGAGAGCGCCTCCAGGCTCCCGAGCGTGTCGGCCTTGACGACGAGGCCCTCCTCCTCGGTCTCGACTTCGACCTCGGCGATCTCGGCGCGGACCTCGGCGACCACGTCCTCGACGGGGCGGTCGCCCACGACGCGGACCGGCGCGCCCGCCATCGCGTCGTCCAGGTCCGGTGCGGCGATCTTCACGCCGGTCGCCGCCGACACCGAGTCGAAGCTCTCGAAGCGCTTCTCGGTGCGTATCTCCGAGAGCGGGCGCGGTTTCAGCAGGGCGCGTACCTCCGTGACGATGGGCTCGGCCATCCCGCCCACGACGACGGTGTCGCCCTCGTGGACGGTACCGTCGTAGAGGATGACGTCGAGCGTGGTCCCGAAGCCGCGCTCCTCTTTGACCTCGAGGACCGTCCCCGCGCCGGGACCGGTCACGTCGATGGCCATCTGGGCTCGCATGTAGCGCTGGGAGAGCCCCATCAGGACGGCAAGCAGGTCGGGGACCCCCTCGCCGGTCTTCGCGCTCACGGGGATGACGCCGACGTTGGCCTGGAAGTCCTGCACCCGCCAGTAGAAATCGGAGGAGAAGCCGTGGTCGGAGAGCGCGCCGATGAGCTCGTAGAGCCGCTCGTCGAGCAGGGCGCGCGCCCGGTCGGACTGGGCCCCATAGGTCTGCTGGACCGGGGCGTTCTCCTGGGGGTTCCAGCCCGCGATGGTGTCTATCTTGTTCGCCGCGACCACGAACGGCGTCTGCGTGTCCTGGAGAATGGAGATGGCCTCGACGGTCTGGGGCTGGAAGCCGTCGTTGACGTCGACGACGAGGACGGCGATGTCCGCGAGCGCCCCGCCGCGAGCCCGCAACGTCGAGAAGGAGTGGTGGCCCGGCGTGTCGATGAACAGCAGTCCCGGCAGGTCGAACTCGTCGGGGTCGACTAAGCTCCCGGCGATCTCCGAGACGACCTCGAGGGGCACCGCCGTCGCCCCGATGTGCTGGGTGATCGCCCCGGCTTCCCCGGCGGTGACCGTGGAGCCGCGTATCTTATCGAGAAGACTCGTCTTGCCGTGGTCGACGTGGCCCAGGACCGCCACTATCGGCGTCCGGAGGCCCGCTGGATTTGGGGTTGTGTCAGTCATCGCTCTCACCCGAAAGAATGCTCGTACCCGTAGAGAACGGAGCGCGGGATTTAACGTCTTCGTGTTCCCCGCCCCGACGGTCGGCTCGCGCGCCCGCCATCGGTCGACGCGTGCGGCTCGGGGCTCCCGGCTCGCGGCTCCCGGCGCGTCGACGCGACCGCCAGCGCGACGGACCGGTGCCGGCCGTCTGCCCTGCGTCAGACACCCCCGTGGCGTTTATGGTACTCCGGCGGATACCCCCCGAGTATGGCTGATATACTCGCCGAGAACCTCTCCGGGAAGGCCGTCATGGGCTCCGACGGCTCCGAGCTGGGCATCCTCTACAACATCACGATGAACCTCAAGACCGGTCGGCTCGCCGACCTCATCGTCGAACCGCCAGAGGAGCGGGGTCCCGCGGACATCGACTTCCCGACCGACGAGAACGGTCGGTACCTGGTCCCCGTCGGCCGCATCCAGGCGGCCAAGGACCACATCGTCGTCCAGCGGTAGATGTACGTTCTCGACGCGTCGGCGTTCATCGATGGGTTCCAGACCGACGAGCCCACGGCGACCGTCCCCCGCGTCCGCGAGGAGCTACAGGACGCCTCGGCCTACCGGTTCGACGCGTTGGAGGGCTCGGGGATGTACGTCCACGTTCCCGACCAGGACGCCATCGACCGCGTCAGGCGCGCCGCGCGGACCACCGGCGACCTGGACGTCCTCTCCGAGACCGACGTCCGGCTGCTCGCCGCCGCGCTCGAACTCGACGCGACGCTCGTCACCGACGACTACGCCATGCAGAACGTGGCCGACGAACTCGACGTCCCGTTCGAGGCCGTCGCCAAACGGGGCATCGACGAGCGACGCGACTGGCGTTTCAAGTGTGCCGGCTGTGGCCGCGAGTTCGACGAGAAGAAGCCGCGCTGTCCCGTCTGCGGGAGCGAGCTGACCCGGAAGAACCCCTCCTGAGCGCCGCTCGCGGCTGGTGGTCTCGTCCCCCCGACTCCCCGCGCTCGCTACCGTCTCAGCTGGTCGAGCCCCACCGTCAGCAGCTGGTGGATGACCTCCTCGTGGGACAGCCCGTACTCGCGGGCGAGCGCGTCGATCTCCGCCGCGAGCTGCTCGTCGCAGACGACGGAGTACTGCTGGTCCATGACTGGTTCTGTTAGTTCCGCCCACGCCTATTTAAATTCACGTCAGACGAAGGGCTGACAAACGTTCGCCGTCGGCGCCTCGGTTCGGGGTGCGACCAGCGGACGACCAGGATTCCGGCCGTCCGAGCGCTGCGATCGACGGTGGCCGCTCAGCTCAGTCCGGTGACCCCGCCGGTCAGCACGAAGTAGAGGGTCGCGAACTGAACGGCGTCGAAGGTGCCGTGGATGACGATGGTGACGACGACGTTGTCGGTGCGGTCGTAGGCGACCCCGAGGACGAGCGAGAGGACGAACAGCAGCGCGAGCGTGGTGAAAATGGAGACGACGTTCGCGCTCGGGTCGAGGTAGGTCGGAACGTGCATCAGCGTGAAGACGACGCAGGCGAGGAGTATCGCCCCCCAGGTCGAGTAGCTCTCGCCGAGGTACTTCTGGATGACGTTCCGGAAGAGCAGCTCCTCCCCGGTCCCGATCACCAGGAAGGAAAGCGGGATCAACACCAGCAGGATGGAGGGGTTCGACTGGGCCTGGGTGACGAGGCTGTTCTGCGCCCCGCCGAGCCCGAGGGCGCTGGTGAGGCCGCTCAGGCCGACGAGCAACGCGAAGATGGTCAAGACGCCGCCGACCATGTAGGCCGCGTCGCGCCGGGACGGCCAGTGGACGTCGAGGTAGTCGAAGCCGTACGACGTGCCACGGAGGAAGCCGAGCGCGACGAGCCCCAGCCCGAAGCCGAACAGCACGGTCATCGTCCCCGTCTCGGCCATCGTCGGCTGGCCCGAGGTGAAAAGCAGGGGGACGACGGCGACGAGGTTGCCGACGAACAGCCCCGCCACGCCGACGCCGAACGCGATGAGGCCGCGCTTCGTCCGCCGCAGGAACCCCGCAGACGGCATCCGGGTCCAGTCGGCGTACGCGACTGCGACGCCGAGAAGCCCGAGCCCCAGTCCGAGCCAGAGGCCGACGCCGACGGTGGGCGACTGGCCGCCGGTGACGACCGGCCCGACGAGCGCCCAGACGGCGTAGATGGAGAGCGTGCCGCTGGCCCCACCGGCGGCGAGCGAGAGCACGCGATCGTCCCGACCGTACCGCCGGGCGGCGAAGGCGAGCAGCGCCACCCCGGCGAGCACCGCGCCGACGCCGCTCCCGAACCCCTGTACCGAGGCTGCGGCCGTCCACGGGAGGAACGCGGCGGCGAGCGCGAACCCGCTCACGACGAATCCGACGCTCGCGACGAACCTGTCGTCGTCCATGCGACGAGGTTGGCACCCGCACACTAAATGGGCACCGTTACTCGACGACGAGTGTCGACTTCCCGCGGACGACCTTGGTCTCGGGGGTCTGCTCGCCGGCGAGCAGCCCGCGCGCGGCCCGTTTACCCCACTCGACCGCCGGCTGGGTGAACGTCTCGACGCCGTAGAGCTCTCCGGCCAGCACGCAGGCGGCCTCCATGCCGTAGAGCAGTCCCCCGAGCGAGCGCTCGTCGACGCGCGCTACCTCGACGCGGACGCTCGGCCGACCGGCCGCCGCCAGGCTCGCCTCCGTGGCCTCGAACTCGGCGTCGAGCAGGCCGCCCAGGCGCTCGCCCGCGAGGTACGACAGGCCCTCCAGTTCCGCCTCGGGGATGGCGCGGTCCTCGCGCTCGCGCGGGCGGACGAACGTTACTAGCTTGTCCCGCGGGCCGGCCCGGTAGAGCTGGAGCTGGGAGTGCTGGTCCGTGGCCCCGAGCGCCCGCACGGGCGTCTGGCCCAGCCCGTCCTTGCCGAGGCTCTCGGCCCAGAGCTGGGCGAACCACTCGGCGAACGTCTCCAGGGACTCGGCGTAGGGCATGACGGCGTTCGCGCCCGCGCCGCGCACGTCGAGCGCGTAGGTCGTCGCGCCGTAGGCGTAGGCCGGGCACTCGAACAGCGAGCCGGTCAGGCGCGCGGCCTCTGCCCGGGCGCCGTCGAGGATTGCGTCGATATCGTGGCCCTGGATTGCGGCGCAGGCCAGCCCGACCGTCGAGAGCGCGGAGAAGCGGCCCGGGACGCCGTCGGGGACGGCGAGCGCGGGCAGGTCGTTTGCGTCCGCGAGGTCGCGGAGGTTCCCCGACTCGCCCGTCGTGACGAACGTGCGCTCGGTCCAGTCCACGCCCGCACGGTCCATCTCGTCCCGGACGACGAGGAAGTTGGCGAGCGTCTCGGCGGTGGTCCCCGAGCGGGAGACCACGTTGACGGCCGTCCGGTCGAGTGGCAGGTCGGCAAGGAGGGCCACGACGTGCTCCGGGTCGACGTTGTCGAGGAAGTAGGCGTCCACGTCGCCGCCGAGCGCGTCCGCGAGCGTGGCCGCGCCCAAAGCGCTCCCGCCGATGCCCACCGTGAGGACGGCGTCGACGTCCTCGAACGGTTCGACCGCCCGACGGATGGCGTCGGTGTCCGTCGTCTCCGGGAGGTTCAGGGCGGCGTACCCGTGCTCGTCGTTCGCCCGCCCCCGTTCGATTCGCTCGTGGGCGGTCGCGACCCGCTCGTCGAGGCGCTCCAGGGCGTCTCTGGGCACGCCCGGCGCGGCGGTCTCGGCCAGCGCGTTCCCGATGTCTACTCGCATACGTGGGTTCGTGTCCCCACGGGCCAAAGGCGTTGCTACCGGCCGTCCCCGCTACTCCCCCGCTCGCCCGTTCAGTCTGGTCTCCTGACCGGTCCGCCGGCCGATAGGTTAAAGAGGCTCTCCGGGGCCTTCCCGGACATGGGCACCGCAATCGACGCGTGTACCGACGGACTGCGACTGACGGCGCGGAACCCCGTCTACGTCGGCGTCACGTTCGTGGTCGGCATCGTCCTGCTCGTCCTCAGCCTGCTGGGCGCCCTCATCCCGCTCCTCGGCCCGCTGGTGGTCGACGTCCTCGTCATGCCGGTCCTCGTGGCCGGCCTCCTCGGCATGGCCGACGCGGCCCGGCGCGGGGGCGCGTCGCTCGGGGACTTCTCCAGTGCTGTCTCCGCGTACTACAAGCGGATGATCGCCGCGTTCGCCCTCCTCTACGGCGGCGCCATCGCGGTCGGCATCGTCCTCGTCGTGGTGGCCGTATTCTTCGGCCTGTTCGCGGTCGGCCTCGGCCAGGTCGCCGGCTCCGGCGCTGGACTCGGTCCGGCGCTCGCGGGCATGGGCGTGGTGATGACCGGGCTCTTCGTCGTCGTCGGCCTCCTCCTGCTCGTCGCGTCGATCGTCCTCCAGTTCGTCGGCCCCGCCATCGTCGTGGGAGAGGAGGACGCGTTCTCGTCGTTCCGCGCGAGCTGGCGGCTGTTCGCCGGTGCCCCGCTCAGCGTCGTCGGCTACACGCTCCTCGTCGCGCTCGTGGGCGTGGTAGGGCTGCTGGTGCCGCTGGTGGTCGGCGCGGTCGGGTACAGCCTCGGCGGCCGGGTCCCCGCGTTCGTGCTCGCCGGACTCGCCTCCCTCCCGGTCACCCCGTTCGTCTACGGGTTCGTCTTCGCCGCCCAGGTCAGCTACTACGCGTCGCGGACCGGTGACCCGACGACGGGCGGCCCGGACGATGGGACGGCCGCGGGCGTCGCGCCGACGAGCGACTGACCACGCTTCCGTCTCAGTCCCGGGGAACCATCCCTCGGTCCCGGAGACGTCCCCCGTCCGCGGAGAGATGGAGTTAACTGCGCGCCGCGCCGAGTCCCCGTCGATGACGGAGCCGACGGAGACCGCCGAGGACTACACCGGGCTGTTCAGCGCGTTCGGCTACGCCTTCCGGCAGAGCGGCTCGCGGCTGTTCAGGCTCTACGCGGTGGCGAGCGCGCTCCTCGGCGTCTTCCTGACGGTGCTCATCCTCTCCGCGCTGGTGAAGTGGCTCGCCAACCCCGTCGGCCTCGTCGGCGAGCGGGCGTTCCTCGGCGTCATCAGCCTGCTCCTGCTCGCCCCGCTGTTCGGCCCGGTGCTCCTGGTCGCGCGCCACCACCGACGCACGGGCCACGACGGCCGCTACGACCGCCTGCTCGCCCTGGCCGGCTTCCTCTTCGTGCTCTCGCTGTACGTCGGGCTGGTGGTCACGGTGCCCCCGGTCTACCAGACGCCGCCGGGCGGGGCGCTCGGCCCGGTCGTCGCGTTCCTCTACGGCCTCCCGCAGCTCGTCGGACTGGTGCCGCCGGTCGTCGGCGCGGCGCTCATCCTGGTCGCCCACCGCCTCGGTCGGTAGCCGCGGGCCGACGGCCCACCCCCTGAAGGCGCTCGTCGATGGCCTTGTTCGTCCGGCTCGGCTGGAACGAAACCCCGAAGAGGGGGCCTCGCCTACCCCCGCCATGGACGAGACGAGCGGGGCGTTCCTGGTGACGCACGCCGAGCCGGACTCGGCGGTGCTCCGGGACGTCGCGCGCGGGCAGGTCCACACGCTCTCCTCGAACCCCGGCGTCGACGAGGGCGACGTGTTGTCTGCCACGGTCGCCCCGGAGCCGCCGCTCTCGGTCACCTGGTCGGTCGTCGCGGTCGAGTCGCGGTGCACCATCGCCGTCGAACTGGTCGACGAACCCCCCACCGAGCGAGCACGTGCCCTCGCCGGGGACGAGGGCGACCTCGTGACCGCGGCGCGCGACGACGGTGAACTCCACGTACTCGCCGTCCGACCGGGCCTGACAGCCGACGCTGCCGACGACCTTCTCCGGGACGAGGCGACGCTGGTGCGGGCCGCTCGACTCGGCGCCTCCCGCGTCGAGGTCCGGGCCGGGGACGGCGTCGTCACCGTCCGCTATCTGTCGTAGCACGGCCCCCTTGCCGATTTCGTCACCGAGTGTTCGGCACGTCGTCACCGAGTGTTCGGCACGTCGTCACCGGGTGTTCGGCGTGGGTTCGTCCCCGCCGGTCGTCGCCGCCGGGCCGTCGGCGCTCTGGACCTGCCAGCCGCCGCCGATGTCGCAGGCCTCGCGGACGGTGTACTCGATCTCGGTCTCCTCGCCCATCCGGTCGCCGCCCTCGACTGCCTCCACCCGGAGGGGGACGTCCAGCGAGCTGCCACAGCAGCCGACGTCGAGGAACTCCTCCCAGACCGCCCCCGGTCGCACCTCGTCGTGGACGCGCCGGAGGTAGGCCTCGAACGAGCGCTCCTCGAGCTGCCACCGACCCCAGCCGCTCAGGTCCGCCGGGTACGAGACCACCACGCGGGTCGCGACGTCGCTCATACCCGCCGGTAGGCGACGCGTCGGGATAGGTGTTCGGCCAGTGTGCCGGGTGGCGTTGACACGGTCCGCGCGAGACAGCAGGGCTGTGCGCTGGCGACGGTAGGCATCGCCTTCCATCGGGGCGACTGTAACAGGATAAGAAGGCTTACTAAGCGCCGTGCCGGAGCCGGGTACATGCATGCGTACGAGGTACCGGGGGTGACGCCGCACCATGGCCGGTACGTCTAATCTGCCGTTCGAGGTACCCGAGGTGGACTTCACCAGGTACTCGAACCGGCAGCTCGCCGCACTGCCGCTGGCCGTGCTGGGCGTCGCCATTCTCGTCATCGTCGGGTGGTATCTACTCCACGGGACGCCGGTCGCGAAGGGAATCGAGTTCACGGGTGGCACCGAGCTCCAGGTCCACCCCGGCACGCCGCTCACCAAGGCCCAGTTCCAGCAGCACTTCGACCAGGAGATCACCTCGACCCGGGAGATCCGGGCGACCGGTGACTACGTTCTGATCTTCCAGTCCTCGAACAGCGACACCATCCAGTCCCAGGCGGTGTCGGCCTTCGGGCAGGAGAACGTGAAATCCGTCCAGTCGGTAGCCGCCAGCTTCGGAGTGGAGTCACAGACGCGGGCGGTGGTCGGCGTCGTCATGGCGTTCCTCGGGATGAGCGTCGTCGTCTTCCTGCTGTTCCGCACGTTCGTGCCGAGCATCGCCGTCGTGCTCTCGGCGTTCAGCGACATCGTCATCCCCATCGCGCTGATGGACGTCTTCGGCATCAAGCTCTCGCTGGGGACCGTCGCCGCACTCCTGATGCTCATCGGGTACAGCGTCGACTCCGACATCCTGCTGACCAACCACGTGCTGCGGCGCTCGGGCGGCTTCTACGAGAGCGCCTACCGGGCGATGCGCACCGGCGTCACCATGACGACGACCTCGCTCTCGGCGATGGCCGTGATGGCGTTCGTCGCCTACCTCTTCGGCATCCAGCTTTTGACCTCCATCGGCATCATCCTGGTGTTCGGGCTCGCCGCCGACCTGATGAACACCTACCTGCTCAACCTGAGCCTGCTGCGCTGGTACAAGTACGAAGGGGTGGCCCGATGAGCCGGCTCGACGAGGTCCGCTCGCACTGGCGCATCGTCCTGCTCGTGGGGCTCGTGCTGTTGAGCGTGCTCTCCATCCTGGGACCGTCCGGGGTCACGACGGCGGGCGGGGCTCCCGCCGGGCCGACAGCGAGCGCGAACGCCAGCCTGACGAACCTCAAGTACGGGCTCGACCTGGCCGGCGGCACGCGCATCCGGGCCCCCATCGTCGGCAAGTACGTCGAGAACCTCCCGATAAACTCCTCCGACCAGGCCAAGGCGGTCCAGCGGTCGGTCGCCCACGAACTCGGCGTCTCGCGGTCCGACGTGGCCGTCCCCAAGGCCGGCGTCGTCGAAGTCCGCGCGCAGGTCACCAAGCAGGCGTTCGCCGACGCACTCGTGAAGGCGGGCTTCTCCTCGGTCACGTCCGCGGACGTCCACGACGGCGTCACGTCCGAGACCCGGGCGACCATCGTCGACACCCTCCAGAGCAAGATCAACGCCGCCGGGCTCTCCGGTGGGTCGGTCACCCAGGTTAGCGACCTCCAGGGCAACCACTACGTCGTCATCGAGGTGCCCAACAACAACACGTCGGCCGTCGAACGGATGCTCGAGGGGCGGGGCAAGGTCGAGCTGGTCGCCTACTACCCGGGCCAGGAGAACGGGACGCGGGTGCAGAAGAACACGACGGTGCTGGTCAAAGAGGACATGGCCTCCATCTCGTTCCCGCGGACCGACCCCCGCACGGGCCAGCCGGAGGTCCCCATCACGCTCACTGCCGACGCCGCGCAGAACTTCTCGAACTCGATGCAGCGCTACGGCTTCACCCAACAGGGCGTCCAGGCCTGTCGGTTCCCGGCGGCCAACAACCAGAGCTGGTGTCTGCTGACCGTCCTCGACGGCGAGGTCGTCTACAACGCGAGCATGGGACAGAACCTGGCGACCGACATCAACCAGGGGACGTTCGTCTCCTCGCAGTCGTTCGTCATCACGGCGACCACGATGGACCAGGCCCGACAGCTCCAGATCAACCTGCTGGCCGGAGCGCTCCCCGCGCCGCTCGACCTCGACCACGCGACCATCTCGACGGTCTCGCCGAGCCTGGGCTCGCGGTACAAGATCTTCTCGCTCATCGCGGGCATCGTCGCCGTCTTCGCGGTCAGCGGGGTCGTCTTCGTCCGCTACGGCGAGGCGCTCGTCGCGCTGCCGATGATCGTCACGGCGCTCTCGGAGGTCACCATCCTGCTGGGCTTCGCCGCCGCCATCCAGTACCCGCTCGACCTCTCGGTCATCGC
>Ga0102959_1000087_pt1 | contig 29450 bp, 31 predicted proteins | sample SalPonF2_B_D2_MG_FD_84520 | JGI IMG/M metagenome (GOLD analysis project Ga0102959, IMG submission 84520) | Salt pond soil microbial communities from South San Francisco under conditions of wetland restoration - Salt Pond MetaG SF2_B_D2_MG ...
GGCGGGCGTTCTTGTTCATCCGGCTGTGGGCCATTCATTCTTCACCCGCCGGCCGACAGGAAGGATCCCGGATTGGGAGAATTGCCCTTCCCCGCGGGCGTCCGTACAATGCGGCCACGCCCGAGACGGGCTTCCTCCGCCGACAAGGAGCCGCAACGATGACGCCCCCGCGCAGTGAATACCCCCGCCCGCAGTTCCGCCGCGATGAGTGGCTGTGCCTCAACGGCCCGTGGCAGTTCGAGATCGACGCCGGAGACTCCGGCCTCCAGCGCGGTCTGAAGGATCGCGAACTCGCCGGGCGGATTCTCGTGCCGTTCTGCCCGGAGAGCGAACTGTCGGGCGTCGGCGACACGGACTTCCTCAACGCCGTGTGGTGCCGGCGGACCGTTCGCATCCCGGACGCATGGGCCGGGCGCAAAGTGCTGCTGCATTTTCAGGCGGTGGACTACGACGCGACGGTGTGGGTCAACGGCCGGGAGGTCGGGCGGCATCGCGGCGGCTTCACCCCCTTCACGTGCGACCTGGCGGGGTTAGCGGAGGCCGGGCGGGAGGCGACGATCGTGGTCCGCGCCCGCGACGACCACCGCGCCGCCAAGCCGCAGGGCAAGCAGTGCCCGGACTACGCCAACCGCGTCTGCCACTACACCCGGACCACGGGCATCTGGCAGACGGTGTGGATGGAGCCGGTGCCGCATGCACACCTGCTGCGCCCGCGCATCACGCCGGACGTGGCCCATGGCCGTTTCCTCATCCGGCAAGGGGTGCGCGGCCCGCATGCCGGCTGCCGCGTGCGCGCGACGCTGCGGGACGGCGACGGCGCCGTCTGCACGGCCGAGGCGCCGGCCGGCGCGGACTTCACGCCCCAACTCGTGCTGGACATTCCGGAAGACCGCATCCGCCTCTGGCAGCCGGGCGAGGGCTTCCTGTACGACCTGGAGCTGGAACTGCTCTCGCCGCAAGGTGAGCCAATCGACCGCGCCGCCAGCTACGCCGGCCTGCGGAGCGTGACCATCGACGGCAAGGCCGTGCGCATCAACGGCCGGGCGGTGTTCCAGCGGCTGGTGCTGGACCAGGGCTACTACCCGGACGGCATTATGACAGCCCCGTCCGACGAGGCCCTCCGGCGGGATGTGGAGCTTTCGATGGCGGCGGGATTCAACGGGGCCCGGCTCCACCAGAAGGTCTTCGAAGAGCGATTCCTCTACCATGCCGACCGCGCGGGGTACCTCGTGTGGGGAGAATTCGCGGACTGGCTTCGCGGCCGAACGCCCACCGGCGCGACCTACGTCACCCAGTGGCTGGAGGTTCTGGAGCGGGACTACTCCCATCCGTGCATCATCGGCTGGTGCCCGCTGAACGAGACGCGCGAGCGACTGGGCGACCGCATTACGGAGCACGATGACATTATGCGCGGCATGTTCCTGGCCGCGAAGGCCGCCGACCCCACCCGACCGGTGCTGGACACCAGCGGCTACTCGCACCGCGTCGCCGAGGCGGACGTGTACGACTCGCACGATTACGCCCAAGACCCCGCCAAACTCCACGAACACCATGCCGCCCTTGCCGACGGCCGGCCGTATGTCAACGAGAATGACTGGCACTCCTCGGTTGCATACGCCGGCCAGCCGTACTTCGTCAGCGAGTTCGGCGGCATCTGGTGGAACCCGAAGGCCGCCGAGGGCGAGGCGTCCTGGGGCTACGGCGACCGGCCGAAGACCGTCGAGGAGTTCTACGAGCGGTTCGAGGCCCTCACCGGCGTGCTGCTGGAGCACCCGGAGATGTTCGGCTACTGCTACACGCAGCTCACGGACGTCTTCCAGGAGCAGAACGGCGTGTACTACTTCGACCGGTCGGAGAAGTTCGACCTGGGTCGCATCCGCGCCGCGCAGGTGCGCCCCGCGGCGATCGAGACGAAGGATTGACGATTGCCGAATGGGCGTTAGTCGAAGGGCTCGTCACTTGCGTTGGCCCAATGGCTTGGGCACGACAATCGGCGCGGGATATTTGCCGGGGCGATCGTCAATCGAAATTCGTCATTCCCCGCTCTCCGCGTTCTCGGCGACCTCCTCGCTTGAACCACGCCGGCTTTTCCGGCTAACGGCTGCGCGGTACGATGGTCGTACACTCAGAATCGACTCCGGAAGGGAGAACGAGAATGAAGCCTATCGCGATCATCGCTTGGCTCTGTGTAGTGTCCATCGCCGCCGCGGCGCCGGCGGAGGACGCCGCCCCGTCCACTCAGCCGTCCACGCGGGCCGCCACCCAGCCGGCCAGCCGGCCCGCCCCGCCGGCCAAACAGACCATCGAACTGCTCAACAAGGCCGGTGCGGACTTCACGCCCGTGGTGGAGAAGGTGCGGGGCGGGCAGATCGACTGGACGCGGGACTCGCTGCGCGCCGTCGGCACGGGCAAGGCCCGAACCGCCAGCGGCCAGGATATCGCCATGGCCAAGCGCGCCGCCCGGCTGGTGGCCGCCCGCAACGCGCTGCTGGCCATCGGCGGCGTGCGCGTGGGGCCCGGCGGAAAGGCCGGAAACCTGCGCACCGGCCGCGTGAACGTGGAAGGCGTGCTGAAGCACTTTCAGGAAGTGTCCTCCACGTTCGACGCCAAGAGCCGCACCGCCACGGTGGTGCTGCTGGCGCCCCTGCACGGTGCGGAGGGCAGCGTGACGGCCATCGCCCAGTACCCGCCGGTAGAGGCCGACCGCGCCCGCATGCCGGAAGGCGTGATGGAGGGCGAAGCGACGGTGGTGGTCGTCGACGCCCGCGGAATGGGCCTCAAACCGTGCCTGCTGCCGACGATGCGCGACGCGGAGGGGCGGCTGATCTACTCCGCGGCGGCCCGCCCGGCCGCCGAGCGCAAGGCCCAGCCGGCCGCGCTGTGGCTCTACAAAGAGCAGGTGGGCGTGCGGCGAGAGACCAACGCCCCGGTCATCCGCGGCATCGCCATCGCCAAGCAGGTGGCCGCCCAGGCCGGCCGGACGGACCCGGACATCCAGGAATGGGCCAACAAGAACTTCAAGAAGCCCCTCATTCTCACGGCCGACGTGAAGAAGGTGAGCCAGGACGGCGCCATCCCCCTCACGGCCGCGGCCGGCAAAGACCTGCAGATGCACTCCGAGGCCGGCAAGCTGATGAGCGAGGGCAAGTTGATCATCCTCGTCGATTCCGAAGATCTGAAGGGAACGAGATAAGCCTTTAGAATCAAATGATCTATAGCATGAGATCGGCTCGGGCCTCGCTGACGAAGGCCCGAGGACCGAACGCGCGGGGGCTCGGAACGGGCAAGGAGCACCCACGCGAAAATATGTCCCGCGAAAGTTATTCATTTTGCAGGGGGCTTGGGGCGATGCTATACTGCGTGATCACGCAGTCACGCAAGGAAGTCTGTCAGGGATCTTCCTTAAGAAAGGCCGATGCTGACCGCCAGGCTTCAGCGGGGTCGGCCGCGGCAGAGGCATTCTTCGGAACCGGCTGTCCGGGTGAACGCAGTGGACGAGCAGACCAGAAGACTCTACGAGAAAAAGGCCCAGATCATCCAGGCGGTCGGCCAGCCGATCCGCTTGGCCATCATCGACCTGCTCAAGGATGGCGAGCGGTGCGTTTGCGACATCGCCGAGGCCGTCGGCGCCGAGCGGTCCAATGTGTCTCGGCACTTGTCGGTGCTGCTGAGCAGCGGCATCGTGGCCTGCCGCAAGGATGGCCTCAAGATGATCTACTCCCTGCAGACCCCGTGCATCCTGAATTTCTTCTCCTGCGTGGCCGATGTGCTCAAGCAGCAGTTGCGCGAGAGCGAAGCGATTCTGAGGGAAGTATGAACGGTACTGGACAGGAGCCCGGCGCAAACACCCGGCATGAAATGCTCCTGCCGACGCCCCAACCGGCGTGGGCGGATCTGCACAGGCCCGGCTCCTGGCGAAAGGGCGTTTTTTTCTCCGGGACGGTGAGTGTACAATCACGCATTTGCGTAAGAGACGGCAATCGCGCCGTGCGAGAGAAGGCCGCCGCAAGGCCGGATCGCTGGAAGCGGGCAAGGCAATGACCGACTGGAAAAACGAGTGGAAGAAGCTGCTGTGGATCGCGGCGGTGTTCCTGCTGTTCTTCTGGCTGCCGGTGGGCTGGCAGCGCTTCAGCGGGGGCATCATGGAGGCGTTGCACCTGGCCCGGTGGTACGCGCGGGAGCACGTGCTGCTGTGCCTGGTTCCGGCGTTCTTCATCGCCGGGGCCATCGGGGTGTTCATCAGCCAGGCTTCGGTGATGAAATACCTCGGGGCCAAGGCCAACAAGGTGCTGGCCTACGGCGTGGCGAGCGTTTCCGGAAGCATCCTGGCCGTGTGCTCCTGCACGGTGCTGCCGCTGTTCGCGGGCATCTGGCGGATGGGCGCGGGGCTGGGGCCGGCGACGGCGTTCCTTTACTCCGGTCCGGCGATCAACGTGCTGGCGATCATCCTCACCGCCCGCATCCTGGGCTGGGAGCTAGGCCTGGCCCGGGCGGTCGGGGCGATCGGCTTCAGCGTCATCATCGGCCTGGTGATGCACTTCATCTACCGCAAGGAAGAGTTGGAGAAGGCCAATGGCCAGCTCGGCATGCCCGAGCCGGAGGTCTCCCGGCCGCTGTGGAAGAACGCGGTGTTCTTTTTCGTGATGGTCGGCGTGCTGGTGTTCGCCAACTGGGGCGCGCCCGGCACGTGGGACTATCAACCGCCCGGCGGCGAGACCGTTCGCGTTGACATCGTCGAGGCCCCGTTCGATCCGCATGAACCGGGCGCCACGTACACGTTGAGGCCGGAAGACGCACCGGCGGACGGCTCGCGGGATCTGAAAGTGCCGGCAGAGCGTTTTCGCGAGAAAGAGAATCGTGAACCGGCGCCCGGTTTCTGGTCCGGCGTATGGCAGAACAAGTGGCTCATCACGTCCGTCTTCGGCGTCGGCTTCGCCCTGGTGTTGATCTTCTGGTTCAGCGTCGCCTGGTGGAAGGTGGTCCTGGCGGCGATTCCCCCGGCCATCCTGGCCATTGCGCTGCCGACGGAAGGCCTGTGGGTGCTGCTGCCGTTCTCGGCGGCGGTGGTGGGCCTGTCCGTGATCCTGGAGACCGGCAAGGGCGAGGGCGAGGAGTGGTTCAGCGCCACGTGGACCTTCGCCAAGCAGATCCTGCCGCTGCTGTTTTTCGGCGTGCTGATCGCGGGCTTCCTTCTGGGCCGGCCGGGGCATCCGGGTTTCATCCCCAGCGAGTATGTTGAGGCGCTCGTGGGAGATGAGCCCAAGGCCATGCTGGCGTTGACGGGCTGGGGCGGCGGGAGTTTCGAGAGCATCGCCTGGACGGTCTGGCCGGTGTGGACGAACTTCTTCGCCAGTGTGTTCGGCGCGTTCATGTACTTCGCCACGCTGACGGAAGTGCCGATCCTTCAGGGCCTGATCTGGGCGGGCATGGGCAAGGGCCCGGCGTTGGCGCTGCTGCTGGCCGGCCCGGCGCTTAGCCTGCCGAACATGCTGGTCATCCGCAGCATCATGGGCACGCGGAAAACCATCGTCTTCTGTTCGCTGGTGGTCGTGATGGCCACGATCTCCGGCATGATCTTTGGAACCTTTTTCTAGGAGAACCGAAATGAGCGATTGCTGTGGAACCCCGAAGTCGAATGACGCCGCCGAATCCTGCTGTGGCGGCAGTGGAGACAAAGTCGTGCTGCTGTATGCCTGCTCCGGCGGGGCCAACGTGGGTGAGATCTCGGACAAGGCCGCCCGCGAGTTGATGTTTGAGGGCAAAGGCACGATGTTCTGCCTGGCCGGGCTGGGCGGCGACATCCAGGGCATGGTGCAGACGGCCCGCGACGCCGACGTGAACCTGGTGATCGACGGCTGTCCGCTGGATTGCGCGAAGAAGGTCTTCGACCGCCACGGCATCACCAACTACACGCAGATCAAGGTGACGGACCTGGGCATCGAGAAGGTCAAGGGCGTCCGCTGCACCGACGAGCAGGTGGGCCAGGTAGTCACCGTCGCCCGCGAGAAGCTGGCGGAACAGACGGCCTGAGACGGCCGGAGGAAGGCAACCATGAAAAAGCTTCAGATTCTGGGCACCGGGTGCCCCAAGTGCAAGAAACTGGCGGAGAATGCCGAAGCCGCCGCCAAGGCGCTCGGCGTCGAGTATGAAATCGAGAAGGTCACGGACATTAACGAGATCATGAAGATGGGCGTGATGATGACGCCCGCCCTGGCCGTGGACGGCGAGGTGAAGGTCGTCGGCAAGGTGCCGGACGCCGAGGCCATCAAGTCCATGCTTCAGTAGGCCGCGCGTCGAAGCGGTTCTTCGCCGGCACAGAACACAGGGAGCACCATGGACGTACCAACGGCAATGCTTGCAGCCCTCGCGCAATGCTGCCCGCCCGGCGGCGGGCGGATCAGCAACTCCGCCTTGCTGGTGGGGTTTGTGCTGGTGTTCTCGCTGTGGCACGCCGTCAAGTGGACCCGCTCCACCTGGAAGGCGGAAGGCACGACCGGGGCGGGGCGATGGGCGAGAGTCGCCCTCGTCCTCGTGCTGGCGGGGGCGGTCACCGCCCTGGCCGCCGCGCAGGTGGCCGGGCTCGCCGGCGACACCGCGGCCGATGTCGTGGGAACCGCCACCACGCCAACGCGAGGCATTCCCAAGCTCGTGGACCTGGGCTCAAAGAACTGCATCCCCTGCAAACAGATGGCCCCGATCCTCGATGAGCTCCAGCGGGAATACGCCGGCCGGTTCGACGTGGAGTTCATCGACGTGGGGCTGCGCGAGAACCAGGAGTTGGCCCAACGCTACGGCGTGCGGCTCATTCCGACGCAGATATTCTTCAACAAAGATGGGTACGAAGTCTGGCGGCATGAAGGCTTTCTCGGCAAGGCGGACATCCTCGCCAAGTGGCGAGAACTGGGGATCGCCCCGGAGGCGGTTTGGCCGGGCGGTCCGGAGAGCCCGGGCGAGGCGGCGGACGGTTCGCCGGACGGCGGCCCCTAGCAGCGCACAAGGATGATTGCCGGCATGTTCGCATTCAACGGCCGCCGCGGCGCGGCTCGAAACACAACCAGGGAGTTCTTTATGCGGCTGGAGAAACGTAGATCGAAGTTGTGCAAGCGGATTGGCACGTGGAGTTGTGCGACACTGACGGCCGTGCTCTTTCTGCTGGCGGCGCCCGGCTGTTCCAAGGCCGAGGAGCAGAACCAGGCCGATCCCAATGGCTTTGCGCGGTCGTCGCGCGACGGCGCGCCATCGGCCCGGGCCTCGGAGCGGCCGGCGCCCGCCCCTGCCTCCAAGACCGCCACAAGCGAGCCGGCGCCCGCCTCTCTGCCGGCCCCGCAAGTGGACCCCAAAGCCCCGACCGTGGACGAGAAGCACGCCGGGCTGGCCTCGGCGGCTCTCGTGCACGCCAGGCTGGCCGACCTGCCGGAAAGCGTGCTGCTCCGCACCGGGGACATCCTGATCGCGCAGAAGGATATCGACGCCGAGATCGCCAAGGCCCCGGAGGCGGTCCGCGAGCAGTTGCGCAAGAATGCGTTCTTCCTGCTGGAGCAGATGGCCACGCAGAAGCTTCTCTTGCAGGAGGCCCGTAAGGCGGACACGAATTCCGACGACGAGCGGACGATGCTTCAGTCCTATTTCCGGGGCCTGGTCAAGGACGCGAAGGTCAGTGACCAAGAGATCGCGGAGTTCTACGAGCAGAACCGCGACATGGTCGGAGAGGCGACGCTGGAGCAGATTAGCCAGCAGATTCGGCAATATCTGCTCCAGCAGAAGCAGCAGGAGATCGTGGATCAGCACATCCGCACGATGGCCCGGCGCACGCCGGTGGTGGTCTCGGCGGCCTGGGTGGATGCGCAGGCGAAGCTGGCCGGGGACAACCCCGTGGACAAGGCCCGCACCAGCGGCAAGCCCTCGCTCATCAGTTTCGGGGCCGACACCTGCGTTCCTTGCCAGATGATGGTTCCGACGCGCGCGGCCGTCAGCAAGAAGTACAAAGGCAAGGCCAACGTGGTGTACGTCCACGTGGGCAAAGAGCAGATCCTCGCCTCGCGATTCGGCGTGCAGGGCATCCCGATGCTGCTGTTCTTCGACGCCGAGGGGCGGGAGTTCCACCGCCACACGGGCGTGATGAGCCAGGAGCAGATCGAGGAGCAGTTCAAGCGCATGGGCGTGAAGGAGTAGCCATCGCCCGCGGGAGAAGAGGATGAAGAAGAAGCTCTGGATTCGTCGCGTGCTGCTCGCGTTCGTGTTCACGACGATCGGCTTCACGCTCGGGCGTTACACGAACCCCCCGGGGGCGGTCTCCGCCGATCCGGCGGGCGCCGCGGCCACGCGACCCGCCGCCGGCGGGCGGGTCATTGTCTATTCCGCGCACATGACCTTCCGCTGCTGGGAATGCAACCAGATCGAGTTCCTGACCAAGGAGCTGCTGGAAAACGAGTTCGCCGATCAGTTGCAGGCGGGGAGGATCGAATACCGTTCGGTCGATTACATGAAAGATGCCGACTTCGCGCGCCGCTACGACATTGCCTCCAGCACGGTGGTTCTGGCGCGGTTCGAGAACGGCCGGGAAGCCGGCTTCAAGCGCCTGGACGCAGTCTGGACCAAGGCCCGCAACCGCGAGGAGTTCCTCGCCTATGTCCGAGGCGAGCTCCAGGCCCAACTGGATCAACTCGGCGAGGAGGCGACGGGATGACCTGGTTCGCCGTCGGCTCCGCGCTGGGGCTGGGAATCCTCACATCGATCAGCCCGTGCCCGCTGGCCAGCAACATCGCCGCCATCTCCTTCATCGGACGAAAGACCTCCTCCGCGCGTATGGTGCTGCTCAACGGGCTGCTGTACACGTTGGGGCGCACCGTCGCCTACCTGGCGCTGGGCGTGATTATCATGGCGGGGCTGATGGCCAGCAGCGATGTATCGGGCTTCTTCACGCGGCATCTGAACCAGTTCCTCGGGCCGGTGCTGATTCTCGTGGGCATGCTTCTGCTGGGGCTGCTGAATGTCTCGGCCTCGCTCAACCTCGCCGGAACCGGCCTTCAGCAGCGCGCCGGGCGGGGCGGGGCGGCGTGGGCGCTGCCGCTGGGCATGCTCTTCGCGCTGTCGTTCTGCCCGGTCTCGGCGGGGCTGTTCTTCGGCGGGCTGATCCCGCTGTCCACGTCGAGCGGGTCCCGGTTCCTCGTGCCGACGCTCTATGGCATCGGTACGGCCCTGCCGGTCATCGTGTTCGCCTTCCTGATGGCGTTCGCCTCTCAGGCCATCGGCAGGGCCTTCAACATTCTGGCGCATATCGACCGGTGGGCCCGGGGGATCACCGGCACGATCTTCATCGTGGTCGGCGTCTACTACAGCCTGGCGTTCGTCTACCTGGTTCCGATCCCCCTGCACGAGATTCTCGCCGTGGGGCGGCTGCTTCTGTTGCCGGGCGCGCTGGCGGCGGTGATCGGCTTTGTCATCTGGGTGATCGTCCGTATCCGCCGGCAGGATCGGCGCATCGCCGTTCTGCAAGAGCGGGCACAGGGGCCGTGCGCCCCCGGCCGCGAGCCGCCCCCTCCGCCTTCCGGGACAGACCGCCCCGAGTAAACGTTGGCAACATCCTCTGCTTGGGCGGTCCGCTCCGGATGCGGAGCCTTTCGCGCAATCTTCACACAGCTTTCACTTGCCGCCGAGGGGATATGGGGCGTATAATACTTCGTTAGTTGGCGAAGTGGCGGATTTCGCTCCATGCAGGAATTCCTGAATATCACCAAGGCGTTGTCGGACGAGAACCGCGTGCGGGCGCTGCTGGCGCTGGCCGGCGGGGAGTTGTGCGTCTGCCAGATCATCGAACTGCTGGGGCTGGCGCCCTCGACGGTCTCCAGGCACATGGCCATTCTCCACCGGGCCGGGCTTGTCGAGACCCGCAAGGACGGGCGCTGGATCTACTACCGGCTGGCCGATGAATCGGCCCGGCCGTGCGCGCGGCGGGCCCTGGCGCTGGCGCGGGAGTGTTTGGTGGGCGATATCCGCGTTCGGCAAGACGCCAAAACACTGAAGGGCATCCGGAAGATGACGCGAGAAGAACTGTGCAGGCACTACAAGCCCTGCTGAGGAGAAGGCATGAGCGAGAAGTGGAAGGTTCTGTTTCTGTGTACGGGCAATTCCTGCCGCAGCCAGATGGCCGAGGGTTGGGCCAGGGCTCTCAAGGGCGACGCCATCGAGGCGTACTCGGCCGGTATCGAGACGCACGGCCTGAACCCCAACGCCGTGAAGGTGATGGACGAGGCCGGCGTGGACATCTCCGCCCACCAGTCCGAAAACATCGCGGACCTGATGGACGTGCCGTTCGATTACGTCGTGACCGTCTGCGACAACGCCCACGAAACCTGCCCCGTGTTCCCCGGCAAGGCGAAGGTGGTCCACGTGAGCTTCGACGACCCGCCGAAGCTGGCCAAGGCGGCCGAGACGGAAGAGGAAGCCCTGAACTGCTACCGCCGCGTGCGCGACGAGATTCGCGCCTACGTTGAGACGCTGCCCGAAGCACTGACGTCCGCCCGGGAGAACCAGAATGCATAAGCCCACGATCCTGTTCCTGTGTTCAGGCAATTCCTGCCGCAGCCAGATGGCGGAAACCTTCGCGCGGAAGTACGGCGGCGATCGCTTCGAGGTGCATAGCGCCGGGCTGAACCCGACGGAAATCCATCCTCTCACGCGGCAGGTTCTCCAGGAAGCCGGGTTGGACATCCGCGGCCAGTACGCCAAGGGGGTGGATGAGTTCCTGGGCAAGCTGATGGTGCACTACCTGTTCATCGTCTGCGACAAGGCCGCCGGCGCCTGTCCCACCGTCTGGCCGGGGTCTGCGGGGATGGAGCGCATCGTGCACGTGTTTGAAGACCCCGCGGCCCTGGAAGGGACCGAGCAAGAGAAGCTGGCCGCCTTCCGGCGCGTTCGTGACGAAATCGACGCCACGGTCCGAGACTGGATCGGCGGGCAGTCGCCCTCGCGATCGGCGGACAAGGAATAGTCGCATGGAATCCGAAGCGGGCATCGCCGAGAAGGCCAAGGGCCTGAGTGTCTTCGAGAAGTACCTCACCCTGTGGGTGGGGCTGTGCATCGCCGGCGGCATCGTCCTGGGCAAGCTCGCCCCGGGCGTGGCCCGGTCGCTGGACGGCATGGCGATCTACGTCAACGGCGCGCCGGTGGTGAGCATCCCCATCGCCATCGCGCTGTTCTTCATGATGTACCCGATCATGGTGAAGATCGACTTCGCCGAGGTCATCAAGGCCGGCAAGAGCCCTAGGCCCGTGCTGTTGACGCTAGTCGTCAACTGGTGCGTCAAGCCGTTCACCATGTTCGCCATCGCCACGTTCTTTTTGGGCTACGTGTTCCGCGGGTTGCTGCCGGGCACGGAAATCGTCAAAGACGGCACGCAGGTCGAGCTCTGGCGGTCGTACATCTCCGGGGCCATTCTGCTGGGCATCGCGCCCTGCACGGCCATGGTGCTGATGTGGGGCTATCTCGCCAAGGGCAACCAGGGCCACACGCTGGTGATGGTGGCCATCAACTCCCTGACCATGCTGGTGCTCTACGGCCTGCTGGGCGGCTGGCTGCTGGGCGTCAACGAGATGCCCGTGCCCTGGCAGGCGCTGCTGCTGAGCATCGCCATCTACGTGGCCTTGCCGCTGGTGGCGGGGTATTTCTCACGCAAGTGGATCATCAAGGCAAAGGGCCTGGCATGGTTTGAGCAGAAGTTCCTGCACGTGCTGACGCCCGTGTCGATCCTCGCGCTGCTGGCGACGCTGGTGCTGCTGTTCAGCTTCAAGGGCGAGACCATCACCGACAACCCCCTGACGATCCTCTGGATCGCCATCCCGCTGTTCATCCAGACCGTGCTGGTCTTCGCCGTCACGTACCTGCTGGCCCGGCTGCTGAAGTTCAGCTACCAGGACGCGGCGCCCTCGGCCATGATCGGCGCGAGCAACCATTTCGAGGTCGCCATCGCCACGGCCACCATGCTCTACGGCCTGTCCAGCGGGGCGGCCCTGGCCACGGTCGTCGGCGTGCTCATCGAGGTGCCGGTCATGCTCCTGCTGGTGAAGGTCTGCCTGCGGACGCGGGGCTGGTTCCCCGGCAAGGCCGCGGGCTCTCAGGTCGAGCCGCGCTGAGGCGGGCTGGCCGCCGCGCGAGGCCAGCCATGGGGGGCAATTCCTCTTTGCCAACGGCGTGGGCGAGCCGGTAGAATTCCCGCGTTCTATGGCGCCGGACAATCTGGAGACCCTCAGGAGACACGAAAATGGGCAAGAACGGCAAGATGTTCGCGGGGATCAAGAAGGTCAAGTACGAGGGCCCGAAGTCCGGGAACCCCCTCGCGTTCAAGCACTACGACGCCGACGCCAAGATCGCCGGCAAGAAGATGAAGGACCACCTGCGGTTCTCCGTGGCCTACTGGCACTCGTTCTGCAACGGCGGGGCGGACCCGTTCGGCGCCGAGACGCGCCGGATGCCCTGGGCCGCGGACGACCCGATGCAGACGGCCCGCAACAAGGTCCGGGCGTGCTTCGAGTTGTGCAATATCCTGGGCGTGGAGTTCTACTGCTTCCACGACCGCGACGTGGCCCCCGAGGGCGAGACGTTCGCCCAGACGTGCCAAAACCTCGACGAGATCGCCAAGCTCATGAAGAAGGAGCAGAAAGCCGCGGGCGTCAAGCCGCTGTGGGGCACGGCGAACCTGTTCTCCAACCCGCGCTTCCTGCACGGGGCCGGCACGAGCTGCAATGCCGATGTCTTCGCCTACGCCGCGGCGCAGGTGGCCAAGGCGATGGAAGTCACCAAGTACCTCGGCGGCAGCGGGTACGTGTTCTGGGGCGGGCGGGAAGGCTACAAGAGCCTGCTCAATACGGACATGGGCCGGGAGCTGGACCACCTCGCCCGCCTGCTGCACATGGCCGTGGAGCACAAGAAGGCCATCGGCTTCAAGGGCCAGTTCTACATCGAGCCGAAGCCCAAGGAGCCCACCAAGCACCAGTACGACTCCGACGCCGCCGCCTGCTACGCCTTTCTCCAGAAGTACGACCTGGTGGACCACTTCCAGCTCAACATCGAGGCCAACCACGCCACGCTCGCCGGGCACACCTTCCAGCACGAGCTGGAATTCTCGGCCGCCAACGGCCTCCTGGGCTCCGTGGACGCCAACCGCGGCGACCTGCTGCTCGGCTGGGATACGGACCAGTTCCCCACGGACCTGTACGATACGGCCTTCGCGATGATGACGATCCTCAAGGCCGGAGGCTTCAAGACCGGCGGGCTGAACTTCGACGCGCACGTCGCCCGCGAGAGCTTCGAGCCGGTGGACCTCGTCCACGCCCACGTCGGGGCGATGGACGCCTTCGCCCGCGGGCTGAAGATCGCCGCGGCCGTCAAGAAGGACGGCAAGCTGGCCAAGTTCGTCAAGCAGCGCTACGCGAGCTGGGACAAGGGCCTCGGCAAGAAGATCGAAAAGGGCGAGGTCGACATGGCCCACCTCAAGGACTACATGATGGACAAGGGCGAGGCCGACGCCAACGAATCCGGCCGCGTGGAGATGCTGGAGAACATCCTGAACGAATATATCTGACGGCTTCGCCGAAGTCCGAATGGTGAAGTCCGAATGACGAATGGCTGACGGCGCTCCGCGGAGGCGGGGCGCCGTCTGCCAATGATGAGTACGCAATGGTCGAATCGCGAAGCCTCAATAGCGAATGCAGCTCCCGAGATCACCGCCTGCTCGGGCTTCGGCATTCGGGCATTGTTTCCTCATTCCTGTTGATCTATCGCTATTTAGCCGCGGGCTGCTTCGTTGCCTTCATTCCGTCGGCGCCAACCGGAAATTGCGATTGCCGCCGGCGCTTGTACGGCGGCGGCAGATGGGTATAATCGCGCGCTGCGAGGCGGGGTCCCGCCTCGATGGAAGGAGTAATGATGGCCGGAACGGGATTGGTGCCCAAGGAAGTATTCTTCACCAAGGGCGTTGGCAAGCACCGCAATCGGTTGCAGAGCTTCGAGCTGGCCCTGCGCCACGCGGGCATCGAAAAAGGCAATCTCGTGCGGATCTCCAGCATTCTGCCGCCGAATTGCAAGATCATCCCTCGCTCGCGCGGGCTCAAGAAGCTCCAGGCCGGGGAGATCACGTTCGTGGTGCTGGCCGAGGCGTCGACGGATGAGCCCTCGCGCCTGGTCGGGGCGGGCATCGGCCTGGCCCAGCCGTCCAGCGGCGACCAGTACGGCTACATCAGCGAACACCACGGCTACGGGATGCGGGAACGCCGCATGGCCGACCTGGTGGAAGACATGGCCGCCACCATGCTCGCCACGACGCTGGGCATCGAGTTCAACCCGGAAACCGCCTACGACGAGCGCAAAGAAATTTACAAGATGTCCGGCAAGATCGTCAGCACCCGCGCCACCGTCCAGACGGCCGAGGGAGACAAGAACGGCCTGTGGACCACCGTAGTCTCCGCGGCCGTGATGATCCTGTAACGGCAGAAGCCGGAAGTCAGAGGTCAGCGAAGGCCAATGGCGCGCCTCCGTCCGAGCCGCGAGCGCGAGCGAGCGGGGCTGTTGTCGCTGCCGTAGTCATGTTCTGGCTTCTCGCTTCCATTCGCCCACCATGAGCACGCCTGTCGACAATTTCCTCGGCCTGGACGCCGATCACCGCAACCCGGCCACGGCCCGCTACGCCGTGCTGCCCATCCCTTACGAGGGAACGGTCAGCTACAAGGCCGGCACGGCCGACGGGCCGGCCGCGATCATCGAGGCCTCGCGGCAGGTGGAGCTGTTCGATGAAGAATTGCTGGGCGAGTTCCACCAGGCCGGCGTGGTTACGCTGCCGGCCGTGGCGCCCGCGGCCACGCCGCCGGAGCAGATGGCTCGCGTGAAGGCCGCGGCCGATAAGGCCTTCGCCGCCGGCAGGTTCCTGCTTGCTCTCGGCGGGGAGCACAGCGTCACCGGGCCGCTGGTCCGGGCGGCCGCCGAGGCCCACGGCGAGATCAGCGTGCTCCAGATCGACGCCCACGCCGACCTGCGGGATGAGTGGGACGGAACCCCGCTTTCCCACGCCAGCGTCATGCGGCGCGTGCTGGACGTGACAGACCGCATCGCCCAGGTCGGCATCCGCAACTTCTGCAAGGATGAATACGAGCAGTGCCGCCCGCAATGCGAGCGGTTCATCACGCCGGCCGTCGTCGAGGCCGACCCAAACTGGATCGACCGGGCGATGGAGATTCTCGGCGAGAAGGTCTACATCACGATCGACATCGACGGACTGGACCCGTCCATCGCCCCCGGCACGGGCACGCCGGAGCCGGGCGGGCTGTCGTGGCGGCGGGCGTGTCGGCTGCTGCGGCGCGTGTGCGAGCAGCGGACCGTGGTGGCCGCGGACATCATGGAAGTCCGGCCGATCCCGCCGAACCACGTAACGGAGTTCCTCGCCGCGAGGCTGGCCTACAAGATCATCTCCTACACGCAGCTTGGACGGAGGCGCGCATGAAGCGCTTCGGCATCGCGACGGCGTTCGTTCTGGCGGCCATCACGGCCGCGCCGTCCGCCCAGCCCGTGAAGATCGAGGATGCGAAAGACCGCAGAATCCTTCAGGCGTTCCTCGGCCACGTGGACGCGCTGCCGGGGCGGCTCAGCAAGGAGTATTGCCGGAAGCTCGCCGCCGAGGAGCCGGAAGGCTACTGCTGGAAGATCGTTCCGCAACTCCGCATGGCGCTCACGGCCTACCGGCTGACGGGCGAGGAGAAGCACCTGGCGATGTTCGCCGAGCTCTTCGAGAACATGCGGTCCGCGCTCACCAAAGGCCCGGACGGCTACGCGGGCTGGTACGGCAAGCCGCTGCCGATCTTCCGGAACGCCGCCGAGGCGAACCACAAGACCGACGTCATCATCACCAGCTTCAGCGTGGCGCATGCCGTGTGCGACTTCCTGGAAGCCGTCTCGGCCGACGAGAAGCTCGCGAAGAAGTACGCCACGCGGCGCCGCCAGTGGCTGGAGCTCATCGAGGACCACCTCGTCGGCAAGTGGGAGCAGCGCGGCTGCTATGTGGACCTCGGCGACGGCGGGGCGGTCTTCCGCACGCCGAGGGGCTTGGCCGCGAGCAAGGCACATCTCACCCAGCCGGCCAACAAGCATTCAAAGATATGCCGGGCGTACCTGGCGCTGCACCGCGTGACCGGCAACGACCACTACATGCGCATGGCGATCCGGCTGGGCGTGCGGTTCAAGCGGACCCTCACCCTCCGCGACGGCCACTACGAGTGGGACTACTGGGCCCCGGCCGGCGCGTGGGACGTGGACCCGGCCAACCCGACCAAGTGGAAGCACTGGATCGGCGTGGAGCACCGCGGCGGGTACTACTCGCTGAGCATGCAGATGGCCCTCGCCCTGCACCACCACGGCGTGGTATTCGACGAGACGGACGTGCGGCGATTTCTCCGCACCCAGACGGCCATGTGCTGGAACGGCAGCATGGACAAGCCCGTCTGGGCCCGCGTCGACGGAACCCGGCACGAGAAGTACATGCGGGGCGAGTACATGTGCGCGGCGCTGGCGCCGTTTGACGCTTCGGTGGAGAGGTTCGTCTACACCGGCCCGCGGCAGGAGGAGCGCCTGAAGAATGCCGGCCATCCGTGGCACGGCGGCACGGTGGCGGCCGGCTGGCTGGAAGGCAAGTACGGGTGGCTGCCGAAGGCCGCCGGCGGCAAGCCGGTCTACGCGGAGTTCGGCCGGCGGTTCCTGGCGGCGCCGGCCAACGAGGCCTTCCATGAGAAGCTCGCCTTCGAGGTCAAGCCGCCCGGCTACCGCGCGCCGCGGACGCCGAAGCAGATGAACCCCATGCCGCCGGCGCCCAACTGACCCTGCCCCACGGCCGAGACGGTCGTGCCGCGCACGGGCAAGATGCCCGTGCCGCATAGCCCCATTGAGCGGGGCCGGGCCGAACCGTACGATGTGCCCATGCCACAAGAAACCACACCCCCGCGCGGCGTGTACACGGCCGAGGTCGTCGAGAACCGGCTGCTGTGCGAGAACCACTACCTGCTGACCGTCCGAGCGGCCGGCCTGCCCTCCACGCGCCCCGGGCAGTTCGTCCAGCTCCAATGCCGGCCGATCCGCGAGCAGGTGGTCGCCCGTGAGGCAAACTGGCCGCCAGGCGAGCCGCCGCGGCTCTCCCAGCCGGAACTCGCCGACCGCGAGCCGTTCCTCCGCCGGCCCTTCAGCCTGGCCGGCCGGCGGGACGGACCCGGCGGGGCGGAACTGGACCTGATCTACCTCCGCCGCGGCGCGGGCACACGCTGGCTGGCGGAGGAGGTCAAGCCGGGCGAGCGGCTCAGCCTGCTCGGCCCGCTCGGCAACGGCTTTCAGCTAAGGCCGGGGCGCTCCCATGCCGCGTTGGTGGGCGGGGGCGTCGGCATTCCGCCGATGATGCACCTCGCGGACTCGCTCTCGCAAGCCGGCGTGAAGGCCGTCGCCTTCTGTGGAGCCCGCGGGCGCGGCCTGCTGCCGCTGACGCTCGCCGAAGGCTGCGCGCCTGCCGCCGAGGGCGAGCCGACGCTCTGCGTCAGCGAGTTCGCCCGCAGCACAACGCCGTCCGTGGTGACCACCGACGACGGCTCGCTGGGGATGCAGGGCTTGGTGAGCGTGGCGCTGGAGCGCTGGCTGGATGCGAACACCCTCGGGGCGGCTGACGTGACGGTCTACTGCTGCGGCCCGGAGCCGATGATGCGGGCGGTGGGGGGGCTGTGCGCCGGTCGGGGCATCGAGTGCCAGCACGCCATGGAGCGCCACATGGCCTGCGGCATGGGCACCTGTCAGAGCTGCGTGGTGAAGATCGCCGACCAGACGCCCCGCGGATGGTCCTACAAGCTCTGCTGCACCGACGGGCCGGTGTTCGACTCCCGCTCGATCGTCTGGGAGTAGACGCTCCATTCAGCCCACAGGCCGCGGGCAGCGCGGAGAAAGAGCGTCTCATGGCTCCGGCGCCTCGCCGGCCTTCGCGCGGAAACTCGTTCGTAAGAGCATGGTGCGCAATGCGTGCCGCCCTGTTCGTCGGACGACAGCGAGCCCGGCGAAGACGGCGAAGCTGGCCGTGCCGCGGCGCGAGGGCAAATCTCCGCGCCGCGCGGCGGCGAGTCCTGCTATGCTCTGTGGCGGCCCCCACCCAGGTGGGATGGCTCGGGCCGACCGCAGACGCTTGCCGGCCGTCGCCTCGTTTGGCGGCAGGTCAACACACTGATGGGAGCCGCCGCGAACAATGAAAGTTCAGCTTCACATGCACACCACCCGCTTCAGCGACTGCGCGATCAACACCCCGGCGGAGATGATCACCGCAACCCGGCAAGCCGGCTACGACGCGGTGTACCTCACCGAGCACAATGCCGTCTGGCCGGAGGAGGACCTGGCCGACCTGCGGGGAGTCGCCCAGGGCATGCGCGTCTTCGGCGGGGTGGAGCGATCGCTGGGGGATGGTTCGGTGCATATCCTCGTGCTGGGCACGTCCGACCCGCTTGTGCTGGAAATACAGGACATCGGCGTGCTGCTGGACTTCGCCCGAGACGCCGACTGCCTGACCGTGCTGGCCCACCCGTACCGCTGGCCCGGCGGCGACCTGCCGATAACCGAGGGCCTGCTGCCGGACGCCATCGAGTACCGCACGCCCAACCACACCCCCCAGCAGGCGGCCAGCGCGTATCTGGCGGCCCAGCAACTGCACCTGCGCCCGGTGAACGCCTCCGACGCGCACTCGATCGATTACGTCGGGCGGTATTGGATCGAGACCGTCGCTCCGCTGGTCGAGCCGAAGGACCTCCGGCAAATCGTCCTCGCCGGCGCGTACGAGAACCGCACTCCGTGAGATAGGAGCGGCAGACCGCCATGGCCGCCGCGGGGAGAAGGAGAGGCCGAGCCGGCCTTACCGCTGGCGGTAGACGATGCGGCCCTTGGTCAGGTCGTACGGGCTGAGCTGCACGAGCACCTTGTCTCCCGGCGTGATGCGGATGTAATGGCGGCGCATCTTGCCGGAAATGTGGCCGATGATCTCGTGCTTCGTCTCGCCCATCTCGATCTCCAGCCGGAACATGGCGTTCGGCAGAGACTGCTTGACGATGGCCTCGACCTCGATAACGTCGTCTTTAGGCATCTCGGTTCCTGTAGCTCTGGCCGCCCTCCGCCGGCCGGGGTGAATCCGCGTACCTTAACACGTCCGCCATGCCCCGTCAACCGCGGCGAAACAGGACGCCCGCCCGTCGGCGGGCGAACCGGCGGATGGCGCAGAGGGGGCGCGGTTCGCCGGGTTCCCGAACCAACTGGCTGAAGCGGCGCATTGGCTTGCTATTGCGTGTCGCGGAATGCTATGGTTTTGCCATGCCTTCGCAAGACGCACCAGAAAACAGCCCGGCTCCGGAGGAAGCCTCCCCCGGGGCCGATGCAAAGCCCGAGGCCCCGGCCGGCGAGCCCGGGAAGCGCCCTCTCCGCGGCCGGCGGACGGTGGTCTTGCAGACTCTCGGCGGCATTGCCCTGGCCGTGAGCCTGTTCTGCGGGGCGTACTACGTGTGGCTGCGGCTGATCCACACGAACTTTCATGCCATCGTTCCCGGCCAGGCGTACCGCTCCGCCCAGCCCAGCGGCGGCGACGTGCGCGCCTGGGCGGAGGAATACGGCATCCGCAGCATCCTGAACTTGCGCGGCACCAAGCATCCGGCCCACGCCAAAGAGCGGGCCGCCGCCGACGAGAAGGGCATCCGCATCTACTCCTATGCCGTCTCCGCCGGCCGGATGCCCAGCGCGGAGGAACTGAGAGGCATCCTCTGGGCGCTGGAGAATGCCGAACGTCCGGTGCTGGTGCATTGCCGTGACGGCGCCGACCGCGGCGGCATGGTGAGCGTGCTGGCGGAGATGGCGATCGGCGACCAACCGTTCGAGCGGGCGCGGCGGCAGGAGTCTATCCGCTACCTCCGCATCGACGACCGGCCGAACCGCATCGGCCAGTTGCTCGACGACTACGCGCAATGGTGCAAGGAACATGGCCTGGACACCGCCGGCTGGAGCCAATTCCGCGACTGGGCTCTGTTTGAGTACCATCCGTACTGGTACCGGGCGGGCATCGAGACGCCGGCAGAACTGGCCGCGCGCCCGGGTGAGAGGCTGACCATTCCCGTGCGGGTGACGAACCTGGCGCGCCAAAGCATACCGGCCTCGGCCGAGGACCGCGCGTTCTTGCTGGCCGCGTTCCTGGGCAATTGCGGAGACGGCGAGGCGAAGGTCGAGATCGGGCCGCGAACGCCCCTGGGCGAAGAGGATCTCGCGCCGGGACAAACCATCAATCTGGAGCAGGTGCTGACCGCTCCGGCCGAGCCGGGCGTGTATGTCGTGCGATTCGATCTCGTGGACGAGGGCCACACGTGGTTTTCCGAGCAGGGCTCGACGCCGGGCCGGTGCCTGCTGACGGTCAAGGCGCCGCCTGATCCGGCGGCGGCGGTCGAGACACCCCCCGATGCCCCCGCCTCGCCGGCGGAGGCCCGGCCGGCGACCGCCCCGGCCGTCGCCCCGAGCACCGCGCCGGCGAGCCGCCCCGCGGAACAGCCATCTCCCCCCGAATGAACGCGACCCTGACGGTTCTTGTAGATAACAACGTCTCGTGCGATGGCTTGCAGGCCGAGCACGGGCTGGCGATGCTGCTGCGATACGGCGAGCGGAGCCTTCTCCTGGATGCCGCGCAAAACGGCGAGACCCTGGCGCACAATGCCGCCGCGCTGGGCGCGGCCCTGGAGCGCGTGGACGCCGTGGTGCTTTCCCACGGCCATTACGACCATACGGGCGGGCTGGACGCCGTGCTGCGCCGCCGCGGACCGGTGGATGTCTACGCCCACCCGGACGCCTTCGCCCGGCGCTGGGCGAACAAGCCCGGCAGGCCGATGAAGGACATCTCCTGTCCGCATCAGTTCGGCAAGCTCTGCAACAGCGGGGCGCGGTTTCACCTCGTCACCGCCCCGGAGCGGCTGGATGGCGGCGTGCTGCTTTCCGGGCCCATCGGCGGGCCGGCGTGGGGCAGTGAGGGCTTCGCCGTCAGCCGCGCCGACGAGATGGTTCGCGACGGCTTTCGCGATGAACTGTTCGTGCTCGTTCGCGGCGAGAATGGCTGGGCGGTGATCACCGGCTGCTGCCACCGCGGCCTGGCCAACACGCTGCACTCGGCGGAGTTCCTCAGCCACAGCGAGCCGATCCGCACGATCATCGGCGGGCTGCACCTCCGGGGCGCCGATGCTGTGGAACTTCAGTCCGTCGTGGAACTGTTGGAGGCCAAGGGCCGGCCGGACGTGCACCCGCTGCACTGCACCGGTGAGGACTCGGTGGCCTATCTCCGGCGCCAACTCGGCGAATGCATCCACACCGCCGCCGCGGGGAGCCGCATCGAGCTGTAACGGCAACGGCAACAACGGCAACGACTTACCCGAATTGCACGAATAACCACGGATTTCACGAAGCACTTCGTGCCGGCGGCATACCACGGGAGACACATATAACCACGGATTACACGGACACAGCAGAAAGAAACATCCTTTTTTCCGTGCCATTCGTGTTGTATTCGTGTAATTCGTGGAAAGTCGTTGTCGTCGTTGAATCAGAGCAATCCGTGCAATCCGTGGCCCCAAGCCGCCTTCGTCAGCCGATCACCTCATCGGCGATGGCTCGCACCTCGTCCACCAACCCGTCGGCCGTGGCGGTGTCTTTCGCCTCGGCCATGATCCGCATGATCGGCTCGGTGTTGCTCGCTCGCACGCTCACCCAGCCTTCCGGCAGGTCCACGCGCAGCCCGTCGGCCTCGTCCAGCCGTGCGCCGTCGCGCCCGGCGAAGTGCTCCTTCGCCATTTCTGCCACCCGCGGCGCGGCGCCGGCGGGGGCGGGGAACTTCGTCTTTCGCATCACGTAAGCGGGAATCTCCGCGGCCAGGTCGCTGAGGCTCCGGCCGGTCTCCGCCATGTACTGCAGCAGCATGGCCATGCCCACCAAGCTGTTGCGCACCGGCACCACACGCGGATCGATCACGCCTCCGTTGCCCTCCCCTCCGAAGATGCACCCCTCGCGCATCATCCCCTCCACCACGTTCGCCTCGCCGGTCGGCGTGCGGATGACCTGTACGCCGGCCCCGGCCGCGATGTCGTCGATCATCCGACTCGTGGCGAGGTTCGTCGCCATGTTCCCCTTGCGATGCCGCAGCACGAACGCCGCCGCCAAGGCCAGGGTGTACTCCTCGCCGATGAACCGCCCGCCGTCGGCGATCACCACCAGCCGGTCGGCGTCCGGGTCCTGGGCGAAGCCCACGGCCGCGTCGTGCTCCTTCACCGCCTCGCACAGGCCGGTGAGGTTCTCTTCGATCGGTTCGGGAGTGTGGGCGAAGCGGCCCGTCGGCTCGGAGTTCAGGTGCACCACTTCGCAGCCGAACTCCTCCAGCAATCGTGGCGTGACCACGCAGCCGGCCCCGTTGATGCTGTCCAGCACCACCTTGAATCGCTTGCCGGAAATCAACGCCGCGTCGCAGGTATCCAGCACGGCCGCGATGTGCCGCTCGTGCGTGGTCTCGCACCGCTCCTCGCCGCCGGTTTGCTCGGCCGGGGCGTAGTGGAAGTCTTTCGCCTCCCAGATGGCCTTCAGCCGGTTGGCCATCTCCGCCGAGAGCCCGACGCCCGAAGGCTGAAGGAACTTGATGCCGTTGTAGGCGGGCGGGTTGTGGCTGGCGGTGACGATCACGCCGCCGTCGCAGCCGAGTTCGCCGGTCATCAGCGCCGCGCCGGGCGTGGTGACCACGCCGAGGTCGACCACGTCCACGCCGCCGGCCATCAGGCCGGTCGCCACGGCCGCGCGGACCATCGCGCCGGAGGGGCGCGTGTCTCGGCCCATCGCCACTTTGCCGCGCACGGCGCCGCCGTGGGCGCCGAGGAAGTTCGCGAAGGCCAGCCCGAACTCCGTGGCGATCTGCGGCGTCAGCGTCCGCCCGATCGTCCCGCGCACGCCGGAAACACTCACCATCAACCGATCCGCGTCTGCCATCTATCCGCTCCTTCCATCCAGGGGACGGGTATTATGACGCAGCCGGACGGGAAGTGCCAAGGGACAAGTGCAAAGTGCCAAGTGCCAAGGGCCAAGGGCGGGGTCAAGATGGATTTCGAGACAGTTGGGCTTGCAGGCTTCGCCGCGCATACAATGCAATGCCGACTGGTATTGTACGAAAGGGGACGCACCATGAGACCTGCACTGGTTCTCTGCTTCGCGGCGGCGGCCGTGGCGGCCGCGGGTTGCCAGCACTCCCACGAGCCGATGCCCAACGCCGCGCCGCGCTCGGAGGTGACCGGCCCGCGGACGCCCGTAACCCTGCGCGGCGCTCCGGTCGAACTCGCGGGAGACACGCTGAAGGTGGGCGACCCGGCCCCCGACGCCACGCTCGTCGACCCGATGGGCACGGATGTGACGATCTCCTCCATGCGGGGCAAGGTTCTCGTTCTGTCCGTCGTGCCGGAGTTGGACACCACCGTCTGCAGCAGCCAGACGGTCCGGTTCAACCGAATGGCCCGCGACTACGGCGAGGACGTGAAGTTCCTCTCCGTCAGCGTCGACTCGCCGCATGAGGTGGATCGCTGGTGTGAGCAAATGGAAGTGGACAGCGTTTACGGCCTGTCAGACGCGGCGAAGAAGGACTTCGGCCGGTCGTACGGCGTGCTGATGCCCGCCAGCGGCAAGCTCACCCGCGCGGTGTTCGTGATCGACCGGGGGGGCGTCATCCGGCACGTGGAAGTGGTGGGCGAACTCACCCGTGAGCCGCTCTACGAGCCGGTGGAGCAGGTCGTGCGCAAGCTGCAGGCCGGGTGACGGAGTCTGCTCGCCGGGACTTCCACACACTGCCGGCATGCTCTATCGGCCCAGCAGGCCGGCGTAGACAGACTCCGTGCGTGCGGCGATATCGTCCCAGGAGTGGTGGGCCAGCACAAACGCCCGCCCGGCCGCGCCGGCCGAGGCCCGTAGCGAATCGTCCCGGAGCAGTTCGTTCATCTTCGCGGCGAGGTTTGCCTCATCGTCGTGACGGAATGAGAACCCGTGGCCGTGGATGGCTTCGAGGTTCTCGGGTATGTCGCTCACCAGGCAGCAGTTGCCGTAGCTCATCGCCTCCAGCAGCGACAGCGACAGGCCCTCCACGCCCGAGGGCTGCACGTACAGCCGGGCGTTGCTGAGCAGGCTCCGCCAGAGCAGCCCGGTGACGAAGCCGGGAAAGAGAATCCGCCGGTCTCCCCGGGCCAGCTCGCCGAGTTGCTCCTTGTAGCGCTGCTCGTGCTGGGCGTCGCCGGCGATGACCAGCCTGGCGTCGGTCCGCAGGCGACGGAAGGCCCGGATCAGCAGGTGGGCGTTCTTCTCCCGCACCAGGCGGGAGAGAAACAGCACGTAGTTGCCGGCCTCCAGCCCCAGCGGCCGCAGCGGCTCGGCGTCGGCGGGCTGCGGTTCTTCCACGCCGGTGGGCAGGTAGAAGCACTCTCTGCCGTAGGTCTCGCGGACATACCGCTGGAGCGTCCGGGAGACCACCGCCACCGCGTGCGGGAAGCGCACCGACGGTGGCTCCATCGCCCGCAGCATGCCGCCGGCCAGCGGGCTCCAGCGGCTGCGCTTCCATTCCAGCCCGTGGCCCTGCACCAGCACCGTCTGGCCGGTGAGCCTCGGCAGAATGCTCAACATCGCCGGGCCGAACGAGTGCATGTGGATCACGTCGCAGCTTCCCAGCGTGCTTTCGTAGGCCGTGGCCAGTAGATACGCGGCGAACTTCTCCAGGCTGCGCGAGCGGATGGTGGGCACGGTGCGGATGTGCATGCCCCGGTAGACGCCGTCGCGGGCGCCGTAGTGCCGCATGGCGTAGACGGTAATCTCGTGGCCGCGTGCCGCCAGACGCGAGCCGACCTGCTCGGTGTATTTCTCGATGCCTCCGCCCAGCGGCATGCCCTTCAGCGCAATGTGGCAAATCCGCAGGGGCCGCTCGGCCGGCATGTGCGGCGGGCCCTCAGGCATGGTCCCCGGCCGGAGCGGCTGGGCGCGGCGCCGCGCAATCGAACGGGTGTGTGCATGCCGGCCGTGGGCGATGGGCCGGCTCTGTGTGACGTGGGTTGTCCATGGCCATCTTGTACCGCACTTCGGCGGTCGCTTCAACGCCGCGCGTCTCGAAACGCGGCCGTCATGATGCCGGCCGATGCCATTGTTTGCGGGCGGCGGCATGCGGTACAATCCCCCTCGCGACGATGTCTCTGAGCCTGGACCAACTCGAGTTTCTCCGCACCCCGCGGGCGAGGGAACTGCTGGCGGAAGACCTGCCCGGCGACCTTCTGCACGCGGCCGACGCGCTCCGCAAGCGCTGCACGCCGGAGCAGACCAACGCCGTGCTCACGCTCCGCACTCTGCGCGAGCGATCCGAAGCCAAGTTCCCGCCGGAAATCGCCGCGGACCTGCTGGCCACGGATACGCTCCTGCAGCAGGCGTCCTCCATGCGGCTGGCGAGCTACAAGGCCCGCGAGCTGCTCCGCCGCAGCGGGGCGTCCCACGTGCACGACCTGTGCTGCGGGCTGGGGGGAGACTCCATCGCCCTGGCCCTGGCCGGGGCGGAGGTCTCCGGCTACGACGTGTCGCTGGGGGCGGTGCTCTGTGCGGCCCACAACGCCGCGGCCGCCGGCGTGGGCGAGCGGTGCACGTTCGAGGCGCGGGACGTGACGGACCTGCACCTGGCCGAGGACGCCGTGGTGCACATCGACCCGGACCGCCGCCCGGGCGGCCGGCGTGTGACGGACATGAACGAGTATGCCCCGGGCGGGTACTTCCTGCCGGAGCTTTCCGGCCGGGCGCGGGCGGGGTGCATGAAGCTCTCGCCGGCGATGGACTTCGAGGCGCTGCTGAGCTGGTCGGCCGTCGAGGCGGAGTGGGTCGCCGCGGGCGGCGTCTGCCGGCAACTGCTGATCTGGTGGCCGAGCGAGCGGCCTTCGCCGCCGGCCGGCCCGGCCCGCAAGGCGACGGTGGTCTGGGGAGAGATGACCGAGCCGCGGTCGGCTTCCATCCCCGGGGGGGCGGCGCCGCGGGCGCCCGTTCGGCCGGAAGGGGAGTACCTCATCGAGCCGGGCCCGTCGGTGATCGCCGCGCGGGCGGTGGACGACTTGGCGGCCGAGTTGGGCCTGTGGCGGCGCGGGCCGAACCTGCACTGGTTGTTCGGGGAGGGGCCGGTCGACAGCCCGCTGTGCCGGTGCTTCCGCGTGCTGGAGACCGTGGCCGGGCGGGAGAAGGACATCAAGCGGGCATTGCGGGCCTTGGGAGGCGGGGCGGTGGACGTCAAGCCGCGCGGCGTGCGGCTGGACACCGACGCCATGCAGAAGAAGCTCCGCGGCAAGGGAAGCCGGCGGCTGGCGGTGCTGTGGACGCAGTTCGACCGGCGGCAGGTGGCGTACATCGCCGAGGCCGTTTGCTGAAGCGGCGACGGCCGGGGCGCCGATAGGGTGGATCCGCCGTGCTTCGCGAATCCGCGGGCATTCACTCAATCCGTGGACGCATTTGGGGTAGAGTATACGCATGCGATGGAAACGCCTGCTTACGTGGCTGCTCGTACTGCTGGTCATCCTGGCCATCGGGGCCGGGTGGCTCTACATGCGCCTCAGCCGTGTGCCGGCCGCGTACGCCCCGGCGCGGCTCACCCAGGCCCAGCGAGACGAAGCCGCCGGGCTGTTCATTAACGACGTCACCTCGTTCGACAACAAGGCCCAGGAGCGGCAGGGCTTCGACTGGATCCTCACGGCCGAGCAGGTCAACGCCTATCTCGCTTCGATGGACGAGATCGCCGCCATCCTGGAAGGCCGGAGGAACGCCTCCGCCAGCCGCGTGCTGGCCGAGGCTCGCCTGGCCGGCCCGGCCGTGGTGTTGGACGATGGGCTGATTACCTTCATGATCCGCCAGACGGAGCATAACAAGGTGCTGGCCGCCGACGTCCGCCCGGAGATGACCGACGCGGGCGAGCTTCGCCTGCGGCTGGTGCGGATGCGCGTGGGCGTGGCGCCGCTGCCGGAGTCGATCGTCGAGGCCCTTCGCGACGAGTTGAAGCTCGGCCTGGCCGCCGCGCTGCACCGCGCCGCCAACGGCGAGGGGCCGGGCGCCGCCATCCGCGGCGTGCGGGCGGAGCACGTGCGAGAACTGCTGGCCGTGCTGGTGGCGGCCATCGACGAAGAGCCGGTCGCCCCGGAGTTCATCTCGCCGATCAGCCGCACGCGCGTGCGCGTGGAGTCGCTGCGGGTGGATGACGGGCAGTTGCGGCTGCGGATCCGTCCTGTCGACGGACGCTGAGGGGGCGGGTATCGCATCTTGCGAGGTCTTGCCGCGCGCCGCGGGCCGCTTACTTCGCGTGCCGCCCGGCACACAGGGCGATCGCCAGGGCGTCGGCCACGTCCGGCGGCTCGGGCGGTTCGGGCAGTCGGAATGTGCTCTGCACGGCGAGCTGCATCTGCCGCTTGCTGGCGTGCCCGTTGCCGGTGAGGGCCTTCTTGACGTTTGTGGCCGGCACGCTCTCCACGCCCATCCCCGCCTGCCGCGCCGCCAGCAGGATCACGCCGCGGGCATGGCCCATCAGGATGCTCGTGCGGGGGTGCTTGTAGTGGGCGTAGAGCTTCTCGACGGCCACGATGTCCGGGCCAAGATCGCGGAGGATCTCCGCCAGATCCGCGTGGATCTGCGCGATGCGCTCCGCCATGTCGGCCTTCGTCGGCGTGCGGATGGCCCCGGCCTCGATGATCTCCGGCCCGTTGCGCGTGAACTCCACGCAGCCGTAGCCGGTGATGTGCAGGCCGGGGTCGATGCCGAGGACGCGCAGGCGTGCATTCTTCTGAGCCATGCACGCATCCTACGTCCGGGGCATCGGAACAGGCAAGAGGCCCGGCGAGGTGAGAAGGCAGAGGTTAGAGGGGAGGCCCGGCGTTATCCGGGTTCCGGAATACCGCAAGCCACGGCGGGCGGCCTATCCCTCTAACCTCTTACCTCTCTCTTCTACCTGCCGTCAAGCCGTCTTCAGCACCGCCGCGGCGTTCGGGTCCAGCACGCGGAACGTGAAGCTCTCGGTCAGGAAGAACTCCACCTCGTCGCGGTTGTGGCTGGCGTAGCCGATGGAGAAGTCCTTGCCGACGGTCAGCTCGAAGTCGCCGCCGCGGGTCGAAACAATCACGCCGCCGTTGAGAACCGGGCTTTTGAGAATCTCTCCGCCGAGGATGTCTTCCAGCGCCCGCCGGGGTGGGTAGCCCTGGCCGGTCTCGTGCATCAGGTCGAAGTACAAGTCCGGGTTCAGGACCATCGCGTACGGGCCGCCCACGCCAGCGGCGGCCATTTTTTTGACCACCTCGGCCGCGGCCTTCGGCAGGGCGTTCGTGTCCTTGGGCAACTTCGGCGCGGAAACTTTCGCCGACTTGGCGATTCCGTCGATCCCGCCGGCGGCGAAGCCGTTGAAGATCGCCTCGTCCTCGAACCTGGCCGCCTTGGCGGCCGCGTCCAGCAGGGCGTCGATATCCGCGTCGGCGGCGCCGCGCGTCACGTCGTCGATCTCCTGCTGCTTGAGCGTGAACGCCAGCCGCGTTTCGATGAGCGGCTGCACCTCGCGCACGCCCCACGGCACGTCCCCGGCCTTCTTGCCGGAGGCGATCTTCAGCCGCCCCAGGTTCACCGCGCCCAGCTCCCAGCCGTGCGGGCCGTTGAAGTCGGCGATCTTCCGCCCGGCGAGGACCTTGCGGATGACGTCCGCCGCCTGGCTGTCCAGCTCTTGCCAAGCCACGGCACTGATCGGTGCGAATTCTCTGCGTAGTATGTCCGGCATGGTCTATCTCGCTTTCTATTCCTTGAGGGATCCGATGCCCAGGCTTCCGTCGCCGCCCGACGCGCCGCCGGAAGACTCGCCTTCCGCGCCGCCTTCGCCGGTCTCCGCCTCCTCGATCTCCGTGATCGGGGCGGTGGTCATCAGGTACGTCTGCATGTTCTCGTCAAACTCCGGCCAGTTGCGGCGGAGCCATTCGAGGTTCATCATTGCGTGCTCGATTTCCTCATTGCGGTTGTGCACGAGCACGGCCTTGAGGCTCTCGTCGGCCGTGACGGCCGCCCGTTCGTGGTACCACATGACCGCCTCCAACTCCTCGATGAGGCTCTCGATGGCCCGGTGCTGGTCCAGCACCAGCGGGGGTAGCTGCTCTCTGGGTTCATGGTGTTCCAGCGGCATCGTACCGATTCTCCTTTCAGGTATTCCTACGAGCTTGGTTCGGTTTCGGCTTTTGTAACCTGCTGAATGATATGACGCTACGAGGCGAGAATTCAAGGCCGTGCCGGATTAACGAATGACGGAGGACGATTGGCGATTCCACAGCCACAGCGATCACCAACAGCAAGGCAAGAGGGCAGGCGGCAAGAGGGCA
>Ga0102959_1000088_pt1 | contig 29128 bp, 26 predicted proteins | sample SalPonF2_B_D2_MG_FD_84520 | JGI IMG/M metagenome (GOLD analysis project Ga0102959, IMG submission 84520) | Salt pond soil microbial communities from South San Francisco under conditions of wetland restoration - Salt Pond MetaG SF2_B_D2_MG ...
CACCGCCGTCGGTCGTGTCCTCCACGTCACCGCCGCCGTAGAAGTGGATGAACACGTCCTCGAGGCTGGTCTCGCGGATCTCGATGTCCTCGATCTCGCGGCCGTCGAGGTGGGAGACGAGCCCCTCGTAGTTCCCGGTGACGACCAGTTCCAGGACGCCGTCCGCGTCCACGGTCGCGCGCGCGACGCCGTCGAACCGGAACGCGTCGGGGTCCGGCGATTCCGCGAGTCGCACCCGGACGACCTTGCCGCTCTTCTCCAGGAGGTCGTGGATGTTCTCCAGGGCGACCAGCTTCCCCTCGCGGATGACGGCCACCCGGTCGCAGACCCGGCGGACCTCGCTCAGGATGTGCGAGGAGAAGAAGACGGTCGCGCCGCGGTCGCGCTCCTCGGCCAGCAGGTCGTAGAACTCGTTCTGGACGAGCGGGTCCAGCCCGGAGGTCGGCTCGTCCATCACGACCACCGTCGGCTCGTGCATGAACGCCTGCACGATGGCGAGCTTCTGTCGGTTGCCCCGCGAGTAGGTCTTCACCCGTCGGTCGAGGTGCACCGGAAAGCGCTCTAAGAGCTCCTCGCGTCGGCGCTCGCCCTTGAGCCGCCCGAAGTAGTCGAGGACGCGCTCGCCGGTCGTCCGCTCGTAGAAGGAGACGTCGCCGGGGACGTGGCCCAGGTCGCGTCTCGCCTCGCGGAGCGCGTCGCGGTCGGTCACGTCGGTGTCGAGCAGAGTCGCGCTGCCGGCCGTCGGCGAGGTGAGCCCGAGCAACACGCGGATGGTCGTCGTCTTGCCCGAGCCGTTCGGACCGAGGAAGCCGAACACCTCGCCGGGGCGCACCGCGAAGCTCAGGTCCTCGACCCCCCGCACGTCGCCGTAGTACTTGGTCAGCCCCGAGACGACGATCGTCGGGTCCGTCACGACAGTGAACTGACGGGCGGCACGGGCTTATACGTTGGTCGCCGGGCTGTGGGTACTGGCTCGAATCCGCCCAGTTGTCTCTCGAACCGGGTGGAACCCGAGCCATCGAGCGCGGACTGCAAGAACCGCTCCAGCCGCACCCGACACAGTTCGACCGGCGGACCGATTTAAGCCGCCCGCGGGCGTACTCCCCACAGAGGGATGGGGGACGCACGTTCGGATGCGGGAGCGGCGGGACCGGTGGGTCGCAGGTCGGAGGAGACCGGATGAGTCGCCGACCGGCGGTCCTCCTCGTGGCCGTCCTCGTCGGGGCGGGGCTCCTGGTCGCCGCCCACCAGGGAGCCGTGCTCGCCCAGGAGGAGGGGACGGTCGTCGGCCAGCCCGACCTGGCGCTCTCGGTCCAGCAGGACCATCTGACGTGGGGCGAGCAGCTGTTGAACGTCTCCGTCTCGAACGGCGGGACGCTCTCGCGGGGCGGGCCGGCGGCCTACGAGGAGCGAGTGCAGACCGCCCGGAACGTGCGACTCGAAATCGCCACCGACCGGCTCGCGCCCCGGCTCGCCCGGGCGCTCCAGGTCAAGTCCGGACCGGTCCTCGCCGGGAGCATCCCGCCCGGGACGGCCGGGCCGTTCCCGTTCCGCATCGAGCTGAACGAAACGCTCGCGCCGGGGACCTACGAGGTCCCCATCCGCGTCAGCTACGACTACACGGGCTACGTCGAGTACGGCCCGCGGCGAGCGCCCACCTACGGCGAGCGGAGCCGGACGACGGTCGAGACCGTCTCCGTCGTCGTCGAGGACCGGGCGCGGTTCTCGCTCGCCGCCGAGCCCGGGAGCGTCCCGGCGGGCGACTCGGGCCCCTACCGGTTCACGGTGACGAACACCGGGACACAGCCCGCAGCGGACGCGACCGTCGTCCTCGCGACGGCGAACGCCTCGCTCTACTTCGGCGACCCCACCCGCCCCCGACAGACCCAGACCGTCTTCCTGCGGCGGCTCGCGCCCGGCGAGTCGCGGACGGTGGCCGTCTCGGTCGGCGCGACCCGGGCGACGCGGCCGGGGACCTACCCGGTGAGCGCCGTCGTCCACTACCGGACCCCGAACGGCGTCCGTCGGGCCTCCGACCCGCTCTCCTTCGGCGTCGCCGTGACCGAGCGCCAGCAGTTCGCCGTCTCGAACGTGACCGCGAGCGTCCAGGCGGACGGGAGCGGGACCGTCCGGGGCGTCGTCACGAACCGCGGGCCGGACGCGGTGACCGACGGCGCGGTGGCCTTCGAGGCGAACGGCTCGACGCTCCGACCGCGGAACCCGGTCTACGCCGTCGGTGGGCTCGGTCCCGGCGAGTCCGCCCCGTTCGCGTTCACCGTCGACGCCGCCAACGGGACCCGTCCCGGTCCCCAGCAGGTGGGCTTCCGGGTGCGCTACCGGAACCCGGCCGGCGACCTGCGGACGAGCGACCGCCTGCCCGCGCGGGTCGACGTCGGCGCGCGGCAGACGTTCGCGGTCCGGGACGTGACCGGCGACCTCCGGGTGGGGGCCACCGGTCGCGTCCGGGGGACGGTCGTCAACGCCGGGAACGAGACCGTCACCGACGCCGTCGTCGTCTTCCGGGGCGGTGCCGGCGGGCTCTCGCCGCGGAACACCGAGTACGCCGTGGGGACGCTCCGGCCCGGCGAGCGCACCACCTTCTCCTTCCAGGTGGACGTGGCGAACGGCACCGACCCCGGCCCGCGACAGCTCTCCCTGCGCGTCCGCTACCGCGACGAGGCCGACCAGACGCGGACGAGCGACCCGCTCGCCGCGCCGGTCGTCGTCGGCGAGCGCCAGGCGTTCGCCGTGCGGAACGTCACCGACTCGGTCCGGGTCGGCGGGAGCGGGGTCGTCCGGGGAGTCGTCGTCAACACCGGCGACGCGACCGTCTCGAACGCGGTGGTCCTGCTCGACGTCGGGACCGACACGCTCGCGCCGCGGAACAGCGCCTACGCGGTCGGCACGCTCGAGCCCGGCGACTCGGTCCCCTTCTCCTTTCGGGTGGACGCCTCGAACCGGACCGAGTCCGGACCGCGCCAGGTCGGGCTGCGAGTGCGCTACCGCGACGAGACCGACGAGACGCGCACGAGCGAGGCGCTCCAGGTGCCGGTGTCGGTCGCGCGGGAGCAGACGTTCGCGGTGCGGAACGTGACGAGCACGCTCCGGGTGGGGCGACGCGGGACGGTCCGGGGCGTCGTCGTCAACACCGGCGAGCGCCCGGTCCGGGACGCCGTCGTGGACTTCCAGCCAGACAGCCGGGGGCTCGCACCCCGGGAGACCGAGTACGCCGTCGGGAACCTCGGCCCGGGCGAGTCGGCCCCGTTCGCGTTCACCGTCGACGCCTCGAACCGGACCGACGCCGGGCCACGCCCCGTCACGTTCCGCGTCAGCTACCGCGACGAGGCCGACGAGCAGGCCGCGAGCGACGCGCTCGCCGCGCAGGTCCGCGTCGCCCCCCAGATGGACGCGTTCCAGGTCGAACCCGTGAACGCGACGGTCGCGGCGGATGGCGACACCGTGCTGGTCGTCCAGGTGACCAACCGACTCGACCAGCCGGTCCGGGACCTCCGCGCGACGATGACCGTGACAGAGCCCTTCGAGACCGACGACCCGACGTCGTTCGTCTCGTCGCTCGGGCCGAACGAGTCCGCGCTGGTCCGGTTCGACCTCGGGACCACGGCCGACGCCATCCCCAAGAACGACAGCGTCTCGCTGACCTTCGGCTACACCGACGCGGCGGGCGAGCGGCTGACCTCGGAGCCGTACCTGGTGCCGGTGACGGTGGTGCCGCGGCCGGGCGGTCCCATCCCCGTCATCCCCGCCGTGGCAGTGGCCGTCGTCCTCGCTCTCGCGGTGGGGTGGTGGTGGCTCCGGCGGTGACGCGGAGGTGGCTACCGCCTCCGCGGACCTACGGCAGCACCACCAGCCCGCGGGGCGTCAACTGGCGGTAGTCGTCGTCCCACGGCAGTCCGACCTGCGCCCACTCGCGGGCGGCGTCGGTCGAGCGGAAGAGGCCGTGGTTCGTGAGGGCGTAGAAGACGCCGGGCTCGCCCGTGGTCGCCAGGACGGCGCGGACCAGCCCGTCGGGGTCCGGCAGGCCGTCCATCGCCACCGCCCAGTCGCCGTCCCCCTCGCGGCGGTAGACGTAGGACTCGGCGGTGCCGGCGGTGTGGGCCGCCCGCGGGCCGCTGGCGGCGGAGACGACGACGGTGTCCGGATCGGCGGGGTCCGGCCGCACGCTCCAGCAGTAGCGGTGGTCGAGGCCGTCCTGGGGGTACGCCCAGGTGTCGCCCGCGTCCTCGCTCTGGGCGTAGCCGTCGCCGGCGGCGGCGTAGACGCGCTCGGGGGCGTCCGGGTGGGTCGCCAGGCTGTGGTTGTCCCGGCGCGCGCCCTCGGGCCGGTCCTGCCAGGTGTCGCCGCCGTCGAACGAGCGGACGAGTGCGCCCGCCTCGATGCCGACGTAGACGCGCTCGGGGTCCGTCGGGTCGACCTCGATCCACCGGACGTGGTGGGTGTTCGGCCGGGGCGGGAAGTACCAGTTCGCCGCCGAGTCGAGGTCGGTCAGGCCCGGCAGCTCCTCCCAGCGCTCGCCGCCGTCGGGAGAGCGGAACACCCGGCTCGGCTCGGTGCCCGCCCAGACCGCGTCGGCGTCGGTCGGGTCCACTGTCAGGGACATGACCGCCTCGGGCATCGTCGGCGCGCCGACGCGCCGGAACGTCTCGCCGCCGTCCGTGCTCAGGTGGAGGCCGGCGTCGAACGTCCCGACGAGGACGCGCTCGGCCGCGTCCGGATGGGCGGTCACGCACTGGGGTCGGTGGTCGGCGAGCCGCTCGACAGTCCACTCGTCGGCCGGGTCGTCGCGGGACGCCACGAGCAGTCGGTCCTCGAAGGCCACATAGACGGTTGACATTGAATGGTGAATACATCGGCGTCAGTAGTTAAGGGGGTTACCCCACCCGGCGGCCTACATCTAGAAGTAGGGATTCGTTAGCTGTGCGTCAGCCGCGTCGAGGAGTTCCTGGCCTGTGGGACCGCTGCTCTCCTCGCAGCTCTCACAGAAGTACGAGAACGTGCCTACGAGATAGTCGTCGTTATCGAGGAATGGGCCACCAGAGTCGCCGTTCGTCACTACGTTGGGTGAGTAGTCGGCTTGGTACTGGACGAGTTCAGTCTTCGACGTGCCGGTGCAGTCGGTGGTGGCGTAGCACGTCGACCGACCCGCAAACTCAACGGGAAGCGACTGGCTACCGGACGTGCGGTCGGTGAGACCTGCGTGTGTCCAGGTTCCGGCGACGTCCCCGAGGTGACTGTCCGCGTTCCCCAGGACGTCGGGACTGACGGTGCCAATGCGGTACCGGTACTTCGCTATGTCCATACCGTAGTTGCCGCCGGGACTGTGAGTGACGTACGCACCGACATACTCCGAACGCTCGCTACCGTCGTATTCGCCCTCGTGCTGGAGGTAGTCGGCGACGGTGCCGTCATCGAACTCGATAACGTGTGCGGCAGTTAGGTACACTTCGGATGGATCGTTCGAATCCGTGTTCCAGCAGACCACGCCGAGGGTGCCGGTTCCGGACCAGTTCCCGGCGGAGTCGTAGCCGCTAATTTCGGGGTCGGCGGGCAACGGATCGTAGAAGTCGAGTGCACGTCGGTCACAAACACGCCCCCATTCGCGGTCGACGTGACGCTCCTCAACGGTGACGGGCACGCTTTGCACGCGATTGGGAAGGTCGCGGCGGACTGACGGTTTGAGGGTTTCGACGTAAACCTTCAGTGCGAGGTCGGTGGGGTCGTCGGACTGCTGTTCGAGCGTGAGTCCGTTAACGCCATCGGTGCGTTCGTACATGTTTCGAGGATGGACGTTCTCGTAGACCTGGAGGCGGCGGTAGCGCTCCTCCGGCACGTACCGGATAGTTTCGGGAGTACCATCCCTGTTGTAACGCCACACGACGGGTTTGCCGTCGGGTTTTTCACCAAAGGCACGTTCCGTCGCCTTCTGGATGCCACCGATGCCCATGCCGGACGCGGTGAGCACACGCAGGAATCTTCGTCGGGTAGTCGCCGTGTTGAGCCGATACAATCCGGCTAGTCCGTCATCTGGTATTGCATTCGACATGCATATATTAAATTCTTTTAGTATGTTATAAAGTTTATTGAATAAAATATCAGATATATTATTTTTAGTCACAAGATATATGTACAGGGGGCATCAAACTTTAATGATGAAACGCCGGAAGGTTCCCGCCATCATTTCCACTTTCCTCGCCGGTTGCATGGGAGTCGCCAATCCGGACAACAGCACTACACTGAGTACCTCCCAGGGGACGACGACCCAGTCCGCTTCAATCGGCACCGAAACCATGTCCACTACGACGACCGCACAGTCCTACACCCTCCTCCATACCGACCCGTCGTCATTGACCGCCTCAGAGGTCCGCGAGCGAATCGATGACGTGGCTTGCTCGACGCTCACCGACCTGCCGACGACCTGCCCCGGCGACGACGGACGGCTCACAGTGACGGTCTCGCCAGCCGTGGGGGAACTCCTCGGAGACTCGGTCCAGGTCACCATCGCGAACCAGACGGCCCAGCCGTTCGAGTGGGGGCCCTACGACTGGCAACTTCAGAAGTGGGATGACACCGGGTGGCGACGCATTGCCCCGCTGAAAGTGCCGGCGAAACTCGGACGGATTCCGCCCGGAGACTCGCATACGTACCGTATCGCGCCAGTCGAGCGCAGGCCGGTCCGCAGCTCGCACGCGTTCATGACAGAGGAGAACGTCACCATCGGCGGGCTCGGACCCGGGGTCTACGGGTTCTCGACGAAAGGATACCTCGAGTCCGCGCCGGACCACGAGTTCGCCCTGGCGGCGGTGTTCGGGCTCGCTGGCGACGCGCCACCGGTCCGCCCGACCGACGGCGTGAGGCGGGTGACGCGCGACGGCTCTACGCTGGTGGTTCACGCGGATGCTCCCGGGGACAGGACCGCCGAACTCGCCGTATCGCTTGTCGGGGGCGACCCGGACGTACGACTCCTGCCCGAGCACGTCCAACAGCTCGCCGGACTCCTGAACACTCTACCATACGCTGCCACCGATGGCGTCAAGACGATCCGGTACGTCGGTCACTCCGGGGACGTCGGCATGGTTGACACCTACCTGTCCAACCTGGCTGCGATAGCCGGCTTGCCCAAGGAGGCCAAGCATCGATTCGGTTTCTGCGATCTGGTTTTCGAGGCGAGTTCCAGCTAGCGACTGCGCCGGAACGTCGCGCCGCCGTCCGTGCTCAGGTGGAGGCCGGCGTCGAACGTCCCGACGAGGACGCGCTCGGCCGCGTCCGGATGGGCTGTCACGCACTGGGGCCGGTGGCCGGCGAGCCGCTCGGAGACCCGCCAGTCGTCCCCCTGGCCCCCGGCGACGAGCAGCCGGTCCGCCAGCGCCGCGTAGACGGTCGACATGGACAGAGGTAGGTGCGCAGCAGTGACAAAGGTTGCTGTCGGGGCGGTGCTACCGGGCCGACGGGTCCCGGAGCCGCCAGAGCCAGGCCATGGCGGCGGTGACGAGCACGAACCCGACGAACGCCTGGTTCGGGATGGTCAGGCCGAGCACCCGGAGGTGGACGACCGAGCAGCCCCCGACCGAGCAGGTCGCCCCGGAGGCGACCTGGAGGTACGACTGGTAGGCCGAGACGCCGATGCCCAGCACCGACAGCGGGAGCGCGGCCAGGTAGACGTCGTGGTGCCCGCGGACGACGGCGTAGCCGAACAGTACCACCAGCGGGTACATCAGGATGCGCTGGTACCAGCAGAGCTCGCAGGGGTAGAATCCCAGGCCCAGGCTGTAGAAGAGGCTACCGGCGGTGGCGACGACCGCGACGAGCCAGGCGACCCCGAGCAGGCGGCGGGCGGTCGGGGCGGGGAGGCGGGCTGTCTCTGACATGGCGTCTACCGTCCGTCCGAGTGTCGTCGTCTACCCCTCCGACGAGGAGACGGAAACGGTTTCGGTCTGGATCCGACGGTCGGGGACGGGGACGGATTCCGGGGACGGACCGGCGATTGTAAGTCTTTGTAAGTTTCTATAAGTGGTTGTAAGTCGGCCCAACCCGGGTGCGATTCGGGGTCGCACAGCGCTCAGACGGGCCACCATGCCAGGTCGTCGTTGTGGCGGTCGAGGAGGTCGGGCGAGAGAGGCGCGTCCGCGGGGAGCGAGACGCGCCGACCGTCGCGCTCGACGAGCGACCGGCGGAGCAGGTCGCTGTCGGTGCGGAAGTCGGGGGCGGTGCGGAGGCGGAACGAGGAGTCGAGCGTGAACAGGCCGGCGTCGAAGGCGGCGTGGTGGGTCTTATCGAGCGCCAGGACGTTGCCCGGGTCCGTGCGGTGGTCGGGGTGGTCGCTCCAGGGCAGGACGTGGGCGACGTCGAGCAGGGAGTCCCGGTCCACGCCGGAGACCGGGCAGACGTGGTCGTACCGGTCGAGTAACGCGGTCCTGAACGCCGCCGGGAGCGAGCGCGCGCCCACGGTCGTCTCGTACGTCTCGGCGCTGTACTCCGGGACGTCGGGGAAGGGGTCGGTCGTGGGGTCGCTGGCCGGACCGTCGGGGTCGGCGGTCCAGTCGTCAGCGTCCGCGGTGTCGGCGGCCCCGGCGTCGACCGGCGCGGTCGGTCCGTCGAGCGTCAGGATGCGGTACGTCCCGAGACCGACGAACTCGACCTCGTCGGCGTCGCGGAGCTGCTGGAGGACCTGGCTCACCTTCTGGTCGGGGTGGTTGTTCTCCGGGAACTCCCGCCGGAGGACCGGCCGCGCCTGCTCGAGGAACGCCTGCCGCTCGACGACGTCGGTCCCGGCCTGCGCCCGGTAGCGCCCTAGCTCCCGCCTGAGGACCGCTCGCCAGCGCGACATGACGTCCCGGTCGAGGGATCGGGGGATCGAAAAGGTTGCGGTGGGTTGGATTGGTCTGGGCAGTGTTCAGATAAGGGTGGAGGATCAAGCGCTACGAATTCTGAGTGGCAATGCTCGATATCGGCCCACCTCAGCGAAGGTAACGCCCTCGTCGAGTCAGATGCCGATGTCGCAAGAAACCGCCTGCTGTACGTGCGGCCCTATCCGATGGGAACGCAGGTGCTAACAGAGATGTTCCGGACTCGAGGAGAAACATCTCGTTGACGACGCGGTTTTCTCGTCGATGGCGCGCCGTGGTTGTAGGCGGCCTGCCATCGTCACGGCCTACGGTTTCGGCACGAAGCATACGAGAATTGGAAATAGCGTGGAACGTGTCTTTCGAGAAGTGTGAAGACGAATTAGACCGTTCTCAAACTGTGTTAGCGATGCGGAAACGGAAACCGTTGAAAACTAGTTACAAGAAGTCTCCTTGGTATGGAATTGGCTTATCTGAACGCTACCGACGAGTGACGGCGAACGTCTGCTTATCAGTCGTACTTCCGCTGTTCTTCTCGAATTGTGTTCGTCACGCTCTTATAATCTGGAACACCGTGCCAAATAATCTCGTCATTGCTCGCTGTCCGGATGGCAATCGAGCCGTGGCCGAAGAGACGCTCAAAAATTGACTGGGAAGTCGACAGGCTATTGATGTCCGCTATTCGATACTCTCGCGACATTTTCGAGATGAGACCGACTTTGGCCTTCACCCGCTCGTCCGTTACAACGTACCGGGATTGCATCCGGGAAAGTACAACGTATGCGAAAATCAGGGCCGCGATGACGAATCCACCAGCGACGGCATTCCCTCCCAGACCGAAGAGGAGTACGAGTACCGAAAGCGAGATCTGCTTCCACCAGAGTGACCAGGATGGTCGTCGGTTCTGGAGCACTGATTCTCCTTGCATCAGGTCGATACCGTCGGTTTCAGCCTGATGCTGTACCACGTCTTTGTTTGTACTAGTTTCCGCCATGATAACTCCATATTACCTGATGTTTAAATAACTGTCCAATTTAATGTTTTAGTTCTATTGTTTCGCGTGTGTGAATTATTTCCGAAATCGGCCAGACTCCCCTCCGCCAGTATGTCAAAATCTGGATGGGACGGAATATAGTACAGATGTCTGTTTGCGAAACCTCAATCCGTCGCTTCAACCGCCAACTCTCATCTCCGTTACACCTCCCGCCCTCAGCGAATCTGCTCCAGATCCACCTTCGGTAGCTTCTCAAGCAGTACGGGATTAGAAGGGCAGTCCGCCGCATCCCAAATGCGGGGTCACCGGGGCAGAATCCCGCCCCACGCCAGGCTTATTACGACGCAATGCGATGCACTACGCATGGAGAACGTCACGACCAGGATGAGCGACGACGAACTCGACCTCGTCGACCGCCTGGCCGCGGAGAGCGGCGGCAACCGCAGCGACGCCATCCGCGCGGCCATCCGCCGTGGCGCACGCGAGGAGCTGATTCGGGTCGCCCTCCAGCGGTATCAGAACGGCGAGGTCGGGATGCGGGGTGCAGCAGCGGTCGCTGGGCTGACCATCGCCGAGATGATGCACGAGGCCAACGAGCGCGGCGTGATGTTGCAGTACGACGAGGCCGACCTCGAAGAAGACGTCGACGCGCTCGCATGAGCCGGCTGTTCGTCGACGCGAGCGCCTTCATCGCGCTCGCGGAGATCGGTCGGGAGGCACAGCTTCTGGGTCTCGACGGCGCCGTGGTCGTCCCCCGGGCGGTCGCGGCCGAGATCCAGGACGACCCGGCGGCGTCGGCCCTCGACGCGGCTGCCCAGGCCGAGGCCCTCCGAATCGTGGACGGCGACGAGGCCGGGGCGACCGGCGAGGCCAACGAGCGCCTCGAACGGGCCGCCGCGCATCTCGGCTACGGCGCCGTCGACGACGGCTGGAGCGGAGACGTCGCGCTGCTCGCGTTCGGGCTCGGGGCCGACGACGCGGTCGTCGTCACGGACGACGGCCCGCTCAGGAGGGCCTGCACGGCGCTCGGCGTCACCGTCTCCGGGTCCATCGGCGTGCTGGTCGCCGCGGTCCGTCGCGGCGACCTGGCGCCGGCGGAGGCAAAGGACGCACTGGTGGCGATGGACGCGACGGGCGCGCGCCTGAGCGCGAGCCTGCTCCGGCGTGCCGAGCGACTTATCGACGACGCGGCCCGGGAGTAGTCAGCTGCTTTCCTGCTGGGTATTACCGAAAGCTTCCGCTATCTCCTCGTCTTCGGGAATTTTATACACGATTGCTATTGCCAGCAGAAACAGAATCCCGGTTGCGGCAAATGCGAGGTTAGTAACAGTGTCAGCACTTGCGAGGAGAACGACCGCTCCACCTAATGCTCCCCCGACTGTCCATTCTGCCACTTTTTTCATAGCCATGACTAATTTCTGGTCATTAACCATACAAGAATTGACCAAGGCACTCCACTTGGTTTTGTCGACCGTGTCGATTCAGGAGAACAAATGAAAATGGTTGTCGTCTTCTACTATCTGGCGAGGCCCTTGCAATATTTTAATAGGGCGCCACTCAGTCGTCGGTCGCCAGCGTCGCCGCCTCCCGCTCCGAACGCGGGCCCTCCAGGTCCACCTTCGGCAGCTTCTCGCGCAGGTACTGGCCCGTGTAGGACTCCTCCAGCCGCGCCACCGCCTCCGGGGTGCCCGTCGCCACCACGTCGCCGCCGTTCTCGCCGCCCTCGGGGCCGAGGTCGATGACGTGGTCGGCGTTCTTGACCAGGTCGAGTTCGTGCTCGATGACGACCACCGAGTTGCCGCGGTCGGTCAGCCGGTGGAGCACCTGGATGAGCTTGCGCTCGTCCTCGTGGTGGAGGCCGGTGGTCGGCTCGTCGAGGAGGTAGAGCGTCTCGCCGGAGTCCTTCTTGCCGAGCTCCTCGGCGAGCTTGATGCGCTGGGCCTCGCCGCCCGAGAGCGTCGTCGAGGGCTGGCCGAGGTTCATGTAGTCGAGCCCGACGTCCGAGAGCAACTGGAGCCGCCGGCGGATGCGGTCGTCGTGCTCGAAGAAGGAGAGGGCCTCCTCGACGGACATCTCGAGGACGTCAGCGATGGTCGCGTCCTTGTAAGTCACCTCGAGGGTCTCGTCGTTGTAGCGTGCGCCCCCGCACTCCTCGCAGGGGACGTAGACGTCCGAGAGGAAGTTCATCTCGATCTTGACGGTGCCCTGGCCGCCACACTCCTCGCAGCGCCCGCCCTTGACGTTGAACGAGAAGCGGCCACGCTCGTAGCCGCGCTGGCGGGCGAGCTTGGTCTGGGCGAACAGCTCGCGGATGTAGTCGAAGACGCCCGTGTACGTCGCCGGGTTCGACCGCGGGGTGCGCCCGATGGGCGACTGGTCGATGAGCCGCACGCTCTCGATGGCCTCGATGCCCTCGATGGCGTCGTGGTCGCCCGGCTCGACCGAGGTGTTGTCGTTCATCTCGCGGGCCAGCCCCTTGTAGAGCACCTCGTGCATCAGCGTCGACTTCCCGGAGCCCGAAACGCCCGTGATGGCCGTGAACACGGACAGCGGGATGTCGACGTCGAGGTCCCGGAGGTTGTGCTGGCGCGCCCCCGACACGGTGATGGCCCCATCGGCCTCGCGGCGCTCGTCGGGGACCGGAATCTGCCGGCGCCCGGCGAGGTAGTCGCCGGTGATCGAGTCCTCGCAGGCCATGACCTCCTCGACCGGCCCCTGGACGACGACCTCGCCGCCGCGGCGACCCGGCCCGGGACCCATGTCGATGATGGAGTCCGCGCGGCGCATCGTCTCCTCGTCGTGCTCGACGACGAGCAGCGTGTTGCCCAGGTCGCGCAGCCCCTCCAGCGTGTTGAGCAGGCGGTCGTTGTCGCGCTGGTGAAGGCCGATGGAGGGCTCGTCGAGGACGTAGAGCACGCCGACGAGGCCGGAGCCGACCTGCGTGGCCAGGCGGATGCGCTGGCTCTCGCCCCCCGAGAGCGTCGAGGCCTCGCGGTCGAGGGTCAGGTAGTCCAGCCCGACCTCGCACATGAAGCCGAGGCGGGCGCGGATCTCCTTGAGTATCTCGCCGGCGATCTTGCGGTCGCGCGCGGAGAGGTCGGCCTCCATCCCCTCGAAGTGGGCGAGGGCGTCGCCGATGCTCAGCCGGCTGACCTCGGTGATCGAAGTGCCCTCGACCAGCACCGCCCGGCTCTCGGGCTTGAGCCGGGTGCCCTCGCAGGCGGGGCAGGTCGTCACCGACATGTACTCCTCGATGTGGGTCCGGACGCGGTCGGAGTCGGTCTCGACGTACCGGCGCTCCAGGTTCGGGATGACGCCCTCGAAGGGCTCGGTCTTCCGGCGGACGCCGTTCTTGGTGTGCTTCTCGAAGACGACGTCCTCGTCGGTCCCCCAGAGGAACGCCCGCCGCACCGACTCGTCGAGGTCCTCGAAGGGGGTGTCGACACTCACGTCGAAGTGCCGCGCCACGTTGTCGAGCTGGGTCCGGTAGTACGAGCGGTTGTAGCTCCACGGCTCGAAGACGTCCCGCACGGGCTTGGCAGGGTCCGTGACGACGAGGGCCTCCGAGAGCTCCTTGGCCTGGCCGATGCCCTCGCACTCCGGGCAGGCACCGTGCGGGCTGTTGAACGAGAAGCTCCGGGTCTCGATCTCGGAGAAGTCGATGCCGCAGTGCGTGCAGGCGAGCTCCTCGGAGAACTCGACGGCGAGCCGGTCGTCGTCGGCCCCCGCCAGGTCGCCGGTCCGCCGGGACTCGGTCCCGAGCGCCACGTCGGCCGGGGGGTCCGGCAGGATGACCTTGAGGATGCCGCCGGCTTCTTCGAGGGCGGTCTCTACGCTGTCGGTGATGCGGGAGCGAGCGTCCTCGCTCACCTTCACGCGGTCCACGATGACGTCAACGGTGTGGTCGTAGTTCTCGTCGAGTTCGGGCCGGGACGTCGCGAGGTCGTAGGCCTCGCCGTCGACCTCGACCCGGCTGTAGCCGTCGGCCACCAGGTCGTCGAAGCGCTCCTCGAAGGCCCCCTTCTGGTCGCGGACGACCGGCGCGGCCACCATCGCCTTCGTCCCCTCGGGCAGCGAGAGCACCCGGCGGACCATCTGCTGGGCGGACTGCTCGCCGACCTCGCGCCCGCACTCGGGGCAGTGGGGGGTGCCGACCCGGGCGTAGAGCAGGCGGAGGTAGTCGTGGAGCTCCGTCACCGTCCCGACCGTCGAGCGGGGGTTGTTCGCCGCGTTCTTCTGGTCGATGGAGATGGCGGGCGAGAGGCCCTCGACGGCCTCGACCTGGGGTTTGTCCATCTGCCCGAGGAAGTTCCGGGCGTACGCCGAGAGGCTCTCGATGTACCGGCGCTGGCCCTCGGCGTAGACCGTCTGGAAGGCGAGCGAGGACTTCCCCGACCCCGACAGCCCCGTCACCACGTTGAACTGCTCGCGCGGGATGGACACGTCGAGGTCCTTGAGGTTGTGCTCTGCGGCCCCCCGGACCGTGATGTAGTCCTTGCTCATCTGCTCCCGGGTAGATTCGGGGCGGGTGAATGTCTGTCGGTCCCGGGCGAGCGTTGCCGCGACGCCGCTCGACACCGGCGCGTGACAGGTCCGGGTCACAACAGAATTCGGACGGCCGTCCAGTCGTCGTTTCACCTGGAATCGGCCAGATGCTTTATATATCGAAGCGAGAAATCGGGACCGATGGCCGAAACGACCGCAGACGACGTCATCGGTGGCATCGACCTCGACGCCGACCGTTACACGGTCAAACAGAGGCTCGTCCGGAACAAGTACCGGGTGTACGATCCGGACGGCGAGCTCGTGCTGCGGGCCAAGCAGAAGCTCCTCAAGATGAAAGAGGAGTTCCCGTTCACCGACGCCGACGGGAACCCGGTCTTCCGGGTCAAGGCGAAGAAGATACTCGACGTGGCCGGCGACTACACCATCACGGACGAGGCCTCCGGCGAGCCCGTCGCCGTCCTCGATAAGCGCTGGACGCTGTTCAAGCACGTCTGGAAGATCCGCTCCCCCCGGGACGAGCGGCTGCTCGCGACCATCGAGTCCGGCAACGTCGTCGTCGAGTTCCTGCGGAACCTCTCTGCGGTCTTCAGCATCATCCCGCACGAGTACACTGTCGAGGGACCGGACGGCGAGAACCTCGGCCGCATCGAGGGGCGCTTCTCCATCCGCGACGTCTACGACATCACCATCGAGGAGACCGGCGACGCGCCGAAGGAGGCGCTCGTCGTCGCCTGCATCGCCATCGACGCCCTCGAAGGGAACTGAGCCGACCGTTCTCGTCACTCGGCCACGGCCGCCAGCCCTACCGTCACTCGGCCACGGCCGTCAACCCCGTCGTACCCGGCCACGTCCGCCGGCTCCATCAATCCGCCACGTCCGCCGGCTCCGCCTCCGCCAGCGCGACGAGCTCGTCCGGGTCGATGGGGAAGACCGCGGTCGGGGTGCCGGCTGCCGCCCAGACCACGTCGTGTGCGGCGAGCGTCTCGTCGAAGACGACCCGGAGCGGCCGCTCGTGGCAGAACGGGGGGACGCCGCCGATGGACCAGCCGGTCGCCGTCTTCACCGCCTCGGCGTCGGCCATCTCGACTGTGTCCGCGCCGAGGTGGGCCGCCAGCTTCGACTCGCTGACGCGGTTCGCGCCGCTCGTGACGACGACGACCGGCTCGGAATCGTCACCAGTTACGGCGTCGAACACCAGGCTGCTGGCGATCTGCGCCACGTCGCAGCCGATCGCCTCGGCGGCGTCCGCCGCCGTCTTGGTCCCCTCGGGGAACTCGTGGACGTCGACCCCGAACCCGTATCGCTCCTGTGCCGCCGCGACGAACTCCTCGGCCCGTGGATGCATACCTCGACTCTGCCCCCCGACCACAAGAGCGTTCGGCCGCCGGTCGGGATCGGTACCGGCTCCATTCCGCGGGGACGAACGCCGCGCGGTCAGACGCGCTCGGGCAGCCAGCCGCCGTCGACCTCGACGTTCGCGCCGCTGAGGTACGCAGAGCCCTCCTCCAGGAAGAAACAGACCGCCTGGGCGACGTCCTCGAACCGGGCCGGTCGGCCCCGGGGGAGTTCGTCGGGGAACTCATCGGAGTTCTCGACGACGTAGGGCGAGACGGCGTTGACGGTGACGCCGTCGGCCTGGGTGTCCGCGGCGACCATCCGGGTGAACATGAGGACGCCGGTCTTCGCCGCGAAGTACGGGAAGTTCTTCGGGCTTACCAGCCCCTTCTCGCCGGAGGCGTAGCCCGTGTTGACGACGCGACCGAACCCCGCCTCGCGCATGGGCCCGAGCGCGCGTTTCGTACATAAGTACGTCCCCGTGAGGTTCGTGTCGATGACCCGGTGCCAGGTGTCCAGGTCGATGTCCTCCCAGTGCCGCGGAGCGAAGTCGCCGACGTTGTTCACGAGCACGTCGACCGTCCCGAGGTCCGCCTCGACGGTCTCGAACAGCGCGTCGACGCTGTCGGGGTCGGTCACGTCGCCCTGTACAGTGGTCGTCTCGGGGGCACCCCGCTCCCCGGCGGCCGCCGCCACCTCGCTGGCCGGTCCCGCACTGGAGTGGTAGTGGACGGCCACGCGCGCCCCGCAGTCGGCCAGCGCGAGCAGGAGTTCGCGGCCGACGCCCTTCGCGCTCCCGGTGACCAGCGCGGTCCGGCCGGAGAGGTCGGGTCGGATCATACGCGGGTCCACGGTCCCCGACGCAAAAAGTCTGACATCCCGTGCGACGCGTCGGGTCGTGTGACGAACCGACCCGCAGTTCGGCGTGCGCCGTCCGTAGCTTTATCGCCGATGGCGCGGAACCCAGGCCCATGGATGCAGACATCCGCCACCGCCCCTCGTTCGCCCTCCTCGAACTGACGCTGGCCGCCGGCGAGACCGTCGTCGCCGAGGCCGGCGCCATGGTCAGCCACAGCGACGGCGTCGCGGTCGAGACGAACGCCAACGGCGGCTTCCTCGGCTCGCTGAAGCGCTCGGTGCTCGGCGATGAGTCCTTCTTCATGAACACGTTCACCGCCGAGCAGGCGGGCACCCTGACGCTGGCGCCACCGCTCCCCGGCGACATCGAAACCCGGGAGCTCACGGCGGAGACCCTCTACGTCCAGTCGGGGTCGTACCTTGCCGCCCACCCCGACATCGACGTCGACACGGAGTTCGGCGGCTCCCGCAGCTTCTTCGGCGGCGAGGGGCTCTTCCTCCTGAAGCTCACGGGGACCGGGCCGGCCTACCTCACGAGCTACGGCGCCATCGAGTCCGTGGAACTCGGTCCCGGCGAGCACTACACCGTCGACACGGGACACATCGTGGCCTTCGAGGAGACGGCCTCGTTCTCGGTCCGGCAGGTCGGCGGGCTCAAGTCCACCCTGTTCAGCGGCGAGGGGCTGGTCTGTGCGTTCGAGGGGCCGGGCACGGTCTGGCTCCAGTCCCGCAGCCAGGACGCCTTCCTCGCCTGGCTCATCCCGAAGCTCCCGACGAGCAACAACAGCTCGTGAGCGGGCCAGCCGACCGCCTTCGACCGGCCGACTCGGCGGCGGTTTATGGTCGTCCGGAGACAACGGGAGGTATGCGACGACGAGACGTCCTCTGCGCGTCCGCCGGCGCCCTCGCCCTCCCCGCAGTGGCCCGGCGCGCTCGGGCGCAGGCCGACCCGTACCGACCCCTCGGGCGGGTCGGCGTCGCCGGGGGGAAGGAGGCGGTCGTCGGCGACGACGGCACGACGGTCTACCTTGCGACCACGGACGGCTTCGCGGTCGTCGACGTGCGCACGCCGACCGACCCCACGCTCCTCGCCGAGCGGCGCGGGATACTCTCGGGGAAGAAAAACGGGCCGCTCGCGGATATCCACGACGTCAAGGTGGACGGCGACCGGCTCGTCGTGGTCGGCCCCACCGACCCGCAGCGCGGCGACGTCCTCCAGGGCGTCGCCAGCTACGACGTGAGCGACCCGACCGACCCCACGCTGGTCTCGTTCTACGGGACCGACTTCCCCATCCACAACTCGTTCGTGCTGGACGGCGTCGCCTACCTCACCGGCAACGACGGCGACCGCAACCCGCTCGTGATGGTGGACGTGAGCGGGTCGAACCCCCGCGAGGTCGGCCGCTGGTCCATCCTCGAGTACGACCCGGCGTGGGGGCGGGTCAACCCGTGGCTCCGGACGCTCCACGACGTCTGGGTGCAGGACGGCGTCGCCTACATCGCCCACTGGGACGCCGGCACGTGGATCGCCGACGTCTCCGACCCGTCTAGCGTCGAGTACCGCGGCCACTTCGGCGACTACGTGCCCGCGGACCTGACGGGACTGAGTGACGGCCAGATCCGGAACGAGGGCTACGAGCTCCCCGGCAACGCCCACTACGTCACCGTCAACGACGACGCGACCGTGCTCGGCGTCGGCGAGGAGGCCTGGGACCTCGACCCGACCGACGGCCGGCACGGCGGCCCCGGCAGCATCGCGCTCTGGGATGTACGCGACCCGTCCGCCCCCGAGAAGCTGAGCACCATCGCGCCGCCGCCGACGCCCGACCCGACCCTCGACGGCGTCTGGACCACGCCGCACAACTTCGAGCTGGTCGGCGACCGACTCTACAGCTCGTGGTACCAGGGTGGCGTGAAGCTCTTCGACGTGAGCGACCCGACCAGCCCACGGGAGCTCGCGTGGTGGCGCGAGCCCGACCGGCCCTCCTTCTGGACGGCCAGGCGGGCGCAACACTGCTTCGTCGCCTCCAGCTGGCAGGACGGCGGGAAGACCAGCGGCGCGGCCCTCTACACGTTCCCGGTGCGGGCCGGGAGGCAGGCCGACCCGCCGTCGCTGGAGCCGACGACCACGAGGACCCGAACGGCGGGAACGACCGAGCCGTCGACGACGACCCCCGGGACCACGACGACCGCGACCGAGACGGAGTCCGGGACGGCGACGGAGACCACCGCGACGAGCGGGCAGGCCGGCTTCGGCGTCGGTGCCGCGCTCGCCGGAACCGCCCTCGGGGCCTGGCGCTATCTCCGGAAGTGACGGACCCCCACGAGCGACGGCTCTCCGCGAGTCACGGCCGGTCGCCGGCGGCTCCGCGACGAGCCAGCGGCACTAGAAAGTCTTTCCAACGCTCCGGTCCGTAGGGGCGACCATGACCGATGACGCCGACGCCGAGAGCCTAAAGGCGCGGGTCGAGCGCTGGCTCGCCGGGCAGATGCCCATCATCCAGATGCACGGCGGGACGAGCGCCGTGCGGAAGGCCGACCCCGAGACCGGCGAGGTGGTCGTCGAACTCGGCGGGGTCTGTGCCGGCTGTGGCATCAGCGGGCGCACCAGCCAGAACATCAAGCTCGAACTCGCCCGGGAGTTCCCGGAGGTGACTGCGGTGACCGTCCGCACGGGCGACGGCGGCACGGCCGACTGGGACGTCCAGCAGGCCGAGAGCTACATGGGCGTCGAGCGGCTGGAGGGGGGCCGCGGCGGCTCCATCGAACACGACGGCGCCGACCGACCCTCCCACTTCTGAGACCGGCCGGAACGGGCGGCCCGACGCCTGCACAGCGACGCCTGCGCGTCGTCCGCAGCCACCGGCTTCGACAGCGTTAACACCGGGCCAGTGGTAGTGTTCGATATGTCCTATACCATGCAGAGACAGGTCGACGGCGAGTTCGACGCGGTCGTCGAGCGCACGGTCGACGCGCTGGGAGACGAGGGGTTCGGCGTGCTCTGCGACATCGACGTCCAGGCGACGCTCCGGGAGAAGCTGGACGAGGAGTTCCGGCAGTACCGCATCCTCGGCGCGTGCAACCCACCGCTGGCCCTCGAGGGGCTGACGATGGAGGTCGAGCTGGGGGCCCTGCTCCCGTGCAACGTCGTCGTCTACGAGACCGACGAGGGGGTCGCCGTGAGCGCGGTCGACCCGCGCGAACTGCTCGGCGTCGTCGGGAACGCCGACCTCGACCCCATCGGCGAGGACGTCGCGGCGCGCTTCGAGCGCGTGCTGTCGGCCGTGGCCGGCGACGAGTAGGCGTGGCCGACCGGCGGCGACTCGCTGGGGCGGTCTCACCCGGTCTCAGCCGTTTGTAAGTCCGTGTAATTTCTTGTAAGTCACCGGAGTCCCCGAAATGGAGTCGACGACCCGCCACTCGACCGGCCACGTTCTCACTCGATGAGAATCCGCCGCGGGCTACTTCCTGGCTCCCTACGTACCCGTATTCGGGGGCCCAGCGTGTCCGACTCGGTTCGTTCCCGACTCGGCGCCGCCCCGACCACCGGGAACGGTGGTCGCACCCCGGTGGGCCACGTCACGGTCCAGCCGGTCCATACCATGCCAATCGGCGGCGCCGGGTGGAGCGACGAACGGGGTCACGCGCGGGGCGGTGGGTGGGCACACACGTGGAACGATGGTCGGGACCACGGAGGGAACGGGAGACGTGATGGGTGGCAGCTGGCTCCGAGGGCGGGTCCTGCTCGCGCTGGTCTGCACCTTGGTTACAGGCCCGTCCGTCGCCTCGCGGCGACGAACGGCGACCGGCGGACAGGGCGGGGCCGAGCGGTCGGCGCGGACTGCGCGCTCGACGGCGAAGCGGACGAGCACCGACGGTCCGGACTCGTCACGCCACCACCACCGCACGGCGAAGAGAACTGCCGGTCTCTCGACGTGACAGTCGCCCGTCGGTAGCGGCTCCCAGCCCACCACCCCGGCCGGTTCGGATTTTTCACACGAACTCGGCGCACGGGGCTCCCCGATGTGTCCGGTCCCGAACGACCACGAGACGCTCGCCTCCGAACCACTCCGAGACGCTCGCTATCGAACTACTACGACGCCCTCAGTCGCTGATGCCACGGGCGACGCGTTCTGCCACGTCCATCGCCCGCTCGGCCAGGTCCGTCGAGACGTGGCCGGCGTCGACGGACTCCCGGAGCTCGTCCTCGTCGACGAGCTCGACCGTGCCGTCGGCGTGCTTGATGACGTCGACGTGGAGGTCCACGTAGCGCACGGCCCCGGGGAACAGCTCGACCGGCGTCGAGACGTTCAGGTACGAGCCCTTGACCGCGCTCTCGGCGTCGCGGTAGACCGTCGGGTACCACCAGCGACCCTCGCGGAACACGGTGGTCGCCACGTCGCCGTCCGCGCGGGGAACGTCCAGGGCGTCGTAGCGCCCGCCACCGGTCATCTCGCGGCGGACCGTGATGGTCCGACGCTCCTGGTCGCGCTCCGTGACCTCGCCACGACCGAGCGTGATGAGGCGGCCGTCCGGCTTGCCGTGCTCGATGGCCACGCGCTCTCCGACCGCCGGGCCGAACTGGTCGGTCACGGCCCCGAACGGGAAGTCGGCGACTCCGACGCCGAGGCGCTCCGCGAAGTCCACCGCCACGCTCGCGGACTCGTGGGCCGCCTTGACGCGGTGGTGGCCGGGCAACGTCTCGACCACGCCGGCCCGTACGTCGTCCAGCGCGAAGCGGCTCTCCCGGCCGAACCAGCACCAGACGGTCGTCTCGGGCGCGGTCACCAGGACGGGAGTGTCGCCGTCCGCACCGACGACGCCGGGGTCACTCGAATCGGCCGCTCCCGTCAGGCCCTCCTCGATTCGCCCGGCCCGGCCGACGGCGGCGGCGAGCGCGTCGCCGAGCGCCTCCATGTCGGCGTCCTCGGCGGCGCGCTCCCAGCGGACGCCCCAGTCGTCGGGCACCTCGGTCGGGAGCAGTTCGGTCGTCCGGGCCAGCTCGTGTGTGGCCGTGCCGTCGGGCGTCCCCGCGACGAGCGAGTCGACGCCCCGGACGAGCGTGGCGACCCCGCCGGGGGCCCGGAGTTCGGTGCCGACGACCGGCCGGTCGCGCGCCCACGGCGGCGACGGCTCGTGCACCTGCACCCGGAGCCGGTCGTCCTCGGCGACGCGCGTCTCGGCGGTGGCGTACGGGAGGTACGCCTCGTCGCCGTCGCCCAGGTCCAGGACGGCCCCGCCGCTCCCCGTGCGGGCGACGACCGCGTCGAAGACGCTCGAACGGGCGGCGCGGTCGGCCCAGGTGAACGCGTCGACGCCGACCCCGGAGAGCAGGCCGACCACGTCCGAGACGGCGTCGGGGTCGCCCGAGACGCCGACGCCCTGGCGGTCCGGCGTCGTCTCGACTGCGACGTCGTGCTCGGCGACCGGGAAGGCGGCGTCGAAGCGCCGGCGGATGGGCGGCGACGCCTGGACCGCCTCGACGCCGGCATCGGTCAGCGCCGCGGTCAGCGCCGTCGCGTAGATGCCGCGGACGCGGACCCGCGTCATCGGTTCGCGCCCCCCGTCCGCGGTTCCGACCCGCGAGTCGGGCCGGTCACCGACCGCCCTGCACCCGAAGGCACGTCGCTCATGGCCCACCGTAGGTCCGGTGGGGGTTTGAGCGTGACGAGTTCTGCGGACGACGCGGTCGCCGAATCGTGCGCCGGAGACGTGGGAAGCATTTAGGAGCGGCCCCCGAGTAGCGGCGGGCATGCAACGACCGCGGGATCCCGTCCAGCGGGCGACGGACGGGCGGGACCTCTACGACGTCGCCACCTGGGAGGTGCGGAGCCGGCTCGACAGGTTCGCGGCCGGGCTCTACCGGGCACTGCTCACGAGCGCGCGGGCGGCCGTCGTCCTGCTCGCGGTGCTCATCCTGCTCGCCCAGCTCACGCTCACGGGAGTGGCGACCTTCGACAACCCCGTGCTCGGCGCGTACATCCTCGCCTCCGTGGTGCCGGCGCTCGCGCTCGCCACCTACGTCTGGAAGTCGGACGCGACGATGCACGAGCCGCTTCGCCCCCTCGTCATCACGTTCATGCTCGGCTTCCTGCTCGCGGGCTTCGCGGCGCTGCTCAACTCGCAGCTCCAGGGGACCTTCGAGGCCATTCCGCTCGTCGGCCTGGTGCTATTCTTCTACCTGGTCGTCGGGCCGGTCGAGGAGACGGTGAAGTGGCTCGCCGTCCGGCTCTACGCCTACCGGAGCGACCGCTTCGCCGCCGTCGTGGACGGCGCGGTCTACGGCGCGGTCGCCGGCCTGGGTTTCGCTACCATCGAGAACACCATCTACCTGACCCAGGAGTCCATCCACGCCGCGGGGACCGGCGCGTCGGTGGTCCTCCTCCAGACCGCCGCCGCCCGCACGTTCGCGGGCCCGGGCCACGTCATCTACTCGGCGTTCGCGGGCTACTACCTCGGGTTGGCGAAGTTCAACCCGGAGAACCGCGGCCCCATCGTCGTCAAGGGCCTGCTCGTCGCCGTGTTCATCCACGGCACCTACAACACCGCCGTCACCTACCTGCCGGTGCTCACCGGGCTGGTCCCGTCGCTCGCCACGCTCCCGGACGGCTCGACGTTCATCGGCTTCGTCGTCCTCTACGACGGCTTCTTCGGCTACCTGCTCTACCGCAAGCTCGCACGCTACCGCTCGACGTACGCGGAACTCGGGGTATCCGATTCGCGCCGCGACGACGTCGACACCCCCGCCGACGCCACCGTCGCAGGCAGACGTGGCGAGCGCGCGAGCGGGGCGTCGCGGGCCGATTCCGCGCACGAATCGCCGGCGTCCGACTCCGCCGCGTCGTCGAGCACCGACTGGTCCGTCGACGGGGAGCTGGACCGTCTCGAGGCGACGGAGGGCGACGACGAGGCGACCGAGCGCCGGGACCGCTACCCGTAGCCGAACCGGGTGGACCTCGTCCGGAGCGGGCGGGGCCGATCACTCCTCGCCGAGCAGGCGCGCGACGTACTTCGCCAGCACGTCCACCTCGACGTGGACGGGGTCGCCGGGCTCCTTCTCGCCGAGCGTCGTCAGCTCGTAGGTCGTCGGGATGACGGCCACGTCGAAGGTCCCGGCCTCGTCGTCGAGCGCGGCGACGGTGAGGCTGATGCCGTCGAGCGTCACCGAGCCCTTCGAGACGAGGTACTGGCCGTAGCCCTCGGGGATGGCGAACGTGAACGTCCAGTCCTCGCCGACCGGCTCGACGGCGAGGACCTCGGTCGTGGTGTCGACGTGCCCCTGGACGACGTGGCCGTCGAACCGGCCGTCGGCGGGCATCGCCCGCTCGACGTTGACCGAATCGCCGGCTCCGAGGTCGCCGAGGTAGGTCTTCGCCAGCGTCTCGCTCGCGGTGAACACCTCGAAGGAGTCCTCGCCCGACGTCTCGACGGTGAGACACACCCCGCTGACGCTGATACTCTGGCCGTGCGCGAACGGCCCGAGCGACGACTCCACGCGGAGCCGGCGACCGCCCGACTCCTCCCGGACCGCCGCCACGACGCCGCGCTCCTCGACGATGCCCGTGAACATGGTTCCAGATTCGGGTTCCGTCACGAGTATGTTACGGAATCCCGCGAGCTTTTTGCCCGCCCGGGGGATAGAGCGGGCATGGGACTCGTCGGGACGATACAGCTGGCGGTGACGGTGGCCTTCGCGCTCCCCGTCGGGATGATGGGTGCCGCGATGGTCCTCGACGGCCGAGTGGGGCTGGGTCTCGTCTTCGTCGCCGTCGGCGTCGGCATGGTCGTCGTCCAGCAGTACCTCACGACGCCGGGCGACCTGCCGGCGGTGGCCGTGGAGAAGACGGTCGGCCGCCTCGCCAAGCGCAAGGACGAGTAGGGCGCAGAGAGCGGGGAGCCTGCGGAAAGCGGGGTCTCGGCGAGATGGCTGACAACGCACCCAGTCGCCCTGGCTACCAGTCCAGTTCGCCCACCTGCTCGCGCTCGCGGGGGACGATGGACCGGGGGTACTCGGTCAGGTTCTCGAACCCGTCTTCGGTGACGACCACCAGGTCCTCCAGACGGACACCGCCGACGTCGGGGTCGTAGACGCCCGGCTCGACCGTGACGACGTGGCCGGCCTCGAGGTCGGTGGCGGCCGTGAGCCCCGGGGGCTCGTGGAGCGACAGCCCGACGCCGTGCCCGGTGCCGTGGTAGAAACCGGTTTCGGCGTCGTAGCCCGTCTGGAAGCCGAAGGCAGCTATCTCGGCTGCGGTCTCCTCGTGGACCGAGCGCGCGGCGACGTCGACCTCGATGGTCTCGAACGCGGCGTCCTGGGCGTGCTCGACGGCCACGGAGGCACGGCGCTCCCAACCGCCCTCGCTTTCCACGACGAAGGTCCGCGTCAGGTCGGCGTGGTAGCCGTGGGGTCCGCGGGGCGAGAGGTCGAGCAGGACCGTCTCGCCGGGCCGGGCCGGCACGTCGCCCCGGAAGTGGAGGTCCGCGCAGGCCGGCCCGGCCGCGACGACCGAGTTCCCGGCGGCCTCGACGCCCGCGGCGGTCAGGGTGGCGTCGACCGCCCGTCGCAGGCGGCCGGTGGTGAGCGGGTCGTCCCGCCAGTACAGCTCGTCGCCGACGACCTCGGCGCTGGCGAGGACGGTCTCGGCCCGCGCCATGCCGTCCTCGGCCGCCCGCTGGACCGCCCGCAGGCAGTCGAGTTCGGCGTCGGTCTTCCGGGCGCGGGCGTCTACGACGGCCGTCGTTGAGGCGAGGTCGTAGCCGGCGCGTTCGAGGTAGCGCGCCGCGTCGTGGGGCAGGTGGCTCGGGGCGAGGACGGTGCCGAACGCAGAGAGCGCGGCGAGCACCTCCGCGGCCTGCTGGCCGGGCGTCGTCGCGTCGAGGTCGGTCGGGCCGTAGACCACGTCGCCGGGGAACTCGCGCTCGGCCTGGGCGGTGAAGAGCGCGGGCGCACAGAGGACAGCGGTGTCCGCGGCGAAGACGAAGGCGTACCCGCGGTCCGGGCCGTCGAATCGCGTGAGATAGCGCAGGTCGGCGTCGGCGCGGTCGCCGACGTGGACGAACCCGGCCGCGCCGCGGGCGGCGACGGCGTCGGCCAGGAAGGCGTAGTCGGTCGTCGGCCGCGCGACCATCAGTGGAGCGTGATGCCGATGCCCGAGTCGTCCAGGGCGTCCGCCAGCTCCTTCCCGCTGGGCTCGTTGTAGAGCAGCACGTCGATGGGGAGCGTGGGCGCGCCGTCGACTAAGTTCTGCAGGAGGATGAGCCGCTCGCGGGCCCGGCTCATGCCGACGTAGAAGACGCGGCGCTCGTTGTCGGTCAGGATGGGGACCGGGTCGGTCGTCTTATCGAACGTCTCGACGCCCGAGACGGCGTCGGGGTCGTCGATGGTGGCGGCCATCTGCTCTACGACCTTCTCCGTGAGGTCGGTCGCCAGGAAGACGTGGTCGGCCTCGCGACCCTTCGCGGAGTGGATGGTGCCGACGCGCACCCGGTCGCGGTCCATGCCCCGGGAGTCCCCGGAGAAGTAGGCCTCGACGCTCCGTCGCTGGTAGCGGGTCACCTTCCGGAGCATGTCGGCGGCCGACGCCGGGCTCGGGACGAACGGCGCGTGGTCCCGGACGAACGCGGGGTCGACGGCCATCTCGCGGAGGTCGTCGACGCCGAGTTCCTCCTGTCGGGCGTCGATGTCGTCGAAGAAGTCCTCGCGGTCGTTCGTCCCGAACGCCGACTCCTGGAGCATGTCCGCCAGCCGGCGGGCCTGCAGCCCGTCGATGGGCTCGTCGTCGTCCAGGCGCTCTACCGCGTCGACGTACTGGGAGAGCCGGTCGGTCCACATCCGCTGGTCGGTGAGCACGCGGAACGGGATGCCCTCGTCGATGAACTCGTCGATGAACTGGAACATCTGGTAGCGCGCCCGGAAGAGGATCATCATCGTGCCCTCGTAGTCCCGGACCGTATAGCGGACGTTCCGGACCAGGTCGAGCATCGATGGGCTGTCGACGGCCTCGACGGCCCCGCCCTCCTTGCGGGGTTTCAGGTTCTTCTCCTGGCGCTTCTCGATGTGCCGGACCTCGGTCTGGACGACCGAGAGCACCTGCGAGGGCAGGCGGTGGGAGGTGTCGAGGATGACGTCCTCGCCGCCCTCGTCGAGGAGGAGCGCGGGGTCGGCGCCCTGCCAGGCGTAGACGACCTGGTCGTCGTCGCCCGCGATGAGCACCTCCTCCATGTGCGGTTTCCACTCCTCGTAGACGCCGTACTGGAGGCGGGTGATGTCCTGGAACTCGTCGATGACGAGGTAGTCGACGTGCGGGATGAGCGAGCGCTGCTCGACCCGCTCTAGCATGACGGCGAAGCCGGTCAGGCCGCACTCGCCCTTGTAGGCCCGCCAGGCCCGGATGGACTCGGGGACGTCGACGCGGTCGTCGGTGCTGGGCCAGGTCGGCGTGTACTTGTTGCCGGTCTGGGCGTTGGGGTCGATGTCGGGCGGCAGGCGGACCTCCTCGACGTTCCACTGGAAGGGGACGTCGTACCAGTCCGCGACCTCGCGGCGGGTCCGCTGGAGCCACTGGCTGGTGGCGATTATCTTGTTGCCGAGCGTCGTGGAGCGCGCGGTCCGCCGGCCGGCGGCGGCGTACTCGTCCTCGAACTCCAGGCCGTACCCCTCGCAGAACTCCTTCTTGTCGTCCTCGCCCACCACGTCGCCGCGGGAGAGTCCGAGCAGCTCGTAGGCTTTGGCGTGCATCGTACAGACGTTGCCCTTGAGCGACTGTGGGTTCTTCCCGAGTCGCTCGGCGAGCCGCTCGCGGACCTCGGCGGCCGCGGCGCGGGTGTACGAGACGACCAGCACGTCGTTCATGGTGACGCCCTCGCGGTCGAGGATCGCCTCCACGCGGTCGAGTAGCTCCGTCGTCTTCCCGCTGCCGGGGCCGCCGAACAGGCGGGTAACCGTCGGCTCCGAGTCGGTCATCAGGACAGTACAAGAACTGGCACACTATAAAGAACGTGACTTGTCGTGGGGCGAGAGAAGCGCGCGAGGGGGCATCAGCCACGAGCGGAGAACCCGGACAGCGGGGGACAGAGAACGCAGATAGGCACAAGAGCGTTCAGGTACGACGGGTCGAGCGCGCCTCGCGGACGGAGGCGCCGTCGCGGATCTTGTCCTTGCAGTTCGGGCAGACGCGGGGGTTGTCCACGCCGGTCGGCGTGAACACCCGTGCGTAGGCTTCGGTGACGAACGAGCCGCAGTTCTGACATTCGGGCATACGTATCTAGGTCCCGATAGGGCGTTAGGGGTCCTTAATTTCTCTGGCCGTTTCGAGAATCGATGGCAGGCCGGCCGGTGAGATGCCGTCGGTCCGACCGCTGGACGTGGCCGCCGTCACCGCTGGCAAGACCGCTGCCGTACGGGACGCCCCCGTCAGTGACGCCCGGCCGACATCGAGACGGCTTTAGGGCCGACCGACCTGGGTCGACTCGATGACGGACCCGGTCGTCTACGCGCTCGCGCTCGTCCCGGCGCTGCTCTGGGGGTTCAGTCCGATCCTCTCGAAGCGCGGGATGGCCGGCGGCGGCAGCTCCCTGCAGGCCGCGCTGGTCGTGGTGGTCGTCGACAGCGCGCTCTACTGGACCGTCCTGTTCGCGCTCGAGGGCGGGCACCTCTTCACCGACCTCTCGCTGGCCGCCGTCGTGACCTTCGGCCTGGCGGGCATCGTCGGGACCGCGCTCGGCCGGGTGGCCGTCTTCGCGGGCGTCCACCGCGTCGGCGCGAGCATCAACAGCGCCGGCATCAGCACCCGTCCCCTGTTCGCCACCCTGCTCGCGCTCGGCTTCCTCGGCGAGACCGTCTCGTTGGCCACGGCGGCCGGCGTGGCCGTCCTCGTGGCCGGTCTGGTCGTCCTCACCGTCTCGAAGGGCGGCGACATCGGCGGCTGGGAGCCCAGCGACCTGGCGTTCCCGCTCGCCGCGGCGCTGGCTTTCGCCGTCGGGAACGTCGCCCGCCGCTACGGACTGCTCGCGTTCCCGCACGTCACCGTGCTCGAGGCCGTCGCCATCAACGAGACGGCAGGGCTCGTCGGGCTCGGCGCGTTCCTGGTCGCCACCGGTCGGCTCTCGGCGCTCGACGCACCCCGGCGGACGTACGGCTTCTTCGCGGCGAGCGGCACGCTGACCGCCGTCGCGCTCCTCTCGCTGTTCGCGGCGTTCCAGCGCGCGCCCGTCGCCCTCGTCGACCCGCTCGCCGGCACCGCGCCGCTGTTCACGACGGTCTTCACGGCCGTCCTGCTCCGGGACCTGGAACGGGTCACTCTCCGCACCGCCCTCGGCGCGGTATTCATCGTCGTCGGTGCCGGGATGATCACCGCGCTCTAGGGTGGCGCGGTCGGGTCAGAATCGAAGGGAAGCCCTACGGCGCCCAGCCGCATACCGAACACCGCGTGGCCGACTCGTCGTGGAGTCCGCCACACTCCGGACACTGTAGCTTGTTGTAGCTTCGCTCCCAGGTTTCACGGGTCTCGAGACCGCGGTCGGCCAGGAACTCGTCGAAAACCGCGTCGTCCGGATCGGGTGCGGTCGCCATACGTGG
>Ga0102959_1000090_pt1 | contig 29031 bp, 26 predicted proteins | sample SalPonF2_B_D2_MG_FD_84520 | JGI IMG/M metagenome (GOLD analysis project Ga0102959, IMG submission 84520) | Salt pond soil microbial communities from South San Francisco under conditions of wetland restoration - Salt Pond MetaG SF2_B_D2_MG ...
AGAGACGAGTCGCGAGGACTCGTCGAATGGAGGCGGCGGGAATCGAACCCGCGTCCCGTGACGTTTCCATGCCGGCTTCTACGTGCGTAGTCTCGGTTTTGGTTCTCGCCCATCCGGCCCGCCAGAGACACGGTCCTTCAGGGCCAGGACGACCAAGTCCCGACGGGGAACCGCCCGACTCCCGTCAGCAAGCCCGTTGATTCTGGATCTCACGCGGACCACGGGCCCAGCCCGCGAGAGATCGGTCGCTTATTTAAGCGGCCATTGCGTAGTTGCTATTGGCAACTATCAGTTTTCCAGGTTTTTTACGAGGCCACCTGGACCCTCGGCACGCTACCGACACTTCCACCGTCCGGTCGAAGCCAATTCGCCCCCGGACAGGCGACCATGCCGCGATGCATCATTGTACCACATCGGCCGGAATGGCCCAAGCGTTCCTATCGGGCATTTCATTCGTCGGCCGCGGAGGGGGGCAGGGGGCGCCGCGGGTCGGCGCCCGGGCGGGCGAGGTTCCCTCGCTGTCGGCCGGCCGCCGGCCGGGCTTTTGCTGTACGCAGATCAGGGGCGGCGGGTAAGATGCCCCCCATGGCTTCCATGCGCCTCTACCATCAGAAGCAGTCAAGCCCGCGCCGTCCGGAGGCCCGGCCGTGAGCGAGCTCGCCCCCGGCAGCGGCAGCGGTCCGCGCGATTGCGGCCTGTTTTTCCTGGACGTCGTCGCCCAGTACACGCCGGAGCAGATCGTCCCGGCCACCAGCCCCGCCCTGCGCACAAATCACGCCGACGTCGAACAACTCATCGAGCAGGTCTGGCAAAAGGAGACCGCCCGCGCCGAGCAGGAGGGGCGCACGCTGTTCAACGGCCGGCTGTGCCGGCTGGTGGACTACGAGGCGAGCGAGCGCCAGCTTCGCCTGTCGCTGGGGGAGGTGTCTTACAAGGAGTTCCTCGGCACCAACCTCACGCAGGCGCACGTGCGATACCTGCACGGCGCGGACGTGCTGGCCAACCCGCTGGGCGTCTCGGCGGCGCTGGTGTCGAAGGACGGCTACGTGCTGCTCGGCCGACGCAGCCGGAAGGTGGTCTACCACGCCGGGCGGATTCACCCGGTCGGCGGCATGGTGGAGCCGCCCAGCCGCCCCGGCCAACTGGCGGACCCCGCCGGGGACATGCTGCACGAGCTCCAGGAGGAAACGGGCATGGCTCCGGAGCGCGTGGCCGAGCAGGTGTGCCTGGGCCTCGTGCGAGACAAGCACATCGTGCAGCCGGAGTTGGTGTTCGATATCCGCCTCGACGCCACGGTGACGGAAGTGCTGCGGGGCAAAGACCATGCGGTGGACGGCGAGGAGCACAGCGAGTTCGTGCCGGTTCGCTCGCACCCGTCGGCGGTGGTGACGTTCATCGAGCAGCAGTTCGCCGCGCTGACGCCGGTGGCCCTGGCCACGCTGCTTCTGTACGGCCAGCGGCACTGGGGAAGCGGGTGGTTCGCCGCGGCGCGGGGCTACCTGCGGAGCGTCATTTAGAGCAGTCCGTTGGAGAAGGGGGGGCGTCCGCGACCGGCGAAAAGGCGGGTTTTCGCGTTTGACAGCACAGAGCATGGGGCGTAAAGTATTCGTGTTCGCATCACATCGGTTTGCACGGGAATGCACGTACGAAATGGGAAAGGAACGAGTTATGAACCGGGGCATCCTTTTTGGCCTGGCGATGGTGACGGCCATTTGTATTCTTTCGTCGCCGGCGTCGGCGGACACGCTTGTTCTCAAAGATGGCAGGACTCTCGATGGCAAGGTTGTTTCGGAAGACGACCGCACGGTGGTCTTCGAGGTGCAGATGTACGGGGCGAAGATCGCCAAGACATTCCGCCGCGCGGAGGTCGAGGAGATCAAGCTCGGCGCCATCCGGAAGACGCCCGAGCCGGAGGACGCCAAACCCGAGAAGAAGAAGATCGGCCTGCAGGCCATCGGTCCGGAGCCGGAGGCCCCGCCGGTCGTCCAGCACGACGGGCCGACGTACTACATCGTCCCGTTTCAGGGGGAGGTGGGCACGCACGTGCTGGCGGAGTATCTCGAACGGTGCTTCGAGGACGCCGCGCGGCGGAAGCCGGACGTGGTGATTTTGCTGGTCGACTCGCCCGGCGGGTATGTGTACGAGGTGGAGAAGCTGGTGGAGGTCCTCCGCAAGTTCGGCAAGGAAATGCGGATTGTCGCGGTCATCCGCAAGGCGCTGTCGGCCGCGGCCATCAGCGCCCTGGCGTGCGATGAGATCTACTGTGAGCCGGGCGCGTTGTACGGTGCGGCGACGGCCTACAAGATGAACGAATTCGGCATGCCCAGCGCGGTCTCGGAGAAGTTCGACTCCATCTGGCGCGCCACCGCCCGCAAGGCCGCCCGCGCCGGCGGCCACGACCCGCGCCTGGCCGAGGCGATGATCGACCGCAAGCTGGAACTGAGCTACACGCGGGAGAAGGACGGGAAGGTCACGATCCACGACGGCAAGAAGCGAGGCGCCAAGCTGCTGATCGCCAAGGACAAGCTCCTGACGTTGACGGCGGAAGAAGCCAGGGAATGCGGGCTGTCCAGGGACACCATCGACGACCTCGACCATCTCGGCGAGAAGCTCACCTTGACCGGCTGGAAGGAGAACAAGGGCCTGGCCACGCTTCTCAGCGAGCATCGAAAGAAGGCGATGGAGAAGTACCACCTGGAGATGGACAACATCGGCGCCGTGTTCCGTCGCCACATGCAGACGTTCGAGGAGAATCATCCGGAATACCCGAGCATTCCCTACAGATACTACACGGATTCCACCCGGTTCACCCCGGAGTCCAAGCGCCGCTGGATGAAGAAGAGCCGCGCCGCGGCCACCGCGCTGCTGCTGGCCGAGAAGGAACTGGCCAAGGCCGTCGAGATGGCCGGCTCCTTCGCGGAGATGGAAGAGGTGTGCAAGTATCTCGAGTCGCTGCAGGAAGAGTTGAAGGCCACACGCATCAAGATCGCCCGAGACATCAACAAGCCCGGGCCGGATGGATGAGCGGCGGCCGGCGACGGAGCCGTTCCGGCCGCAACGCTCCGCGATGCCGCGCGACAGGGCCGCGAGCGCCAGCGGCCTGCCGCGGCGCAGCCGAAGGCGAAGACGGGAGCGGGGCCGTTGCATGGGAAGTTCTGAGTTCCTGGTTCAGAGTTCTGAGCCACAACACGACGCGACAGCGGGCCGCCGCCGTTCCAGGCTGAAGGCCTGGGATTCACCAGCCCAGGGCAACGCCCTGGGTTCCGGGCCACCCACACCCCCTTCCGGAGCCCTGAAGGGGCGAGACGATACGCCGTTGCAGGGGAAGTTCTGAGTTCGGAGCCACAACGCTCGTCAGATCGGGTGCCACGGGTGTCTCCGACACCCGTGCATCGCTCGGCCGCAGTCGAGGCTTCCACGGGCGTGAGGACACGCCCGTGGCACCCGGCAATCCGCCAATTGACCAGTTGACCGATTGACCGATTGACCAAATGTCCAATGCGGGGCCGTCGCCGTTACTGACCTCCGACCTCTGACTTCTGATCTCTGCCGTTCGGCGTGGGCAACCTCCTCGGCGGGGCGGCGTTCTGCCTGGGGCTGGTGCTGGTGGTCGTGGCCGGGGCGGAACTGTTCACCGGCAGCAACATGTCGGCCGTCATGGCGCTGGCGGACGGGAAGATCGGCCTGCCGCGGATGCTGCGGGCGTGGCTGATCGTCTACGCCGTGAACCTGCTTGGCGCCGTGGCCCTGGTGTGGCTCCTGAGCGGCACGGGGCAGTGGGGCCTGGCCGGCGGGGCCGTCGGCCGGAAGGCCGTGGCCATCGCTACGGCCAAGTGCGAGCTGACCTTCGTGCAGGCCTTCACGCGCGGAATCGTGTGCAACATGCTGGTGTGTTTGGCGATCTGGGTGTGCTACTCCGCCCACAGCACCACCGACCGCATCCTGGGCATCTTCTTCCCGATCACCGCGTTCGTGGCCTGCGGCTTCGAGCACAGCGTGGCGAACATGTACCTCATTCCGGCGGGGCTGCTGCCGGCCGCACAACACGGCCCGGCCGACGGGCTCACCTGGCAGGCGATGTTCGTGCGCAACCTGCTGCCGGTGACGCTGGGAAACATCCTCGGCGGCGGCGTGCTGGTGGGGCTGGTCTACTGGCTGGTCTACTGCCGCAAGGGTTCTTCGCAGCGGGCACACGAGGCGACGCCGGGGAGCGGAAGCCCGTCAGCCAGCCATGATTCGCTCGGCAAGTGCGGCTCTTCTCCGCGTCCTCCGCGATCTCCGCACTGAGAACGATTGCAGTGCAAGGCGGCGGGGATTCATGCCGGCTTCACGCTTGGGCGTGATGCACCTTCCACAGGCTGCGCCACGTGGCGGCGGCGCGGTCCATCAGGCCCATATTCTGGAGGGAGAGCGCCAGCCCGGCCCGCACCTGTTCGTTGCCGGGCGCCCCCTCGGCCGCGGCCTCCATGTGCCGGGCGGCCTCCTCGAACTGCCGCCGGTCGGTGTAGAGCAGGCCCAGGCGGTAGTGCAGGTCCACGTATTCGGCCTTCAACTCCAGGGCGGAGTGGAACGTCTCGATGGCCTCGTCCACAAGCCCGATCTCCTGCTGCGTGATGCCGAGTTTGACGAGGGCCTTCACGTAGGAGGGGTTGATCTCGATGGCCTTGCCGAACTGCTCCGCCGCCTCGCCGAGCTGCCCCTCCGCCCTCAGCAGCACGCCGTAGCGGTAGTGCACGTCCGCGTGGCCGGGGCGGCGCTCGACCTCCTCCGCGTGCCGCTCGATCTGCCGGTGCAGCAGGTCGTCGTTGTCCAGATCGATATCCGCCACCGGCATGCCGCCGCCGGTCTCGAAGCTGCGAGTGAACTCGTCGGCCACGGCCGCGCGAAGCTGAAGCTGCGCCATTTCCGTCAGCAGCAGCGTGCTGTTGGGCTCCACGGCCGCGGCCAGCTCGAAGCTGTCCATCGCCTCGGCCCGCTTGCCCGCCGCGGACTTTGCCACGCCCATGCCGACGTAGTTGACCAGCAGGTTGTCGTTCAGCTCCGTGGCGTGAAAGAAGCACTCGGCCGCCTCGTCCCATCGTCCGTGGCACAGGTGGTGAGTGCCGAGCTTCACGCGGGCCTCCAGGTAGCTCGGCTGCACGTCCAGCGAGGCGTGGTAGTGCGTCAGCGCCAGTTCGTCTTCGCCAGACTGGCTGTACAGGTCGCCCAGGCGGGCGTGCAGGTCCGCGAAGTCTCCCTGCTCGTCCAGCAGCATGTGCAGCCGCTCGATAGCCTCCCGCAGGTGGCCTTCGCTCACCAAGGCCTCCACCTCGTCATCCAGCAGCGCCCAGTTCTCCGGCTCCATGGAGATGGCGGTCTCGAACTCCTCGATGGCGCGGGCCGGCTCCCCATTGCGAAGCTGAAGCTGCCCCAGCGCCGACCGCAGCCACGCTTCCTCCGGATAGGCGATCCGCAGCGCCTCGTACTGGTCGATCGCCTCCCGCACCCGCCCCAGCCGCACGGCCACGGCCGCCAGGCGCTCGCGGGCGGCGCGGAACGTCTCCTCCTTGGCGACGGCGTCGCGGTAGTACTCCGCCGCCTTTTCCGGCTCGCTCAGCTTCTCCAGGCAGAAGCCCATGGCGAACAGGATCGGCGCCTCTCCGGGCTGGGTCTGGTTGGCGATGCGGAGTTGCTCCAGGGCCTCGGCCGTCTGGCCCTGCTCGGCCAGCGCCGCGGCCAGGGCCAGGCGAGCGGCCTGGTAGTCCGGCTTCACCCGGCAGGCCTGCCGCAGCGGGCCGGCGGCCTCCGCGGCTCGCATGGATCGCAGCAGGCTCAGGCCCAGGCGGAACTGCATGTCCGGCCAGTCGGGGTGCTCGCGGCAGGCCCGGGCCAATTCCTCCTCACTGCAGGAGGCGGGCGTCCAGTAGTAGCGGTCCAGCAGATCGCCGAGGTCGCTTTCCAGACCCCGTCCGAGCAGTTCCAGCAGATGACTCACTCTCCGTCTCCCTCACGCCGCCAGGCGCCGCAGGCGTTCGGCCGCCTGGGCGTAGTTGGCGTTCAGTTCCAGTGCCCTCTCGAGGTGCTCGCGCGCGGCCTGCTTCCGGCGGCATCGCTCCAGCAGGTCCGCGGCGAAGCAATGGATGTCCGGCCAGTCGGCGCCGGCGGCGATGGCCCGCCGCACGTGCTCCAGGGCCTCTTCATTCCGGCCGGCCTCCGCGTGCAGCCGCCCCAGCAGGATATGCGCCTGCACGTAGCCGGGGTTGATCTCCAGCGCCGCGGCCACGTGCTCCAGGGCGGCGGACGCCCGGCCCAGCCGATGCAGGGCCTTCGCGCAACAGCAATGCAGGTCCGCGTGACGCGGGTGCAGCGCGATGGCCACTTGCAGCACCCCCACCAGCGTGTGGAACAGCTCCTCGTCCAGGTCGCTGGGCGGCAGGCTCAGGAACGCCTCGGCAAAGTCCGGCTCGCGCGCCACGTACTGGGCAAGCTGCCTCATCTCCGTACTGGCGGCCCGCGGCGAACCCTCCGGCAGGCGCAGGACGATGTGGAAACCGCTTTCGGCGGCGGCCCGGGCCGCGATGGCCAACTGGTACGCGCACAGGCAGTCAGTCGGGCGGAGCTCGAAGGCTCGCTGGAAAGACCGCGCCGCCGCCTGAACGTCGCCCTCGGCGGCCGCGGCCAGGGCCAGGTAGTAGTGCCCGTCGGCGTTGGCGCTGTCCGTCTCCGAGGCGCGCTCGAAGAACCGTCGCGCCTGGCGGTGTTTGCCCTCGGCCGCCAGAAACAGCCCCTCCTGCAGCAGCAGGCACGCGGCCTCCCCCACACGCCGCATGGCCTGGCAGAGGGTCAGGTACGCTTCTTCCCGCCGGCCGGACTGCCACTGGGCCTGGGCCAGCTTCCGCCACGTGTCGGGCCGGTCCGGGTGTGCCCGCACCAGCTTCTCCGCCTCGATGGCGCAGGGTTCCGCCCGGCCGCCGCGGGCATAAATGGATGCCAGGTAACTGGTGAGTTCCGCCTCCCGACCAACCAGCTCCATCGCCGATCGCAGACGCCGTTCCGCCTGCTCGAACCGCCCGGCCTGCAAGTCTTGCAGGCCAAGCAGGCGGCTGCTCATCGCGAAATAGAAGCGGGACAGCTTGCCGAGGAGGGTGCTCTCCCGCATCATCTCCGCAAGGTCCGCCCGCGCCTGGGCGTGCTCGCCCCGGCGGTAGTGTTCGGCGGCGCTGCCATAGCGGCCGGGAGCGTGTGTGGAGTCATCGTGCATATGCGTAGACCTCTGAGGGTGTTATCGGCAGGACAGAGGGCCGGATGAAGTTACGCCGCCGACGGAGTTGCTGTGGGGGTTGCCGCAAGGATTGGCCGCGTCAGTACGCGCCGCGGCCGGACAGCACGGCGGGGATGGTCTGGAGCACGATCAGCACGTCCAGCCAGAAGCATCGGGTGCGCATGTAGTACAGGTCGAGGTCCACCCACTGGTCGTAGCGGAGTTCGCTGCGGCCGGATATCTGCCAAAGGCAGGTGATGCCGGGCTTTACCTTCGTCCGCAGGCGCGCCCGTCCCTCGGCGTTCTCCCACTCGCACACCCACATCGGCCGCGGGCCCACGAGCGTCATCTGCCCGAGCAGCACGTTGACCAGTTGCGGCAGCTCGTCGATGCTGCTGCGGCGCAGGAACGAGCCGATGATCGTAAGCCTTGGGTCTTTCTGGATTTTGAACACCGGGCCGTCCGCTTCGTTCAGGTGCTGCACCTCGGCGCGCTGCCGCTCGGCCCCGTTCCGCATGCTGCGGAACTTGTACATCCGGAATATCTTGCCATCCTTGCCCACCCGCTCCTGGCTGAAGACAACCGGCCCGCGCGACGTGAGCCGGATGGCGATGGCCGTCAGCAGCATTACCGGGAGAAACAAGGTCAGGAACACGACCGACAGAACGATGTCGATTGCGCGCTTCACCTTCTCGTAGATTTCTCCACCGGCCACTATGGACTCGCCCGCGGGCCAGGACGCGATCTGCTCCTCGGCCATGCTTGGCGATGTGGATGCGAAGACTGATGCCATCCGCGACTCCTGTGCTCCTCCGTGAGGCGTTCGTGCGCTCCAGACAATTTGGTCTTGACCGGCCATGACCGCTGCTCGGCACAAATACGTTCTTCAGACCAGCCTCGCCCGGCACGCTACCAGTACATCGTCCGTTTTGCGTGTCCAGCTTAGCTGCTCATCACAGCACAGTATAGCGCGGAATCGAGATAAGGATAGCCCCAACCATCGCCTGCCAACGCTGCAACGCCTTGACAAGATAAGACTTAGGCATTGACTACAGGCTTTCACCTATTCTGCCTTACTGCATATTCTCACGGCACACCGCGAGCAAAGAAACCACCCGCCGCCACATGTCATTGCGGGGCGCATCGGCTCACCTCGCGATATACCGCCAGCAGTTGCTCGACGATGGCGCCCGGTTCATGCCGCCGCCGCACCAGCGCCGCGCCGGCGCGGCCCATGCGGTCGCGGACCGCGGGGTCCGCCAGCACCTCATCCGTTACGCGCGTCAGGTCCGCCGCGTCGCCGGGGCGGAAGGTCCGCCCGGTCTCGCCGTCTGTCACCCACTCGCCGATGGGCCCGTGTCCGGGCGCGACCACGCACCGCCCCGCCGCCATGCCCTCCAGCAGGCTGTGCGGACTGTTCTCGAAGCACCTGCTGGCCAACACCACGGCCGTGGCCTCGGCGTAGTGGCGGTCGATCCGCTCGTGCGGCACGTAGCCGGTGAACTCCACGTTGGCCAGGCCGCGGCGGCTCGCCTCCGCCTGTAGCCAGTGCCGTTGCGGGCCGTCGCCGACCAGCCGCACCCGCACGCCCGGCCGGGCGGAGGCCGCCTCCAACACCAGGTCCAGGCCCTTCTCCTCGCTCAGCCGCCCGACGCACAGCAGCAGGTCGCTCCGTTGCGGCGCGGCGGACACATCCGGCGGAACAATCGGGTTCCGCAGCACACGCACCTTACCCGCCGGGTAGCCGTCCTCCAGCAGCTTGTCCGCCAGGAACCGCGACGGGCACAGGAACAGCGCCACGTTCCGGATGTACCGCCGGAAGAACCGCTGCACGAACGTCTCGGCCGCGAGGGCCGCCGACGCCGCGAGCGAACCGCCGCAGCCGTGCCGCAGGCAGTTGAAGTACCGATGCGGGTGGCACTCCGTGCACACCCGCCCGCCGCGGAGGAACGAGCGGGCCGGGCACAGCAGGCGGTAGTCTCGCACGCTCATGACGATGGGGATGCCGCGCCGCCGCAGCACCGGCAGGATCGACGGCGTGAGGTGGTGGTAGATGTTGTGGATGTGCGCCACGTCCACGCGCAGGCCGGTGAGGAAGCGGTCCAGCGCCTCGGCCGCGGGGAAGCTATGGCAGATGCGCGCCGCCCCGCGCAGCTTCTCCCACGCCGACGGCAGGGAGGTGTAGTCCACGTACGGGGGCCATTGCCGCGGCTCGGCGCCCATGCGGCAGCCGAAGCGGAGCATCTCGCAGCCGGCCTCGCCCAGCCGCCGGGCCGTCAGCGACATGAACGTCGCCGGGCCGCCGGCCGCGGGCGTGAGCGGGTCCATGAACTTGTTGATCTGTAGAATCCGCACGGTCTTGTAGACTGCTCTTCTATTACAGAGGATACGGAGGCCTCAGAGCCAGAAGCGGACGCCCCTTCACGCCCGTGGCGCTCGGCAGGCGAAAGCCTCTTCACTTGAGCGGCGCCGGCTCAATTGAGGATCTATCACCCGAGCCACGCGGCGCTGTGCCTTTTCTTCATCTCTGTGAGCTTTGTGCTCTATGTGGTCCATCTGTTTGTTGTTGCGTCATCAGCCGCAGCAGCCGGCCGAAGCTCGCCGCCATGCGCCGCGGCGTAAAGAGCCCCGCGCGGGCGCGGGCGGCGCTTCCCAGTTCCCGCCGCCGGCGGTCATCGTCCAGCAGCTCGCCCAGCAGTTCGGCCAGGCGGCCGGCGTCGCCGGGCGGGGCCTTTAGGCCCTCCCGACCGTGGGTCACAAACTCCGCCATCACCGCAAGGTCCGTCACCACCACCGGCAGCCCCGCGGCCATGCCTTCCAGCACCGCCACCGGGAACACCTCGCTATGGCTGACGAGCGCCAGCACGTTGGCCGCGGCCAGCACGGCCGGGATGTCCTCCCGCGAGCCCAACAGCAGCACGCGCCCCTCCAGGCTGGCCTTCGCCAACTTCGCCCGCATCTCCGGCCCGTCCGTACCCCGGCCGGCAAGCACGAGCCGGGCATTCGTCCGTGCCTCGCACACACGGCCGAACGCGGCCAGCAGCGTGTCGAAGTCCTTCTCCGGGCGGACGTTCGCCACGTGGACAATCACCTTCGCCTCGGCGGGCAGGCCGAGGTCCGCCGGCGCCGCGCCGGCGAACGCCTCCACATCTACACAGTTGCGCACCAGGCCGACGCCCCTCCGCGCCACGCCGCGGGCGGCAAGCTGCCGCCGCTGCTCGCGGCTGACGCAGACCACCGCCCCAAGCATCCCAAGCCGACGGTACCGCCGCAGATGCCCCGCCAGCCGCGGCTGGGCGGTGAAAGAGTTGTGGCACCAGCAGATCGTCGCCGGCCGCCACCCGCTGAGCGCCGCGCCGAGAAGCCCGAACAACAGCCCGTTGCGGAGCGTGTTGACGACGATCACCGCGTCGATGCGGCGCCGGCGGATGAGCCGCGAGGTGCGCAGAGGCGCCAGCGGGTCCAGCCGGCCGCGCGCCAGCGGCGCGACCACCTCCGCCCCGGCCCGCTCGTAGATCGGGGCCATCTCGCCGGCCTTCCGCACCGCCGCGACGGTGAAGCGAAACTCCGCCCCGCCCAGCGCGCGGACCAACTCCAGGGCGACACGCTCCGCCCCGCCCATCCGCAGGTCCGAGGTTATCAGCAGCACGCGCAAATTGTCCGTCCCAGCCGGCGCAGGCACTCGCGCCCGGCGCCTCGGAGCAGCTCCGCGGCGAAGACCAGCGGCCCGGTCTTTCGCCCGGCGATGCCGTACGCCGCGTTCAGCGCCGCCAGGCCGAAGAAGTTCCACGCCAGCAGCAGCCACGTGCCCGCCCCGCCGCGGGTGCTGTTGGCGGCGATGAACGCCATGTTGCTCACGTAGTCTCTCGCGCGGCCGCGGAAGTCCGGCCGGCCGCCGGCGGGCTGCTCGTGGCGGGCGCGCAGACGCGGCGCTAGGAACATCGGCTCGATCCGCGACACGCGGCAGCAGAATTCCAGGTCCTCCCCCAGCGCGTAGCCGCCGAAGCGCTCCTCGAACCGGTGCGCTTCGGCCACGCGGCGGCGCATGCTGATGGCCCCGCCGCAGAGGCACGCCGCCGGGCGCAGCCGGCCGCGGAGCGCCGCGGGAAGCTCCACGTACGGCGCGGCGCCCGGCCCCGCGCCCCACCGGCCATCGGCGAAGGCCCGCATCAGCAGCCGGAAGAGCCGGCGGGGCAGCTTCTCCGTGGGCGGTATTAGCACGCCGCCGATCACGCCGACACGCCCGGCCGCGTCCGCCTCGTAGAGCTCCGCGAGCCGCGCGAGGTAGTCCGGCGGGAAGAGCACGTCGTCATCGGCGAACAGCAGCACGCTGCCGGCAGCCGCGGCCGCGCCGCGATTCCGGCTGGCGGGCAGCGAGGCGACGCGCTGCCGGAGAAGGCGGCACTCCACGCCGACGGCCCGCGCGATCTCGGGAATGTCCCTGGGCACGTCTTCCCGCCCGTCGTTGACGAGGATCAGCTCCTCCGGCGGGCGCGTCTGGGCCGCAAGCGCCTCCACGGCGCGGCAAAGGCTCTCCGGGCGGTCGTGCGTCGAGAGAATGACGGAGACGGTCACGCCCATCCGAACACCTGCCTCGCGCGGTCGCGAACGCTCTTGATGCCGCCGACGATCTGCCGCTTCTGTGCGTGCGTGAACAATAGGTTCGTCCACGCGGCCGCGGCGCATACGCCCGCCCACACCACGAGCACCGTCCACGCCGGAAGGCCCACCTCCAGCAGCAGCAGCCCCGGCGAGGCCATGATGGCCCACGTGCTGAACTGCACGCGCGTGCGCGTGGCCAGCATGTAGGCAGCGGCCACCGCCCCCCCGCCGACGTACATCCCCACGCCGCCGGCCCAGGATGCGCCCACCGGCCCGGCCAGGCCCATCCACCACCGGGCGAGAAGCACGTTCAGCGCCAGCGCGGCCAGGCCGACCAGGGCGATCACCGCCGGCCGCTCGCGCAGCTTGGCGATCATCGCCATCAGCGCCAGGGACGTGAGCGACTGATAGAGCAGCAATTGCCCGCCCACCACGTCCGCCATGCCCCGCGCGGCCGACGGCGCCACGTACACCCACAGCGGCCGGGAGACCAGCACAATAACCGTCATGGTCATCGTGACCATCGCCACGGCCTTGAAGGCGGTCTCCAGCGTTTCCAAGGCCTTCTCCCGCCGGCCGGCCTCCCACCGCCGCGCGACGAATGAGAAGATCACCGCCCAGGACGCGCTGGCGATCAGCATCATCGGCTGGGAGAGTTTGAGAAAGCCCTGGTACTTTCCGCTGACGTCCGGCCCGTAGGCCTGGTGCGTCATAAAGTAGCTCACGTAGCGGGCGCCGGAATCCACCAGGTACGCCACCAGCGAGATCAGCGCGAACGGCAACACGTGCCGCGCCGCGCCGCGGGGCTCGGATGAACCCATCCGCACGTCGAGTTGGTCGTCGCCGGTCGCCGGGGTGAACGCCTCCGACGCGGCCGCCTCCCGGAGCGGTTCCGGCGGCCCGGCCGCCGAGATGCGCCGCACCGCCAGCCACAGCAGCCCAACGCCGCCGGCCAGGCATGCCGCCAGCGCCGCGGCATGGGCCAGCAGCAGCCCCAGCCCGCTGCCCAGGGCCGCCGCCATGCCCGCTCCCGCCGCCAAAAAGAACATGGCGAAGGCCAGTTCCGTAACGGACACCAGCCGGTAGGCCCGCAGCCCCAGCATGAAGCCGAGCATATTGTGGTACAGCCCCAGCAGCAGCGCGTTGGCCAGGGCGGCCACGCACAGCAGGTGCAGTTGGGAGAACTCCAGCCCGGACGTCGCCTCGCGAGAGACGATGAATGTGCGCGTGATCGGCTCGCTGGCCAGCATCGCCGCGGCCGTGGTGACGATGCCGATGGCCGGCACGCCGATCAGCACGCGGACAAACAGTGCCTTCAGCCTTCCGCGGGCCTCGAAGTGGCTCACGTAGCGGACGATCCCCATGTTCGCGCCCAGGGTCATCAGGGGCGCCGCGAAGCCGAAGATCATCACGCCCACGCCCCACAGGCCGTATTGCGTCTCCCCCAGCAGGTGCCAGAACACCAGCACCCGCGCGAAGATGATGATCTTCTGCAGGACGGTGGCGGGCAGGTAGGTGCCGAGGGCGCCCCTCATGGACCCCACGGCGAGCAGGCGGTTGGTCCAGGACACAAAGGCCTCCCGGCCTACGCCGATTGGGGCAGCGGGGTCAGTTCGAGCGGGTGGGGCTCCAGCAGCCGGTTGTAGCCGAGCATCAGGCCGGCCGTCGCCCACAGCAGGGCGTTGCTGGGCACGTCCCAGAACGGGTCGGAGAACATGGCGTGCACCCCCCAGCTCAGCAGCGCCACCCAGAACAGCACCACAAACTCCCGGCTGAGCAGCGTGGGCGCCCGCTCGGGGATGCGCCGATACAGCCAGAGCGACTCGCGATAGAGCATCCAGAACACCATCGCCAACAGCAGGACGCCCACGATGCCCGTCTCCGAGAGCATGCCGAGGACCACGTTGTGCTGGGTGAGCGTCCGGCCGATGGTGGCGGCGATGTCCGAGCCGGGATCGACCGGCAGGTAGAACTGCGCCTCGGCGAAGTGCCCCCACCCCGCGCCGAAGAACGGATGGTCGGTGGCGATCAGAATCGCCTGCTTGGCCAGGCCGATGCGCGAGACGACTTCCTTGACCTGCCCCACGCCGCCGGCGGCGCGGTCTTCGCTGGTGACGTTGGACCAGAAGACGATCACCACGATCAGCAGCCCCAGCCCCGCGATGAACAGGATGCTCCGCCCCACTCGCGGGCGGCACGCCCACAGGCACCACACCACGCCGCACAGCAAAAAGGCCAGGTACCCCGCCCGCAGGCCGGTGAAGAAGATCGCCGGCGGGATGAGGAGGGCTTGGACGATCAGCGCCGCGCGGTACGGCCCGCGGAGCTTGCGGATGAGGTACAGGTCCGCGAAGAACAGGAAGATCAGCAGCATCGACTGCGGGTAGACCATGGTGTACGCGCCGCGGGCGCGGTCGAAGTGGATGCCGAAACTCTCGCCGCCCCAGTTCGGCAGGTTGATGTAGCCCGGCCAGATGAAGGCCCGCGCCCCGCCGAAGCCGCGGATGGCGGCGTACTGAAGGTACCCGATGTACAGGGCGTACCAGCCGTAGATGGTCAGCGGGATCAGCGCCCAGAGAATCTGCTTCTGCCGGCGCGTGGTGCAGTAGACCAGCCAGCAGATCAGGAACGGGAACAACAGCGAGCCGAGGAAGCGGTAATACGGCGCGCCGCGCTGGAGGGCCATCGCCGCCCGCCAACCGAAGGCCGACGCGTTGCAGGCGATGTACGCCAGCAGCGCGATCATCGCCCAGAACAGCGGCCGGTCCACGCGCGGGCGGCCGTCGCGCAGCAGGAAGTGCAGGAAGAACGCCGCCGTGGCGAGGGCGAACAGCATGCGCGGGATCGTCAGGTTGAAGAAACCCGCCATCGGCAGATAGAACACCGGCCGATCCAGCAGGCCGTAGGAAAGGATCCACAGCCACGCCCAGATGTGGATTTCCCCGCGAATGACGAGGTACAGCACCACGGCCAGCCCCGCCGCCGCCGCCATGCTCCAGGGCAACAGCGCCGGCAGCAGCACCGCCCCCGCCAGCGCCGCCAGTATGACAACGGCCGCGGCGGTCAGCATTACCGTGTTGTTGGTCTGCTGCCCGAGCGCCAGCATGGTGTTCTCGCGTGTGGCCGCGCGTGGTCAGACGCGCTTGTAGAGGAACTTCGGAACGGGATACTTGCGCATGTTCAGCACCACGCCGGCCACCTTGCCGCCGCCGGACTCGATGCGCTTCTTGGCCAGGGCGACGGCTTCTCTCGGCGTGGCGTTGGACCGCGCCACCAGCATCACGCTGCCGACGCGCCCGGCCAGCACCTGCGCGTCGGCGTACTGGTTGGCGGCGGCGCAATCCACCACCACGTGGTCGTACTGCTCGGCGATCGTGTGGAGGAAACGGCCCAGCGCGTCGCTCTTGAGCAGTTCCAGCACGCGGTCGCCCACGTCGCCGGCGGTGTAGAGGTCCAGCCCGGCATTGACGGCCTGGGCGGCTTCCTCGGCCGGGTGGCCCTTGAGAACCACGTCTCCCACGCCCGGGCCGCTGTTGCAGCGCAGCATGTGCGCGAGCTTCGGCTGGCGGACGTTCATGTCCACCAGCGCCACGCGCGCGATGCCCGCCGGCTCGCTGCCGGCCAGCGCCAACCCGCAGGCCATGGTGGAGGCGCCTTCCTTCCGGTCGGCCGAGCAGATCAGCACGCTCTTGCCGGCCGACGGGCCCGAGAGGAACAAGGACGCCCACAGCCCGCGGAACACGTCCTCGGCCTTGTGCTTCAGCCTCGCCTTGCTTGCCTGTGTTATGCCGGGTTCAGCCATTCTCGCACCTCGTCAGGTCCGCACGATGTTTCCGCCCATCTTCGGCACCGAGCCGAGCACCGGCGTGCCGAGGTATCGCTCGGCCTCGTCGATGCTCTTGAGGCTGTGGTCGAAGTGGTCGGACAGGAACGCGTACACGAAGGCCAGCACCAGCCCCGCCAGGATCGACACGGCGATGTTCAGCCAGAGGATCGGCCGGACCGGGCTGTCCGGGTCCGGCATGTAGGGCTGGTCCAGCAGGGTCACGAGCACCGGGTTCTCGGCCAGGCGCTCGGCGGTGGCGGCGTCCAGGCCCCGCTTTTTCTGCTCGTCGTAGTTGGTCTGGGCGGCCTTGAGCTCCGCCACGAGCCGTTCATACTCCGGCACGAGCGGCGCGAGCGAGGCGATGCGCTGCTCGGTTCTCTCACTATCCCGAGACAGCACTTCCTGGCTAGCCCGCAGCATCTTCAATTCTATATCGAGTGCGTCGGCCTGCTTGCGGAGCTGTTCCCGCAGGTCCTCCAGGGAAAGGCCCAGTTCCTTGCGGGCGCTGCGGAGTTCGGAGTAATTCGAGCTGTATCGCGGCTCCAGGGCGTTGACCATGAGCTTCAGGTCCACGATCTTCGCCTGGAGGGCCTGCATGGTCGCGTTGTCCTGCAAAACCATGTCCGGCACGACGAGTTGCCTGTCGTCCTGCTTGGCCAGTTCCTGATCGATCGCCGTCTTGAGCGCCTCCACCCGGGCCACGCGGTCGCCGATCTTCATCAGGTCGTCCTTGCGCTGCCGCAGGAGGACGGTCTCGCTCAGTTCGCCCCCGGCCGTGCTCAGCGTGCCGGACATGCTCATCACCAGCGGCAGGTCGCCCTTGGCCTGGTTCTTGATGAAGCTTTCGTAGGCGTGGCTGGCTTCCAAAAATTCGTTGCGGGCCTCCATGGCGGCCTGACGCTTCAAAAAGTCCGTCGCCTTCTGCGTGCGTTGGCTTTCCAGCATGGTGAAGCGGTCTTCGTAGGCCTGCACCAAGTGTTTGGTGAACTCCCACGTCCTGTGGACGGCGAACTGCCGGACGTCCTCGCCCTTCTCGGCCGCCAGGCCGGCTTCTTCCGGCCAGTCGACGCGGATCCAGAAGGTCTGGCTGAAGGTGGCGTCCGGGCCGCCGGGCGTGAGCACCTGCACCCGTTTGCGCAGCTTGCGCATGAGCTCCGGGTTGGCCTGCACGAACTCCGTGACCATTTCGCGCCGCCGCTCGCTGGCCTTGGCCAGCGCCTCGCTGCGGGCCTTTCGCTGGGCCAGGTCGTCGCCCAGGGCGAAGTCCAGCTTCGGCAGGTTCGGCCCATCCAGCATCATCATGGCCGTGGCCAGCACGTAGTCGCTGGTGATGATCTGCCGCTGCGTGGTGACGAACAGCACCAGCTCGTAGCGGAGCGGGGCGGTTTCCTGCAACGGGTTGGTGTTGCGGCCGGGCCGGGCGATCAGGTGCGCCTCCGTACGGTACGTCTTGGGCGCCAGCAGCGTGACGGCCGTCACGCCGCCCACGACGATCACCAGGATCAGCAGCATGCCCCAGAACCGTCCGGCGATCACGCGGACCGTTTCACGAAGCGTCTTGCTCGAGTATCTCTCGGCCATTGCGCACCTCTTTGACGGAGCCTATGGGTTCGGCCCGATCCAGTCCACGGCGTCCACCAGCCCATAGCTGCTGGAGAAGCCGCCAACGGCCCGAATGCTCCGGGTCCAGACGTATTCGATGTAATCCGCCCGCTTGGCGATGTCCGTGGTGGGCACGTAGATGACATCGCCGTCTTCGAGCCAGATGTCGTATCGCCACTTGCTCGTGTCCGCCACCACCGGCTCGCCCAGGGCCCGCTTGCGGTTTTCAAGCAGTTGGTGCACGTTGATGATGGCGGCCTGCGGACGCGGCAGGTGCCGGCGGCGGATGAGCATCACCTGGCTGAGTTCCGCCCGCTGCGGGAGGTAACTGCCGGACTGGGCGATCGCCTGCAGCAGCGTCAGTTCGTTGCCGCTGGTCACCGCGCCGGTGCGGTTGAACAGCGCGCCGGGGATGCGGACCTCGCCCAATACGTACACGCGCATCGCCGCGGCGCTCTGGAGGTTGATCGTCACCTCCAACTCCTCCAGGCCAACGTCCTTGTACGCCTGGTTGAGCTTCTTGTGCACCTCGCCGATGGTCAGCCCCGCGGCCCGCGTGGCCACGATGAACGGCAGCGAGATGTTTCCGTCCGGCGTGATGGGCACCAGGCGGCTCTGGCCGCGGGGGGCCGTCTTGATCGCTTCCTTCAGTTCGGCGATCTTCACGTTGGACTGCCGGAAGCTCAGCGTCAGAGACGACTCGCCGAAGTCCTTGAGAAACTTGCTGTACCGCTGGATCAGGTCCGTCTTGACCTCGTCGATGGTCCGGTCGAACACGTAGACCTTGCCGACCAGGTCCAGGTACAGGTACCCGTCGGACTGGACCTGCTCGGTCTGGTTGAGCGTCGGGTTGAACGGGAAGCGGACGTCGATGACGTCTTGAATCTTGATGCGGTACTTCTCCGCGCGGCGCTGGCGGACGTGGTAGATGATTTCCACCGAGTCGCCCTCGCGCAGGCGGTAGTCGCGCCGGATGATGTGCGCCACGGGCACTTCCTGCGGAGGCCAGTCTTTGCGGAGGAACTCCGGCGGCAGGCCGCCGGTGGCGCTGAGGTCTTCCTTCTTGCTTTCCTCGCAGCCCGGCAGCAGCAGGAGCAGGCCGGCCAGCAACGCGGCCGGCAGTTTCTTATGTCTGTCTGAAGCGATCATGGCGTCACCTCGTCGGCGAAACTCGTGCACGCGGCGCGTCGCGGCGGACGTCCGCCAGCGCCTTAGCGGCCTGATCATACGTCGGATATCGTCCGGATTGCACCCGAAACTCCGGCCGGTTTTCTATAAGCGCCGCCCGCACCTCGGCCGGCCGGCCGGCCGCCCGCAATTGTTCCGCCAGCGCCTCGGCCCGCGACCGGTCGGCATGGGCGGCCACCAGCAGCGTCCACGCGCGGCCGCGGATGCGCCCGGCGGCCCGCCGCGCCCAGGCGGAACCTTCATACAGATGCACCAGCCGGTCGAATTGCTCGTCCGCCTCGGCCCAGCGCCCCTGCCTTTGCAGAAGCTCGCCCAAGCGGTACAGCGCCCGGTCGGTTCCGTCCGGGCGGGGCTCGGCGTCTTGCGCCAACGCGGCGGCATAACTTTCAAGAGCCAGGGGCCACTGGCCGGAATCATACTGCAAGTCGCCCAGAGCGCTAAGGGCTTTCGCCCTCAATTCTTCCGTTTCCGCCAGGCGTGCGGCCCGCTGGAGGTCCTGGCCGGCGGCATCCGTCCGGCCGGTCCGCAGGCCCGCCAGGCCGCGCAGGTAGAGAACCTCCGCGACGGCACTCGTTCCGCCGTGGGCGGCCAGAAAAGCATCGGCGTGGCGCAGGACGGCCCGGTCGTCGCCGGCCGCCGACGCCTGGCGGGCGTCTTGCAGCAGGCGCTGGGCCTCCGGGCTCAGCGCGCCGTTGCAGCCGGCGCAGAGCAACCCACTCCAGACGGTAAGAATCGCCAATGGAACGGCCCGGCCCAAGAAGGCTCCTTCTTCTTCTGACGAATCGCTTGCACAGGCGCCCCCGCCACACAAATCGTCGTCACCGAACGTGTAAGACTTTACTTCTTCTGGTATTGTGTAGCAATGGCGGTTTGCGCCTTGCGGGCATTTCTTCCAGCAGGCCGTCCCGCTCGCGCGGCCGATGCCGATGTCGCGTATAATCTACTGATTGCTCAGGTTGCGAAACGGGAGACAACCACATGATCGACTACCTGACGGTGATGCTTGTGAACCTCGTGGCGGGCCTGGTGACGGCCGCGGTGTTCCTCATTCGCGGCTGGTTCCGCCGGAACAACCAGCACTGGGCCACGGCGTTCGGCCTGATCGGCGTCGTGGCCGCGGCAACGGGCCTGCACATGACGCTCACCTGGCCGCTCGGCAAGCCGCTGGGCTGGGCGAATATCGCCTTCGGAGAAAGCGCCCTGCTGCTGGGCGCGGTGTTCCTGGGAGTGGCGGTCTCGCTGGGCAAGGGCTGGAAGCTCTGGCCGGTGGGCCTCTACTCGCTGCCGGCGGGCGGCTTCGCGATCGTCGCGGGGCTGCGAATCCTGGACTTGGGCCGGACCAAGGCGCCGGAACTCTCCGCGGCCGGGTTCATCCTCGCCGGGCTGGGCGGGGTGCTGCTGCTGCCGGTGCTGCTGATGCCGCGGCAGCGGTGGCTGCATTACGCAACGGCCGTGGTCCTCCTGGCCGCCGCGGGCATCTGGGCGTTGACCGGCTACGCCTCGCTCTGGGCGCACATCGAAAGCTTTGCCGGCAAGTAGCGCCATGGGCTTGCCTTGCGGCCGGCCGCGCCGGTATGCTGACTGCCGCTGCCGCGGAGGCGGCCCACACACTGGCCCCGAACCGCGCGGAGCGGGAGCAGCCATTTGTACGCATTGCTGTCACAAACTGGACTGATGCTCGGCCGAAGCTGGATCAGCCAGCACTGGGCAGCCCTGGCCATTGCGCTGACCTGTCTGTCGCTGGTGGTCTTCGTGGTGGTGATTCTCGGGCGGTACGTGCGGCTGGGGCTGAACATCTTTCTGGACACCCCCCCGCCGCTGTCCATGGGTCCGCGAGACTTCCAACCGATCCACGGCGAGGAGGTGCGCTTCCGCAGCTTCGACGGCACGAGCCTGCGCGGCATGCACCTCAACACGCACAACCGCGCCGCCTGCAAGGGCATGATCGTCTTCTGCCACGAGTACGGCTCCGACATGTACAGTTGCGCCCGCTACACGCGCCCGCTGATCGAGGCCGGGTTCGACGTGTTCACCTTCGACTTCCGCGCCCACGGCCAGAGCAGCGGCCCGGCGAACTGCAAGCCGCTCCAATGGCCCACCGACAAGGAAATGGAAGACGTGCTCGGCGCGTGCGCGTATGTCGAGAGCTACCTCCAGGCCGAGGGCCGGCCCACGGAGGTCGGCATCTTCGGCATCTCGCGCGGGGCCGGGGCCGCCCTGCTGGCCTGCGCGAGCGACCCGAACGTCAAGGCCATCGTCTGCGACGGGGCCTTCAGCACGCAAACCGTGCTCGTGGGGCTGATGAAGCGATGGGCGCACATCTTCGCCCGCGTGAAGCTCGTCTACGAGAACCACACCGAGACATTCTGGCGCTCGCTGCTGTGGGTGATTCTGCAACTGGCCCAGGCCAAGCTCGGCTGCCGCTTCCTGTCCGTCCGCAAGGCCCTGCGGCACATGCGGCCGCGGCCGATCTTCTTCATCCACGGCGAGCGGGACAGCTACATCCGCGAGGACCACACCCACCTGCTCTACGACGAAGCCCCGAAGCCCAAGTACCTCTGGGTGGTCCGCAAGGCCAAGCACAACCAGGGCGTCATCATCGAACCGCGCCAGTACGCCGCCCGCACGATCGCCTTCTTCCGGCGCCACCTTGCCGAAGAAGCCGTCGATGAGGCGGAAATCCTCCGTCCGGCCGAGGCCGTCGTCGCCTGAACGGCTTCACGGGAAAGCCCACCCAAAATCGGCCGTTGCCCCGCCGGCCCGCCGCCGGTACCATTCCGCCTCCATGGCGACCCACAAGCTCAACATCGCACGGCTCCGCGGCTGTCCGCCGCCGGAGGAGGTGGCGGCCGCACTCGAGGAGTACGGCCTGCCGGAAGACACGCAGTTCGGCGTGCTGAACCATCACGCCACGGACGCGGCCGTGTTCGCCACGGTGGTGCAGCGCACCACCACGGCCGTCCAGCGGCTGGACCGCAAGGCGCGGGAGGTGCTCTCCGCCGCGGTGGAGAAGGCCACCGTGTTCCCCTTCTGCGCGGCGCCGGGCAAAGAGCGGCTGGAGATCTACGCCGGCAGCACAACCAGCGTGGAGCACATCGGCGGCTTTCTGGCCAGCGACCTGGCCCTGCCGTGCCTCGCCGAGCCGATCGAACTGGACATGCCGGCCGCGCTGGAGAAGCTCGCGGCCTCCGCGGAGCGGTTCCAGTTTCGTAGCGTGCGCGTGAAGGACTATGCCCACAACTCCTTCATGAACGGCCCCTACGCGCCGAAATTCCTGGACAGCGAGCACGGCCGGGAGTTCCTGGAGCAGTACGCCGAGAACGTGCAGGCGGCGGCCGTGCGATTCCAGGGCCCCACCGGCCGCGTGACGGCGCACCTGTGCCCGACGGCGAGTTTCCGCTTCTCCTGCGAGGACGACGACGTGCCGACCGTGCGGGCGATGCTGACCAAGCTGATCTGACGGCCGCGAGCGGCGATCCGCCGCGCGGCTGCGCCCTTCCTCGAAAAATCCATGCCATCCGGCGATAGCTCCATTGGCCGAAGTCCATGAACCCGTAGCATAGGAACTGTGGCCTTGCGGCCGCGCGATGGCAGGCATACGCTTCCTGATTCCGGCCGATACGGCGGCGACGGCGCCGCCCCGGCCGGTGCGAACGCCAGCAGGAAGGAGCCTCACATGGACCTCTCAAGCTTCTCCATCATCGGCGAGAACATCCACTGCACCCGCGTGTACAAACGCGGCGGCAAGTACGCCAAACCGATGCCCGGCGGGGGCGAGGGCATCTACTTCTCCCGGCGGGGCCAAGAGCAAGTCCTGCCCATCCCCGACGGCTGGGAGAAGGTCTCTCCCCCATTCGCCGACGGCAAGGTCAAGCACGTGGCCGTGGCCGTCTGGCAGGCCACGGAAGGGGACGGGCAAGCCAGGCAGACGGCCGAGGCGTACCTCCGCCACCTCGCCGAGCGGCAGATCGACGCCGGGGCGGCCTTCCTGGACGTGAACGTGGACGAGTACCACAGCGACGCCGCCCGCCGCGCCGAGACCATGCGCTGGCTGGTGGGCTTCCTCGCCGAGCGCTTCGACCACCCGCTGAGCATCGATTCCTCCAGCGTGGAGGTGATGGCCGCCGGGCTGGAAAGCTGCAAGGACGTCGGCCGGCCGCACATGGCCAACAGCGTGTCGCTGGACCGCACGGGCAACATCGAGCTGATCGCCCGCCACGGCGTGGAGGCCGTCGTTTCCGCGGCCGGCGCGGAGGACATGCCCTCGACCGTCGACGAGCGCCTGGCGAACTTCGAGAAGATCATCTCCCTGCTGGACGAGGCCGGCGTGCCGCGCCAGCGGATGCACCTGGACCCGCTGGTGTTCCCCATCAGCACGGACCCGATGCACGGGAAGAACTTCCTGGAGACCACCAGGGCCGCCCTGGCGAAGTTCGACGGCGTGCGGCTCTCGGGCGGCTTCAGCAACGTTTCCTACGGCATGCCACAGCGCATGCTGCTGAACAGGGTGTTCGTGCGGCTGTGCATCGAGGCGGGCGCCACCAGCGGCATCATGGACCCGGTTTCCATGCCGCTGGAAGAAGTAATGAGCATGGACATGCAGTCCGAGCCGGTCCGCCTGGCGGCGGACTTCCTCACCGGGCAAGACCTGTACGGCATGGAGTTCATCTCCGCCCACCGGGCCGGAAAGCTCGGATAGCCGCCGCAGAGGAGTGCGATGACCGCGAACCGAGGCCGAACCATCGAAATCGAGCTTCTCTCGCCGAAGCAGAGCGACGAGAAACTGGAAGAGAGCCTGGAGAAGTTCGCGGTCAAGTGGCGCCGCGCCATCGACGCGGGGTACATGGTCTGCGTGCCGGACAACCCCATGGGCAACCTCGCGTTCCAGTGCACCGAGCTGATCGAGGAACTGGCCCTGCCCTGCCCGCCGGGGCGGGTGTCCGTCCACCTGAACACCTTCCACACCAAGGAGGACCTCGACGGCATCCTGGAGACGATGATCCGCCTGGGCATCCGCCACCTGCTGATCATCAGCGGCGACGGCGCCGTGCGGCTGCCGAAGCTGCGCGGGGAGGATATCGGGCAGGACGTGGAGTCCGTCACGTCCGTCGAGCTGATCCGCCACGTGCGGCGCGAGTACGCGGGCTGCTTCGACGTGGGCGCGGCGTACAACCCGTACGAGCCGGTCGAGCACGAACGCGAGAAGATGCGCCGCAAGATCGACGCCGGCGCGGAATTCATCATCACCCAGCCGATCATCGCCGACCACCCGGAGATGGACACCATCCTCGGCTTCGGCCTGCCGGTGACGGTGGAATGCTGGATGAGCCGCAAACTGCACCTGCTCAGCGACTGCGTGGGCTACGAGATTCCCGAAGACACGCCCTACGACCCGCTGGAAAACCTCCGCGCGCTCATGCTGCGCTACCCCCGCTGCGGCGTGTACCTGGCGATCTGCGGCTTCAAGACGCAGTTCCACCTGCTGGGCGAGTTGTTCGACGACGTCGAGCGGCGCATCGCCTCCGGCGAGACGGGCAAGGTGAACCAATGAGAATCGTCGCGTGCGTCAAGCAGGTGCCGGCCACCACGGAAGTGAAGATCGACCCGGAAACCGGCCGGCTGGTCCGCGAGGGCGTCCGGAGCGTGATGAACCCGTTCGACCTGTACGCCGTGGAGCAGGCCGTGCTGCTGTGCGAGCGGCTCGGAGGGGAGACGATCGCCCTTTCCATGGGGCCGCCGCAGGCGCGGGCGAGCCTGCAGGAGTCGCTCTACCTCGGGGCGGACCGGGCGATCCTGCTGAGCGACCGGGCCTTCGCCGGCTCGGACACGTGGGCCACCAGCTACGCGCTGGCCAGGGCCATCGAGACTCTCGGCGGGGTGGACCTGGTGATCTGCGGCAAGCAGGCCATCGACGGAGACACCGCGCAGGTCGGCCCGGGCATCGCCGCGCACCTGGACTGGCCGCAGGTGACCTACGCCGCCGCCATGACGGACTGCACGTCCCGCCGCATGCGGCTGAAGCGGATGAACGAAGACGGCTACGATCTGGTGGAGGTCGACCTGCCGGCCGTGGTGACCGTGGTGAAGGACATCAACCAGCCGCGCGTGCCGACGCTGAAGCGCGTGCTGGCCGCGCGGAAGATGGATATCGACGTGTGGACGGCCGAGACCATCGGCGCGGACACAAGCTGCCTGGGCCTGGACGGCTCGCCGACGCGCGTGGTCCGCACCGCCCCGCCGCCGCCCCGCGCCGCCGAGACGAGGGTCATCCAAGGCGACCCCGAGCACTGCGCCCGCGCCATGGTCCATGAACTGCGGGCGAGATCCATCGCATAGGGCCATCGTTCGAGGAACCCATGCACACCTTAACCGACACACAGCGAAGCGAGTACGCGGACGTCTGGGTCGTCGCCGAACAGCGCGGCGGGCGGCTCAAGAGCGTCACCCACGAACTGCTCGGCGCCGGCCGGCCGCTGGCCGACGAGCGCGGCGGGCGGCTCTGGTGCGTGATCCTCGGCGAGGGGCTTTCCGCCCTGCCGGCCGAGTGCTTCGCCCGCGGGGCAGACGCCGTGCTGCTGGTGGACGACCCGGCGCTGGCCCACGTGACCGACGAGACGCACGCCGCGGCGCTGGCGCGGCTCATCGAGAAGCACAAGCCGGAGATCGTGCTGTGCGGGGCCACCGCCCAGGGCCGGGCGCTGATTCCGCGCGTGGCCGTCAAGGCCAACGCCGGCCTCACCGCCGACTGCACGGGCCTGTCCATCGAGCCAGAGACCGGCCACCTGCTGCAGACCCGCCCGGCCTTCGGCGGGAATATCTTCGCCACCATCCGGTGCGGCGAGTACCGCCCGCAGATGGCGACGGTGCGGCCGCGCGTGATGGCGGAGCCGCCCGTCAACGGCTTGCGGACCGGGCAGGTGGTGCGTGAGGAGTTGCTGCCCGCCGAGAAGCACGCCCGCATGCGCGTGCTGGAGGAGTTCATCGACGAGTCCGAGGCGGTCAAGCTGGCGGATGCGAGCTTCATCGTCACCGGCGGGCGCGGCCTGGGCGGCAAGCGGGGCTTCGACCTGCTGCGACAGTTCGCCCACGCCGTCGGCGGCGCGGTGGGCGCCACGCGGGCGGCGGTGGACGCGGGCTGGATCGACTACGCCCACCAGGTCGGCCAGACCGGACAGACCGTCCAGCCGAAGGTCTACATGGCCTGCGGCGTGAGCGGGCAGATTCAGCACCTCGTGGGCATGCAGTCCTCGGACATCATCATCGCGGTCAACCCGGACCCGGACGCCCCGCTGATGCGGTACGCTGACTACGCCATCGTCGGCGACCTCTACGAGATCCTCCCGGCGATGCTGCGGCAACTCCGCGAAGTGTAGCCGCGCCCCTTAAGAATCCGTGAACCTCCGGCTTTGGGCTGGAAGCAGCGCCCGTCCTACGGATATACTTCGCCCCAAATGGGTTCGAATAACGGATTGCAGAACTTCCGCGCGCTACCCGCGCCGGATGAATCGCTTCGAAGGAGAATATCATGCGTTACGCGGTAATCATGGCGGGCGGCTCGGGCAAGCGGCTGTGGCCCTTGAGCCGCAGGAGCCGCCCCAAGCAACTTCTGCACATCGTCGAGGGCAGAAGCCTGCTGGAAATGGCCGTCAACCGGCTGGACGGGCTGTTCGAGCCGGCCAACATCCTCGTCATCACCAACGCCTCCTACGCCGACGCCGTGGCCGAGGCCCTGCCGCAACTGCCGCGGGAGAACATCGTCGGCGAGCCGATCGGCCGAGACACCGCCAACGCCATCGCCCTCGGCGCCGAGTTGCTCGCCGCCCGCGACGGCGAGGCCACCATGGCCGTGTTCACCGCCGACCACGTCATCCGACCGGAAGACTGCTTCCGGCGCACCGTCGAGGCCGCCTGCGACGCCGCGGAGGCCAACCCCAACGCGCTGCTGACGTTCGGCGTCAAGCCGAACTACCCGCATACCGGCCTGGGCTACATCCACTGCGGCGGGAAGCTCTCCGAAGACCTGCACCGGGTGATGGGCTTTGTAGAGAAACCGGACCACACCGACGCCCGGCGGTACGTGGAGAGCGGCAATTACTTCTGGAACAGCGGCATGTTCGTGTGGAAGGTGTCCGCCATCCGCTCCTGTCTGGAGGAGTACCTGCCGGAGTCCGTGCGTAAGCTCGCGCCCGTGAGGCGGGCCGCCGCCGCGGGGGAAGACTACTCCGCCCCCTTGGCCGAGGCCTACCCAAAGCTCGAGCGGATCAGCATCGACTACGCGGTGATGGAGAAGGCCCGCGAGGTGCTCATGGTGGACCTCCGCTGCGAGTGGCTGGACATCGGCTCCTGGCCGGCCCTGGAGAACGTGGCGCAGAAGGATGGAGCGGACAACGTGGTGGTGGCCGACCGGCACGTCGTGCTGGACAGCTTCCGGAACGTGATCGTCTCCGAAGATGAGCACCTCATCGCCCTGCTGGGCGTGGACGACTGCATCATCGTCCACTCCAAGGACGCCACGCTCGTGTGCGACCGGGCCGACTCGCAGCGCATCAAAGACCTCGTCACCGCGCTGGAGAAGGAATTCGGCGAGAAGTACGTGTGAGCGATCCATGCGCTGGCTCGGTATCGATCACGGCACGAAGCGCATCGGCCTGGCCGTCGGCGGCACGGCCGACGGAATCGCCGCGCCCGTCACCGTGCTGGACGGCGTGCCGGAAGCGGAGATCCTCGCCCGCATTCTCGCCGTTGCCGCGGAATACGAGGCCGGCGGAATCGTCGTCGGCTGGCCGCTGAACATGGACGACACCGAGGGCCCCCAGGGCAAGCTCGTGCGGGCCTTCGCCGAACGCCTCGCGGCGGCCACGCGGCTTGACGTGCGGCTGTGGGACGAGCGGCTCAGCAGCTTTCAGGCCGACCAGGCCCTCGCCGGCGCCTACACCCGTAAGCAGAAGAAGGCCCGGCAAGACGCCGTCGCCGCCGCCGCCATGTTGCAGGATTTTCTGGCCAGCGGCGGCCCGGATGCCGCCCCCACCCCGGCCGAGGCCCGCCGCCGCGCCGGAACCTCCTGAGGCCGCACACGCAAGGACGACCGGGCGCGGGGCCGGCGGCGGGGCATATTGTCTTGCCGCGGCGGGCTTCGGCCGATACACCCAACATAACCATGAACGAATGCAAAGACACAGGCGCCCCGCCCGCCGGGCAGGCCGAGCGGATTCTCGCCTCCGGCAGCCCCCGCCGGAGAGACCTTCTGGCCGCGGCCGGGCTGCGCTTCCGCGTGGCGCCGCCGACCATCGAGGAGCCGGACGAGGCGTTCGAGAAACTCGCCCCGCCGTTCCAGGCGGAGGCCCTGGCGTACTTCAAGGCCCGCAGCGTGGCGCGGGAGCACCCCCAGGCGTACGTGCTCGGGGCGGACACGATCTGCTCCCACGAGGGGCGGGTGATCGGCAAGCCGCGCGAGGCGGACCACGCCCGCGAAATTCTCCGCGGCCTGGCCGGCAGCCGGCATGCGGTGATTACCGGCGTCGCCTTGCTGGGGCCGGGCGACACAAGGCTGATCTCCTACGACGAGACCTACGTCACCATGAAGCCGATGACGCGCGAGCAGATCGAGGCGTACATCGCCTCCGGCGAGTGGCGAGGCAAGGCGGGCGCCTACGCCATCCAGGAAACCGCCGACCAATACGTCGAACGCCTGGAAGGCAGCTTCGACACGGTCGTCGGCCTGCCGGTTACGCTGGTGCGGAAGATGCTGGAGGAACTCATGGCCCACCCCGAGGCGCACAAACTGTTGTGATCAAAACGCTTGGCCATCTCCTTCGCCCGGTGTGGGCGGTAGGTCTGCTGGCCGCGGCCCTGGCCGGCTGCGGCGAGGACACCGCCCCGCCCGTTCCAGACGCCCCGCCGCCGGTCCCGGAGGTCCGCATCGGCGAGAACGTGTGGCGCGTGGAAATCGCCATGACGCTGGAGCAGCGCTACCGCGGCCTCTCCGGCCGGCGGCACATCCCCGAGGGCGAGGGCATGCTCTTCATCTACCCGCGCGAGAAGCCGCTGGCCTATTGCATGCGGGGATGCGACATCCCCATCGACATCGCCTTCATCAACGCCGCCGGCAAGATCACGGCCATCCACGAGATGCAGGTGGAGGAAGACCGCGCCGGCCGCGTGAACTACGTGAGCGGCTCGCCCGCGCAGTACGTGCTGGAGGTGGCGGGCGGCACATTCGCGCGCAAAAACGTACGCATGGGAGACCGCGTGCGTTTCTCTCCCGGCGTTCCGGACGCTGCTAAAGCCACTCCCGGCCCCTGACGATGAGACTATTGGCCGCACTCTCCGCGCGCCGCGGCGCGCACAGAACCTCAGTTCAGGACGGAGCTTTGGCAGACAGGCCGACATTGCTGTGGCTGGGAAGCACCCCCGTTCCGGCCAATGTCTGCGCCGCGGCCGGAGTGCGATGGAGGCTTCTGCCGCACGCCGACGGGCCGGAGGCCCAAGAGCTTCTCCGCTCGGCGCGGGTGGCGGTGGCGGCCCCCAACGGCGCTTCGGAAGACCCCGGCGCGCTGACGGCCTTGCTGGACCG
>Ga0102959_1000091_pt1 | contig 28970 bp, 17 predicted proteins | sample SalPonF2_B_D2_MG_FD_84520 | JGI IMG/M metagenome (GOLD analysis project Ga0102959, IMG submission 84520) | Salt pond soil microbial communities from South San Francisco under conditions of wetland restoration - Salt Pond MetaG SF2_B_D2_MG ...
CGATTTTCGGGCCAAAATCAACGAATATAACTATGATTATGAGCTATAGAACACGAATTAACCTCGCTGATCCCGCAAATTTGAGAAACCCGGAGAGTAGCAAGTAATTCAAAGCCCTCTATTATATAAATTTTTATAAAAGCACCCTTCTTATATTTAAAAGATTAGTTCGGAACAAATAGAGAGTATTATATGTTAAACTAAATAAGCATTACATTTATATTTTATAAGGGAGGGGGTGAATAAGATGAAGAAGATTTTAATATTTTTGCTCTTATGCACTGGTATTGGAATCAATAGCTCTTTAGCACAAACAAAATATGATGTTAAGAAGGTATGTTATGGGAGTGGGATTACTGCGATGGTTGTTGAATACAACTCCCAATTCTATGTGATTACATCACAAAATGTACCTCTCACAACCAATACCGTTATTGTTAATATTCCAAACATTTCTTTTGGTGGGCAAAGTGAGATACGCCTATCACAAAACGCGGGGGATATACAGTCTGGCTTTGTAAATGTAGTCAAATCAGGCCAGTCCGTATTTGTTAATAACCGGTGGCAGCGCTACATGTTTAGCGGATTCCCAGGTGCCCAGAGTGTATGTAGGGAAATTGCCAATGGGTATTAAACAAGGTCTCACAAATTTTTTAGGAATATTAAATTTATTTGTAAGGGCTTATTAAGCCATATTTAGACGTCCTTTACACACCGGAAGCCCATGTTTCCAGTAGAGCTATCCGGAGTGTTGGCCGTTCGTGCAGCTACGCGGTAGCGATTGCAATACGACTTGTGACAAAGGTAGGAGCCACCGCGAATGACTTTGGCATTGCCACGTGCCGGACCGTTGGGATTATCGCTAATTCGCAACAGGGGATAATTTGAACTGAACCAATCCTGACACCATTCCCATACATTACCCGAAACTTCGTATAGGCCGAAATTATTGGGAGGAAAAGTTTTAACCGGTGCAGTGCCTGCAAATCCATCGCCTTTAGTATTTGTTTCCGGGAAGGTACCTTGCCAGATATTACAACGATGTTCGCCTTCTGGTGTCAGTTCATTTCCCCAGGGAAATTTCTTTTGCTCCAGACCGCCACGGGCCGCATATTCCCATTCTGCTTCGGTCGGCAGACGTTTGCCGGCCCACTTGCAATAGGCCACAGCATCATTCCATGAGACATGTACAACCGGATGGTCCATTCGATTGCTGATATCACTTTGTGGTCCTTCCGGGTGATTCCATGTAGCACCTTCAATACCTTTCCACCACGGAGTTTCATCGGGTGAAGGAGGATTCTTCGTAAGTATTTTCTCAGGGAGAAATAGGTAGAAAACAAAAGACCAGCCAAACTGTTCGGCTTCGGTTTTGTATCCGGTTGCCCGAATAAACTCTGCAAATTTCCTATTGGTAACGGTGGTTTCGTCAATCCAAAACGGATCTACCTTAATCTCTCTTACAGGGCCTTCACCATCGTCGGGGAAGCCTTCATTGCTATTTGTTCCCATAAGAAATGTCCCGCCGGGAAGTTTAATCATCCCTTCATAGGAGGAGCTTTGTTCTCCCTTTACAATGAATTGGCTGGGCAATTCCTGATTGGAGTCACGGCTGGCTGCACAACATCTGCTGCTACCCATTGTCTATTTTATCTTATTTCAGTTAAATCGAATTTACTAAAGTCTATTTGCTAACTTTTGCTGCTAAAAGTTATTGTTTAGTCACCAGTCAGACGCTCTTTATAAATAAATCATTTCCGCCGAATAGCTCAAGCTTAAAAAAATGTTGCGTATCTATTTGAATAGCAAAGTTCTTCACCTGATTGACAATAATATCAAGCTGATAGAATATTGGATTTCATAGCAAGCTTCCTTTGGAAAAGAAAATGACAATTTTATTTTACTGTTATATTGATGATATCGGTAACAAGATAATGATTCATCATTCCAAAGTTTTCTAACTTTATCGACTAAAAATGGCTGACAACAATAATAATATTTCCCGCAAAGATGCTCTCAAAAAAATTGGCGGACTGGCATTGAGCTCTTCGATGCTTTCTCCATTATTTTCTCCTGTAAAAGAAAAGAAAAAAGGCTTTCCCAATATTATTACGAATAAATCATCCTCCAAACCTAATATTTTGTGGATTACGGGAGAGGGGATACCGCTTAGAGTGCTTGGATGTTATGGAAGTAAATTGATTGAGACTCCCAATATCGACCGAATTGCCAAGGAGGGGATGCTATTCAATAATTCATTCTGCACGAATGCACTTTGTGCTCCCAGCCGTGCCACACTGTTGACTGGGAAATACAGCCATAGTAATGGTATGTTAGCCAATCCATACTATCCGGATCTCAATCATTTTGATGAGGATCAACAGACTTTTCCAAAGATTATGAGAGAGAATGGCTATCAGACGGGCCTTGTGGGCAAATGGCATTTAAAAGCTAATCCAGCCCATACCGGATTCGATTATTTCTCATATAAAAGGGGAGCCGGCGGGCCCTATTACAATCCCGACGGCTATATGGAAAACCCGAGTTTGGGTAGCGACAAAATTGTGAAGCGTAGTCGCAAAGGCTACGTCACCGACAATTTTACCGACCTGGCCATGCAGGGAATGGATCAGTTCGACCAGCCTTTTCTGATGATGGTGCAGTATTTCAATGATCACCGTCCGTTTGATCCGCCGCACCGCTATGCCCACAGTTTTGACGATACGCGGATTCCAGAGCCAGGCACCTTCTGGGATGATTATTCTATGCGATCGGCGGCAGCCGAAGAGGCCCGGATGCGTATTTCTGATATGAAGGATTTCGATCCTCCTGAAAATTATACCGAACGCCAGTTAAAGCAGTGGAATTACCAGCAACTGATGGAGCACTTCCTGGGAACCATGAAAGCCCAGGATGAGAACATCGGACGTCTGCTGGATTACCTCGATCAGAAGGGACTCGCAGATAATACGATCGTCGTTTATACCGCTGATCACGGTTTCTTCCTTGGAGAGCATGGCTGGTTCGATAAGCGGTTTATGTATGAAGAGGCAATTCGGGTACCCTGGATGATCCGTTATCCCGGACAAATCGAAGCAGGACAGACGCGGGATGAATGGGTGATAAATACCGATAATGCACCCACGGTTCTGGACTTGGTGGATTTGCAGGTCCCAGACGATATGCAGGGACGGAGTTTAAAGCCGTTGTTTCATGGTGAAAATCCCAACGACTGGCGGGATTCATTTTATTACCATTACTACGAATTCGGTTCTCCTCACTGGGTACTGCCGCATTATGGCATCCGTACAGAGCGGTATAAGCTCATTGATTATTATACTATTAACGAATGGGAACTGTTTGACTTGGAACGGGATCCCGATGAGATGGAAAGCCTTTTCATAAAAGACGGTTATGATGTAAAGAGTGGATATCAACCGGTTGCAAAAAAACTCGTCGATAAATTGAAAAAATATCGACAAGAATTGGGAGACAAGACCGGGAAGCCTGTTAAACTCTGGCCTACCAGAAGTTATAATTGATGGTCATAAATCATTAAAAGAATGTGAAAGTAAATGTAATTACATAAAGAAATTATTATTGAAATCAATAAACTGCTCATGTGTAAAAACGAACAACATTCAGATAAGGTCCAATCAGAAAATGTAGCTGACAATAGAGATTCGTTGAAAAGAAAAGACTTTCTAAAATCCCTGTCGCTGTTGGCCGGGGCTCCTTTTTTTATGGGAAAGTTCCTTGGGGGCAAAAATAATCCAATTGGATCGTCCAAAATTGTCAAACTAAAAGGGGACAATCCAAATTATTATTTTTCAAGGGCTCCTCTGGCTCAAACACCTTATACCAGGATCCCAATTAACCAGATTACCCCGCTTGGCTGGCAGAAAGAACAGCTTGAGCGGATGGCTTCAGGGATGACCGGACATCTCGAAGAATTGTATCCCAATGTCGGACCCGATAATGCCTGGAAGGGCGGAGATGGCGACAGCTGGGAACGTGGCCCGTATTACCTGGATGGGCTGACTGCTTTGGCGTATTCACTGGACGATGACGATCTAAAACAGAAAGCCCAAAAATGGATTAAATGGACGCTAAACAGTCAGCAGCCCAATGGGTACTTTGGTCCCAAGCCGGCAAAAGGCAAAGTCAAGTCATCCCCAAAAATTCAACGGGCCAACAAGCCGGACTGGTGGCCGCGAATGGTTGTCCTAAAGGCAATGATCACTTATCAGGAAGCCACCGGTGACAAGCGCGTAATTCCATTCATGACCAAATATTTTAAATATCAATACAAAACCTTGCCTGATAACCCCCTCGATCATTGGACGTGGTGGGCCAAAGCGCGGGGCATGGATAATATTTACTGCGTCTTTTGGCTGTATAATCGTACAGGAGATAAATTCCTGCTGGATCTGGCCGAACTGCTCGACAACCAAACGCTGGATTGGCCGGATGGATTTGCCAAGGATGATCCACCGTCTCGTCACGGGGTAAATATCGCAATGGGTTTAAAGCACCCCGGAATGCGATACCAGCTTACAAAAGATGAGTCGTGGATTGATGCCCTGGATGAGGGATTCAAATTTTTGGAGGAGCAACACGGCTATCCGAATGGAATGAATTCCGGAGATGAGCTTTTGCACGGCAATGATCCCACGCATGGCACTGAGTTTTGTTCGGTTGTGGAAACGATGTTTAGCTTGGAAAATATGGCCGAAATTACCGGCCGAGTTGATTACTTGGATCATTTGGAGCGAATTGCTTTTAATGCACTGCCGACCCAGGCAAAGGATGATTTTTCCACCCGCCAGTATTTTCAAACTCCCAATCAAATTCGAATAAGCAAGGGATTCAGAAACTTTACTACCGGTTATGACGATGCCGTTTGTTATGGACTTACGACCGGTTATCCCTGCTGTACGGTGAATATGCATCAGGGCTGGCCGAAGTATATGAACAATCTGTATATGGCAACGGCCGATAACGGAATTGCTGCCATGCTGTATGGGGATAGTGAGGTGAGGGCCAAGGTGGGTAATGGCAATGAAGTAACCATCAGACAGCAGACCAACTATCCGTTTGAAGATCAAATTAGTTTTTTAATTTCAAGTGATGGGGCTGTGGAATTCCCCTTTCACTTGCGCATTCCTGGATGGACGGATGAGGCGACGATTAAGATTAACGGTCGTAGCTGGAACAAGGTGAAGGGCGGGCAGATGGCCCGAATTAACAGAAGCTGGAGCAGTGGGGATAAGGTTGAACTGATACTTCCTATGCATTTAGAGCTGAGTAATTGGCATGAAGATTCGGTATCCGTTACCCGCGGCCCATTACTTTATGCACTCAATGTGCCTGGTAAGTGGAAGCAGATCGATGAAGAGTACGACACTCCGGTATGGCAGGTAGAACCGGAAACACCCTGGAATTACGGATTACAGGTTAACAGGCAGGACTTGGAAAACTCATTCGAAGTTGTCAAACAGAATAGCTCCGGTTATCCATGGACGGCCGAAAATGCCCCCATCAAACTAAAAGTAAAAGGGAAGCAACTATCCAACTGGCAGGAATATTTGTCCTACTCTGGCCCAATGCCTAACAGTCCGGTGCGTTCGGATGCCCCGGTCGAAGATCTGGAACTTATTCCGTATGGAAGCACTACGCTTCGCATAACCGAATTTCCCGTATTGAGATCTTAAGATCTCACCCAGCCGGTGGCTGGGGCTTGCCACCTGTCGGGTGATGGGTTGCCCGACAGATTCACCGGCTCGCAAACCCAGCGAGCAGGTGAAGGAGAATTAAAGAAGGTTTTTGATATTTTTAGGATCTATTGCCCTTTCGGATGTCTCTTCGAAGGTTAAGGGATTAATGTCTAAATATTTAAAGGTAAAGATTTTGTTTATTAATGTTCCATTCCTGTTGTCAAGATAATCAGGTAATGAAGAAAATGGCCAGTCCCCCAGCCGTGAGACGAGTCCTGCCCGAAGAGGATTTTGGTGAATGTAATGCAGGCAAGTAATTCCATAATTTTGAGTATCAACTTTAACTACTTTTGTCTTATTTCGAAATAATGAGCCTGTGCGGTTGTACCTATTATTTATTGCTTGTGTATATGAACTCAACAGAGTTGCAATATTTTTGGTTAAAAGATTACTACGTGGTTTTGTAGTAATCTTGTCATTTTTAAATCTTTTTGCGTTTAAATATAAAAACCAATGAAAATGATTAGGCATGAGACAATATGCCATAAGTGTTGTAAACGGCAGGATATGGCATCGCATTTTACGTAAAAAGAAGAGGTAATTTTCCTTTTCAAAAAAGATATGTTGTTTGTTATTTCCCTGATTGTAAATATGATAGCTATTACAAGGTTCTAACTGCATATGAATTTATTTAATGGTCGTTGTAAGTAAGACCGTTTTGAGAACCAATACTTACATTTTTTCTTTTTACCCAGCCGGTGGCTGGGCTTGCCACCTGACAGGTCGCTGGGTTTGATAAATTGCCCGACAGATTCACCGGCTCGCAAACCCAGCGAGCAGGTGAAGGAGAATTATCTAACTTTTAACAATAAATTATTGTGTCATAAATGAACAAAAAATCAGGTGCAATTGGGACTATCAGCGTAGCTTTTATATTTCCAATCTTAATCGCAATTATAACGGGGTGCAAGAACCCTAGAAAGGCTGATAACCAAATCCTCAATAAGCAACAGGTCCTCAAAAAGCAGGGCAACTGGTGGGATAATAAAGACTGGGCCTGGTACGAAAAGAATATCCCGTTTTTCGATTCCCCGGATTCAGCTATCAACCAAATGTATTACTACCGATGGGAGCTGGTGACCAAGCACATGGTCTATGGATCCCCTAAAACCGGCTATCTGTTCACCGAGTTCATGAATCGCCCGTTTTGGTCGGGCCGATATGGGGCCATCAGTTGTCCCCTAGGACATCAGTTTTATGAACTCCGGTGGTTGAAAAATCGTCGCGTGGTTCGCGATTATGCCCGATACTGGTTTGAGACGCCCGGAGCTGAGCCTCGAAGTTACAGCAATTGGTACAGCGATGCCATGTGGGGAATTTACAAGGTGAATCATGATAAAAATTTCTTGAAGAATGTTTATCCCTACATGAAAAAACAGTATCACGGCTTTGTCAAAGAACATTATAATTACAAATACGGCCTGTTTATGTGGAACGGTGCTCGTGATGGGATGGAGTTTAATATTAATAGCCGGTTGACCAAAAACCAGTTTTCTGGTGGAGAGGGCTACAGGCCCACATTAAACAGTTATATGTATGGCGGGTTACGAGCATTGTCAGGCGCTACACAGATTTTAGGTGATACATCCGCTGCCGAAACCTATAACCGGAAAGCCCAGAAGCTTAAAAAGCGGGTAGAGGACGAGCTGTGGGATCCCGACCGCCAGTTCTTCGAGCATGAATTTGCCTTTGATAAAGCCAATGGCATCAAAGCATATACAAAGACGTATGAATCGGGCAAATATGCAGGAAATTCACATGGCAGGGAAGAGATTGGTTACGTTCCGTGGCAATTTGAACTTCCCGACTCAGGATATGCCGAGGCCTGGAAGTATTTGATGGATAAGGATTATTTCTATTCGGCATACGGACCGACTACGGTGGAACAAAATGATCCTCAATTTATGGTCTCGGATAATTGTTGTGTGTGGAGCGGTCAGTCGTGGCCTTATGCGACGACGCAAACTTTGGTGGGAATGGCCAACTTGTTGCATGATTACCACCAGGATGTGGTAACAAAGCAGGACTATTTTAAACTGCTCAAAGTGTACACCAAGACCCAGCACAAAAACGGTCGGCCATATATCGCCGAGGCTGCCAATCCCTTCACCCGATCCTGGAAAGGATATGACCATTATTATCACAGCGAGCATTATTTTCATTCCGGTTATGTTAACAATATCATCACCGGGCTCGTGGGCCTGCGTCCTCATGTCGGCGATACGCTCGAAGTGGATCCGCTGATTCCCAATGATTGGGATTACTTTGCCCTCGAAGATGTGTCATATCACGGGCATAATGTATCGGTGGTTTGGGATGAGGATGGAAGTCATTACAATAAAGGCAAAGGCCTGTTATTATTTGTCGATGGAAATCAGGTTGCTTCCTCGGATAACATTAAGGACTTAAAAGTTCACATTAACTCAATCGATCAAATGTCATTACCACAGCAGCCGATCAACTTTGCGGTAAACAATGGACGGGGATATTTCCCTCATATTTCGGCGTCTTATAGTAATCCCACGCACATGCTGTATTATGCCAACGATGGCAATTACTGGTATCATAAGTCTCCCGCCAACCGATGGACAACCGAAGGCTCGGACAGCGATCAGCAGTGGATCAAAATCGATTATGGAACTAAACGACCGATCAAAACGGTGAAGCTGTATTTCCTGGATGACGGCAAGGGCGTGGTTGCTCCCCAAAGTTATCATGTACAGGTTTGGAAAGACGGTCAATGGATTGCTGTTAGCGATCTTAGTAAGTCGCCTGAGGAACCTGCCGGGCATCGCGCCAATGTAGCCACCTTCGATCACGTAGAGCACACGGCTAAGGTTCGGGTTCTGATGACCCCAGCAGAGGGCCAGGCTTTGGGGTTGACTGAATTCGAAACCTGGGGGAAGGCAGATTTGCCACTTGACATCCCAACAGCTGAAGTTAAAGATTTGGCTTATAATGAGCATGGCGAAGAGTATCCACAGCTTTCAGCATCATATACGGCCGATGGGTCTCAATTATCGGCAGTTAATGATTTAAAAGGATTGGTGCCTTACAATGCCAGCGATCATTGGACCGCCCGCAATTCCAAACACAGCCGGGATTGGATTGTAATCAACTTTGGTCCGCGCAAGCAGGTGAACAGCGTTGATGTACTTTTCTGGGGCCGCGGCAATGCGATAGGAGCACCCAAGGATTATCACCTTGAATATTGGGACGGATCAGATTGGAAAAGGGCGGATGATGTCCGGAAAAATCCACAAACGCCGGTATCGATGGCGGTTAACTCCATCACCCTTAACCAGCCTATATTCACCAATAAGATACGGTTGATCTTTGAACACGATCTGCCGAAGCACACCGGAATAAATGAAATTATGGTGAGGTAGTAAATTATATTTTAGTTTGTAAGTTTTAATAATCCTAATCAAAGAGGTTATTACCAGATTGGATTTTGATATTACATATGAGTTGGTTACTAATTTACATTTTCAAATCCAAGTTTTAGATATTTCGTTATTATCTGAAAGTCCTTGAAAAACATATTGTTCTTCAGTATATAATTAAATATGTTATCGATATCATTTTGTATAAAAACAGTGACATAATATTGAAAAATAAATTCAACAGTATTCTCATCATATGAATAACTTGCAAGTAAGTGATGAGGATTAAGATGTGTAGAATAACAAGGAGATAGTTATGGAAAGAAAAGAGTTCTTACAGAATATATTAGCTGGTGGATTTCTGTTGTATAACGGAAGTATTTTTAGAGATCATCTTCTGCCTGGTTCACAGCCGAAAAATTATGGCATGGCTGATATTCATGATCCGCAGACACAGGTGCCAAAGAGTGTTGATCCTTTATTCGATCATTGGCTGCGGGATGTGCAGATTGAAAAAGGGGCGGACGGGTTCTATTACCTGACTGGAACTATTGCCCAGGAGGGGGTGCACGATATTCATGCTGCTCGTCATAGGAATAAGGGTATTCAACTATGGCGATCTAAAGACTTGAAGAATTGGGAGGACATGGGTTTAGTGTGGACTTTTGAAAAAGATGGTACCTGGCAAAAAGATTTTGGTCATCTCAACGGTCAGAAGAATAGAACTTTATGGGCAGCATCGGTACATTATATTCACAGACTGCAAAATTACTTTATTGTAGCCTGTATTCCGCATAATCCACATGGTACCGGCTCGTTTATATTGCGTAGCAAAACAGGAAAACCGGAAGGTCCGTATGAAAATATCGAAGGGAATAAAAAGGGTCCCATTTTCCCTAAGATTGACGGCAATCTGTTTGAAGATGATGACGGAACGGTATATTTCATCGGACATTCCCATCACATCGCACGTATGAAAGATGATATGAGTGGTTTGGCCGAATCGCTCAAGAAACTTGATGAGAAGCCGTATGATCCGGAACCCTATATAGAAGGAGCAAGCATCTTTAAAGAAAATGGCAAATATCATCTTGCTCAGGCAATCTGGAGTATTAAATTGCCTGACGGTTCCTATACTTATGCCCCAGGTGATGTTTATAAAACGAATGCGGAGATACAAGCCCATAAGTACAGTTATGATTGCGTGATTGCCTCTTCAGATAATATTTACGGTCCGTATTCCTATCGCTACAACGCTATTACAGGGGGAGGACATAACAATTTTATCAAAGATAATCAGGGCAAATGGATTGCAACAATGTTTGGCAACCCCGGACCTATGATGAAGAATCCCCGGATTGTTTGTCGTCCGGCTTTGGTGCCTATGCACAGTATAGATGGTGGTAAGTTCAAAGTCGATAAGCAACGCGCATAGCTATAGATTAAAGTCTGCACTATTCACACAGATATAATATTTTTTTTATAATTATTACTAAAAGACTTATGAAGAAATCAATCCTGTGGTTCTTAACCTGCCTGGTTGTGATAACCTCATGTCAAAAGAAGAACAAAAAACTCACGATCCCTTCAAAACCCAATATTGTGCTTATTTATACGGATGATTTGGGGTACGGCGATATCGGTGTGCATGGTGCCAAAGGGGTAAAAACTCCTAATATCGACAAACTAGCTGAAAATGGAATTGATTTTACTGATGCCCATAGCTCGGCGGCCACGTGTACTCCCTCACGATTTTCGTTGCTTGCGGGGAGTTACGCCTTCCGACGGAATGCGGCTATCTTGCCAGGCACAGCTCCGCTAATTTTTGATCTTAATAAAGGAACCCTTCCTTCCATGTTGAAACGAGCGGGATATAAAACGTCCGTAGTTGGCAAATGGCATTTGGGTATGGGCAGGGGAAATGTCAATTGGAATAAGGAAATCACCCCCGGTCCGCTCGAGGTTGGTTTTGATTATAGTTTGGTCATTCCTGCAACACCAGATCGTGTACCTACAGCCCTTGTTGAAAATCATAGAGTAAAAGGTTTGGATCCTGACGATCCCCTTTCTATAAGCTATGATCATCAGCTAAAGGGAGGATATCCCATTGGACTCAATCATCCTAATAAGCTCGTTATGATGGCGGATTCGCAACATAGCGGTGCGATCATAAACGGGGTCAGCCGTATCGGCTATGAAGCGGGAGGCAAAAGTGCGATGTGGGATATAAAGCAATTTCCTTTTGAGTTCACGAATCAGGCGATAGATTTTATGGAGAGAAATAAAGATCAGCCTTTCTTTTTGTATTTCGCATCCAACGATATCCATGTTCCTCGTATGCCTAATCAAAAGTTCAGAGGTAAAAGCATGATGGGACGAAGAGGAGATTCCATTGCTGAGGCAGACTGGTGCGTCGGCAAGATTATAGAGGCTCTTAAAGACATGGGAATTGCTAAAAATACACTCATTATTTTCACCAGTGATAATGGTCCGATTTTGAATGATGGATATGGTGATGAAGCTAAATATCTTTTGAATGGACATAAGCCAAGTGGTCCCTATAATGGGGGAAAGTATAGTGCATTTGAAGCAGGTACACGGGTACCATTTATCGTAAGCTGGCCTGGCGTTGTTGAACCGGGGAAAAGTGATGCCTTAATGTCGCAGGTTGATTTATATGCTTCACTTGCCCATCTAACCGGTCAGACGCTTCAGCCTGGAAGTGCTCCGGACAGTTTTAATATGCTGAATACGTTATTGGGTAAATCAGATAAAGGGCGAAAATATCTGCTAGAACAAGCATTTACGATGGCCTTGCGAGATGATAATTGGAAGTATATTGCGCCACAGGAAAATCCCACGCCGGAGTGGCTAAAAAATAAAGATGTAGCTACCGGATTAACGGATACTGTTCAATTGTACAATTTAAAGGATGATGTTGGGGAACAACAAAATGTTGCGAATCAGCATCCTGACCTGGTAAAAAAACTACAGCAAAAACTGCGGAAGATTCGTGAGCAGCCCACCAGGGAACGGGTATTGCAGCAAGAGCATGGTGGTCAATAAGAAATAATAAGGATAAATATTTAACTCCATTAAGAAGATCTTGAGGCGTTATAAACAAATGATTATTAATTATTTTACTCCTTTTTGTTTTGAAACGTCTGATACTCTCAAGAGATATGGGATGATAGCAGTTGATTTTTGAAATATCGTTGTTGGTGATATCTGTTCTTTTATTAGTAAAATAGACGTTAAAATATTTTAGTGCTGTATGTAATTGTTTTACAGTCATTGCAAATATTATTGAAAGATGGAACAAAGTAGGACTAATCAAGTCATAAATAGTTAGACAATACTTAAAATGGTGGTTGGGGAATTGGTTTACCATTAAACTAATGAAGATTTTTTCTTTAGTTATACAATTTATTTCATAAACATTTCCTGTCATATAAAAAAATATTGAAAAGTATTTTATATCTGTTATCTTGATAACAGATAGATGTTATCGATAACATCAAAATTGATTACACGGGACAAAATGTAGGTAGCTTAACAGCTTTCTTTTCAATAAATAACTAAATAGACAATCAGTTATGCAGCTAAAACATATACTTTGTTTTTCGATCGTATTGCTTTTTCTCGTAGGGACAAATGGGGCGAAAGCACAAGATAATTCGGAGGTGACAGGTACGGTAATTGACGCCAGCACGAGTAATACAATGCCTGGAGTCAATATTCTTGTCAAGGGAACGACTCGAGGTACCTCGACCGATAGTAATGGTAAATTCAGTCTTACTGTTCCAAGTCTATCGGATACTCTTGTTTTCTCTTTTGTAGGTTATTCTACAAAGGAAGTTCCTATTAACGGACGAACGCAGCTTAATGTGTCTCTTGAACCTTCGACTTTTAGTACTGAAGAACTTGTCGTAGTTGGCTATGGTACACAGCGTAAAAGTGATCTTACGGGATCCGTTTCTTCGGTTACATCAGATGATTTTAATAAAGGAGTCAATACTTCGGTAGATCAACTTTTACAAGGAAAAGTCGCTGGTGCACGCGTAGTTGAGACTACCGGAGAGCCTGGTGGTGGATTGGCAATAAATATTCGCGGTGCTAGCTCGGTAAATGCAGGCACAGGGCCATTGTATGTAATTGATGGACTACCAATAGACAATTCCTCTGCCCAGGCAGGTTCAGGTGCCGGTTTTGTTGGCAGCCGGGCCGGAAGAAGTGAGTTGAGTTCGATAAATCCGGATGATATTCAATCAATTGAGATCTTAAAAGATGCATCAGCCACTGCCATTTATGGCTCTCGTGGTGCTAATGGGGTGGTACTTATTACTACTAAATCTGGTCAGAAAGGAAGCGTACAAGTTGATTATAATGGGTACGTAGGAATTCAGAATCCCTCGCACAACATGGATCTTTTGTCACCACAGCAATATAAGACGGTACTCAATAATATAATTGATGATGGAGGAGGCAATGGATCCCAGCGCGTTGATCAAATTGCCAATAATGGGGCCGGTACCGATTGGCGCAATCAGATTTACAATGATAACGCTCTCATTCAGAATAACAATTTATCGTTTTCCGGAGGATCGGAGTCAACACAATACTTTGTTTCCTTGAATGTGATGAACCAGGATGGGATGGTTAAAAGCTCTGCATATGATAAGTATGGGGTTCGTGTAAATCTTGATCAGGATGTTTCTGATAAATTTGATTGGGGAATAAATCTTAGTGCTAATTATCACAAAGATAATTATGCGCCAACAGGTTATGGATTGAACGAAAATGCTGGAGCACTTTATACGGCTATGAACTGGGATCCAACCAAGCCGGTATATGATAGCAATGGAGATTATTATGTATCCCCGGATTTGACTATGGAGAATCCAGTTGCACTTATTAATGGTGAAGAATCTACGCGGAGCACTTATCGATATTTTGGAACGGCTTATGGAGAATATTCTATTATTCCTGAACTGACGTTTAAATTAAATATTGGTGGCGATGTTAAAGAACAGCGTCGAGATTCTTATATCAGTCGTTTAACGAAACAGGGGAGCGCTTTTGGAGGTATTGCTTCTATTTCTGAAGGACAGGCAACGAACTATCTGGTAGAAGGTACAGCAACTTATAGCAATAATTTCGGTAAGCACGATGTTACTGCTCTGGTCGGTGCTACTACTCAGGAATTTTTAACAATTCGTGATTATCAGGAGGCAAGTGGATTTGCTACCGATGCGACTACTACAAACAATATGAGTTTGGGAGATCAGGAAACTTATGGTTTAAATAGCGCTAAGTTTGGTTATACTCTTATTTCTTATATTGGACGTGTTAATTATTCCTATAATGATAAGTACTTGTTTACAGGTACTTTTAGGATCGATGGTTCTTCTAAGTTCGGCGAAAATAGCAAGTATGGGTACTTTCCTTCATTTGCGCTTGGCTGGAAGCTCGATCAGGAGGACTTTCTGAAGACGGTTGATGCAATAAGCAATTTAAAACTTAGGGCTAGTTGGGGAGAGACCGGCAACCAGGAGATAGGCAACTTCTTGTCGATTACTACATTTGGCCCGGGTGGAACCCCAATATGGAATGGTTCTCCTGTAGTAGGACTGAATCCCTCCAGGCTTGCAAATCCTGATATCAAATGGGAGACAACTCGTCAGTGGAATATTGGGTTAGATTTTGGATTCTTGAATCAGCGTATCAGCGGAAGTGTCGAATACTATCAAAAGGATACATATGATATGCTGCTTAACTTGCCTATTCCTAATTCTACTGGGTTCTCAAGTCAAATTAACAATGTAGGAAGTATCAAAAACAGTGGTTTAGACTTCACATTGAATACCAGGAATATTAGCAACAGGGATTTTACTTGGACTTCAAGTATTACCTTGTCAACGCTTAAAAACGAGGTCACAGATCTGGGTGGTATTCCGGAGATTATCACTGGTAATGCTGGATTTAGCAACAGTTTCTTCCTCATTAAAGAAGGAGTTCCGCTTCGTTCATTCTATGGTTATCAAATAGCCGGCATTTGGCAGCAGGGTGATGATTTTTCACAAACAACCGATAATGTTCACCCTGGTGATTTTAAATATGTAGATCAAAATGAAGATGGTACTGTTAATGCTGATGACAGAGTGGTTTTAGGTAATTCATTCCCGGATTACACTTTTTCAATCGGTAATACGGTATCATATAAGAATTTCCGGCTAAATGTGTTTATTGAAGGTGCCCAGGGACTGAGCATGCTTAATAATAACCTGGTTGATACTTATTTCCCTGTACAGTTCAGAAGAAACAAACTGGCGGAACCGTACTTAAACAGATGGACACCTAATAATCCATCAGATAAATATCCTTCTTTTGTACATCCACTTGCACAAGGGCAAAAGTCGGTTAATTCATATACGGTTGAAGATGCCTCGTATGTACGGTTAAAGACAGTAAAGTTGAGCTATTCTTTGCCCAAATCTGTTTTGAAGAATTTCATGCGTTCGGCTACGGTATATGTCACGGGTCAAAACCTTTATACTATAACTGACTATACGGGAATTGATCCCGCCGTAAACTCAAACGGGAATGCGAATGCCCGAATTGATTACAACACCTATCCGTTGGCTAGGACCTTTATGGCCGGTGTTCAATTAGGATTTTAAATATAAATATGGGATTCATTATGAAATCGTTTAAAAATTTATTGCAATTTGCACTGATCAGTCTGATTGTCTTATTGGCATTTTCTTGTAAAGATAATCCGCTGAAAGAGAAACCTTACTCTCAGATAGCACCTGAAAACTTATTGACTAAAGAGGGGGGAGTAAAAGCATTGTTGGCTTCTGCTTATGCCAATGCGTCTTTTATGCAAAGGAGCCGTGTTAATAACCTCAATGAATGGACTACTGATATATCTTGGCAAACCGGTGGTGGGGAAAACAGGCAAGCCGTTCCTATGATAAATTATTCGTGGGATCCTACTCAAGGTATATTTAATAATTGGTATAACAACCATTATAATGCCATAAGAGATGCCAATACTCTATTGGAGAATATTGACCTGGCTCAAGTCTCAGATAGTAAAAAGAAACAGTTTATTGCTGAAGCTAAATTTGTAAGGGCCTTTGCGTATTATCAGTTATACAAGAAATTTGGCCCTACTCCTCTCAGAAAAAGTACACAGGATAAACTTGAACTGCCCCGAGCCAGCGATCAAGAAATGAAGGATTTTATTGAATCCGAATTACTAGCTGCTATTCCTGATCTGCCAGAGCCCGGCACTGAAGTTTATGGTCGTGCAACCAAAGGAGCTGCGCGGGGAGTTCTTACTAAATTTTATCTGAATACCAAGCAGTGGCAAAAAACTGCTGATATGGCAAAACAGGTTATGGATATGGGGTATTACAAGTTGTATCCTTCCTATAAAGACATGTTTAATGTCGAGAATGAAGGTAACAAAGAGATGATTTGGGTTTTTACTGCCGATCCAACGGTTCCCCCCGCTAATAATATTATGAATGGCACACAACCTCCCGGATGGCAAAAATGGCCAAAAACCGGTCTTGAAAAACTACCTAACTGGAATAACTGGGCTTCACAGTACCGCATTCGGGATGCTTTCTATAATTCCTTTGAAGCAGGAGATGACCGTCTAGATCCTTTTATGACGGAATATATAAATGCTCAAGGTGATACTGTCGATCTCAAAAATGATCATACGGATGATATCAGAGCTTTCAAGTATGTGCCAACGGAAGCTGCTCAGGGTAATTTCTATGGCAATGACTGGCCGATTATTAGGTATGCGGATATTCTGCTCAGTCGAGCTGAAGCTTTGAACGAACTCAATGGTCCAAATCCGGAATCCATTAATCTCATCAACCAAGTTAGAAATCGTTCAAGTCTGGGAAATATTACTCTTGCAAATTATCCAACTAAATCTGCGCTTCGGGATCATATCCTTGATGAACGAGGTTGGGAATTTTATTATGAAGGTAAGCGTCGTGAAGATTTGATTCGTATGGGTAAACTCATTGACTATGCCCATCAGCGAGGTGTGACTAATGCAGATCAGCATTATACGCTTTTCCCTATTCCGCAGTCTGCAATGGATTCTAATCCTGCGCTGGAGCAAAATCCGGGTTATTAAATTTCATTAGATGATGTCGCAAGTCTGAACTGGCTTGCGACATCTCAATATATAATAGCACACTCTTCAGCCGGTAAATCAGCGGTCAGACGGTTATTATTTTATTTAAATTTTATTTTGGAATAACCGAACAACTTATCAGGCAAAATAATGTTATCACGATTTAGATTTGTAATTCTGTTTTTGTTTGGCTTTTTGCTATTGTCATGTAGTGATAACGGTAGCAATGCTACGGCAGGTAACAATAAGCCTCCGGTTGAACCGCCTGCCCAGAAGGTGGGAGTTAATGTAAATGGGCAGTTTGATGTGATGAAATTCGAAAACATTAAACGATCAGGTACAACTTGGGTTCGCGGTTTTTTGGATTTTTTTCAATTATATCCTGATCCGAATAGTCTGGATACCGATAAGCGAATTCAAAATTATCTGAAGCTTAAAGATAAAGGCTACAAAACCATCCTTAATATAAAATGGAATTTCAGTAATAAAAGCTTTCCAGATTCTGTCAGCAGTGAGATGGATGATTATAAATCCTATTTAAACAAGCTGCTGAACAAGGTCTGGAATAAGACCGATATCATTGTTATTGGAAATGAGCCTTTTATCGAATCAAAAAAAAATGAACGGGATGAGCGTCTGGTCTCTTTTTATCGTCAAATTGCCCGGGCCGTAAAAGCTTATAGAGATGATTCTGACAAAGATGTTCCTATTTATGTAGGGGCATTTAATAATTTATACCTGGATGGGTGGCGTACGCAAACCGCTAATAAGCTGTTTGCATTTGCCAACAGTACTTCATGGATTGCGGGAGTGGATACCCATATCCATCATTCCAATATCGATCAGATAAATGACTTTCTGGATTATGTGAACTTGCGGATAAGAAATGATCAACGCATCCTTGTTACTGAATTTTCACTTAAGGATTATTTTCGCACTAAGATGGATGAGACAATTCCTACCCAATTTTCTTCTGACTATGGGTTAGACCCGGATACGAAAAATTATCAATACTTAGACAGTACATTAAAGAATCCCGTACCGAGGAAGCAATGGGTTGATTTTTTAAGCGAGAACAACTGGTTCGAATCCCATAAAAAATATGTATGGAATGCCTATTTGCGGTTTAAGGAATACAAAAAATTTCATATAGCTACTTATGCTTTACGACAAAGCTATCCATTTAATAAAGATTTTACTTCGAATACCACGCCATGGATATTAAATGGTCTTTTTGCCAACCGCACTGTACGTCCCGACACGACAACCGGTCAGGATCAATTTAATTATGCCTGGATTGATGATTTCCAAGAAATTCAGAACGACCAAAAATAGGAACTCATATACATATATTGCCTAATGAAAGATAACAGAAGCTTATTCACCCTTATAGCGTTTCTTTTGGTATTACTAACAGGAGTGGCCTACGGGCAACAGCATTCTTATCTGGAGATGGGCGTAAATGTAAATGAACGTCCTCATTGGTTAAAACCCCAACTGCTTAAACAGAGTCAAACCACGTGGGTTCGTGCTTTTATTGAAGCATCCCATTACATCAAAGGTAAGCGCGATTTGAATGATGATTACAGAATCCAATCCCTCAAAGATGTAGCAGATACCGGACATAAAATAGTATTGTCGATCAAATGGAATCTAAAAGAAGCGGGTTGGCACGTCCCTAAACCGGAGAGTAAACAAGAGGAAAAATGGTTCCAGTTTGCCGGCAATTTGTTAAAAAAACTGGACGGTGATTTATCCATACTTGTTTTGGTGAATGAAATAACTATTGATACTCCAGCAACTGATTTACAAGAAAACCAAGATGGGGTAATTCCATTTGTCAGGTTTCAAAAACGGTTGTTGGATTATATCTCTAGACTAAAGCCCCGTGCTGCCGACGGACAGGCTCTGTCCATTTACACCGGTGGCTTTACCCGACTTGATTTAAAAAAACAACAGAATCGGCCGGTTAATCAAGCGATGTTCAAATGGATTAATGAGGACGACAGAATCACTGGTGCAGATTTCCACATACATCAGCCGGATTACAAAAGCTCATCTGAATCCGCTGATTTTATCCGCAAACAGATTCCGGCAAAACCCTTAATCGTTACTGAATTTTCCCTTATATGGAAATGGAAAAATCATCTTGGCGATCGTATTGGAAGCACTCAGGCGGGTAGGGCTTTTTCCAACCGTTATGATCTGGATCCTAATCTAACAGTGGCTGAGTATTGCACAAATGTTTTTAGCAATCCGGTTTCGGAGACGGAATGGCAGGCTTTTCTGAAATCACAGCCGTGGTTTGAGCCGAATTATCTGGATGTAATGGGGCGCTTGATGGAGAAACATGGGGTTATAGTGGCTACGTATGCTTTTACAATTAATCCCAATGGCGTGGGACCCAGAAAAATCACCACACAATCAACGCCATGGTTTATAAATCAGCTATTATTACCTCATATGGTTTTTGTAAAAAAATCGGATCGCATTGCTGAAAACTACGGCCTTTTTAACAGCTTCGTTCGCTGGCAAAAAGTTACTGAAGATCTAAAAACTTCAATTCTCAAATAAATCCGGTTAAGAAAAAAACAGCCGGCAGCCATTTGATTAAAAATTATTGATAGTACTTAAAGGGATGGTTTAGTATAAATATCGAACACAAACATAGAGATATATGTCAAATTTTACACGCCGCAGATTTCTTGAGCTGTCTGCATGTGGAGCATTAGGAGCCGCTCTTCCATCTTTTGGATGCAAGAATCGAAATAATGGTGATCGGCCGAATATCATAGTAATTTTAGCCGATGATATGGGATTTTCTGACGCTGGATGTTATGGCGGGGATATCCACACCCCGAATATTGATCGGTTAGCTTCGAATGGACTCAAATTCACCCAATTTCATAATGCCGCACGCTGTTGCCCAACACGAGCTTCATTGCTGACGGGACAGTATCAGCATAAGGTAAACATGGCTACGAACGGTAATACGCTCGGTCGTAATGGTATTACCATTGCCGAGGGAATGAAGCAGGCGGGTTATAATACAGCGATGGTCGGCAAATGGCATCTATCAGAAACTAAGCCATTACTTGACAAACAGCAGCAGCTTGACTGGCTGAATCATCAATACGATCCTAGCAGACCATTTGCACCGCTTGAATCCTATCCCGTTAACAGAGGCTTTGATAATCATTACGGCATCATTTGGGGGGTAGCGGATTATTTCGATCCATTTTCATTGGTTGATGGCACTGAACCGGTTAAAGAAGTGCCTGATGATTTTTATCTGACGGATGCCTTAACAAAGCGTTCAGTAGAGAATGTCCGTAATTTTGCAAAGCAAGACAATCCATTTTTTATGTATCTGGCTTATACAGCTTCGCACTGGCCACTGCATGCCCGGGAAGAAGACATTGCAAAATATGAGAAAATGTTCGATGACGGCTGGGATGCAATGCGCAGAAGACGTTTTGAGCGCCAGGTAGAGTTAGGCCTGTTTGACAAGGATAAAACTACATTGCCGTCCGTTCAGGATGGAGGCGCCGACTGGAATGGTATGCCGGACGAAGAAAAGGAATTTATGGCTGATAAGATGGCTGCCCATGCCGCAATGGTTGATCGCATGGACCAGGGGATAGGTAAATTGATGGATGCCCTGGAAGAAACTGACCAACTGGATAATACTCTGATATTGTTTCTTTCGGATAATGGGGCATCCCCCGAATTACCCAAGAACTGGGGGCCCGGCTTTGATCGCCCTTCAGAAACACGTGATGGTAAAGAAATACGATACGAAGGTTTCAAAGAAGCAGGTCCCGAAACAACCTTTACAGGTATTGGTCCGGCCTGGGCAAGTGCTTTGAATACTCCTTATCGTTATTGGAAAGCTGAACAGTACGAAGGTGGTTCCCATACGCCTTGTATTGCTCACTGGCCGGCGGGATTAAGGACGGAGCCGGGGTCGATAACCCATCAGCCGGGGCACGTGATGGATATTCTGCCTACCTGTCTGGAATTAGCTGGCGCCAAATATCCTGATGAATACAACGGACATAAGATTACACCCATGGACGGGTTGAGCTTGACGCCCATCCTGAAAGGGAAACAGCGCAAAGGTCATGACCGGCTTTTCTTTGAACATGTGGGCGGGAAGGCTTTAATTGAAGGTGATTGGAAAATTGTCTCTCTCAGAAAACCCAATGATTATTGGAGGCTTTACAATCTGGCCGATGATCCCACGGAAACAAACAACCTATCCAATAAATATCCTAAAAGATTAGATAAAATGGTCAGGGAATGGACTGAATGGGGCAAAAAGATGGGATTGCATGGAAAACAACTGGAATTGTGATCATCACAATTTTATGCAGATAACTCGATTAGCATTATAAAAATGAATTAGCTTAAAACTCAACACTATAAACTTAGTAAAAAGGAATATGAAGCAATTTGGCGATAGGAATTTTGGACGTACAGCTTTACTGCTGTTATTTACTTTTATGTTGGCGAATACTGTTAGTTATGCACAATCCGGTTCGTGGGAACCCGCTCAAAACCCCCTGATGACCAGGTGGGCGGATAATGTAAATCCGCAAAATGTGCATTCAAAGTATCCCCGGCCGCAGATGGTCAGGAAGCAATGGAAGAATCTGAATGGGTTATGGAAATATGCCATTTCACCGGCATTAGACAAAAAACCCAAAAAATGGACCGGTAATATTTTAGTGCCGTTTGGTATTGAATCTGCCTTGTCCGGTGTAAAAAAAGAAGTCGATCCTGATCATCGATTGTGGTATCAAAGAACCTTTAGCGTACCGGATGATTGGCAAGGCAAACGGCTCTTGCTTCATTTTGGGGCCGTTGACTGGAAAACTACGGTTTGGGTAAACGGTAAAAAGATGGGCGTTCATGAAGGCGGCTATAATTCTTTTACTTATGATGTAACCGAAGCCTTTAATAAAAACGGAGAACAACAGATCACCGTGGCGGTTTGGGATCCCACAGACAAAGGATTTCAACCTCACGGGAAGCAGACGCTAGACCCTCGCGGCATTTGGTATACCTCTACAACGGGTATTTGGCAAACCGTATGGCTGGAGCCTGTGCCGGAGGTGGCTATTGCGAATTTAAAAATGACTCCTGATATAGATCAGTCTTACTTGCATTTAAGGGTTGACGGTAGCTCGAATGCTCCCGGTTATACCGTTCGGGCAACCGCTTACGACGGCAGCAATAGCATCAACACGCAAAGCGGCAACTTAGGTGAAGAACTTAATCTGTCGATTCCCAATACAAAACTATGGTCGCCGGACCATCCATTTCTTTATGATTTGACGGTTTCGTTGTATCACAACGGTGAAAAAGTTGATGAGGTGAAAAGCTACTTCGGCATGCGCGAAATTCGTCTTGGGCAGGGTAGTGATGGTTACACACGGCTGTTTTTGAACGACAAACCACTATTCCAGTTTGGTTTGCTTGACCAGGGATTTTGGCCTGATGGCGTTTATACTGCCCCAACGGATGCTGCCATGAAGTATGATCTGCAGGTGACCAAAGATCTGGGATTTAACATGATCAGAAAGCACGTGAAGGTAGAACCCAATCGGTGGTATTATTATGCGGATAAAATGGGATTATTGGTTTGGCAGGATATGCCAAGCGGAGATAAACATATCCGTCGTGGCGAAAAGGATATTAAACGGGTAGCCCAGTCTGCTCATGACTTTAAAAAAGAACTTAAAGTTATGGTTAATGAGCACTACAATCACCCGTCAATTGTTACCTGGGTGCCATTTAATGAAGGTTGGGGACAGTTTAATACGGCTCAAATTGCAGATTTTGTAAAAGGGTTAGACAACAGTCGTTTAGTTGACTGTCCGAGTGGATGGCAGGATCGCGGCGTGGGAGATATGCACGATATACACAGTTATCCAGGCCCGGACATGCCGAAACCCGCAAAAGGGCGGGCTGCTATTTTAGGCGAATTCGGTGGTCAGGCTTTGGTCGTTAAAGGACATCTCTGGATTAGCGATTTTTCAAAAGCACCTAGCCATTATAAAACTTCTCAGTCTGAAGACAAGCTACACAATAAATACGACAATTTGATTAAGGCTTTGATGCCTCTAAAAGAAAATGGTTTAGCAGGAGCTGTCTATACCCAGACAACGGATGTTGAATCTGAAGTAAACGGTATGATGACCTACGACCGTGCCGTAGTAAAATTTGATGAGGAGCATTTGCATAAATTACATCAGAAATTGATAAATGAATAGTTAGCTCTTTCTATTCAACGGCTAAAATTTATTCCTCTCTTGTAAGTCTTGATTGTTTTTAGGACAAAGCAGGAGAGGGATAAATTAATAATTACCTTAAGGAATTTTAAGAAGGACAGATTGCTTAGCTTCCAATAATAAAAATACCGGCTTGCTTATGAGTGATAATAAATATACTAGAAAAGATGCCCTTAAAGCAATGGGAGGCTTTGCGTTAGGATCTATCACCTATCCCTTTTTAAGGCCTCCCTTTAAAAAGAAGAGACCCAATATCGTTGTCATTATGTGTGATCAGTTTCGGGCGGATGTATGTAAGAGGGAGGGATTTGAGCTGGACACAACGCCGTTTTTAGATCGTTTAGCCGAGAATGGTACGTGGTTTAATAAAGCTTACACCTCGGCACCGGCCTGTGTACCTGCAAGGGCTTCAATGCTCACCGGTCGATTTCCAAATGCTACCAGAGTAAAATCAAATCATAATATTCAGGATGCCACCTTTGAAGCAGATTTAATCGATGTCGTAAAATCACAGGGCTACCGAACGGCCCTTGTAGGTAAGAATCATTCTTATCTAAAACCAGACAAACTTGATTACTGGAGCGAATACGGACATCTGGGGGAACGAGAACCGGATTCTTCTAAAGAGAAAACTTTCAATAAATACTTAAGGGGTACCAGTTTTTATGCGGAAATGGATCCGGCTCCATTTCCGGCTGAGATGCAACAGCCTGCTAGAATAGTCAGGGATGCAGAAAGTTGGATTGGCGACGACAGCAAGAATAATTCCCCTTTTTTCCTGTGGATGTCGATACCCGAGCCTCACAACCCGTATCAGGTCTCCGAACCTTATTATTCGATGTTTCCACCTGAAACGTTGCCCAAGCCTTTAGCAGGATCTGATGCTTTATCCAAAAAGGGCAACAAATATGTTATACAGAAGAAATTAATGAAGATGGGATATCCAAACGTAGATAAACAGATACCCAGGATCAGGAGTAATTATTTTGGGATGATGCGCTTAATCGACGATCAGATAAAGAAGTTCGTCAGCTACTTGAAGAGGCAACAACTTTATGAGGATACGGTTATCGTCTTTTTAGCAGATCATGGTGATTATGCCGGGGAATATGGACTCATTAAGAAAGGAGCCGGAGTTCCTGAGTGTTTGACGCGTATTCCCATGTTTTGGCATGGACCCGGTATTCAGCAGTCTCGGGCAGCCCATCCCTCTCATGTATCCATTACGGATATAATGCCTACCATATGTGATATGATTGGCACTCCTTTGCCGGAAGGGGTACAGGGAAGAAGTCTTTGGCCGATGTTACAGGACAATAGTTATCCTACCGATGAATTTGATAGTGTTATCGTTCAACAGGGATTTGGAGGACTCGATTACAAAAGTATTGATGAACTCGATCCCTATAAGGAAGGATGCCTTGTTAAAGGTGAAACAAAGTTTAATGAGTTAAATAGCTGGTCGCAGAGTGGCATACTGCGCATGCTGCGCAAAGGTGATTGGAAGTTGGTATATGATATGCAAGGCAGGGGTAAAATGTATAACCTTGCTGAAGATCGAGCTGAGCTTAATGATTTATTTGATGAAAGTAATTTTATAACAAAGAAGATGGAATTAATACAGGATATGCTGGCCTGGGAACTCAAAACACAGGATCCTTTACCGTTACCCAGAAAACAGTATGTTTTTAAACGAGGTCCTAAGAATTATTGGGCTCCTTATAAATGAGAAAAAGAAGCTGGAAAATTATTAACGAAAAACGATAATTTATTGCAGCACTTATAAATATGAGTGTAGTTTAGTCGAAAGGAAGTGACATGAAAACGTTACTATTTGAATTCTGTTTGGCCGGTAATTTTAATTTTTACAAAAGGCTAATTGGGCTTGTCGTTATATTGACGGTTTTGGGGGTCAGTAATGGATATGCTCAACACCAATACCCTCAATATCACCCCAAAACCTATCCACATCTCACGCCATCCAATATAAAAATCACACCGAATATTATTGTCATTTTAACCGATGACATGGGATTTTCGGATGTATCTGCCTATGGTGGCCCGTATGAGACTCCTCATATTGATAAATTAGCTTCGCAAGGTATCCGGTTCACCCGTTATTTCAGTCCGGCCCCCATTTGTTCGGCCTCTCGAGTAGGATTGCTCACGGGCATGGAACCCGGCGAATGGAACATGACCAGTTATGAACAAACCAGGAAGGGAAACCAGCGAATTAAACAGACCGACTATCTGGATCCTGTTGGACCTACCATTGCTCGTACTTTAAAGAAAGCGGGCTACGTAACCGCACACTTTGGCAAATGGCATATGGGCGGCGGCCGGGACGTATATAATGCCCCCAAGTTTGCACGCTATGGGTTTGATGAGCATGCCAGCACCTACGAAAGTCCGGAACCGGATCCCTTGCTAACGGCAACCAACTGGATCTGGTCCCCTCAAGACAGCGTAAAACGATGGGAGAGAACGGCTTATTTTGTAGATAAAACTCTCGACTTTTTGAAGCGGCATAAGGGAACCCCCAGTTATGTAAATCTGTGGCCCGACGATGTACACACCCCCTGGGTTCCAAATAAGACCCAGCAAGACCGCTTTCCTAAGGGAGCGTTCGGGGAAAAAAATTTTAGCATGGTTCTCAAAGAATATGACAGGCAGATTGGCCGGCTAATGGATGGCTTGAAAAAACTGGGGATGGAAAAAAACACCCTGATTATCTTTACCAGTGATAATGGTCCTTTGCCTTCTTTTAATGGAAAACGAGCCGGTCATCTGCGTGGCTCAAAACTCTCGCTATACCAAGGGGGCGTTCGGTTACCTTTTATTGTTCGATGGCCGGGACATACACCCCAAGGAAGAGTGGATTCAACGTCGGTAATCTCCGGCACAGATATATTCCCGACCCTGGCGTCTATTATTGGTATCCCCATGCCATCACGATTTAATTTTGATGGAGAAAGTCGGAAAGAAGCGTTTTTGGGAAATCCTACACAACGAACAAAAACACTGTTTTGGGAATACGGAAGCCATGGAGATGGGGAAGGATATCATTATCCAAAAGGGCGGGACCGAAGTCCGAATTTGGCAGTTCGGCAGGGCAAATGGAAATTGCTGATCAACTACGATGGCAGTGATCTGCAGTTATATAATATGGAAGTTGACCCAAAGGAAACTAGTAATGTGCTTGAGCTTCATCCTAAGATAGCGAATAAGCTAAAAGAAAAATTGATTCAATGGAGAACGAATCTGCCAAAACTACGAGAATATCGTTGATTAGCTATAATAATAAAAACGAATGTTTTAGCCATTGATATGCTGGTTTTAAAAATTTCAACCACACAGCTTTCGCTATGACGAATTATTTGGTCCGACTATCTAAAAATGTTAAGCAGAAATATTCAGCTAAAATCTTTCTGAGTGCCATTTTTTATTTTATTCTCATCGTTTCCTGCCAGCGCAGTAAAATGACACCTACCTCTAAGCGACCCAATATCATGATTATTATGTCGGACGATATGGGATATTCAGATTTGGGATCATACGGAAGCAGTATCTCAACGCCCAACCTTGATCGACTGGCTGAAACAGGACTACGATACACCGATTTTCATAATGTTCCGCATTGCTCTCCATCACGCGCGGCACTGTTAACGGGATTGTATCCCGCCCAGACCGGCTTGGGATGGATGACTGCCCGTAATTATCACCTTCCGGGCTATACCGATGAATTGAATGAGCATTCCGTAACGATTGCACAGGTGCTGAAAAAAGCAGGATATGCTACCTATATGACGGGCAAATGGCATCTTTCATTGGATACTAAAGCGGATGGCCCGAAATATAACTGGCCCCTGCAACGTGGATTTGATAAATTTTACGGGATCATAAAAGGCGCTTCCAATTACTACGATCCGGCTACCTTAACCCGTGGTAATACCCAAATTTCACCTTTTGATGACAGTCTCTATCAACCTGATCATTATTATTTCACCAATGCTATTACAGATAACACGGTAAAGTTTATTCAGGAACGTCCCAAAGATAAGCCTTTCTTTATGTATGTTGCTTATACGGCTGCCCATTGGCCTATGCAGGCCCCGGAAAGAGAAATCAACAAATATAAAGGGCAATTTGATAAAGGGTGGGGAGCACTAAGAAGGCAACGATTTCAAAAGATGAAACGTTTAGGCATTTTGGATTCAACGCAGTCTTTATCTCCATTAGATACCTACCACTGGTCCGAGGAAAAAGACAAAAAGGCGATGGAGCGCCGGATGGAGACTTATGCGGCAATGGTTTCCATCATGGACCGGGGAATTGGAGAGATCGTTGAGGAATTAAAAAAACAAGGTGTCTATGACAACACCCTTATTCTTTACCTGCAGGATAATGGAGGCAATGCCGAGGGAGTAGGGTTTGGCGGCCCACATGGCGAGACTCGTCCGGTGGCCAAAGATACAGCTAATCTGCAACCATTGTCCAAAGATAGGGTACAAACTCAAGTTATCACCCCAATAACCCGAGATGGAAAGATTGTCAAAATGGGTAAAAAGGTGATGTCAGGACCAGCTGATTCTTATTTGGCCTATCTGAAGCCTTGGGCTAATGTATCGAACACGCCTTTTCGGATGTATAAAAATTTTACTTATGAAGGTGGCACCTCGACACCACTGATTGTTCACTGGCCCAACGGCATCCAAAGCCAGGGAAAGTTTCGAAGGCAACTAAGTCATGAGATCGATATTATGCCCACGATCGTGCAGGTAAGCGGGACAAAGTACCCGGAAACCTTTGAAGGGCATGCTATTACCCCGGAAGCGGGGGTAAGTATGGTTCCCACTTTCTCCAATCAATCGCTGGAATCTCGGGCTCTTTTCTGGGCTCACGAGGCTAATCGCGCCGTACGGATGGGGAAATGGAAACTTGTTTCGGGAGGCATTCTAAATGGGCGCTATGGACACTGGAAAAATTACGAAAGTCGCTCATGGGAATTGTATAATATGAACAATGACCGCAGTGAGATGATGGATGTATCAGCCGAACATCCTAAGCTGGTCCAAAAATTGGCAGGAATATGGCAGGGTTGGGCGCATAAAACGCACGTATTGCCCATGCCGTGGGAGCAAAAGCAACCTCCCGCCAGATCATACTATATATCAACACCATGGAAATTTCCTGATTTTTAAAAAAGTATTAGTCTGATTAGTATCATAACAAAAAAATTTAATGAAGCGAGTATATATTCTAATCACAATTTTAACGCTTTTTTTGGCTATTGCTATTGTCTATAGCTGTAACTCACCTGATGCGGAACAAGGTGGAGCAGAAG
>Ga0102959_1000092_pt1 | contig 28870 bp, 24 predicted proteins | sample SalPonF2_B_D2_MG_FD_84520 | JGI IMG/M metagenome (GOLD analysis project Ga0102959, IMG submission 84520) | Salt pond soil microbial communities from South San Francisco under conditions of wetland restoration - Salt Pond MetaG SF2_B_D2_MG ...
CATCGTCACCAAGGCATTGGGCGGCTCGGCCGGCTCCGTGCGGGGCGGCTCGCTGGAGAAGTCCAACGTGGAAGTGGCGTCCGAGTTCGTGGAGATGATCCAGGCCCAGAACGGCTACCAGGCCAACGCCCGAACCATCACCGTGGCCAACGAAATGCTGCGGGAGCTGACGAACCTGATCCGCTGAGCGCGACGCTAGAGAACCGCGATGATGACCTTGCACTTGCCGAACATGACGCTGCTGACGCCGCTCGCCCAGACGCTCTCCGGGCAGCAGCGGCTGCGCGCCGTGCAGGAAGCCCCCTCGCTCTCCTCCAACAGCCCGGTGTACGTGGTGCTGCTGGTGCTGCTGGTGCTGGCGCTGGGCGGCGGGCTGCTGGCCCTCGTCTGGCACGCCCGCAAGCGGGAAGAGCAGAAGGCCCGCGGCAAGGCGTTCGAGGAGGCCGCCTCCCGTGCCGGCCTGGCCGAGGAAGAGCAGCACCTGCTTGCGACCATCGCCCAACTGGCGAACCTGCCGGAGCCGGAGGCGATCTTCACCTCGGAGGTGGCCTTCAACGAGGCCGCCAACCGACTGGCGAACGGGGAGGCCCAGGCCGCGGCCGTCAGGGCGGCCCCAATGTGCGCGTCCTGTACGTTCCTCGCCTCGCTGCGGGAGAAGCTCGGCTTCCGCCCCGGCCCCGGCGCCTCGCGGCCCACGAACGTCAAGCTCGGGCGCATCCCCAAGGGCGCCCGGCTGGAGATCGTCCGCCAGCGGCAGCCGCAGAACTTCACCGCCCTCTGCTCGACGACGACCGACGGCGAGGCGGAGCTATCCGTCTTTCCGGAGAAGGTCGTCGCCTGCGGCGTGGGCGAAGACTGGACCGTCCGCTACCCGCAGGATGGCATTCTCTGGGAGTTCCGGGCGCAGATCACTCGCATCGCGGAGGGGCAGGTGTTCCTGGCCCCCGGCGGCGAGGTGCGCTGCGTCAACCGGCGGCGCTTCGCCCGGTCGGAATCCGGCCGGGGCGCCTGGGTGGCGCTGTTCCCGTTCGTGCGGCCCAGCCACGAAGGCGAAACGCCGCGGTTCGTCCCGGCCACCCTGGCGGAGATCGCCGGGCCGGGCATCCAGCTTGTATGCCCGTTGCACGCATCCGTCGACGACCGCGTGCTGGTGGTGATCGAGCTGAACGCCCGGCGATCGGTGGAGAGCGTGGGCGTGGTGCGGCGCGTCGGAACCGGCGCCAACGGCGCTCCGTTCCTCGGCATCGAGCTGATCGGGCTGAGCACCGAGCAAGTGGCCGACTTGGCCCGCGAAACCAACCGGCAGGCCCGGCACCCGGCCGAAGAAGCCGTCGCCCTGTCCGCCGGGGCCTAGCCGAAGACCGAAGCCAAGCTGAGACGAGAAACCATGGCCGATCCGATTCAAGCCATCTCCGCGAGCATGACCGCACTGAGCAAGCAGTACGAGGTCATCACGCACAACATCGCCAACGCCGACACGCCCGGCTTCAAGCGGCGTATGACGGCGTTCTCGCAGGTGCTCCAGGACCGCATGAACGGGGACGGTAACGCCGGCGCCGACGGCGCCTCGCTCGTCAGCCGGGCGAGCCTGGACTACTCCCAGGGGGCGATCCAGCAGACCGGCCGCACGCTGGACGCGGCCATCCAGGGAGACGGTTTCTTCACGCTGGAAACGCCGGAAGGCGAGTTGTACACGCGGAACGGCTCGTTTCAGGTCAACGAACGAGGCCACATGGTGGACACCAGCGGGCGGACCGTCGCCGGCGAAAGCGGGCCGATCATCGTGCCGCAGAACGTAAGCCTCCAGGAACTGGTGATTTCCCGCGACGGCGGCGTATCCGTCTCCGGCCGGCCGCTGGGCAAGCTGAAGATCAGCCAGTTCCTCCCGGACCAGCAACCGCTGCCGATCGGCCGGTGCCTGTACGTGGCCAAGGAAGATGTCCAGCCGAAGCGCGACGCGGAGAACGTGACGATCCACCAGGGCTATCGCGAGAGCTCCAATGTCAACGTGACCGAGGAGCTGGTGGCCCTGATCAAGGTAGCCCGGATGTATGAGGGTAATGTGAAATCCTACAACGCCCAGGACGGCCGCGCCGACACGTTGATGCGCGTGGCCATGGGCTGAGCCGCACACGCAGGAGACCCAAGCAATGCTACGAGCCTTCTCTACCGCCGCGACGGGCATGACCGCCCAGCAGACCATCGTGGACGTGATCGCCAACAACCTGGCCAACATCAACACCGTGGGCTACAAGCGCAGCCAGGTGGACTTTCAGGACCTGATGTACGTCAAGCTCCAGGAGCCCGGCCGGGAGTCCGCCAGCGGCATCACCGCCCCCAGCGGCTTCGAGATCGGCAGCGGCGTGCGCCCGGCCTCCACGCTGAAGGTCTTCTCCGTCGGCGAGATGGACAACACCGGCCGAGACCTGGACGTGGCGATCCAGGGAGACGGGTTCTTCCAGATCACCCTGCCCAGCGGCGAAACCCGCTACACCCGCGACGGCTCGCTGCGGCTGGACGCCAACGGCCGCCTGGTCAACCAGGAGGGCTTCGCCCTCGAGCCGACGGTTACGATCCCCGCGGGCGCCCGATCCATCAGCATCGGCACCGACGGCACGGTGACGGCGTTTATCGGCTCCGACGGCACGCCGCAGAGCGTGGGCCAGCTCACGCTGGTGCGGTTCCGCAACCCCTCGGGGCTGGCGTCCGTGGGCCGCAACCTGCTGCAGGAGACCCCCGCCAGCGGCACGGCCACCACCGGCACGGCCGGGGCCGACGGGCTGGGCACGCTGCAGCAGGGGTTCCTGGAGCGGTCGAACGTGCAGATGGTCACGGAACTGGTGAACATGATTACGGCCCAGCGCGCGTACGAGATCAACTCCCGCGCGATCCGGGCCGGCGACGAAATGCTGACCACCGCCAACCAGTTGGTGCGGTAGCGGAAAGGAGCGGCCTGTGAAGCGCCTGATATCGACCTTCTGCCTCGTGCTGGCGGCGACGACCGTGGCGCCCGGCGACGAGCCGGACGACCTGCTGACCGTCTATGTGCCGCGCGCCGTGCAGGTCAGCGCCGAGGCGCTGACGCTGGGCGACGTGTGCGTCATCCGCGGCGACGATGCCGAGTCGGCGCGGAAGGCCCAGGCCGTGGCCATCGGCCGCGGTCCGTGGAGCGGCGAGCAGCTCGTGATGGACCGGCGCACGATCCTCGGCCGGCTGGCTTCGGTGGGCATCGCCCCCGAGGCGGTGCGGCTGACCGGCGCGGAGGAAATCCGCATCCGCCGCAACGAACGGACGTTCTCCGGCGAAGACCTGCTCGCCGAAGCTCACCGGTTCCTCCGCGGCCGCAAGGGCGGCCCCGAGGAAAGCGCCTGGAAGCTCGTGTCCGCCGCCAAGGCCCTCACGGTGCGGAACGTGGCCGGCGCCCGGCTCGTGGCCTCGCCGGGGACGGACAGCCCGGCCGGATACCTCCGCGTGCGGGTGGCGGTGATGGACGGGCGGAAGGAGCTCGGCGGCGAGGAATTGCAGTTCCAACTCACCTACCCGGCGCGACGGGCCGTGGCCCGGCGAGACCTCGCCCGGGGCGAAATACTTGACGAGAACAATTGCCGCATCGAGACGGTGATGGACACGCAGCCGCGGACGCAATGGGCCAGCCCCTTCGGCCGGGCCGTCAACCGCCCGCTGAAGGCCGGCACGGTGCTCTCCGAGGCGCTGCTGGCCGAGGTGAAGCGGGAGATCGTCGTGCGGCGCAACGAGGTGGTCACGATGAAGGTGCAGGGCGTCGGCTACGTGGTCAAGGCGCTCGCCACGGCCATGCAGGACGGCCGTCCGGGTGAGTTCATCAAGGTCCGCAACGTGGACTCCAAGAAGATCGTCCTGGCGATGGTTCGCCCGGACGGCACGGTGGACCCGCTGGCGAAAGGAACGAACGAATGAAGCACCACGCACTCTGCTGGATGGCGTTGGCGGCCCTGGTTCTGACGGCGGCGGCGCCGGCCGGGTCTATCTGGGACCGAGGCCAGCGGCGCACGCGGGCGATTTTCTCCGACGACTCGGCCGCCGACATCGGCGACTCGCTGACGATCAAGATCGAGGAAGCCAGCACCATCGGCAACAAGACCGCGCGCACGCTGGAGAAGAAGACCACGCGGGAGGCGGACGCGGGCGGCTCGGTGGCCTTCGGCAGCATCCTGGATATGTTCAACCCCGGCAAGTTCGACTTCCCCAGCGTGGAGTACGACTCCGGTTCAACCAACAAGCTGGACGGCAAGGCCGACTACGACAAAAGCCGATCGTTCGTGGACGAGATCAGCGTGACCGTGCAGGATGTGCAGCCCAACGGCAACCTGGTGGTGCTCGGCAAGCGCTCCCGCACGGTGGACGGCGACACGCAGGTGATCGAGGTCAGCGGCATCGTCCGCCCGAGCGATATCAACTTCGACAACCAGGTCTCCAGCAAGAGGGTGGCGAATTTCCACATCGTCTACCGCGGCAAGGGGCTGGACAACCAGTTCACCCGGCCGGGCTGGGCCGGGACGATCATGAACTTCTTCAGCCCGTTCTAGGGGAGACGCCATGCGACGCGGCATTCTGACAATATTGGTGCTCCTGGCGGCGGCGACGGCCCTGCGGGCCGAGCGCATCAAGGACATCGCCACGCTCAAGGGCGTGCGGGACAACCCGCTCTGGGGCTACGGGCTGGTGATCGGCCTCAACGGCTCGGGAGACAGCTCCAAGGTCTCCCAGCGCGCGTTGGCGAACATCCTGCGGCGGCAGAAGATCCCCGTCACCCAGGACGACATCAACAGCAAGAACATCGCCAGCGTGATCGTGACGGCCACGCTGCCGCCGTTCGGCCGCAAGGGGCAGAAGCTGGACGTGACCGTCTCCACCATCGGCAGCGCCACGAGCCTGCAGGGCGGCACGCTGATCATGACCCCCCTCATCGGGGCCGACGGCCAGACCTACGCCGTGGCCCAGGGCCAGCTCACCGTCGGCGGGTTCACCGCCTCCGGCACGAATGCCTCCATCACCAAGGGCCACCCGACGGTCGGGCGCATCGCCAACGGCGCGACGATCGAGCGTGAGGAGCTGTCCCACTTCGTGCAGAACGGCGCCGTGACCTGGCTGCTGCAGCACGCGGACTTCGCCACCGCCAACGCCATGACCAAGGCGATCAACCGCGTGTATGCCGACGCGGCGACGACCATCGACGCGGGCACCGTCCGGGTCCGGCCGCCCCGGAACGCCGAGGGCGCGAAGGTGCTGGAGTTCGTGGAGAAGATCAACGCGCTGGCCGTCGAGGTGGACACGCCGGCGGTGGTGGTGATCAACGAGCGGACGGGCACGGTCATTGTCGGTAAGAACGTGGCGATCTCCACCGTGGCGATCTCCGTGGGCAACCTGTCGATCATCACCACCGAACGGGAGCAGGTCTCCCAGCCCAGCCCGTTCTCCAACACGGGCACCACGGAGAAGACCACCCAGACGGATATCAAGGTGATCGAGGCCCGCCCGGGCCTGCACATCGTGCCGCGGGCGGTGACGGTGAGCGAACTGGTGCAGGCGATCAACGCGATGGGCCTGAGCCCCCGCGAGCTGATCTCGATCTTCGAAGCGCTCAAAGAGGCCGGCGCGCTGCAGGCCACACTGAAGGTGATGTAGGAACGATTATGGACCCGATATCCGGAATCCAGAACGCCGCCCTGCCGCCGGACCTGCTGAAGGGCATCCAGCAGAAGGCCCGGAATCTGCTGAAGGGCGGCGCCGACGCCGCCCGCGTGGAAGAAGCCGCCAAAGACTTCGAGGCGCTGATGATCCATCAGCTATTCAAGGAAGTGCAGCGGGCCATGCCCGAGGGCGGCCTGTTCCAGGACGCCACCACCAAGCAGATCCAGGACATGTTCTGGCACTTCCTGGCGGATGAAATGGCGGACAAGGGCGGCTTTGGCATGTGGAAACAGCTTTACACCGACTTCGCCGGCCGGCTGGGCGCCGACGAGAACGAAGCACAACCCAGCATGGAGTTGCTGCGATGAGGTCATCAATGCCGCCCCTGGACGAACTGGTGGACCGCCTGACGGCCGTGCTGGACGAGGAGGTGGCGCTGCTGCACGCGCGCCGGCGGCAGATGGCCGCCCTCTCCGACACCATCGTCCAGCGAGACAACGACGCCATGGGCAAGCTTCTTCAGGAGATGGAGCTCGCCCAGGACCGCCAGGACCGCCTCGACGGCGAACTGTCCGAGGTGCGCCGCCGCCTGGCCGGCGCCCTGGGCGTATCGCCGGGCGCGATGCGGCTGGAGATGGTCATCCAGCGGCTGAGCGGCGCGCGGCGGTCGGCCGTGGAGAGCCGCCGCGCCGCGGCGATGGACGCCACGGAGGCCTTGCAGCGCCAGCACCTGCAGACATCCGTGCTGCTGATCGAATCCGCCCGGATCAACCGGGCGCTGCTGGAGACGCTGTTCCCCGAGACGCGCACCGCCGCCACGTACGGCGCCGGCGGCGCGGCCGAGGGCTGGAGCGCCTCGGCGAGGCTCGTGGACTCGGAGCGATAACATGTCATCGAACCTGCACATAGGGCTTTCGGGCCTGCGGGTGGCCCAGCAGGCCATCGAGATCATCGGCACGAACCTCTCCAACGCGCAGACGGAGGGCTACCACGTTCAGCGCGTGAAGGTCAAGCCGGTGGACCTCAACCGCATCGGCGGCATGGCCATCGGCGGGGCGGAGGTCTCCGAGGTCCGGCGGGACATGAACGTGCTGCTGGAGAATGAAATCTTCCGCCAGTACCCCACGTTCGGACAGCTCGACCAAGAACTCATGACGCTGCGGACCATCGAGAACTCGCTGGGCGACATCGACGCCGACGGCCTGCAGACCGCCCTGGACGGCTTTTACGGGGCGCTGCGGGAGCTGTCGGCGGACCCCACCAGCCGCCCCCTGCAGGAGCAGGCCGCCTGGGCGGCGGACAACATAGCGCGCTACTTCCGCACGCTGGGAGAGTTCTTCGGAGACCTGGAGAGCCACGTCCGCCTGGAGGCGACGGACCTGGTGGGCACGGTCAACCAGCTCACCGAGACCATCGCCGACCTGAACGACCAGATCCACGGCATCGGCGTCCGCGGCGGCAACACCAACCTGCTGCTGGACCAGCGAGACCAGGCCATCGCCCAACTCGCCGAGATCATCCCGATCCGCATCGAGGCGTGCCCGGACGGACACGGGCTGGTGAACATCACCGGCTGGGGCACGCCGCTGGTGGTCCGCAACTCTGCCACGGCGCTGGAAGTGGGCAACGTGGACGGCGACAACCTGGGCGTCTCCATCCGGGACGCGGCGTTCTTCCAGTCGAACCTGACCGGGGGCCGGCTCGGCGGGTTGATCAACCTAAAGAACAATACCGTCAATCAGATCCTCGACAAGCTCAACACGCTCGCCCGGGAAGTGATGCGTACGGTCAACGAGCAGCACGTGCAGGGTCTCGGCCCGGCCGGCTCCTTCGCGGAACTGACGGGCGTCAAGGTGGAAGACCCCACCGACGCGCTGAACACCACCGACTGGGCGGCGAACGTCTCCGACAACGACCTGCACATCCGCCTGGTCAGTTCGGACACGCCGCCGGTCGTCACGCGGCTGACCTACGCGGTGGACACCACCAAAACGCTCGCCCAGATCGCCGGGGAGATCGACGCCCTGGACCCCACCAAGCTGCGGGCGTCGATCGTCGAGGACCGCCTGCACATCGAGGGCGTCGGCGGCTATAAGTTCGATTTTTTGCCCGCCCTGAAGCTGGACGCCACCGGCCTGGCGGACCCCGGCGCCCCGGCGGTGGCCGTCGACGGCGTCTACACCGGCGGCTCGAACCAGACCTACACCCTCACCGTCAGCGGCTCGGGAGACATCGGCATCACCGGCGGGCTGGAGTTGGTGGTGACCAACCAAGCGGGCCAGAGCGTCCGGCGGCTGAACATCGGCGCCGGTTACGCCGCGGGCGACCGGCTGGAGATCGACGCGGGCGTGCATATCACGCTCGGCGTCGGCACGGTGGCGGATGCCGAGACGATCACCGTCGAAGCGCTGAACCGATCCGATGAATCCGGCCTGCTGGCCGCGGCCGGGCTGAACACGCTGTTCCAGGGCGAAGACGCGGCACGGATGACGGTGGCCCCGGAGATCATGGCCAACCCGTCGCGCATCGCCACGGCCACCACGGCGGACCTGACGGACAACCAGAACCTGCTACGGCTGGCGGAGTTGGGCGAGACGCGCCTGGCCTCCCTCGGCGGGGCCACGCCGTCCGACTTCTACCGCATGATGGTGACGGATGTCGGCCAGCGCGTGAGCATCGCCCAGGCGCGGCAGGAGAGCATCGCCGGGATCATGCAGCAGTTGCAAGACCAGAAAGACCGCATCAGCGGCGTGGACATCAACGACCAGGCGGCGCAGATGGTCGTCTACGAGCAGATGTTCCAGGCCGTTTCAAAACTGATCAACACACAGGTGAAGGCGATGCAGATTCTCATGGATCTGCTGTAGCCGACACCGCCGGACCGAACCGAGGTGCCTGAATGGGCGGCTGGGGCGCAATCTACAACAACATGAGCTACGCGTTGCAGAACCACACGCTCGAGCTGGCGCGGCTCCAGGAGCAGACCGCCAGCGGCGCGCGGGTCAACCGCCCCTCGGACGACCCGACCGACGCGTACCAGATCATGCGTCTGCGCTCCCAGAGCAAGGAAATGCAGCGGTACATCAAGAACCTCGACATGGTGCAGCGGGACCTGGAGCTCAGCCAGGGCGTGTTGACGGAAATGTCCACGCTGCTGAACAAGGCGCAGTCTCTGGTGACGCAAGGCGCCAGCGGAACGTACAAGGACCACAACCGGCACATCGTGGCCGAGGAGATCGACTCCATCCTCGAACAGTGCCTTTCGATCGCCAACACCCAGAGCCTCGGGCGGTACATCTTCGGCGGTTCGGCCACCGGCTCGGCGCCTTACGCCGCCACGAGAGAGAGCGGCAAGATCACGTCCGTCTCGTACCAGGGCAGCCACGAGCAACTGCCCGTGCCGGTGGGGCCCGGCGTGCAGCACACCGGACTGATGGTGGGCGAGACGATCTTCAAAGCGGATCATCGCCAAACTCCCGTATTCCACGGCAACACCGGCCTGACGGCCGGCAGCGGCACCAGCAGCGTCACCGGAGACGTCTGGCTGACGGCCCGGCATACGGCCACCGTCTATACGGACCCCGGCGGCACGGGCGTGGCCGCGGCGGCCAACCACGCCGGGCGAGACACCATCCTCGGCGACCACACGCTCACCGTGGACATGGACGCCAACCAGATCCGCCTCGACGATGGGGTCTGGGTGTCCATGGCCTCCGGCAGCGCGGACCTGTGGGTGACCAACGGCAGCGGAGACGGCGTGCATGTGGATGTCAGCAGCCTCAACGCCGTGGCCGGCACGCACACCATCGCGCTGGCCGGGCAGGGAGCGCTGTCCATCAACGGCGGCGCCGACGAGACGGCTCTCACGAGTTTCGACGCCAATATCGCCGTGGCGGACTCAGCCACAGGCCGCGTGCTGATGGTCGGCGCGACGAACGTCACCCGCGTCGGTTCCGAGCCGGTCCGCGTGCCCGGCACGTACGACGTGTTCCAGACCCTCGTCGACGTGCGAGACCTGCTCAAGAACACCCGTAACATCCCCGAGCAGAAGCAGATCGACATGCTGGCCCATTCCATCGATTCCGTGAAAGAAGCCATGACCGCCGTCACCAACAAGATGACCGCGGCCGGCGGACGCCTCCAGGCCATGGAGAACCTCGGCAACACGCTCGCGGACATCCGAGACAACGCCACCATGCAGATGCACTCGCTGGAAGATGCGGACCTCACGGAGGTGGCGGCCGGCCTTGCCCGCACCCAGACCCTCTACGAGATGACGCTGGCGGTCTCCGCCCGGGTTCTGAGCCTCTCGCTGCTGCAATACCTGCGCTGACGGTTGGCCCACGGCCGCCGGGGGGCTGTAAAGAAGCAGCCCTCCGCCGCGCAAGAGATTGACGCGCCAAAGCCCCCCCGCTCGCGGCCGCCACCGTCGGCGGATGGATTCGCCAGGAAGCCTCACCTTTGCAATGACCACAAGCCTATTTCCAAGAGATGCTTACATTCTAACGCCATCTGTCATGGCGCTGGCGTCTGTCTTGCTGCTCATTTCGGCACGCCGGTTGCACATATCTTGCCGGTAACGCCCCCGCGCCCGACGGCCGGGGGCAAAGGAAGCCCTCCGGTGAACCAGCCAGCAACAGACAACCGGGCGCACAAGCGGGCCCTGCAGCACCAGCAGGCCGGCCGGCACGAGCAGGCCCTCGCCTGCCTGCAAGAGCACCTGCTTGCCCGCCCGAAAGACGCCGTCGCCCTGAACGACGCGGGGGTGGTGCTCTTCTCGCTCGGGCGGTACGAGGAGTCGATCCATCACCTGGAGGCGGCCCTCCGCTGCCCCGCCGCGGACGAGACGACGATCCTCGCCAACCTCGCCGAGGTGCTGCTGGCGGCCGGGCGGCCGCTGGACGCCGCGGGGCTGCTGGGCACGCTCGCCGCAACCGGCGCGAAGCCGGAACCCGCCCCCGGCCCCGCGGGGCAATTGGCCGCCTCGCCGCAAGCGAACGCCCCGGCCGATACCGCCGCCCCGGGCCTGGACCTCCAAGAGCACTACAACGCCCTGAAGGACCTGGGAGACCGCTACGCCGAGGCCGAGGATCTACAACGCGCCCGCGGCTGCTACCGCGGCGCGGCGGCCCTGGCCCCGCAAAAGGCCGAGCCGCACGTGGCGTTGGGCGTGCTGGCCATCCAGAACGGCCGGCCGGATGAGGCGGAGCGGGCCTTCCGCACGGCCATCGGCCTCGATAACGGCTGCGCCGAGGCCTACAGCGGGCTGGCGATGATCCACCAGCAACGCGGCGAGCCGGAAACGGCGTTCGGCATGTACCTTCGCTGCCTGGAGTTGGACACGGACAACATGCTGGCGATGCTGGGCCTCTTCCAGACCTCCTGCCAGATGGGCTCGTTCGAGAAGATCATCCACTACCTGCGCACCTACCTTCAGCGGCACCCCGGCGATACCTCCGTCCTGTTCTGCCTGGCCACGCTCTATGCGCGGGAAGGCCGCCTGGACGAGGCCTACGAGGCCCTGCTGGACGTGCTGGCCCTCGAGCCGGACAAGACCGACGCGAGAAAACTACTGGACGATGTGGAATCCGCCCTGGCCGGCCGGCCCCTGCCCGCCGGCCCGTTGCACCGCCCGGCCGGGGCGTAAATGGAGACGCGAATGACCACCACTGCTGACATGAGCGAACTGCTGGCGGAACTGGAAACCTCCATGCACCGGCAGTTGGAGTGTGCCCGGAAGGAAGACCACGCGGGCGTTCTGGAAGCCGGCGAGCGGGTGGACAAGGCCCTGCGCATCGCGGCGGCCAACGACCGGCCGCTCTCGGAGCAAGACACCGAGCGCCTGGTCCGCATTCGCCAGTTGCACCGCCGGCTGGGGACCACGCTGGCCGTGCAGTCGCAGGAAGTGGCGGCGAAGCTCGCCCGGTTCCGCACCGGCAAGAAGACGCTCCACGCCTACCGCGACGCGCTGTAGGCGTTCCCATTGCAGACGCCCTTCGCCTGTTTGACTCCGCTCAGAAATAGTGCTGGAGATGCTTGCGGCTCTCGCGGTCGAGGGCCTCGAAGTCCGGCAGTTCGTAGGTGTTGCCGTCGGCGTCGCGGAACAGGGCCCGCGTGGCGGACAGCCGCCGCACGTCGTCGCGGCTGCGGATCTGGAAGGTCACCGGCCCCCGGTCGGTCTCGGCGGTAAGCGACGCCACGCCGAACTCGTTCTTGTAGCCCGTCACGCGGCGGATCACGGGGTTGAACACCTTCTCCCGCAGTTCGCGCTCGACGACCTGCCGCGCGTCGGCGTCCAGCACGTCCAAAGACTCCAGCAGGGCCACCTCTTTGCCGTCGGAATCTCGCACGGAGATCAGCACGTCCGGCATGGACCACGGGAAGCAGCGAGCCACCCGGGCGTCCACCACGGGCTCCTCCCGCCCGGCCAGGCGCACCACGAGCTGCCCGGCCTCGTTGCGCTCGACCTTCTCGACTGTCGCCTCGGCCGCGGGATTTGCCTGCATCGCCTCGTTGTCCCTTCTCCCACTCATTGGAGTCGCGCGGCGCCCGCTGCCGAGCGCCGCGCCTCAGGGGTCTTCTGCCGCAATCAGCCCGCCGCGACGGCCTCGGCCACGGCGTCGCCGACTTCCGTGCAGCTCATGCCCATCCGGCCGGCGGACATGGACTGCATCTTCGGCGTGGTGGCCATGACGGCGTCTTCCACGCGGTTGCCGGCCTCGATGAGCTTCGCGTCGCCGGTGTTCTGGCCGGTCTCCCGCAGCAGCATCGCCAGGGAGGCGATGGCGGCGATGGGGTTGATGACATTCTGGCCGGTGTACTTCGGCGCCGAGCCGCCGATCGGCTCGAACATGCTCACGCCCTTGGGGTTGATGTTTCCGCCGGCGGCCACGCCCATGCCGCCCTGGATCATCGCGCCGAGGTCGGTGATGATGTCGCCGAACATGTTGCACACCACGATCGTGTCGTAGTACTCCGGGTTCTTCACGAACCACATGCAGCAGGCGTCGACGTGGTTGTAGTCCTTCTTGATGTCCGGGTATTCCTCGCCGATCTCCATGAACGCGCGGTACCACAGGTCATGGGCGTAGGTCAGCACGTTGTTCTTGCCGACGAGGGTCAGCATGTGCTTGGGGTTGTCGCGGCGCCGGCACAGCTCGAAGGCGTAGCGGATGGCCCGCTCCACGCCCATTCGCGTGTTGCACATGGTCTGCGTGGCCACCTCGTTGGGCGTGCCCTTGTACTGGATGCCGCCCATGCCGGTGTAGAGGCCCTCGGTGTTCTCGCGGACCACGACGAAGTCGATGTCCTGCGGGCCCTTGCCGGCCAGCGGCGTCCAGACGTTCGGGTACAGCTTCACCGGGCGCAGGTTGATGTACTGGTCCAGGGCGAACCGCAGCCGCAGCAACAGGCCCTTTTCCAGGATGCCCGGCGCCACGTCCGGGTGGCCCACCGCGCCGAGATAGATGGCGTCGAACGTCGCCAGCTCGTCGATCTCTTCCTGCGAGATGATCTCGATGGAGGGCTTGTTCGGGTCGCCGCCGCGCTCGAGGTAGCGGTCGCCGCTGACGTGGAAGTCCTGGGTGGTGTACTCGAAGCCGACCTTTTCCGAAACGGCCTTGAGGACCTTGAGGCCCTCGGCCACCACTTCCGGTCCGGTCCCGTCGCCGCCGATCACTGCGATCTTCATCTGACTGTGTCCTTTCTGCGAGGATGGCAAGCCGCATAGTCTACCCGCGCGCCTTGCCGGCGGCAAGGACGGCGACGGCGGGGATTTTTCCCGCCGGGGCCGCTGACGCCCCGGCGCGGGCCGGGGCGTTCGCCCGGATGGACGGCCGAAAGCCGATTGACATGCGCGGCGGCCGCCGGTAAGGTCCGGCGGTTCGACATGCCGTCGAATTCGCGGGTAAGAAGTGCGAAGGCTCCGCCGCGAGGGCGGAAGCGGAACACAGCATGTCACAAGCGAAGGAACGCAGCCCCATGCGCTATCTCATTGGCCTTTGGTTGTGCGGCGTGGTGGCGGGCGGGCTCTGCCTGCCGGCCGTCGCGGACAACGGCGAGGACGCCCCGGCGAGCGAGAAGGTGATCGAAATCCGCTTTCTCGGCCGCAAGCAGATGAGCGTCAACGCCCTGATGGCGAGCATCAAGCTGCGTGCCGGCCGTCGCTACGACGACGCGGTGGCCCTGGAAGACGAAAAGCGGCTGCTCGCCACCGGACGCTTCGACAGCGTGGAGGTCCAGAAGACCGTCACGGACCAAGGCGTGATCGTCACCTTCGTGCTCAAGGAACGCCCGATCGTCGGCAAGTTGGAGATCCTGGGCAACAAGCACATCGGCGCGGCCGAACTGCACAAGGAGCTGTCCTTCGGCACGGGCGACCCGCTGAACGCCTACGTCGTCGAGGCAGGCCGGCAGGCCCTCGTCACCCGCTACAACAAGAACGGATACCACTTCGCCGCCGTCACGGTCGACGAAAAGGCCCTCGCCGAGCAGGAAGTGATTTACCGCGTGGTCGAAGGGCCGCAGGTGCGGATCACCAGCCTGCGGTTCGAGGGCAACGAGTTCTTCAGCAACTGGCGGCTGCGGATGGAGGTGGCCACGCAGTCGCGCCTGTGGCCGTTCATCGCCGGTTTCCTGGACATGGAGCAGGTCGAGCGGGACATCCACACGCTCCGCAACCTGTATATCTCCGAGGGGTTTCTGGACGTGGAGGTCGGCCGCCGTCCGCTGGAATTCTCCGAGGACAAAACGGAAGTGACCCTCACGTTCGTCATCAAGGAAGGCCCGCGGTACCGCATCAACGCGGTGCGGTTCCGCGGAAACACGGTCTTCGCCGACGAGCAGCTCGCCGGGCGCCTGCAGTTGCGGCCCGGCAAGTTCTTCAATGCCGACTCGCTTCGGCTGGACCTGCGGGCCATCGAGGACGCCTACGGGGAGATCGGCTACATCCACGCCGCGGCCGAGGCGGACAAGATCTACAAGGAGCAACCCGGCGTCATCGACCTGCGCTTCACCGTGCGGGAGGAAGACCAGTACCGCATCGGGCAGATCCACATCCGCGGCAACACCGTCACGCAGGAGCGGGTCATCCGCCGCGAGTTGCGGTTCCTGCCGGAGCAGCTCTACAACACCGTCGCCGTCCGCGAGAGCCGTAACCGCCTGGAGGAGACGCGCCTCTTCGAGACCGTGGAGATCACGCCCGTGGGGCGAATGCCCAACACGCGCGACGTGCTGGTGCGCATCGCAGAGGGCCGCACGGCCGAGTTTCTCGTCGGATTCGGCGTTTCGTCCAACACCGGCTTTTTGGGCAATATCTCCTTCACCCAACGGAACTTCGACCTGTTCGGCTGGCCGAAGGACTGGCGGCAGTTCTTCACCGGCCAGGCCTTCAAGGGCGCCGGGCAGACATTTCGCCTTCAGGCCGAGCCGGGCCTGGACATGATGAGCTTCAATATCGAGCTCTACGAGCCGGCCTTGTTCGACCTGCCGTACTCGGCCGGCGTGAAAGGCTTCTACTACACCCGCAAGCGGGAAGACTACGACGAATCGCGCCTCGGCGGCGTGGTGAGCCTGGGCCACCGCTTCAAGAACCGCTGGTACGGCGAGCTGGCCGCGCGCATCGAGAGCATCGACCTGACCAGCCTGGACTCCAGCGCCCCGCCGGAAGTGGTGAAGGCGGCCGGCGCGAACGTGCTGATGGGCCTGAAGGGCACGCTGGTGCGAGACCGCACCGACAGCCGCTGGATGCCCACCACGGGCGATCGGTTCCGCTTCAGCTACGAGCAGGTCTTCGGCAACTTCCAGTTCGGCCGCGGCACGGCGGAGTATCGCATCTATCGCACGCTGTACACCGACGCGCTGGACCGCAAGCATATCCTCGCCGCCCGCGCGGCAGTGGGGCATATCTGGAGCGAGGCGCCGGTCTACGAGAAGTTCTACGGCGGCGGCATCGGCTCGGTGCGCGGCTTCAAGTACCGCGGCATCAGCCCGCGTTCGGCCGGAACGGACAAGCCCATCGGCGGCGACTTCATGGCGTTCCTCGGCGCGGAGTACGGCTTCCCGCTGGTGGCCGACCAACTCCGCGGCGTGGTGTTCGTAGACAGCGGAACCGTGGAGCCGAGCTTCGAGGTCAACACGTGGCGGGCCTCGATGGGCGTCGGCCTGCGGTGGGTCATCCCGATGATGGGCCCGGTGCCGCTGAGCCTGGACTTCGGCTTCCCGGTCAGCAAGAACGCCGAGGACGATCAGCAGCTCGTGAGCTTCTCGCTGGGCTGGACTTTCTAGCCGGGCGGTTTTCGCGTACACTCCCCGTGGCCAAGCTTCGCCGCGCCCGCGACTGTCGCGGGGGTTGGCGGAGCAGGCCGCCTGACCCCAACTGCTGCAGGAAAGAGGTGGAACCATGAACCAGAAGAACCTGACGCTTTTGATGGCCGGCCTGGTGGCCGCGGCCCTTCTCGGCGCGGTGCTGCTGCCGGACTCCTACGCCCAAAACGCCCCCAAGGCCCAGCCGGCCCCGGTGGCCGTCTGCGACGTGGTGGAGGTGTTCAACAACTACAAACGCTCCGCGGACCTGAAGATCGATTTCGACAAGCGCAAGGAGAGGATCGAGGCGGAGAACAAAAAGCGCCTGGACGCCATCGACATGGTCAAGGGAGAGATGGAAGGCTTCACCCCCGGCACGAAGGACTACGAGGAGCGCTTCGAGAAGCTCCAGCGGCTCAGCATCGAGCGGCAGGCGTGGCTGAAGTACCAGGAGTTCCTCGCCTCCAAGGAGCAGCTCCAGGTGACCGAGGACATGTATCGGCAGATCCGCCAGGCCATCGAAACCATCGCCCGGAAGCGCGGCTTTGATGTGGTGCTCTACCGGGAAAGAAAGGAACTGCCCACCGAGAGCATGGCCGAACTGCTCAACCAGATCGAGCGGCGCAAGGTGCTGTACTTCGCGGAGTCCGTGGACATCACCGAGGACGTGCTGACGGAGATCAACCGCACCTACGCCGGCGCGGGCAGGTGAGGCCCGCCCCGCCGCTTGCCCACACCGCCGCGCCGGGCCTATGATGACCGAATCATGAGCGACGAACCCCATACCATCCCGCTTTCCACCGTGGCCGAGTGGATCGGCGCCACCGTGGAGGGAGACGCCTCCGCCACCGTCACCGGCCTTGCGCCGATGGACGAGGCCGGCCCGCGGCAACTGACCTTCGCCGCGGACCCCAAGCGCGAGAGCCGCCTGGGCGCGTGCAAGGCCGGCGCGGTGATCGTGAGCCGCTCGGCCCCGGCCGCCGCCATCCCGCTGTTGCGGGTGGACGACGTGCCGCGGGCCATGGCCGCGCTGCTGGCCGCCCTGGCCGACCCGGAAGACCTGCCGCCCGTTGGCGTGCATGCCTCGGCCGTCGTGGACGAGACGGCGGTCCTCGGCGACGGCGTCGCCATCGGGCCGAACGTGGTCGTCGGCCCGCAAGCGAGGCTCGGCGCCGGCGCCGTCCTGTGCGCCGGGGGCTGCCTCGGCCGCGGCGCGGTCCTCGGCGAGCAGTGCGTGCTGCGGGAAGGCGTGAAGGTGCTGGCCGGCTGCCGCCTCGGCGCGCGGGTGCGCGTCGGACCCAACAGCGTCATCGGCTACGACGGCTTCGGCTACTACTTCGACGCGGGAACCCACCACAAAATCCCGCACGTGGGGATCGTGGTGGTGGAAGACGACGTCGAGATCGGCGCCTGCTCGTGCGTGGACCGCGCCAAATTCGGGGAGACGGTCGTCGGCGCCGGCACGAAGGTGGACAACCTCGTGCAGATCGCCCATAACGTAAAGATCGGCCCGGGCTGCATCCTCGTGGGGCAGGTGGGCCTGGCCGGCAGCAGCACGCTCGGCGCCTACACCGTCGTCGGCGGCGGCAGCGGCGTGCGAGACAACGTGCATCTCGGCGAGCGGGTCTCCGTGGCGGCGCACTCGGCCGTGGCCGGCGACGTGCCGGACGGCCAGACCGTCGCCGGCACCCCGGCGATGCCCGCATCCGAGGCCATGCGGATCATCGCGTCCTGGCGCAAGCTGCCGGACCTGCTGCGCCGGGTCAAGGAACTGGAAGCGAAGGTGAAAGCCCTTGGCGGCACAGAAGACAATCCGTAAGCCGGTGGAGGTGTCCGGGCGCGGGCTGTTCGGCGGCGCGCCGTGCACGCTCCGCTTCCTCCCGGCCGAGCCGGGGGCGGGCATCACGTTCGTCCGCTCCGACCTGCCCACGCCGGTGAAGATCGCCTCCGATATCTCCAACGTCGCCAAGCGGGCGCGGCGCACGTCGCTGGTCAACGGCGCGGTGGCCGTGGAGACCGTCGAGCATGTGCTGGCGGCGGTGTGGGGCCTCGGCGTGGACAACGCCACCATCGAGGTGTCCGCCGAAGAGACGCCCTCCACCGACGGCTCGCCCCTGCCGTTCTTCGAGGCCGTTCAGGAAGCCGGCATCGAGGAGCAGGAGGGCGAACGCAAGGAGCACGTGATTACCGAACCGGCGGCGGTGAGCCACGGCGACGCGATGATCGCCGCCCTGCCCGGCCCAACGGACTGCCTGGACATCCTCTACGATCTGGACTATGGCGACTTCCCCAGCATCGGCCGGCAGGTGCTGGGCTTCCGGCTCGGCGCCGACGACCTGGCGAAGGAAATCGCCCCGGCGCGGACCTTCCTGATGGAGGCCGAGGCCCAGGAGTTCCAGGCCCGCGGCATGGGCAAGCACCTCACCGCCAGGGATCTGCTGGTGATGGGGCCTTCCGGGCCGGTGGAGAATGAACTTCGCTTCCCCGACGAGCACGTGCGCCACAAGATCGCCGACCTCGTGGGAGACCTCGCCCTGCTGGGTCGCCGGCTGCGGGGCCGCATCGTGGCGTACAAGTCCGGCCACGAACTGAACCACGCCCTGGTGCGGAAGCTGGCGGAGAACCTTGCCGCGCAGAAGCGGGCCTCCAGCCTGGCGGCCGGCGAGCCGGTGATGGACATCCGCAAGATCATGCGGCTGCTGCCGCACCGCTACCCGTTTTTGATGGTGGACCGCATTACCGAACTGGACGGCGACCGCAAGGCGACGGGCATCAAGAACGTGACCATCAACGAGCCGTTTTTCCTCGGGCACTATCCGGGCCAGCCGATCCTTCCGGGCGTGATGATCCTCGAGGCCCTGGCCCAGATTTCCGGCATCCTGCTCAGCCGCCGCCTGGAGCACACCGGCAAGGTGGCCGTGCTGCTGAGCATGGACCGCGTGAAGATGCGCCGCTCCGTCCGCCCGGGCGACCAGCTCATCCTGGAGGCCGAGGCCGTCCACGTGCGGACGCGCACCGGCCACACCCGCTGCCGGGCCCTCGTCGGCGAAGACGTGGCCGCCGAGGCCGAAATCAAGTTTATGCTGGTGGACGCCGAGCCGGTCTGACCGGGGCGTGAGGAGCCGCGAAGCATGGCGCACATTTCCGCCAAGGCGATTATTGAAGACGGGGCCACGCTCGCCGACGACGTGGTCGTCGGGCCGTTCAGCTACATCGGCCCGGAGGTCACCCTCGGCGCGGGCTGCGTGATCGGCAACAGCGTCACCCTCCTGGGCAAGACCGTCCTCGGCGAGAAAACCCGCGTGTACCCGATGGCCAGCGTGGGCTCGGCCGGGGAAGACGGGCAGTGCGGCGAGTGCGTCATCGGCGAGGCGTGCTCCATCCGCGAGCACGTGGGGGTGTACACGGCCCCCGACCGGCCGACGGTGATCGGCAAGAACAACCTCATCATGATCGGCTCGCAGGTGGGCGCCGGCTCGACCATCGGCGACCACGGCCTGTTCGCCAACCTCACCCACATCGGCGAGGACACGTGCGTGGAGGAGTATGTCCGCACCAGCGGCTTCTCCTACATCGACGACGGCGTGTTCGTGGGCGCCTACACGTTCATCGGCGGCTTCTCCGCGATCGACCACGACGCCCCGCCGTTCGCCATGCTCATGGGCTCGCCCTACCGCGTGCGCGGCGTCAACACGGAGAACCTCCGCCGCTGCGGGTTCGACCAGGACGACATCAAACTGCTCAAGCAGGCGTTCCGCGAACTGTTCAACGGCGCGGGCGAGACGGCCGACCCCGCCATCGCCCGCCGCCTGATGGAAGAGCACGCGGCGAACCCGCAGATCGCCAGGCTGGCGGCGTTTGTCCTGCGGGCCCGGCCGGGCGGGAAGAGCCATGGCTGAGTGCACGATCATCCGGGAGATCGCCCCCTCGGCGAAGGTCGCCCCGACGGCGAGGATCGGCCCGTACTGCGTCATCGGCCCGGAGGTGACCATCGGCCCGAACACCGTGCTCACCCGGCGGGTGTCCGTCACCGGCAACACGACGATCGGCTCGGGCAATATCATCGAGGAAGGCTGCGTGATCGGCGCCGACCCGCAGGATCTGAAGTACGCCGGCGGGCCCACGCGCGTGCGCATCGGCCACCGCAACCGCCTGGCCCAGCGCGTAACGGTGCACCCCGGCACGGAGGTCAACGGCTGGATCACCAGCATCGGCAACGACAACATTCTCCAGCGCGGCGCCCACGTGGCCCACGACTGCTACGTGGACGACCACACCTTCCTCGGGCGCAACGTGCTGCTGGCCGGGCACATTCGCGTGCAGACCGGCGCCGTGCTGGGGCACATGGTGGGCCTGCATCACTTCGTGACCATCGGCCGCTACGCCCGCGTGGGGGCGATGACGCCCGTCCGCCGCGACGTGCCGCCGTACACGGTGTTCCACAGTCCGCATGGCGGCGGCGGCCAGCCGGGCGTGCAGGGCATCCACGAGCAAGGCATTCTCGCCGCGAAGCTCGCCCCGGACGAGCAGCGCGAACTGCGGCGGGCCCTGCGGGACCTTTTTGAAGACGAGGCAGCGCTGCAGACGAAGATCGAGCAGTTGGACAACCTCGGCGTCGAGGGCGAAGCGGCGTACCTGTGCCGCTTCGTGCAGCAGTCGCTGAAGGGCGTGTACGGCCGACACCGGGAGATCTACCGCGGCAAGGCCCCCCCGGAGGCCCTGCGCCTGCTGCCGCCGGAACTGAAAGCCAAGATACGGAGAGCATCCCCATGAGTTGCCGGATAGCCGTTGTCGGTTGCGGGCGAATGGGCAAGCTGCACGCCCGTGTACTGAGCGAGATGGACAGCGTGGAGCTGGCCTGCGTGGTGGACGCCTCCCCGCAACGGGCCGAGGCCGTCGCCCGCCAGCGCGGCGCCAAGGCGCTGGCGGCGCCCGCCGAGGCCGTGGACCTGTGCGACGCGGCGATCATCGCCGTGCCCACGCTGGCGCACCTGGAGGCGGCCCGGCCGTTCGTGGCGGCCGGCAAGCCGGTTCTCATCGAAAAGCCGCTCGCCCCGGACCCGGCCTCCGGCGAGGAGCTCATCCAGCTCGCCGAGCAGACCGGCACGAGCGTGCAGGTGGGCCACACGGAGCGGTTCAACCCGGCCGTGCTGGCGATCCAGAAGTACGACATCTGCCCGAAGTTCATCGAGGCGCATCGCATCAGCCCGTTCACGTTCCGCTCCGCGGACGTGGGCGTGGTGCTGGATATGATGATCCACGACATCGACCTGGTGCTGATGATGGTCGGCGGGCGCGTGCGGGCCCTGCACGCGGTGGGCGTGAACGTCATCGGCGCCCCGGAAGACATCGCCAACGTGCGGATGGTGTTCGACAACGGCAGCGTGGTGAACCTCACCGCCAGCCGCCTGGCCGTCAAGAGCGAACGGAAGATGCGCATCTTCTCCGAGGAGGCGTACGTGTCCGTCGACTACGCGAAGAAGGTCGGCCTGGTGGCCAAGAAGAGCCAGAACCTGGACCTGATCCAGATGGCCCGCGACCTGGACGTGGAGGACCTGGCCGAGTTGACCGAGACCGTCGACTACACCACGCTGGTGAAGGTCGAGGAACTGGTGGTGGACGACTCCATCGAGCCGCTGCGGCGGCAGGCCGAGGCGTTCCGCGAGACGGTGGTCCACGGCGCGGCGCCGGTGTGCTCCGCCTCCGACGGCCTGGCGGCCGTGCGACTGGCGGCGAAGATCGTCGATCGCATCAAGCACTACCGCTGGGACGGCGTCGAGGGCGACCGCGCCGGGCTGGACATCATTCAACGCGACGCGTGATCGTTCGGATATCTATCACACCCATGCCATGCACCTGACACTTACTGCCGCGCGGTGGGCTCTGGTCCCTGGTTCCTGGTCCCTGCCGTCAGACCTTACCCCAGCGCCACATCCAGTGTCATCATGATGCCGAAGCCGACGATGCACCCCATCGTCGCCAGGTCTACGTTGCCTTCCCGCTGGCTCTCGGGCACAAGCTCCTCGACCACGACAAAGATCATCGCCCCGGCCGCGAAGGCCAGCGCATAGGGCAAAATCGGCGCCATCGCCAGCACGAGCGCCGCGCCCAGCACGCCGGCCACCGGCTCCACCATGCCGGACAACTGCCCATACCAGAACGCCTTGCCGCGGCTCATCCCCTCGCGCCGCAACGGCAGAGACACCGCCGAGCCTTCCGGGAAGTTCTGCAGGCCGATGCCCAGCGCCAAGGCGATCGCCCCGCCGACCATGGCCGTTGGGTTGGCGCCCTCCAGGCCCACCGCGGCCGCCGCCCCGCCGAACGCCACGCCCACGGCCAGGCCCTCCGGGATGTTGTGGATCGTAATCGCCAGCACCAGCAGCGTGCTGCGCTGCCAGCTTGTCTTGGGGCCCTCGGCCACGGCGAGGTCCGGATGCATGTGCGGCAGAATGCGGTCAACCACCCGCAGGAACACCGCCCCGGCCAGAAACCCCACCAGCGAGGGAACCCACTTCCACGATCCGTAGCCCTGCTCGGCGGCGATCTCGATGGCCGGGGCCAGCAGGCTCCAGAAGCTCGCGGCCACCATCACGCCGGCCGCCATGCCCAAACACACGTCCAGGAATCTGCGGGAGACGTTCTTCACGAACACCACCAGCCCCGCGCCCAAGGCCGTCACGCCCCACGTGAACAACGTCGCCAGCAGCGCCGCCCACACCGGGTTGGCCAGGCACCATTCTTTCATTCGCTCCTCGCCTCGCGCCCGTGCCAGCGCTCCACGGCCAGGTCCACGGCCAGTTGCATCACTTCCATGTTCTGGACAATCGTCGCGCCCTGCAGCAGCCGCTCAAAGTAATCTTTGCGCAGGGCCTCGAACTGCCGCTCGCGCAGCTTCTCTTCGATCTGCTCCTGGGCCTCCTCGAAGCTCACCTGCTTGCCCGGCTCCACTTGCCGGGCCTTCACGATGTAGTAGCCCTGCTCCCCCTCGATCACCCCGCTCACGCCGCCCTCGGCCAGCGCGAAGGCGGCGTTCTGCACCTTCGGCTCGACGAATCCGCCGGCCCGCATCATGCTCCACCGCCCGCCGTCGGCGGCCATCTTCTGCACGCACACCTTGCCGAAGCCGCTCTTGACGTCCTTCCACTTCTCGCCGTGGAGCGCCTGAATGGCCTCGGCCGTGTCCTTGGCCACCTTGTCGAAGTCCGCGCCGTCGGCAAGCCGCTTGGACGCGGCTTCGACCGTCTCCTTCGCCTCCGCACGGGCCGCTTCCTTCTCGGCCGCGCTGGGGCGGGCCACGTCCGCCGGCAGGAACAGGTCCGTCGGCGCGGCGAGAATCTGCATGAGCACCTTCTTCTCGGAGGAGAACTCCTCCGGGTGCTGCCGGTAGTAGTTCAGCAGCATGCGACGGTTGATGGTGATCGCCGGCTGGAACCGCGCCTGCAGGAACATCCGCACGCGAACCGTGTTGCCGTAGCCCTCCAACTCGTCCTTCAGCGTGCGCCCATCGGCGGCCAGTTGCTGCTGGAGCTTCGTGCGGGAGCCGCCGGCCTCGGCGATCATCTCCTGCTCGTACTTGCGCACCTCCGCCTCGATGAACCGGTCCTGCTCGGCCACGGCGTTCTTCCGCGCCTCGGCCAGCACCAGCACCTCGTGCACGTGCGCCCCGACCCGCTCAGTGAGGATTCTCTGCACCCGCTGGCGGAAGGTGTCCTCGGTCAGGTGCGGCGGCAACGCGAGAATCTCCGGGGCCGCGCCGCGAAGCAACTCGTTGACGGTCACAAACCGGTCGTTGATCTGAATCACGCTGGCCGAGAGCCGCTCGGCCTTGCCCACCGGCACGGACTTCGGCTCCGGCTCGCGCGCGGCGTTGGAAGCGGCCACGGGCTGTTGGCTGGCCGTGGAGACGACCACCTTCTCCGGCTCGCGCTCCGCGGAAGAATCCGCGGCAGACCCGCCCTCCGGGCGGATGACCTCCACCGGGGGCGTCTCCACCGGCGCGGTCTTCGGCGGCGCGGGCGAGGCGAGGTCCTCCAGCATCATCTGGTCTTCCACGGGCACGTCGGCCGCGGCCTCCGGCTCGGCCGGCGCGGTCGGCGGCGCAGGCGCGGCCGGCGGCTCCTCGCCCGGCAGGGCGGATTCCGTCGGCGTGGTGACGGGCACTTCCTTCTCCCGCCACGGCCAGCGTTCCTTGAGCCACGTGCAGCCGCTCAGCAGCACGGCCAGTACAGCCACGATCAAAGCAATTCGCATGCGTTCGCCTTCCAGAGTATTTCGCCGCAATTATACGCTCCCCGCCGTCCGCCTCAAACGGTTCACCAGCACGTTCAGCAGCGTGGGCATCCGCCGGTAGGTCGGCGGCGGCCTCCAATGCACCGTGTGGTCGTCCGGGAGCCGCACGGAGCCGGGTGCATCGTCGAATAAACCCTTCGCGGCCGAGAAGTCTCGGAACGTGAAGATCAGGTCCGGGTCCATGCGGATGATGCTGTCGATGCCGAGCGCCGCGGCCCGCACGCGAGCCTCCGTCACGTCCAGCAGCGTCTCGACCACCGGCGGCCGCCGGCCGTAGGCGTCCACCAGGTCGCGGGCGAGCTGGTCGATCTGCTCGGCCGTGCGGCAGGCCGCCATGCGCCGGTATACCTCCATCCGCTGCCGCTCGGAAGGGACGTACGAGCGCGGGATGTACGCGTCGATGCCCAACTCCACGTGCACGTCCATCTTCGGCGGCGGCGCTTCGCCCTTCAACTCGCCGACGGCCTCTTCCAGCAACTGGCAGTACAGCTCGTAGCCCACCACCGCGATGTGCCCGCTCTGCTCGGCGCCGAGGATGTTGCCCGCCCCGCGTATCTCCAGGTCTCGCATGGCGATCTGGAACCCCGCCCCCAGGTCGGAGAACTCCTCGATGGCCTTCAGCCGCTTGCTCGCCTCCAGGGACACCGGCCGCGTCTGCGGCAGCAGCAGGTAGCAGTACGCCCGGTGCTTGTAGCGGCCGACGCGCCCGCGAAGCTGGTGCAGCTCGGCCAGGCCGAAGCGGTCGCAGTCCTGGATGATCATCGTGTTGGCCGTGGGGATGTCCAGCCCGCTCTCGATGATCGTCGTGCACACCAGCACGTCGATCTCCCTTCGCACGAAGCGGAGCATCACGCTCTCCAACTCCTCGCCGGTCATCTGCCCATGGGCGAAGGCCACCCGCGCCTCCGGCACGAGGCCCTGCACGTGGTCCGCCACGGACTGGATGTTGTGCACGCGGTTGTTCAGGAAGAACGCCTGCCCGTCGCGGGCCAGTTCGCGCAGAATCGCCTGGCGGATGAGCCGGTCGTCGTACTGGCAGACCTCCGTGTGGATCGCCCGGCGGTCCAGCGGCGGCGTGGACAGCGCGGAGATGTCTCGCAGGCCCAGCAGCGCCATGTGCAGCGTGCGGGGGATCGGCGTGGCGGTCATCGTGAGCACCTCCACCATGGCCCGCATGCCTTTGAGCCGCTCCTTGTGCTCCACGCCGAAGCGCTGCTCCTCGTCGATGATCACCAGCCCCAGCTCGCCGAAGCGAACGTCCTTGCTGAGGATGCGGTGCGTGCCGATCAGCACGTCCACCTGCCCGAGCGACAGCCGCCGGAGCACGTCGGCCACCTCCCGCGGTTTGCGGAACCGGCTGAGCACCTCGACGTTCACCGGGTAATCAGCGAAGCGCTCCCGGAAGGTGCGGTAGTGCTGGTCCGCCAGGACGGTCGTCGGCACCAGCACCGCCGCCTGCCGCCCGGCCTCCACCGCCTTGAACGCCGCGCGCATGGCCACTTCCGTCTTGCCGAAGCCCACGTCCCCGCACAGCAGCCGGTCCATGGGGCGCGGCTCGGCCATGTCCGAGTCGATCTCGGCGATCGCGGCGAGCTGGTCTTCCGTCTCCGTGTAGATGAACTCCGCGGCGAACTGCCGCTGCATGACCGTGCCGGCCGGGAAGGAAACGCCCGGCGAGGCCCGGCGCATCGCCTGCACGCGCAGCAACTCGGCGGCCATGTCTTTGACGGACTCGGCGGCGCGCTGCTTCTGGCGGCTCCACGCGGCCCCGCCCAGCTTGCTGAGGCTCGGCCGCTTGCGCCCGGCGCCGATGTACTTCTGCACCAGGTTGATCCGCCCGGCCGGGACGTTCAGCACCGCGTTGCCGCCGAACCGCAGCCGCAGGTACTCCTCCTTCCGCCCGTCCTTCTCCAACGTCCGCAGCCCCTCGAACCGCGCGATGCCGTGCCCCACGTGCACCACGTAGTCGCCCTCGGTGAGGTCCAGCAGGTTCTCGATCGGCCGGCCGGCGCGGACGCGGCGGATGCGCCGCACCTTCGAGTAGCGGTGGAAGATCTCGTGATGGCCGACCACTACCAGCCGCTCGCCCGGCCAATGGAAGCCCGTGTGCACGTGGCCGATGCCGGTGTGCAGGTCCTCCGCCAGCGCCCGGTGCGAGGTCCGCAGCAGTTCGCGGAAGCGTTCTTCCTCGGCGGAGGTTTCGCAGTACACCCACACGTCGGCCGTCTCGGAAAGCTGGCTGAGCTCCTCCAGCGCCTCGCGCGTGTTGAGGCTGATGCGCTCCAGCGACCGGAGGCCGAGGTCGATCTTCCCGGCCGCGGATTTCGGCGTGAAGGTGAACATCTGGAGCTGGGCGAAGCTGCGCATCCGCCGGAAGACCTTCTCCGGCGGGAAGAGGCGGCGGACGGGGCGGCCGCCATCGCCGTCGGCCTCCAGGCGGCGGTGCAGTTCCTTGGCCAGTTCGTTCACTTCCGCCGGCTCGACCATGCAGAGGATCGTCTCGGCCGGGAGGTAGTCCAGCAGACTGGTGGTGCGGCGCGGGTCCGCCTCGTGCGCGGCGGCCATGCTGGTGAGTTCGACGGCCTGGAGTTCCTCCGTGCTGCGCTGCGTGTCCAGGTCGAAGAGGCGAAGCGAGTCGACCTCGTCGCCGAAGAACTCGATGCGGATGGCTTGCGGCCGGCCCCAGGGCATCACGTCCACGATGCCGCCGCGGTGGGCGAACTGCCCCTGCCCGTCGACCTGCTCGACGTGCTCGAACTCGGCGGCCACGAGCCAGTCCAGCAGCTTCTCGAAGCTCAGTTCGCTTCCGCGCTCGATGGGCAACTTGGAGGCGGCCAGCGCCTCCGGCGTCGGCACCGGCTGGAGCAGCGCCATGATCGGCGCGACCACGACGTCGCGGAGCCGCGGGCCCGAGCAAGCGGGGCTGTCGTCGTCGCCGTCCCGGAGCCGCGAGCGCGAGCGAGCGGGGCTGTTGTCGTCGCCGTCGCGGAGCCGCGAGCGAGCGGGGCTGTTGTCGTCGCCGTCGCGGAGCCGCGAGCGAGCGGGGCTGTCGTCGTTGTCGCTGAACTCCGAACTCCGAACTCCGAACTCCATCTGCAGCGTGTTACACACGCGGATCCGCTCGGAGGCGACCTCCTCGTTGATGTGCTCCGTGCCGACGTCCACCTCCCAGGCGGGGAACTGCTCGGCCGGGCTGCCGGTGAACACCTCGATGTCGTCGGCGGCATCGTCGGCATCGTCCAGGTGCGCGGTGATCAGCAGCACCGGCCGGCCGGATATCCGCCCCACCGCCGCGGCCGCCAGCGGCCCGGCCGACCCCCACACGCCGGACACCTGCACCACCCCGCCGGGGGCGAGCCGCTCGGCCGCCTGCCGCAACTCCGGATTGTCGAGGATTCTATCGATCATTCGGGGATGTCCATGGCAACGGCTTGGGGTCCGCGGATCACACAGATTGCTCAGATTGAGGAACGACGGACGGCCGAACCAGGGAACCTGGGCTGATTCCGTTGTCCCTGAATCCGTTGAACCTGTGCGGTCTGTGGACTACGCCGTTGTCGCGGCCGTTCTGCGCGCATGGGCGGGCGCGGGAAGAAACGCTCTTCCCGTGCCTCTGCACGCTGCGCTGTCTGTCTACGCGGCCGTGCGCCCGCCGCGGGGCCATTACACCAGATTCACTTCACCTGGACAACGATGTCCGGCCTGGTGTCACACCAGCCATTCGGGTCTTCCATCGCCCCGCCGTCGTCTGTCAGATCGTCCCCGACGCTCCAGAGCACATATCCCTCGGCCGTGCGCTTGTACTGCACCGGCGAGCCGCTGAAGATGTCCTTCGGCGCCGCCTTGATGTAGTCCGGCGTGAGGTCCGCGAGTTTCGCCGGATACTCCCCCTTCTCCGCCTTGCATGCGGCCAGGGCGAGAGAGAGCTTCGCGAGTTCAAGCTGCATGTTGGCCATGGCTTCCAGTATGCCGGCCCGGCTGACGTCGGCCGCAACCTCGCCAAGTAGCATGAGGGCAAAGTTCCGGCTGAACAGGGGCCTCAGCAGGCGCCCGCCAAGCGCCGGGGCCATCACATCGCGCCTCTTTGCCGACCAACGCCCGTCCTCGCGTGCGACTCTGAACTGAGCGAAGGCCGCCTGGCGAGCGGCGAACGTCGGCTCGCGACGGCAGCGGAGGATCTCATCGTAGTAGGCGTTCGCGGTACGGAGCATCTCATCGATGTCCAGTCGGCCGACAGCCCAGGACCAATCCATGCGGGCCTCCTCATCGCCGGAGACCATGAACTCCTTAGCGCTTACCTTGCCCTGGGCCACCTCAATCATGCAGTCCAGGGCGCTGCATCGCTCAAGCCGGTCGATGCACTCGGCGAAACCCGGCATCGGACCAAGCGCCTCCAGATCAGCCAGCATGCTCTTCGCCTCTTTCGCAGAGAGCCGGCCGCTTGTCGCGAGGCGCGTGGTGGCGTGCGTAGCTATCGCCTCCTCGGCGAGCGCTACAAGCCGGCAAACGATGGTCGGATCCTGTCCCATCAGCCGGGCCAGACGGTGACAGGCCAAGACATCCTGCCATACCTTGGCATGCTCGCCGGCTTCGAAACGCATCCCCGCCC